>Ga0228535_1000215_pt1 | contig 189696 bp, 186 predicted proteins | sample SJ1metagenome_FD_168457 | JGI IMG/M metagenome (GOLD analysis project Ga0228535, IMG submission 168457) | Enriched culture of PCE-dechlorinating microbial communities from Ithaca, New York, USA - SJ1 | ecosystem: Engineered > Modeled > Simulated communities (microbial... > Unclassified... | reverse complement strand
CCTACACGGCAAGAGGACTTGAGCCCTACCGGGGGTTCCATGTCTTCATGAGGGCGGTTGAGGAGATATGCAGGCGGAGGCCTCACTGCCACATCGTTATAACCGGGGGCGACGAGGCGCGCTACGGTAAGAAGCTGCCCGAAGGTCAAAGCTACCGGGAGAAGATGCTGAAAGAGATATCCATAGATAAGAAGCGCGTCCACTTCCTGGGGCTCGTCCCCTACGATACCCACTTGAGGACCCTTCAGGTGTCATCCGTTCACGTCTACCTCACCGTACCCTTCGTCCTTTCCTGGTCCATGATAGAAGCGATGGCGGCCGGGTGCGTTGTTATCGGGTCAGCCACGCCGCCCGTCGAAGAGGTTATAGAAGACGGGCGCAATGGGCTCCTTGCCGACTTCTTCTCCCCCAAAGAAATCGCGGACCGGGTGGACGAGGTGCTGGAGCATCCCGGAAGGATGGGGCATCTGGGGGAAACGGCGCGCCGCGATGTTGCTGAGCGATACAATGTGAAGGACAAGATCGGGGAATACCAGAGGTTGTGGGAAAATGTCATGGGGAAAAGGTAAGTAAGGTTTTCCTGGATCCCGGCCTTCGCCGGGATGACGGGGGAAGAGGGGTGACGGGATGACGGGGGAAGAGGGGTGACGGGATGACGGGAGAAGAGGGGTGACGGGATGACGGGGGAAGAGGGGTGACGGGATGACCTACTATGATGGAGTGGGGGGCCGCATGACGTTTTTCACTTCATCCTTTCGAACTTGACCTTGTTTATCCTCCGGCCGTCCAGATCGACGACGGTGAGGCGATGGCGGCCGTGATGGATGATCTCGCCGCCCTTGGCGAGGCCCTGGAGCTGGGTGGTTATGAAGCCGCCCAAGGTCTCGTAGTCGGGGGATTCGGGAAGGTCGAGGTTCAGGCGGTCGTTGAGGTCGCGCACGGAGTAACTCGCATCGATGAGGTAGGAGCCGTCTCTCTGGCGTTCGATCTTGTCGTCCACGTCGGTCTCGTCCATGATCTCGCCGAAGATCTCCTCCATGATGTCTTCGAGGGTGATGATGCCGATGGCGGTACCATATTCGTCGATGACGACCGCCAGGTGGCGGCGTGTGCGCTGCATCTGCTTGAGCAGGACGCTGACCTCCATGGTGGCGGGCACGAAGAAGGGGCGCTTCAGGAGCTTCTCCAGCTCGAAGGGCTCCTGGGTCCGCCAGATGTGCCGTGTTATGTCCTTCTGGTAGACGAAACCGATGACGTTGTCGAAGTTGTCCCGGTACACGGGATAACGGGAGAACTCGTTGCCTATGATGTAGTTCATGATGTTATCCCTGCTGTCGTCGACATCGATGGCGTACACGTTGGGACGCGGCACCATGACCTCCCTCACGGAACGGTCGCTGAAGTGGAAGACCCTGTTGATGAGCTCTTCCTCGGTCTTGTCGAAGACGCCCTTGCGTCTCCCCTCCTCCAGGAGGATCTTGATCTCCGCCTCGCCGATATGTTCTTCCCCCTTGCTGAGGTTCATGGTCTTGACGAGAAAGAGCGTCGTGACGGAAAGGAAGTTGACGAATACCGAAAAAACGCGCGACACCAGGTTGAAAAAGGGCAGGACGGCGAGGGCCGCCCTCTCCTTGTAGCTGAGGCCCAGGTACTTCGGGACCAGCTCTCCAAAGACGATGAAGAGATAGGTGAGGATGCAGACGACGATCGCCACCGCGATCGTTTCCGCGAAAGGCTTGAGGAACCCGACCCTGGCGATGACGGGCATGAGGTACTTCACGGCCATGAGGCCGCCGACAGCGGAAGCCAGGGTACCAAAGAGGGTAATGCCGATCTGGACCGTCGAAAGGAAACGCTCCGGGTTCTCCTTGAGGCTAAGGAGCATCTCCGTCTTCCGGTCCTTTCTCGTCCGGAGAAGCTCCTTGATCTTGCTCTTGCGCGAGGCGACGAGGGCCGTCTCGGCGGCGGAGAAGACCCCGTTCAGGATAAGCAGCACAACGATGATTATTATGCCGATCAGCGGATTGTCCATTAATCCCTTGTGTGCTCCCTCACCTGGTGCATGAACGCCTCCAGCCTTGTCAGGGTGTTCGTTACGCCCTGGCCGTCGTAGGCGATGTTGATGACCGGTATGTCGTGGTTCTGCTGGATCAGGCGCATGATGGCGCTCGAAACGGTGCCCGGCATGCACGTGAAAGGCATGGCGTTAATGATCCCCGCGACACCCTTGCGGGCGAAATCGACGCTCTTGCCGACGGTGAGGACCGCCTCTCCCTCGAAGCTGTCGTGGATGTAGGGGCTCGCCTTTTCGAGAATGTCCTTTATCTTCGGCTCGTGCCCGTACTTGATGAAGGGCACGAAGATGTCCTCCATCAGGTGCTCGTCCTTGTTCTGGATGTACTCGGTTATGATGAAACCGAGAACTCCGAGGAGGGTGTCCCTCTTCTTGCTCTTCCTCTTGCCCGTGTAGTTAACGTAGGATATCCATTCGCACACGGGCGCAAGCCACACCACGCCCCCCAAGTCCTCGACGGTCCTGATGAGCTGGGAATTACTGAACTTGTTGGACCGTATATATATCTCGCCCACGAGGCCTATCGTCGGCTTCTTTTCCTGGCGGCGCTCTATGGCCCTGAACCTCCCGAGGACATCCTTGAGCACAACGTCGATGTCCTTCGCGCCCCTCTCTATGCAGCGGCAGACATCGGCAAGCGCCTCCGCGTAGACCGCGTCCGCCGTCCCCGGCGCCCTCTCATAGGGGCGCGTCTCGTGAAGGATCTTCGTCAGAAGGTCCGCGGCCACAACGGCCCGCCAGCCGAGACGGGTGAACTTTCCTCCGACTATGTTGAGCTCCTTGTAGAAGCGGTGGTCCTGGTTGGGTGCGTAGATGGGAACGTCGGCAAAACCGGCCTCGTCGAGGACCATCCTGTGGAAACGGTTGTACTGACCGAACCGGCAGGGACCTTCGCCGGAGGGCATGAAGAAAGCGCTCTCGTCGGCATTGAAACCATCACCGCGGGCCGTCATCAGCATGTCTCCTGTCGTCAGGATACAGGGGTAGCATTCCTTCCCCGAAGTGAATCTGCGCCCCAGGAGCACCGTCTCCTCCGTCGATTCCTTCATGACCTCCGCGTTGACGCCGCAGGCGCGGAAAGCAGCGGCAAGGGTGTGAGAATGGTCGGACATGTAGGGTACATAGATCTTCCTGCGCCTGCCGTCTATCTCGAAGGGCGCCGTCTCGCGCTCGACGATCTTTTCGTCGAAGCGGGCGTTGCTTATGCTGTCAAGGAAGGCCTCGAGCCTTGTGACTATCCCCGCGTCGGCGCTATGCTCGTCTATCTCGAGGGAAAGGTACGGCTTGTTCCCCATGATCCTCTTGAAGAAGTGGGATATGAAGGAATCGGGGCCGCAGCCGAAACTGGTCACGTATATGGCGTAGAGATTCCTGCTGCTCTTCACCGCCCGGGCCGCCTTCAAGATCTTCTGCCCGTAGCCCCAGTACATGTGCTCAAGGTCGACGGGGTCCTCGACCATGTCGTTCACCGGCAGCATGTCCATGGGTATCGCCGGAACACCGAGATTGATGAGTTTCTTGTGGATGTTGAGGTTCGCCCCCGCGTCGGCGCTGTTGTATGGCCTGCCGATGACGACCATGACCTTGTCGTCCTCGCGCATCTCATCGAGAAAGGCCCTGCCCATTTCCGTGAGGCGCCGGTAGAAGGAATCCTGGACGTGACGTGCCGTCTCGAAGGCCTTCTTCACGCTCCTTTTCGACTTACCGAAGGGTTTGAAGTGCTCCACGAGATTGGTGAGAACAGCCTCGTCGCCGTCCCCGAAACGGATGATGGGCGTCAGAACCCGGGCCTGCCTGCCGTCAAAATCGATGGACCCCTTGATCGTGTAGGGGAGAGACTGCGCGTAGGGACAGGCGAAGGAGTTCCTCGCGTGCTTCGAGGGCTTCCTGAGGCTGATGACGCTGGGGATGAAGATGTTGTCGATCCCCTTCTGGAGAAGGTTCATCACGTGTCCGTGGGCAAGCTTTATAGGGAAGCAGCTCTCGACGATGATATTCTCCACGCCGTCTCTGACGGTCTTCTTGTTCGTCACGTCGGAGACGACCACCTGGAACCCCAGTTCCGTCAGGAAGCTCTTCCAGAACGGCAGGAGCTCGTGCATGTGGAGCACCTTCGGTATGCCTATCGTGGGCTTTCCGGCTTTCCTGTCGTAGATCTCGTTGAGGATCTCATCCCGCATCGAAAAGAGGTCCGCCATCTCCTTCTTCTCGCCCCTGCGCACGACATCGTATTTCTCGCACCTGCTGCCGTAGTACAGGGGTGTCTCGCTTTCGACGGTGACCTTGCGTATCTCGCAGAGGTTCTCGCACCCCTTGCATTCGAAGGTGTCGACGGTGTAGGGCCTCCTGCTGAGGTCAAAACCCTTGAAACCGCTCTTCTCCCAGGTCTTCTCCTTCATCGCCAGGATGGCGACGCCGATGGCGCCCGTCACATCATGATGAGGAGGCACGGTTATGGGCATGCCGAGCACCTTCTCGAAGGCCGCGACGACACCCTTGTTGAAGGCCGTTCCGCCCTGGAAGAATATCCGCCTGCCCACCCTCCTGTCGACGACGACCTTATTGAGATAGTTCTGCACGATGGAATAGGCGAGTCCCGAGACGATATCTTCCCTGTCGGCGCCGCGCTGCTGTTGGTGGATGACGTCGGATTCGATGAAGACGGTGCACCTCTCCCCCATCTTCACCGGCTTTCTCGATCCGAGGGCTAGGGCGCCGAACTCCTCCTTGATGGAGATATCGAGTCTTTCGGCCTGCTCTTCCAGGAACGAGCCCGTGCCTGCCGCGCAGGCCTTGTTCATCTCGAAGTCGACTATCACCCCGTTGTCGATGCTGATATACTTGGAATCCTGGCCGCCTATCTCGAAGATCGTGTCCACCGTGGCGTCGATGGCGATGGCCGCCTGGGCCTGGGCGGTGATCTCGTTGCGGACGATGTCGGCGCCGATGAAGTCCGCCGTCAGGTAACGGCCCGACCCGGTGGTACCGGAACCGATGATCTCCACCATGTCGCCGACCTCTTCCCCAATCTCCGCAAGGCCCCTCTTGACCGCTTCGAGAGGCCGGCCTTCCGTCATGAGGTATCTCTTGGCGAGGACATTCCTCTCTTCGTCTATGACGACGAGGTTCGTGCTGATCGACCCCACGTCCACACCCAGATAGACCTTCGTCTTTCCCGTTACGGGCTTCATATCATAGGCAACGTTCATGTTCGCGGCCGAGAGGGTCAGCGGCTCGTGGGTGGCCTCCTGCCTTTCCTCATTGAGATAGGCGTTGAGCCTGTCAAGTCCGGCAAAGGGCACCTTCAGCGAAGGGTCTTCAAGGACCGCGTAGACAGCACCCGCGGCGCCGATGGAGGTGAAATTCTCGGGGACAAAGAAGGTGTCTTCCGTCAGTCCGAAGACCTCCCTCAAGGCACCCCTCATCCCGGCGTTCGCCGCCACGCCGCCGATGAACGCGACAGGCGTGCTCACATCCTTGCCCTTCGCGATATTGCCCTTGAAGTTGCGCGCCAGGGCGTAGCACAGCCCCGCGACTATCTCGTAATCGGGCGTCGCGATCTGCTGGAGGTGGATCATGTCCGACTTCGCGAAGACAGTGCATCGCCCGGCTATGCGGGGGACGTTCTTCGCCTTCAAGGCCACTTCGCTGAATTCCTCTATGGTGAACCTCAAGCGCGACGCCTGCTGGTCGAGGAAAGACCCCGTCCCGGCGGCGCAGAGCGCGTTCATGGAGAAATCCTTGACGCGTAAGGGGATGCCCTTTCTCCCGGAAGGCTCGAAGACAACCAGTTTCGAATCCTCTCCGCCGATGTCGATAACGCTTCCCGTTAAGGGGTACAGGTTGCCCATGGCCCGTGAAATGGCGACGATCTCGTTAACGAAGGCGGCCCCCACGAGGGACGCAAAGACCTTCGCCCCGGTGCCCGTGGTGGCGATAAACTCCACCTCGTAAGCTCCGGCGGCCTCCTCGATGGCCTCCTTCGCCGCAATGAAAGGTTTCCCCTTATGACGGATGTACTGAGACCTGACGACCTTTCCATTCTCGTTCACAACTGCAACGTTGACGCTAACCGAACCGATATCCATGCCGAGTCTGTACATATCGCTTTCCCCCAAGTGGTCAACACAACTGGATTTTGTGGGAATGTTGTGTTAAGTATAATACAAAAAACCTGTTGCCAACAATAAAATGTTAACAGACGGGAGTTGGCGGGTTTTTTCGGCATCCACGAGGCCACATCTCACAATGCAGGCACGGGCGCATATAGTCGTACACGGAATAGTGCAGGGCGTCTTCTTTCGGTACAGCACTCAACGTGAAGCCGAAGGCCTCGGGCTGACGGGCTGGGTCAGGAACCTCCCCGACGGCGACGTGGAGATAGTCTGCGAAGGTGAGAAGGACGCCGTCGAGAAACTGGTTGCGTGGTCCCGCAGAGGCCCACGGAGCGCCTTCGTGGAGACAACCGACGTCTCCTGGGAAGATCATACCGGCAGGTTCCTTACTTTTGAGATCAGATACTGAGAAACACCATTACTATCCCCTCTTCCTCGACATCACGGGGAAGGAATGCCTTGTCGTGGGCGGCGGGAGTGTTGCAGAGCGCAAGGCGCTGATGCTCCTCAGGTTCAACGCTTCAGTCACCGTCGTTAGTCCGAAGGCGACAAAGAAACTGGCGGACCTCGCCGACAGGGGGACGCTGCGCCTTCTTGCGCGGAGGTACCACACGGGTGACCTCGACAACGTGGCGGTGGTATTCGCCTGCACCGACGACAGAGACACGAACGGCGCCGTGCGCGAGGACGCGGCGAAAAGGGGCATCCTCATCAATGTCGTCGACAAGCCGAAAGAGTGCGATTTCATCGTCCCCTCCATCATCAGGAAGGGGGACGTCACGATAGCCATATCCACATCGGGGGTCCTCCCCATGGCATCGAAGAAGATACGCCAGGCCATCGAAAAGACGGTGACGAAGGACTACGTCGCCTACACGCGCATCATCGGCGCCCTGAGAAGACATCTCATCGACACCGTCCCCGACCCTGCGAGGCGCAAGACCATCATGAAGGGCATCGCCTCCATGGAGGTGGGCGACGTGGTAAGGCGGGGCCTCAAGGGCATGAAGAAGTTCCTCGGCGAAGGGCTCCCATGAACGTTTACCTTTACAACACGGCCCTCGGACTGTATCTTGCGTCCACCCTCGTCTATGCCGTGAGCCTCGCAGCCAACAGGCCGCGCTTCGAGAGGCCGGGGTACTACCTCCTCGCCGCCGCATTCGTGGTCCACTTAGCCTCCACGGTGGCGCGCTTCCTCGAGGCCGGATACACCCCCATCACGAACATCTACGAGTCTCTTTCCTTTCTGGCGCTGTGCATCGCCGGTTTCTTCATATATATACGAAAGGCCTATCGCGTGGAGATGGTGGGAAGCATCATCGCACCCCTTATCTCCCTGATCGTCATCATGTCGCTCGGCTTTTCGAGTGAGATACGGCCCCTCATCCCGGCCCTCCAAAGCGCCTGGCTTCCCGTCCATACCGTCCTTTCATTCCTGGGCAACGGGATATTCGTTGTCGGCTTTTTCATATCTGTCCTCTATCTCCTCATAGAGAAGGAGATCAAGAGGAAGAGATCTTTCCTCTTTTCCGACAAATTCCCCTCCCTCGAAACCCTGGACAGGATCAACTACCGCTGCATGTCCCTGGGTTTCCCCTTTCTCACCGCGGGGATAATCACGGGCTCCATCTGGGCCGGTTTTGCCTGGGGCTCCTACTGGAGATGGGATCCCAAGGAAACATGGTCGCTCATCACGTGGATAGTCTACGCCATCCTCTTTCACAACAGGCTCGCTCTCGGGTGGCGCGGAAGAAGGACGGCCTACATGATGATCCTGGGTTTTCTTCTCGTCCTTTTCACGTTCCTCGGGGTCAATTTCCTCCTCAAGGGCCTGCATACCTACGTGTGATAATGAAGAAACAGGCGATCGGCATACTCGGACTCAACCACAACACGGCACCCCTCAATGTGCGTGAGCAGTTCTATATTAAGGAGGAATCCATACCGGGCCTTCTGAAGAGGATCCGTGACGAGGGAGTTCCGGAATCCGTCATCGTCTCCACCTGCAACAGGACGGAGGTCTACTTCTCCGGCGAGGACACGGGGGAGATGGCCGAAAAGGTCCGTCGTGTCCTTTCAGAGACCTTAACGGCACCCGACGATTGGTTCACGGTCTACACGTACAGCCTCTCCGGCGAGGAGGCCTTCCGCCATCTCTTCCTTGTCGCCTCGGGCCTCGACTCCATGGTCATAGGCGAACCGGAGATACTGGGGCAGGTGAAGGACGCTTACCGCATTGCCGCTTCGGCAAAATCGACGGGTTTCTTCCTCAATAAGACCTTCCACAAGACATTCAACGTGGCAAAACGCATACGGACGGAGACGCGGATCGGATACAACCCCCTGTCCATCAGCTCCATGGCCGTGGAGCTCGCCAGGCGCATATTCGGGACCCTCGACGGGAAGAAGATACTCGTCATCGGTGCCGGAGAGATGTGCAAGGTGGCTCTGAAGCACTTTCAAAAGGAGGGGGTCTCCGATATCCTCATCACCAACAGGACCTACGGTAAGGCGCAAAAACTGGCTGAGGAGATAATCGGCAAGGCAAGACCATTCGAGGCGCTCTTCGACCTTATCGTCGACGTCGACATGGTCCTTGCCTCCACGGGTTCCGAAAAACCCCTCGTCGACCCCGTGAGGCTCCAGGCGGTGATGAAGAGAAGGAGGAACAGGCCCATATTCTTCATCGACGTCGCCGTCCCCCGTGACGTCGATCCCGCCGTAAACGACATGGACAACGTCTACCTCTACGACATAGACGACCTCAAGGAGCTTTCTCAGAAACACCTCTCCGACAGGGTCAGGGAATCAGAAAAGGCGCAGGTCATCATCGATGACGAGGCGGCGCGTTTCTCTGACTGGCTCAGGAAGGTGGACGTCAACCCCCTGATCAGCCACATCATGGGCCGCGCCGAGGAGATACGGGCGAAGGAGATGAAGAGGGCCCTCGGCAGGATGGGGGCAAGCGACGATGAGACGGTCAACAGCATCGACGCCATGACGAGGACGCTTATGAACAAGCTTGTCCATCCCTACCTGGCGCTCCTCAAGGAAAACGGGGACCCCGCCGTGTTCGACACGCTGAAGAAGCTCTTTCAATTCGAGGATAACGATGAAGAAGACATGGACAGTGGGGACGAGGGGCTCTAAGCTGGCCCTCAGGCAGACACAGATGGTGGTGGATGCCCTGAGGGAGGCAAACCCCGGCCACGAGTTCCCGATCAGGACCATCAGGACCACCGGCGACACCGTGTGGGACAAGCCCCTCGCTCAGATAGGAGGAAAGGGCCTTTTCGTCAAGGAGATAGAAGAGGAACTCGTCCACGGAGGCATCGACATCGCCGTCCACAGCATGAAGGACCTCCCCGCCGAGCTTGCCGCAGGCCTTGTCATTGGCGCCGTCATGGTCCGCGAGGACCCGAGGGACGCCTTCGTCTCGACCCGGCTCACGAGCATAAGCGAGCTTCACGGCGGCAGCCGCGTGGGAACGGGGAGCACGCGCCGGAAGGCCCAGCTCCGGAGGTACCGCGATGGGGTGCAGATCGTCCCCCTACGCGGGAATGTCGATACACGTCTCCGGAAGCTGACAGAGGAGAGACTCGACGGCATCATCCTCGCGGCCGCCGGGATCAGGCGGCTTGGCCTCGAACAGGTCATAACCGAGATCATTCCCTCGGACATCATGGTACCCACCGCGGGCCAGGGTGCCATCGGCATCGAGATCCGCCGGGGCGATGACGCCGCGGGCCTCCTCGGATCGCTCAACCATGAAAGGACGCACCGGGAGATTGCCATAGAGAGGGCCGTTCAGGCGGCGGTGGGCGGCGGGTGCAGCATCCCTCTCGGGATCCACGCGCGGATCGAGGACGACGGGATCGACCTCTCCCTCTCCCTGGGGAACGAGGAAGGGGTCATCCTCGTCCACGAAAAGCTCTCCGGGAAACCCGGCGGAGAACAAACCCTCATCGAAAAAGCCTCGCGCATCCTCCTCGAACACTTTCGATGAAACCTCTCCTATCGCCATTCCGGCCACGTCACCTTTCCTTCGTCATTCCGGCGAAGGCCGGAATGACGAGGAGAAAGAACACTGGCCTGTCGGAATGACGGGGAGGGAAACTCAAGGCACCGGAGTGGAGTGGCGAGGGGGAATTTCGGGTTGGAGCCATAGGGATGAGTTATGGCTTACAGGTGATGGTGAAATTATAAATGCCTCCGACCAGAGTGCGGAGGCATTTATAAGAAATAGCTCGAATCTGATTAGATTGCATCCTTGAGGGCTTTTCCTGCCGTGAATTTCGGGACTTTTCTTGAAGGGATCTTGATCTCTTTGCCGGTCCTGGGGTTTCTTCCCTTGCGGGCCTTCCTCTTGGAAACGGAGAAAGTACCAAAACCAACAAGCGTCACGCGTTCGTCTTTCTTCAATGCTGCCTTCACTCCATCAAGAAAAGCTTCCAAGGCCTTGCCGGCAGCGGCTTTGGATATTTTCGAGCCCGCTGCCATCTTACTAATCAATTCTGCCTTTGTCATACATACCCCTCCTTTAGATTATTGTCTGACGCTGGTTCCCGGACCCTCCACCGTCTAGATAGTTTATACTCCCCTATTTACAAAATATGCAAGAAGTTTTTTTTGGATTTGTGAAAAAACCTTCACATTCCGATTTCCGTCGTAATCGCCCTATTTACGCCCTTCCGTAGTCATCTTCCAACCGTTCGATATCGTCCTCTCCGAAATAGTCCCCCGTTTGAATCTCGATGAAAACGAAATCCCCGGTCCCCGTGTTGTTCACCCTGTGCAAAAGGGCCCTGGGGATGTCGACGGAACCGTTCCTGGCGACGGGTATCTCACTTCGGCCGACGGTGACAAGGGCATCCCCTGCCAGCACGAACCAGTGCTCGTCCCGGTACTTGTGTCTCTGCAGGCTCAAACGGCAGCCCGGATACACAACTATCCTCTTCACCTTGCAGTCGGGCAGATCGGCCAGGACCTCATAGTAGCCCCAGGGACGGTGTCCGTCTTCTCCCATCTTCCCGCTCACCCTGTCAAGATTCTCCTCGTCTCTCACCTGTTACCTCCCCTCCCCGTCGTTCTCGCGAAAGCTGCTCCTGTCCCGTCATTCCGGAGACACCACCATTGCTTCCTCATTCCGGCAACACCACCCTTGTCTCGTCATTCCGGCAACACCACCCTTGTCTCGTCATTCCGGCAACACCACCCTTGTCTCGTCATTCCGGCTTTAGGCCGGAATGACGGGGAGGAAGAACACCGGCTACCGGAATGACAGGAAGGGTTAACGCCAGCCTGCTGGAATGACAAATTGGAGTTCATCCCGGAACAGCTAAGGATCATCGTCCCGGAACAGCGAGAATCCCTTCATATACTGCTACAGTATCACAGGTGAATTATTGAGGCAACGGGGAGGGTTACTTTTTTTGGTCGTCCGTTACGGATTTGGAGATGATGATCTCTATCCTGCGGTTGCGGGAGCGGTTCTCGGCGGTGTCGTTGGGGGCCACGGGGTGGTACTCGGCATAGCCGACGGCGGATATCCTCCGGGGAGACAGGTCATGCTTCTCGATGAGGTAGCGCACGACCTCCGTGGCGCGCCGCACCGAAAGCTCCCAGTTGGACCTGAATTCCGGGGTCGATATGGGTATGTTGTCCGTGTGGCCTTCGACACGCAGGGGATTATTCGCCGCGCTGATGACGGGTGCTATGGTGTCGAGCGTCCGTTTCGCTCCCGGTTTGAGGTCTGCCTTGCCGAGGTCGAAGAAGGCCTCGTCAAGGACCCTGATAACGATACCCCGCTCGTCGGTGATGACGGAGATTTTCTTGTCAAGGGTGTCGGTTCCCTCAAGCTTGCGTATCTCCTCCTGGAGCTTCTCTTTCACGTCCTCCACGGCGCCCGGAGTCTTTAGGGACACGTCGAAGGGGACATTCCCCGTCCCCGCACCCGCGGCCACGACACCTGATCCCCCGGTGAATATCGACTTCAGGTGGCCCGTCAGCTCCTTGTACTTCTCCGAGTCATGCTTGGAAAAGGTGTACATCATGATGAAGAAGGCCAGAAGCAGGGTGATGAGGTCGGCGTACGTGATGAGCCAGCGCTCGAGATTCTCATGCTCTTCGGGTTTCCTCTTCCGTCTCACCGTCTGTCCTCTGTCCGTTTGTCGGGAAGCAGGAACGAAACGAGCTTCATCCGGATGACCCGGGGGTTGTCGCCCATGGCAAGCGATATGGCCCCCTCTGTTATGATCTCCAGGTACAGGGCTTCGTCCTGATGCTTATACTTGAGCTTGTCCGACAGGGGAAGATACACCAGGTTTGCCATGGCCACACCCCAGAGGGTGGCGATGAAGGCACTGGCAATGGCGGAGGCCATGTTGGAGCTGTCCTCCATGCTCCCCAGGGCGTGAATAAGCCCGAGGACCGTCCCTATGATGCCCAGCGTCGGCGAGAAACCGCCGAGCTTCTGGAAGAAGGCGGCTCCGGCCTTGTGACGTTCCTCTATGTACGCCATCTCTATCTCGAGGATCTCCCGTATCTTGTTCGTCTCGAAGCCATCGATGGCAAGCTGTATGGCTTTTCTCAGAAAGGGTTCCCTGATGGTGTCAAGGTCTTTCTCGAGGCTTAAGAGCCCGTTCTTCCTGGCTTTCTGGGAAAGATCGAAAAGGAGCTCGATGAGCTGCCGGGAATCCATCTTTTTTTCGAAGAAAGCCACCTTCATCAGGTTGGGCAGATTGGCAAGTTGTTTGACGGAAGTGGTAACCGTCGCCGCACCGAAGGTTCCGAATATGACGAGTATCATGGCCGGCACCTGGATCAGTGCGGAAATATGCCCTCCCTCCATGAAGAAAGCGAGGAGAACGGAGCCTATTCCGACTATGAGGCCAAGCAGGGTTGCTATATCCATAGTTCACTAACTCGCCGTGTCTTTCTTCTGACGCAGGTACTGGCGCTCTTTCAGAAAGATATAGTTGATCAGGACGTCCCGGTCTATTTCGTTCATGACCATGAATTTCAGCGCGCATTTTCGGGGACCGGCATCCTGGCGGTACTCCGCCCTCACAACCTGGCACAGGCAGGTGATCTTGGGATAGGGGAACACGGGAACGATGATCTTGAGCTCCACGAAATCCTCCTCCGCCAGGGGTGCCTCACACTCGAACTGAACACCGGCGCCGCTTATGTTCACATCCGTCGTGATGGTGCTATAGACATCGTCGGCGGCAGGCCTGCCCAGGATCTCCAGGATCAGGTCGAGCTTCCTGTTGATCATCTGCATGTACGCGTACATCGGGTCCGTCTCTTCCCCGGGCTCTTTACGGCCTTCCAGAAAGTAGATCTCGTGCAGTCTGTCGACGACCTGGGTGGATTTGTAGCGGATGATTCCCTCGAGCCTTTCGAATTCATCGCGGCTTATGGGACGGAACTCAAGGGGGATCCTGTCGGTGATCCTGAAAAACTCCCTTCTTTCGGGCTCACCACTCATGGCCGTCCCTGACCAGATCAACGAAGGCCTCAACGATCCCGGGATCAAACTGACTGCCGCCGGACCGGGCGATCTCCGCAACGATTTCGTCCATCCCCATGGCCTTGCGGTAGGGACGGTCGGTGACCATGGCATCGTAGGCGTCACACACCGCTATTATGCGCGAACAGACCGGGATGTCCTGGCCCGCGAGGCGATCGGGGTATCCCTTGCCGTCATAGCGCTCATGGTGATGCCGGATGATCCTCGCCTCCTTCGCCAGGATCTCGAAACGGCTCATGATCTCTTCCCCGTACACGGAATGGCTCTGCATTATGGCATATTCCTCGTCGGAGAGACGTGAAGGTTTGAGCAGTATACTGTCGGGAATGCCGATCTTCCCGAGGTCATGGACAGGGCAGACGACCTTTATGACGTCCTTCTCGTAATCACTCACCCCAAGACGCTCACCGAGGGCGAGGCTCATGCCGGTAACCCTCTTGCAGTGCCCTTCCGTGTACAGGTCGCGTTTCGTGATCGCAATGATCAATGACTTCAGGGTGTGAAGGATACTCTCGAAGAGACTCTCGTAGAGCATTCTGTTCTCTATCTGTGTCGACGCCTTTTCGGCGATGAGACGAAGGAAGAACGCATCATTCTCGAGGGACTTCGATCCCCTGCCGTTCATCTTCGCCTCCGTCATGATGAAACCGATCGGCTCCCCCTGGATAACGAGAGGAAGGTATATCCTGTTGTCTTTCACGACGTGCTTTCGCTTTCGCCGGGCCGGTCCGCTCAAGTCCTCGGGAACGCTGATGCGCTGCCAGTCCCATCCCGGCGGCTCCCCGTCCTTCGTGTGCCCCGTGTAGAGCATGAGTTCGTTCGTATCGCCGTCAGGAACGTAGTACCCGCAGGAGGCAACATCGAGCGTCTCGCCCACGATCTGGACCATCTTTTCGTAAACGTCCTCGAAAATGTTGATGGAATTGAACCTGTTCGATATGTGGTACATCGTGGTCAGCTCTTTGATCCTCTTCTGCAGCTCCCTGTTGAGGTGTTCGATCTTCTTCTTGTCGCTCAGGTTCTGCATCATGCTCTCGTTCTCGATGAGGAGTTTCCTCTCCCTGAGGACCCGCATCATGACAAGCATGAGCTTGTCGAGTTCGAAAGGCTTGAGAAGAAAATCGGAGGCGCCCTTCTTCATGGCGTCTATGACGAAGTTGGGGTCATAGTAACCCGTCGCCATGATAATGGCGGTGGTTGGCTTCGTAACCTTTATGGTGTCTATGAGTGTTATTCCGTTGAGGTCGGGAAGCTGGACGTCGAGTATGACTATCTCCGGGTCCTTCTTCTCCAGCATCTTAAGGGCTTCCCTGCCGCAGGTCGCCTTGTATATCTCGCAGCCGTTGAGACCGAGAAAGTCTCCCAGGATATTGATGACCTCGGGGTTGTCATCGACAACGAGTATCTTCGTTCCCTCTATCATCGCTCATCCCTCAAGCCTTCCGGCAGGATAAGACATTCTGTCACTCAATGAGCAGTCTCCCCTTTCTCAGTTTTTCCAGGTTCCTTATCTCGGCAACGATCTGTTCCGTATCGCTTGCCCCCCTGCCGTTTGCGGGGTCATTCCTTTCTTCCCGTTCCTCGGGCTTCTTCCCGCGATACCGTTCCATCTCGTCGTAGAAGCTCTGCAGGGTCTGGATGAGCTTCGCGTTGAGCTTCTTCAGGCTGATCTTGTCCCGGGCGTTCTTGACGACCACCTGGAGCTCCTCCATCCTGAAGGGCTTGACGATATAATCGAAGGCGCCGATCCTCACCGCTTCGACGGCGCTGTCCATCGAGGCATAGCCCGTGATGATGACGAACTCCGTATCCTGATTCTCTTTCCTGATCGATTTTATCAGTTCCATGCCCGATATTTCCGGCATGTTGAGGTCCGTGATGATGAGGTCGAAGGGTTCCTCATGGTGTCTTTCGAGGGCCTCCCTGCCATTGGCCGCCCCTTCGGCGGCGTGGCCCTCCCCTTTCAGGTACTCCTGAAGGATCTCCCTGAGTTCCTTGTTGTCGTCGACAATGAGAATGCGGAAGGGATCATCATTTTTCATCATGTCTCTTTAATTTCTCAGTCACGTGCTCACCGATCCGGTCGTAGAGCATCTTCTTCATCCCTTCCCGTGAAATGTTCACTTCATCCTCGCGGTTCTCCATTTCACGCTCGTTACCAGCCCTGTTCATGCGGACCTTCATGTTCTTCATGTAGGTCCTTATGACACTGCTTATCTGGTAATCCGAGATGGTCATTCTACTTCTCCCTGCTACTTTATCGGACCGGGAGAAGGATGACTTAAGTTATTTTTTCATTTCTTTGCAGAAAAAAGTGCAGCGACCGGCGGCAGGGGGAATTTCGGGCTGTACGATCTCAAGGCCCGCCGACTCTCCGAGTATCGTTCTATCTCGCTCAGCAGTTTCGAGCGCTCCTCCTCAAGCCTCTCGATAACCCTCATCTCGTTGGCGCAGAACCTCTCCGCCACAGCGGCGTCTATCTCCACGGACGACGACGCCAGGCGCTCGCAGACCTCCTGTCGTTTAAGGAGGCATTCCACGAACGCGGTACCGTCCTCCTGCCCGAGGGCCGCCAGGGTCATTCCCTCGAAGAAGATGATATCTCTCTCACCGCGCGTCTTCATTTCAGCTATTTCCTCCCGTAAACTTCCCCCGCATAAAGGAGTCCTTGAGTTCGTAGGAACTCTTCAGGAGCATCCGGATCTCATTGAGCCTTTTCTCGAAGCCGACCTGTCTGTCCCTGTCGTCGCCGGATGCGCGTTCCTTACCGGAAGCCGCTTCGAGGGCAGCCTCCCGGCTCCCAACGGGGAGTCCGGCGAAAGCCAGGGGATTGTAAGCGATCCTGTCATGGAGGGAGGATGTGAGATCATGTACGAAACGGACCGTTTCGCCCTTTCCGGCGGATAGGGCGTCGCGCAATACCGCCGTGTCAACCTTCAGGAGACCCCTTTCATCGAGGGATATACCCGGAGGCTTCGCCATCGCATGACCGTCCATGCCGGCCAGTTCCTTGAGGGCTCCTGTAAATGACGCCGCCACCGTGCTTTTCATGGCTTCCCTCATGGGAACGAGCCCTTCCCCGTCCGTCTCCGTCCGCTGCCCGCCGTCGCCCCGGGGTCCCATATCGGGCGTCGACCCGGCGATGATCTCGTTGACCGCCTCGGACAGGGCCGCGACCTTCCCGGCGATCTGTCCGACCATCGGATGAGCGACATGCGTCTCGGCCTGCGCTGCCTGGGCAGGATGTCCCATGAACGTCACCTTCACGGAGACAGGTCCCCCGGGCGCTGTCATGGCCGGGCTCACGGGGGCGAAAGAGGCGGCGGGTACCTGCGCGTCCCCCGCCTCTCTTTTCTCGCCCTCACCATCGCTTATGGCAAGGAAACGCTGCGCCACGCGCACCACGTCCTTCATGGCCGCGCCGGGATCGGAAAGAAAGGACCTCACGGTAATCCGGGGCAAATCTTCCTGCGCCGATTCGACAGTCTCCTGCCGCTTGAGGGCCTGCTCCGGCCCGGAAGACACACCGGGGGGGCGATGGAGATGCTCCATCGGGATCTCCTCCTGCCCGCCCGACAGAAGACCGGCGATCGCGACAACCTCCTCGGGGATCGCCCCGCCGGAGAGTTCCCCTCCACCATTATTAGAGACCGATGCCGCTCCCGATGGGGCGTGACTGATGACGATAGGAACGGGCGCGCCATCGACGGTATCGACGGAAATGATGAACTTTTCCCTCACTCCTGACGGATCAACGTCGAGGGTGGTCGAACCGATGCTCAGGCCAAGGCGGGCCAGCACCTTCGCCACATCCTTCGCAGCCGCCTCCGGGGCCTGCCCCTGCGATCCTTCGGTCAGAGCGGTTCCTTCGGGCCGGTCTGCGCCCTTCACCACGACAAGCTCGCCCCTTTCGCCCTCACCCTCCGGACCCGGAAAGAAGACAAGGATGTCCCCGCGCGTTACTACGGAACCCGGGGATGCATCGGCAGGCGCCTGACCGGGATATTCGTCAACCGCCGCGGGGAGGCGACCTCCGGTCATCTTCATGATGTCCGACGCCATCTCTTCGATCGCACGAAGGTATTTCAAGGCTGCCACACCGGGCCCGGTAGACAAGAGAGAGGTGTCGGGGGCAAGCCGGCCATCGCCGACAGGGATGGACACCGTTCTCTTTGCGGCGCCGGGGAGTGCCGCCAAGGGATATGTCGTCCAGGCTATCTTCATGACATGGGTCCCCTCTTCTCCTCCTGCGATATTTATCGGCTGCATCGGGAGCAAGCTTAACCCGTTCTCGGTCGTCCGCCTCGACGGCCGGCGACGTCAATTATCTGACAACATCACGGGTCCCGCGAAAGGGCGGAGGCGCACGTCCGGAACCGCTCGCGTGCGCGGCGGAAGGCCATTTACGGGAATTTACGGAACATCCCCCCAGCCGCCCCCCTCATCCGAAGCAACACGGGCACGGATATTGCATCACGTCCTCCGTGCTATGAACAAACAGGGAAAGATACCGGACCTGTTCCCCTCCGCGATCGAGGAAGCCATGGCTCTCCTCAATCAGGTCCTCATCGACCGGGAACTCCTGGAAACGGGTAGAAGGGTTGCTGAAAGGATCGTCAAAGCCTACCGGATGGGCTGCAAGGTCCTCATATGCGGCAACGGCGGCAGTGCAGCCGATGCTCAGCACATGGCCGCCGAGCTGTCCGGCAGGTTCCTTTTTGACCGTCAGCCGCTCTCCGCCGAGGCCCTGCATGTCAATACCTCCTACCTGACTGCCGTCGCAAACGACTACTCCTACGAAGAAACGTTCGCCCGCCTGATAAGGGCACAGGGACGCCCCGGCGATGTCCTGATAGCGTTGTCGACATCGGGCAGATCGAAGAACGTGTTGAGGGCCCTTGAGGAAGCCAACGCCGCGGGAATGGTCACCGTGGGGTTTACCGGCCGTCGGCCGAATCCGATGGAACAGCTCTGCGACCATCTCCTGTCCATTCCTTCCGGCATGACACCGCGCATCCAGGAATGCCACATCATTCTGGGACACATCCTCTGCGAGGCCGTCGAGAACGTTCTTTTTTCCGTTCAAAGACCCGTCGTTTTTCTGGACCGCGACGGCGTCATAAACAGGAAGATGCCCGAGGGGGAATATGTAACGGAATGGGGCCAGTTCTCCTTTCTGCCCGGTGTCTTTGAAGCGATCAGGGCATTGAACGACCACGGCTATCTGGTCATTGTGGTCACCAACCAGCAATGTGTCGGCAAAGGCATTGTCTCCGCCGAAACCGTTGATCTGATCCATGAGGCAATGGCCGGGTCCATTGAAAAGAACGGTGCGCATATTGACGCCGTATACGTGTGTCCCCATCTCGCCGCTCAAGAATGCCCATGCAGGAAACCGGCTACGGGCCTCTTCGATAAAGCCGTGAGGGACTTCCGCAGGCGGGGAATATCCATCGACCTGTCAGGAAGCTACATGATCGGCGATTCCGAGACGGATGTCCTCGCCGGCAAACGAGCGGGCCTCACCACCGTGCGATTGACAAGCAACTATGATCCCCGGAGCTGCACCGAAGGGACGGGAATCCTTGAGGCCGCAAGAAAGGTCGTGCAGGATGCCGGGGGAACAAGGGTGGCAATGTGACAGCAAGAGCGCTTATCACGGGAATAACGGGCATGGTCGGCTCCCATCTGTGCGATTTCCTCCTCGAACACACGGATTGGGACGTCTACGGGATGTGCCGCTGGAGGAGCCCCCTCGACAACGTCGAGCACCTCCTTGACAGGGCGAACAGGAAGGACCGGGTCTTTTTCCTCAACGGCGACCTCAATGACTATGTCTCCCTGGCGGGAATCGTGGAGGAAAGCAGACCGGACTACGTATTCCACCTCGCAGCCCAGAGCTACCCGAAGACCAGTTTCTCCGCCCCCTTCGACACCCTGGAGACAAACATCCTGGGGACCGAGAGACTCCTTGAGACCATAAGGAGAACAGGCGGCATCGATCCCGTCATCCACGTGTGCTCTTCGTCGGAGGTATTCGGCCGGGTCCCGAGGGAGAAGCTCCCCATCAATGAGGAATGCTCCTTCCACCCTGCCTCACCCTATGCGATATCGAAGATCGGCACCGACATGGTGGGCCGTTTCCACGCCGAGGCCTACGGCCAGAAGGTCGTGGTGACAAGGATGTTCACCCATACCGGGCCGCGCAGGGGCGATGTCTTCGCTGAATCGACCTTCGCCAAGCAGATAGCCATGATAGAGCAGGAAATGATCCCTCCCGTCGTCAGAACGGGCAACCTCAATTCCATGCGCACCTGGTCGGACGTGCGCGACGCCGTCAGGGCCTACTACATGCTCGTCACCGTCAACCCCATCCCGGGCCAGTACTACAACATTGGCGGAACCTACTCCTGCACCGTCGGCGATATGCTCGACCACCTGATCTCGATATCCACAGCGAAGGACCGGATCAGGGTGGAAAGGGAAGAGGCCAGGATGCGTCCCCTCGACGCCGACCTCCAGGTGCCGGACACCTCCAAGTTCCACGCCCACACAGGCTGGAAACCGGAGATACCATTTGAAAAAACGATGAAGGATCTTCTCGGCTATTGGAGGGAACGGGTCGGAGCGGGAAGGATGTTCCTGAGCAGATGATCATGACAAAGCGGCCACAGACACCGGAGGAAGCGGCACCGATGTACACCTCGATGGATTTCCTGGAGCAAAAGGCCCGTTGGGTGAGAAGGCAAATTGTCGAAATGGTGTTCAGCGCAAAGAAAGGACACATCGGAGGGGCGCTATCCTGTACGGACATCCTTGTCAGTCTCTTCTACGGAAACATCCTCCGATACGACCCCAAGGATCCCGGCTGGCCGGGGCGTGACCGGTTCATTATGAGCAAGGGCCACTCGGGGATAGCTCTCTATACAATACTGGCCGACCTGGGCTTCTTCCCATTGTCTGAGCTCGCTACATTCTGCGGGAACGGGACCATGCTGGGAGGACACCCCGACAGGAACATTCCCGGGGTTGAGGCGGACAGCGGTTCTCTCGGTCACGGACTCGGTATTGGCGCAGGTCTGGCATTATGCGCAAAGATGGACCACAGGGACTCGAGGACCGTTGTCCTCGTCGGTGACGGAGAATGCTATGAAGGTTCCGTATGGGAAGCGGCCATGTTCGCGGGACATCACCAGCTCGGCAATCTCAGTGTGATTGTCGACCGCAACAGGCAATGCGTGACCGATTTCACTGAGGATTGTGTGAGATTGGAGCCCCTTGCCGCAAAATGGGATGCCTTCGGATGGGAGGTGCGATCCGTGGACGGCCATTCCTGCAAGGAAATACTCAAGGCCCTGCAGCCGATCAGGAACCGCCGGGACGGCAAGCCCCTGGCCATCATAGCAGACACGATAAAGGGAAGAGGGATCTCCTTCATGGAGAGGCAGCTGCACTGGCACCACGGGATCCCCGGACCGGATGAGCTCAACAGGGCAATGAAGGAACTGGATGCGGATCTCTCCGACACCGCGATTCAGAAAGGGACACCATGACGGCAACAGGGCTCGACATACGGGATGCCTTTTTTGACAGGCTCTATGACATCGCCGCCGCTGACGGCAACGTCCTGTTTCTGACAGCCGACATGGGAGCCTTCAGCCTTGAACGCTTCAAGAGGGACATGGGCAGCCGCTACATCAACATGGGGGTGGCGGAGCAGAACATGATCAATGTCGCCGCCGGTCTGACCCTTGGCGGGAAAAGGGTATTTGTCTACGCCATTGCACCCTTCGCCACCATGCGCTGCTACGAGCAGATCAAGGTCGCCATAAGCGGAATGGGCCTTCCCGTGACCATCATAGGAGCGGGGCCGGGGATAACCTACAACAGTGACGGACCGACGCATCATGCCGTTCAGGACATGGCTATTATGCGCGCCCTTCCCGGCATGACCATCCTTAACCCCTCCGATCCGGTGATGGCATCCGGGATGGCCTTCATGGCATACGAAGGCAGTGGACCCGCCTACGTCAGGATCGATAAAGGGATGCTGCCGCCCCTGTATTCCCCTGAACAGGATTTCTCAGACGGTCTGGCCCTGCTGAAGAATGGACAGGATCTTCTGATCATCGCAACGGGCCTCATGGTCCATAAAGGGCTCCGGCTGGCGGAGGAGTTGGAGAAACACTCCATCAAGACCGGCGTTCTCGACCTGTACCGCGTAAAGCCCGTCAATGCCCCCTTGCTTCTCCGGTATGCCGCCGGGTACTCCAGGATTGTCACACTCGAAGAGCATTCGATCGTCGGCGGTCTTGGAAGCGCCGTGCTGGAAGCGCTTGCCGAACAGGGCGAGTCGATACCGGTAAAACGGTTTGCCCTCAATGACCGATATTGCGAGCGCCATGGGGACAGGGAGTGGATGCACGGACTGCACGGACTCGATGACGACAGTATCTTGAATGGTATTCGGACGTGGTCATGAAGTACACGACATTGGGCATGACAGGTGAAAGCATTCCGGCAGTCGGGCTGGGCATGGGCAAAGGTACAGGCAATCAGGCCAGGACAGCCGCATACGGCAGCGAAGATGAGAAATTGCTACGTACCGGCATCGACATGGGAATGACGTTCATAGATACCGCTTTCGACTACGGTTCCGGGCAGGCGGAAGAGGCCCTCGGAAGAGCCGTTGCGGATATCAGGGACCGGGTGTTCATTGCCACCAAGTTCCCGCCGGAAAAGAGTTCATACGCAGACGTGATATCGTCAGCGGAAACAAGCCTCAAAAGGTTAAAGACAGACAGGATCGATCTGTTCCAGTCACATTGGACGAACCCGAAGGTCCCCTTCGAGGAAACCCTGCGAGCGATGGACAGGCTCGTCAGTGACGGCAAGGTACGATACATCGGATTGAGCAACTGCACCATCGGAGAGGCGACAGAAGCCCGGTCGTTCCTCACCGGCACCCGATTCGCATCCATCCAGCACGAATATAATCTGCTTGACCGCACGGCGGAGTCCGGTTTTCTTCCCTTCTGCAGGGACAACGGGCTGACCTTCCTCGGATACAGCTCTCTTGCACACAGAAGACCCGGGAATAACAACCGACGGCTGGCCATGCTCGATGACATCGCAAAGAGATACTCGCTCTCATCCTCCCGGCTTGTCCTTGAGTGGTTGACCAGGCAGGAAGGAACGGTGGCCCTAACGCAAACCTCCAACGAACAACACCTTTTCGAAAACGCCCGGACAGGCGACGTGACGATCGTCCCGGAGGACATCAGTCTGATCTCGTCGATCTTCGCCGGCGACGTAACGAATGTGCCTGCCATGCGGATGCGGGTAAAGGGCGACAGCTCGCAGAAGACATATGCGACACTGGAGGAAGCCCGTGAGAATACCTACGGGCTGACGCCGAGCCCGACGGAACTGGCCGCTCAGATCAGGGCCGGCGAACACCTCAAACCCGTCAAGATACGCCTCAACCCGGCAGCCGGGAAGGACCCGCGCTATGAGGTTATTGAAGGCAAACTCAGATACTGGGCCTGGGTCATTGCCTGTGGAGAAGACGTTCTCATACCGTCAATAATAGAAGAGGATGGGCAATGAACAACGCTGGTTTCTACAGGGGAAAGAAAGTCCTCGTTGCAGGAGGCACCGGCACAATCGGCATCCCCGTAACCGCTCGATTGGCTGAGTACGGCGCCGGCGTTCACGTCGTATCGATGGATAGCGAAGACTACGCCCGGCGCGTCTTGCCTGAAGGCGTCTCTTTCGAGCGGCTCGATCTGACGGACATGGACAACTGCCTGTCGGCAACACGGGACAGCGACTATGTCCTTAATCTGGTGGGCATCAAGGGGTCCGTGGGTATAGGGCAGAAAAAGGTCGCCAGCTACCTCGTCCCCATGCTGTGGTTCCAGACGAATCTGATGGAGGCAGCCTTTCGCAACCGGGTAAAGCGCTTCCTCTACGTGGGAAGCATCTGCGAATATCCCCGTGCCGAAATCCCGAAACGGGAAGACACGGTATGGGACGGCATGCCCATGCAGAACGACCGCATCCCCGGACTGGCCAAGAGGATCGGCGAGGTGCAGGCCGAAGCCTACATGCTCGAGCATGGCTGGGACGCCGTCCGCATAGTGAGACCTTCAAACGTATACGGACCCTATGACGATTTCAACCCTTCCACGGCTCAGGTCATCCCGGCTATCATCCGTCGGGTCATCGATGGAGAGAACCCGTTGAAGGTCTGGGGTGACGGCACTGTCAAGCGCGACTTCATCTACTCCGAAGACCTGGCGGACTGGCTCCTCGTTGCCCTTGAAAAGGCTCCGCCCTGCGTCCCCTTGAATCTCGGCTTCGGCAGGGGAATATCGATCAGGGAGGTCGTGGAAACCGTGTGCGCCTGCGCGGACTCGCCCGCTTCCATCGAGTGGCGTCCCGATGGTCCGACCGGGGACCAGGTTCGCATACTCTCCATCGAGAAAGCGCGGGAAACCATCGGTTTCCAGCCGCGCGTATCCCTGGAAGAAGGCGTGGGGAAGACAGTTTCGTGGTTAAGGGAAAACAGGGACCTGGCAGATCACAAAGGGAGATAGATCATGAGCGAAAAGACCCGCCTATTCTTGCCGCCTCTTGCGGAACTGATTGACAGATTGACCGTGGACCAGATCAAGGAGGTCATCTTCCAGGAGAAATCGGCTATCAGGGAAGAGATGAAAAAGATCGAACACGATGTCAACGCGATCATCGAGGAAAAGAACATAAAGCTGGACGCGACATTGATTCGCGTCATCATCGCGCTGGCGCAGCTCAACCTTCACATCTGGAATAACAAGGACACCATGGAGGCCCACCATGCCAGCGAACCGGACCGGTATACGGAGCTTTTGAAGCTGTCACATCAGCTCAACGGTATCCGCAACCGGCTGAAGAACCATCTGCTGGTACTGAGCGGCGACAAGGACTCCGCTTCACTTCGCTCCAATTTCAATACCGATGGACTGGCCGGATGGGACATAAGCATATGAGAAACCCTTCGCCCGCAAATATCGTCATAATCGTTCCCCGCTACGGGCAGTACGCCGAGACCGGTTATTACGAGTTTCCCCTGGGGCTGGCCTATGTATCGGCATCCCTGAAGAGAGCCGGTTACGGGGTTGATGTCATCAATCTGAACCATCATGGGGGACATGTCAGCGAGGTGTTGACTCAGATGATGGACGGTCGGTCTTACGAATACGTGCTTACGGGAGGCCTGTCGGCACACTATCGATCCATCAAGGTGATAATCGATTCTGTAAGGGACATCGATGCGGCGAGCAGGGTCATAGTAGGCGGAGGCCTGGTCACCGCATCTCCGCAGATGATGTACGATCATCTCAAGCCCGACTACATGGTCCTGGGAGAGGGAGAACTCACCATCGTGGAGCTGATCGATGCCCTCGACAATAACCACCGTGACTGCAGGACCGTAAAGGGTATCGGCTACCGCATCGACGGGGGTCCCCTGGTACTGACAGAACCCAGGCCGCCTATCCTGAACCTCGAACAGTGCGCGTGGCCCGACGCGGAGGGATTTGACATCCAGACATACCTGTCGCGCCAGGGTCCCAACGACAGCCTGTACCTGTATGTCGACGACGAGCCGCGATTCTATCCCATAATCTCAAGCAGGGGCTGCCCTTTCTCCTGCACATTCTGCTACCATCCCCTTGGCCAGCATTACCGCAGCCGGTCGGTGGACGATTTTATCGCGGAGGCGCAGTACGTGGTCGATACGTACGACGTCAACAACCTGGCCATCTTCGACGAACTATTGTCGCTGAAGAGAGAGCGTCTCTTCGAGATATGCGACCGGTTGAAGCAGCTGTCCCGCCCCGTCAAATGGATGTGCCAGTTGCGGGTGGACACCATCGACGAGGAACTGCTGGCACGCCTGAAGGACGCAGGGTGCTTCCTTGTCAGTTATGGCTTTGAGAGCATAAACGACGAAGTGCTGAGAAGCATGAACAAACACATCACCGCCGCGCAGATCGAGCGGGCGATGGTCCTGACCCGTCAAGCAGGCATCGGGATACAGGGCTATTTCATCTACGGCGATCCCGCGGAGACGCTGGAAACCGGGCTGGAAACACTTTCATTCTGGAAGAGACACCGGGACTATCACCTCACCATGGGCTACGTGCGCCCGTACCCCGGTTCCGCCCTGTGGGAGCGGGAGGCGACAGGAAAGGATCTTTCGCCCGACGGACAGCTGGAGCTGCTGGACGCCTGCATCAACAGACCGCCCAATATCAGCTCCATGAACCACGAAGAGTGGTTCCACCTGAAGAAGGAAGTCACCAGGGCAACCATCCTGAACGATCACTTTGGAATCTGCCTCGAGAGCCACCGCGAAGACGATGGGACCTACCGCCTGGTGATCCGGTGTCCCCACTGTGGCTCCATGAGCACATACAGACGCTTCAAACAGCGTATCCTCGGCATATTCAAGATGGCCTGCCGCTCCTGTAATCAGGTCATGAGCATTCCACCGACCGTGTTCGAGCACGTCAGAAGCGATTATGAACGGAACCGAGAGGTCTTTGACCACATCAAGAGAGGCACATGCCCGGTCATCGTGACGCCCTGCATGGACGAAGCAGAGTTTCAGGCCATGGCGGAGATATTCCTTGCCGGCGTCCGCATTGAGGGAGTCATGGACATCGATGAATCAAAGGCAGGGCTGCCATACCTGGGCTTCAGGATAGCAGCGCGCTCCAGGGATAATGTCGAAGCCGTGCCTGAGGCATGCTTTCTTATCCCCTTGACCCGCTATGCCGACAGAGTCTACTCCCATCTGAGATCGCTGGGCGTATCGGAAGACCGCATATGCAGGCTGGATGAGATCATGCCCTCAGAGATTCGCGAAGTGGAAAGGCAGGCCTGCCGGGCCTCAGGAAGGTCCGGCCTATCCGAATCCGGCAGGAGTGAAAGTCTACGGTGATGCTATACAAGACCCTTGGCTCCACAGATTTGAAGATATCTGCGATCGGTCAGGGTGCGACCCATGTCGGGTCTTACGCCCGATACGACGACAACGCGGTCAGGGAGAGGATCAAGGGATGGCGGATCGGAATAGAGCTGGGAATGAACCTCATTGATACAGCCGACATGTACGGCGGCGGATTGTCAGAAGAACTGGTCGGCAAAGCCGTCAAGGGCATACGTGACAGGGTTGTCCTCGCCACCAAGTTCAACCCCCGGGGCGGCGACACCTGTTCTAAGGTTCTGGCCGCGGCGGAAGAGAGCCTGCGCAGACTCGATACGGACCATATCGACCTCTACCAGGTTCATTTCCCCAATCCGCTCATACCCGTGGAACCGGTGGTGGAGGCCCTCACCCGCCTCATGAGCGACGGAAAGGTCCGTCATGTGGGTGTAAGCAACTTTTCCACGGAAGACATGCAGGAAGTACGGGGGCTGTTCCCACCGGGAATCGTGTCCAACCAGGTGGAATACAACCTTGTCGATCGTTCGCCGGAGACTGAAATACTCCCGTACTGCCGGCAGAACCGCATCACCATGATCGCCTACAGCCCGCTGGGGCAAGGCAACCTGCCTCTGGCACCGGCATCTCTCCAATGCCTGAAGGCGATGGCGGAAAAATACCGAAAGAGCCTTTTTCAGCTGGCGCTGCGATGGGTGGTATCCAGGCCGAATGTCATCGCCCTGACCAAGGCATCCGATGAAGGGCACATCAGAGAAAACGCCGCGGCGGCCCACTTCGAAATCGACCCGGACGACCTTGCCATGATCGATGGCCTCGCGACACCCGAAGTCGTTCATGTCCCCGCCGACGCGATCTCCCTCGATAGTCCCGACGGGAGGCCGACCTACGCTTCCCTGGAAGAGGCATTGCGGAATGCGGCCGATCTTATCCCCAGCCCGGAGATGATGGCACAGGACATGGTCAGGGGCAAGTCCCCCAAGCCCATCCGTTTGACGCGTTTGCCGGACCCCCGTGGTCGATGCCTCTACAGGCTGGATACTTATGATTTCCTGGGACAGCTGCGGAAATACTGGGCCTGGGTGATAGCTTATGAAGAAACAAGGCCGATTCCCGCATTGGTGATCAGCCAAAATATCAGGAGCGTATGAGATGGCAAAATCCAGGTTTGGCAACGTGGTATATGAAAGTGAGAAAGAGCAGACGGCAAGGGGGCAGTTGTTGGATCTATTCAGGCAATGCCCCATCCCCGACGACGAGATCATGTCCAATCTGGGTCTGTTCCTCAATTCGAAACTCCTGTCGCGCATCCTCTTTCTCCACCACATCTACACGCAGATCGTCGACATACCGGGAGTGATCATAGAGTTCGGGACCCGCTGGGGCCAGAACGCGTCCCTGTTTGCCGCCATGCGCGGAATATACGATACATTCAATCGTCACAGGAAGATCATTGTGTTCGACACCTTCGAAGGTTTTCCCGTCGTCCACCCGAAAGACGGCAAATCGGGCCTGATGAAGAAAGGCAACCTCTCTGTGACAGAGGACTACAAGGATTATCTGGATGAGGTTCTGAGGTTCCAGGAAGACGACAACCCTCTTGCGCACATAAGGAGATTCGAGACCATCGCAGGGGATGCAACGCTGAAGCTGGAGAAGTACCTCAAGGACTTTCCGGAGACGATCGTTGCCCTGGCATACTTCGATTTCGATCTCTACGAACCCACAAAGAAGTGCCTGGAGATGATAAGGCCCCATCTGATCAAGGGGAGCGTCCTTGGCTTCGACGAACTCAACGACCATGATTCGCCCGGCGAGACCGTGGCCTTGAATGAGGTCTTCGGGCTGAACAACATCAAGCTGAAACGTTTTCGACCTGCTTCCCGCGTATCATACTTTACGGTCGAATAGACATCAGGAGGTATTGATTTGATCAAGGACGAGGTACTGAAGAGCTTTGCAGGGAAGAACGCGCTTGTTACCGGAGGCACGGGCCTGATCGGAAGAGAGGTTGTGGACCTCCTCTGCATCGCCGGAGCCCATGTAAGGATCGTGTCCCTGGACCGCCTGCACGTCAACGACAGGGCAGAGCATGTCTACGGCGATCTGACGGACTTTTCCTTCTGCAAAAAGATCATCAAGGACATGGATTTCGTCTTCCATGTAGCCGGTATCAAGGGGTCCATCGATGTCACGGTGAAAAAGCCCGCGAGTTTCTTCGTCCCCCTGTTGATGTTCAACACCAACGTCCTCGAGGCCTGCCGCCTGAACAACGTGCAGAAGGTCGTTTACACGAGTTCGATAGGGGCCTATGCGAGCGCCGATGTCTTCAGGGAATCTGCCGCGCCGGAGACGGAGCCGCCGATGGATATGTTCCCCGGATGGGCAAAGCGGATGGCGGAGATGCAGGTTGAGGCCTACCGGATACAGTACGGCCTTGAGAATTTCGCCGTCGTCAGGCCCTGCAACGTCTACGGACCGGGCGACAATTTCGATCCGAAGAACGCCATGGTCATCCCCACCCTGATGTACCGCATACATCACGGCGAGAATCCTCTCGTGGTATGGGGAGACGGATCGGCTATTCGGGATTTTGCGTACAGCAGGGACGTGGCGGAAGGGGTCATCCTTGCGCTGCATCACGGCACGCAGGGACGTTACGTCAATCTGGGAAGCGGACAGGGATACACGATCCGGGAACTCGTCGAGACACTCAACTCGCTCATACCCTTCGAGTATCGCTTTGACGATACCAAATCCTCCGGCTTCCCCAAGCGGGTCATGGATATTGGTCTCGCCAGGAAGATGCTGGACTACGATCCCACGACATCGCTCCTTGAGGGACTGCAAAAGACATGGCAGTGGTACACTGCCAACGCCAACGAGTTCCTGGCGCGGAAAAACTACTTTGAGGAATAAGGAGAAAGCCCGACATGTTTCCCAAGATCAATCCGGACCCACGATTTACCAGGGCCGTCGTCCAATCAGGCTATCTGGCGAACACGCCATTGACCGTCGCTGATGTTGGGGCGTCACTGGGCTGTCCCGGCTACTGGGAGGTATTTCTCAATCAACTCCAGTTCATAGGATTCGAACCGAATCCCGATGAATTCAAGAAATGCGCCCAGACACCGAACAAGAGATTCTATCCCGTCGCTCTGGGAAAGGGTAGAGAGCGTAAGAGCATCACCATAACGCGCTGGCCTTACAGCTCATCGACAATCCCCTTTGACATGGATTTCTGGAACCGTTTTCCCAACGCGCACATGTTCGAAAAAGTAAGGACCGAGACTTTCGAAACCGTCGACTTCGACTCATTCTGCGTCGAGAACGGCATAGCCGGCGTTGACGTCATGAAGCTTGATACGGAAGGAATGGAGCTCGAAATACTCCAGGGCAGCGCCTCTATGCTGGATAAGAGTGTCATCGCCGTCATGGTCGAAGTCGCTTTTTACCCCTATCATCTGGAGAGACCGTTGTTCGCCGATGTGGACTCCTTTCTCAGGAGTCACGGTTTTACGCTGTACGACCTGGAGACTGTTCGTCTGGCACGCTCTTCCCTGCCCCCCCTTGAGACGCTGGTCGCGGACGGGTCCCATTATGGTCAGATAGTGGCAGGCGATGCACTGTATGTAGTAGACTCCGTGGCGACAGCCAGAACGCTCACGGAGCCTCAACCGGACAGGATCATCAAGACGGTTTGTCTCTTTGAACTCTTCAGCCTCAATGACAGCGCGATCGAACTGCTTGAGTTTGCGTTGAAGCATTCTCTCATACCAAGGGAGTTCGGCGGAGTCATCGATCTTTTGGTAAGACCGGTCTTTAACAGGTATGTGTCTCTCGACCACTACCGCAACATCTTCAAGAGCCTGCCACAGGTTATATAGAAAGAGAGGGGTTGAAATGAGACTATTCATGGATCAGCGACTGACATTTGAAACAGGCGCGAATTCTCTGACGGATGGAACCCGTCTCACGAGGAGCACCTGTGGCGAGGAGCAAGGTCATGAGAATAATTGACGACAAAGGGCGGGAAAGAGATTTCTTCTTCGAAGTTTCGAAGTACGCAGGATTCCTGTACCGGTCGCACCTGGAACGGCACCTTGCTATATTTGAATTGTACAGGAAGACGGCGGAGCTGCCGGGGTCGGTGGCTGAGTTCGGGGTCTACAACGGCTCGACTTTCTACTTTTTGTCGCGGCTCATCGAGATATTCAACCGTCCCTGCTTTGAAAGAGATGGGGCCTCTTCCAGCCACCTTTATGGATTTGACATCTTCACGGGCATAACGGAACTCGCTTCGGAAGACAACACCCTCATCGAAACCGGACAAAGGAAGATAGGCGGATTCCGGCAGGACCCCGAGGTTTTCTTCGAAGACCTGGATTGGCACAAGAGCACCAACACCACCATCGGCGGGCGTATGCACATCATTCAAGGCGACGTCTCGGAGACTTTCCCCCGATTCGTGAAGGAAAACCCGGGTGTCCGTTTTCGATTCGTGTTGATGGACCTGGACCTTTACAGGCCCACCTCGGTCGTTCTGGAGTCAATCATGGACTACATGGTTCCGGGCGGCATTATTGCCTTTGACGAATACGCAATTCAGGAGTGGCCGGGCGAGACCCTGGCGGTTGACAGGTTCATCAGGAAGTATAATTTGAAGCTGCAGTCCATTCCCTGGGCGGTCGCGCCCGCGGCGTACTGTGTCTGCAGCTTCTGAGGGATGAAGGACGGGGAGCATGGACGTTAAGAAGACAGAGCTTGATGGCGTGTTGCTGATAACACCACCTACCGTATTCGAGGACTTCAGGGGCACCTATGTGGAACTCTACAATGAAGACCTCTACAAGAGATCCGGAATAACCGTTGATTTCATCCAGGATGACATATCGGTGTCATCCCGGCATGTTCTTCGCGGGATACACGGTGACGGTGAAACGTGGAAACTGGTCTCCTGTCTCCAGGGGAAGTTCTACCTTGTCGTGGTCAACTGGGACAAGACATCGGCACAGTTCGGCAGATGGACATCGTTCACGCTGTCCGGGAACAACAGACAGCAGGTGCTCATTCCCCCTCGGTTCGGAAACGGGCACGTGGTGCTCAGCGAACAGGCCATATTCCACTACAAGCAGACCACCTACTACAACCGGGCCGGCCAGTTTACCCTGCTGTGGAACGATCCGAAGCTCAACATATGGTGGCCCGTAAAGGACCCTGTACTGTCAAGGAGGGATGAAGGAAGATGAGCATGTTCGAGAACAGGAATGTCTTGATCGCCGGAGGCACGGGCTTTGTAGGGGTGAACCTCGTGAACAGGTTCCTTTCCCTGGGTGCCCGGGTACGGGCCACGCTGCACGCAAAGCCTCCCGTCATCGAGGATGGAAGGATCGAGTATCTGCGGTGCGACCTCCTCGATGCAAAGGACTGCGCGGCGGCGGCGGAGGGCATGGACTATGTCATCATGTGCGCGGCGAACACCTCCGGGGCGGCGGTGATCGCTTCGACGCCGCTCGTTCATGTCACCCCCAACATCATCATGAACGCCCGCATCCTCGAGGCGTCATACGCGGCCGGAGTTCAAAAATTCGTCTTCCTGAGCAGCAATGCCGCTTATCCCCCGTCAGGAGACAGGTATGTGAGGGAGGATGAGATGTTCGACGGCGACCCTTACGAGACCTACTTCGGCGTGGGGTGGATGAAGAGATACACGGAGATACTCTGCAGGCTTTACGCACAGAAACTGAAGAAACCCATGAAGACGGTCGTCATAAGGCCGTCCAACATATACGGGCCCTACGACGACTTCGATTTCGCGACATCCCACGTGATGGCCGCCACCCTCCGCAAGGTGATGGAAAGGCACGATCCCATACAGGTATGGGGGTCCGGTGACGATGTCAGGGACCTCATCTACATCGACGATTTCGTGGATGCCGTGGTGCTTGCCATGGAGAAGATCGACACCTTCGACCCCGTCAACATCGGTCTCGGAAAGGGATATTCCGTCAAGGAGATACTCCGCATCGCACTGGAAGCGGACGGCTATCACGGCGCGAAGGTAGAATACGACCCCACCAAGCCGTCCATGATACCCATCAGGCTCATCGACGTCTCAAAAGCGGAGCAATTGCTGGGGTTCAGGGCAAGAACGGATGTTCGGGAAGGCATCGCGAAGACCATCGAGTGGTGCAGGAAGGAACTGGATATCTGACGGCCATGGAAAAGGACAGGGATATGACAGGCACGGCGACGAATCTATCGCTCCTCAAGGACAAGGCTGCCTGGGTCTGGCGCGAAACCTTGAAGATACACAGGATGGCACAGGGGACACGGCTCGCATCGTCGCTGTCGTGCATAGAGATCTTCGTGGCGCTCTACTACGGAGGGATCATCGCGTACAACGAAAAGGACATTCACTGGGGCGGGAGGGACAGGCTCATCGTGAGCAAATCCCACGGGGCCGTCTCCCTTTACCCGATCCTTGCGGACCTCGGTTATTTTCCCAGGGAGGAGCTTGGCAGGGTCTGCAGGCAGGGCGGGCTTCTCAATGATATACCGGACAGCAGCATACCCGGGTTCGAGACGGTCAACGGCTCCCTCGGACATGGTCTCGGGGTGGCATGCGGGATATCCGAGGCACTGAAGATGAGGGGCCGGCAGGAGAAGGTCTTTGTCGTCTCCGGGGACGGGGAACTGCATGAAGGCTCCGTCTGGGAGGCGATAATGTTCGCCGGGCACAGGGGCCTTGGCAATCTGGTTCTTATCGTCGACAACAACAGGATGTCCATGCTCGGCTACTGCAGGGACATACTGGACCTGAGCCCCCTCGACAGGAAGTTCAAGGCCTTCGGATGGAGAACAAAGGTGGTCGACGGCCACGACCTCCGTCAGTTGTGCCGGACACTCAGGGCGCTCAAGAAGGATCCGGCGGACCGGCCCAAAGTGCTGATAGCGGACACCATAAAGGGAAGAGGGGTCCCCCGGCTCGAGGCCGATCCGCTGTGCCACATCAAGGCGGTCAACGGCGGGGAGATCGACGCCCTGCTCTCGGAGAAATCGCAATGAAGAAAGAACCTATGGTCATGCGGGATTTCCTGATCGAGGAGCTTTACAGGCGAATGTTCGACAATAAGGACATTCTCTTCCTCTCGGCCGACTTCGGGTCTCCCGTCCTCGACAAGCTGAGGAGCACCTTCGGCGACAGGTTCATCAACGTCGGCATCGCCGAACAAAACCTGGTCAATATCTCAACGGGATTGGCGCTTGAAGGGTTTGCCGTTTACGCCTATGGCATCGCCCCGTTCATCACCATGAGGGCCTGCGAGCAGATACGGATCAACCTCTCCCTGCTGTCCCACACCAGGGACGTCAACGTCAATCTCATCGGCGTCGGCGCGGGCCTGAGCTACGACTTTACGGGGCCTACCCACCATTGCCTCGAGGACCTTGCAATCATGCGGGTGTTCCCCAATCTCATGCTCTTCTCCCCGGCTGACACGGTCACCATCGGAGAGTTCGTCGATCATTCGGCCACCGTGAAGAAGCCGAAGTACCTGAGGCTCGACGGGAAACCCCTCCCCGACATCTATTCGAAGGGCGACGGGATCTCCATGGAGAAGGGGTTCCATGAGGTCGTAGAGGGAACCGACGTCTGCTTCGTCTCAACCGGCTACATGACGCACAGATCACTGCGGATTGCGCGGGAATTGAAGGACATGGGCACGGACGCGGGCGTCGTCGACGTCTTTCTCCTGAAACCCTTCGACGACAGTCTTCTCTGTGAAACCCTGAGGAGATACAGAAGACTGGTGACCATGGAGGAGGCCTTCACAGTCGGGGGCGGCCTGGGAAGCCTCGTCCTCGACGCGATGGCCGCGAACGGGTTGTCCCTGCCTGTCCATAAACTCGGGCTTGCCGACAAGTACAGTTTCGAGATCGGAGACCGTGAATTCCTCCACTCAGAGCACGGCTTAACCCGGGAGGAAATAATCCGCCTTGTAAGGAACGACGAACTCCACAGAGAGGTCTTGCGCACATGATAATTACCAGGACACCCTTTAGAATCTCATTTTTCGGCGGAGGAACCGACTTTCCCGCGTGGTACGAGAACAATGGCGGTGGCGCCGTCCTGTCGACAACGATCAACAAGTACTGCTACATCAACTGCCGGTGTCTTCCCCCCTTCTTCGACTACAAGTACAGGCTGAACTATTCCAGACAGGAACAGGCCCGAGGCGTCGACGATATAATCCATCCTTCGATCCGGGAAACCCTGAGGTTCATGGAGGTGGATTTCGGTCTTTCGATCAGCCATGACGGGGACCTTCCCGCTATGTCCGGACTCGCATCAAGTTCCGCTTTCACAGTGGGTCTTCTTCACGCCCTCTATGCATTGAAAGGAAGGATCATTTCAAAGAAACGGCTTGCCCTCGAAGCCATTCATATCGAACAGGCGATGATCAAGGAGAACGTGGGCTCCCAGGACCAGGTTGCCGCGGCATTCGGAGGCCTCAACAAGATCGAGTTCAGGAGCCAGCACAATATAGAGGTCATCCCGGTTACCATATCCCGGGACGCCTTTCAGCATTTCCAGGAACATTTCCTCCTTTTCTTCACGGGGGTAACGCGTTCGGCCTCCAACATAGAGGAGGAGAAGATGGAGCGTCTCGTGGACAAGAAGACCGACTATAAGACGCTCATGAGCATGGTCAATGACGCCTTTGCAGTCTTGAGCGGCGAGCGGGATATGGTGGAGTTCGGCAGACTCCTTCACGAGACCTGGAAACTCAAGAAGAGCCTCTCTCCCAGGGTGTCGAATCCCTACATCGATACCATATACGACACGGCGAAAAAGAACGGGGCCATAGGAGGCAAGATCCTCGGTGCCGGCGGCGGCGGATTCATGCTCTTCTTTGTAAGACCGGAGAAGAGAAAGAAGGTGAAGGAGGCGCTTCATTTCCTCCTCCACGTGCCGTTCCGTTTCGATACACTGGGCAGCCAGATCGTCTATTACGCTGAAGAGGGGCTCTGACATTCATGAAGATCATTATACTCGCGGGGGGGATGGGAACCAGACTGAAGAACGTCGTAAACGACGTACCCAAACCCATGGCTCCCGTGCGGGGAAAACCATTCCTGGAATACGTGGTACTCGCTCTGGCCGCGCAAGGGTTCAGGGAGATCATGCTCTCCGTCGGCTACCGGAAGGATGCCATACGATCTTACTTTGGTGACGGTTCGAGCCGGGGCGTCAGCATTGTCTATTCCGAGGAGGATACCCCTCTCGGCACCGGAGGGTCCGTCCGTGAGGCACTCAAAATGGCCGATGAACCTTATAGCCTGGTTCTGAACGGCGATACCTTCAACCAGGTGGACTTCAGGAAAATGGAAGAACACCATCTATCGGGCGGGCGCCTGGCAACCATCGGCTTGCTAAGGTCGGACAATACAGACCGTTACGGCCTCGTGACGATTAATGATGCCTCTGACGTCCTGGAGTTTTGCGAAAAGAGCGCCCGCCGTTCCGGCTACATCAACCGGGGGGTCTATATCCTGGACAGGACCGTTCTCGACCACATGCCGGTCTCCGGCGGTTTTTCCCTTGAAAACGATCTCTTTCCCCATCTGGTCCCTCACGGCATGAGCGGTTTTGTCTCCCGGGGCTTCTTTGTGGATATCGGAATCCCGTCAACGTATCATTATATAAATGACCACCATTACCTGCTCGAACAGGTGAGCCCGACGGTGGTAACCCATACCATGAACACGAGCAAGACAGTGAGGAGCAAGAATGGATAAAGTGATAATCAACCTTGTGTATGCCCACTTGCGGCCCGATTTCATCTCGTCGATGAGCCGGGGCAATGTCCTGGTGATCAACACAAGGAAGCCCGTCCTTGGCTGCGCAGTATATGTTTACATGGACGCTTTCAGTTTCTGTGGCCGGCAACCGGGGCTGAATGTCCTTTTCATCACCGAGCCCACCATCGTTCTCCCCGGACAATACAACGAAGTCATCTGGAAACAGTTCGATCGAGTAGTCACCCTGTGCGATGAGTTGGTGGAGAAATATGGTTTTACGAAGGGATACTCTCCTCATCAGGGCTTTCATCCATGGTTTGGGGAAAGCAGGGACTTCATCATAACAGAGGGCCTGGATGAGCGAATCAGGAAATACCCCCTCCATGGTCGCAAGCAGGCGGTATGCATGGTCAGCGGCAACAAACACTCGTCGGTCCCTGGTGAACTCTATTCAAAGAGATTGGAGACGGCACTCTGGTTCCACTTCAATTCCGACATGCCTTTCGATGTTTACGGCATGGTTCCTTTCTTTCTCCCCAACTACAGGGGAGCGGTTGAGAACAACAAGAAGCTGGATCTCCTTTCAAGCTACAAATACTCTTTGTCCTTCGAGAATACAGCAGATCCGGTCTTTGCCCGAGGCTGGGTCGACAAACTGATTGATTCGCTGGAAACCCGCACTATACCCGTCTACCTCGGGTGTCCCAACATCGATGAATACATTCCGGGGGAATGCTATATTGACTTCCGTGATTTCAAAGATCATAAGGAACTGGACGCGTATCTCCACGGCATGTCTGAAAGCGAGTATATCCGACGCGTCGACAGTATCGACTCCTTTATCAATTCAGGAGGTCTCAGGCCGTATTCGTGGTATCCCCTCTACAACGAACTTGCAGAGTACTATTCAGAGCAAACTGGAGTGGATTGCACATCATTGTTCGGCGGCGACTCAGACTGGAAGCCCACGACCACGACACTCACCGTTGATGTTACAGATGCATCGCCTTTGTGGACATATGAAGAACTGGCATCTCTTCAATCACCACTCATAGACTACCGGGGAACAGGCGTGAACACCCAATCGGTCGGAGATGAGGAATGCATCAGACGGGTTCTGGCCCTGGCGAAGGAAGGGAAATTCAACGAGGCGGTAAAAAGAATGGCGGAGCTTTCCCATTATCGAAGCGCCGACCTGTTCTGTTTCTATGCGCAGCTTCTTCGCATGCTCGGGCACGTCGAAACGGAGAAGACCTATCTCGCGCTTGCCCTTCAGTTCGATCCCAAACATGTCCCCACACTGAAACAGATGCGCGCGGCCGCCTTTGACAGGAGGGACTTTGAGAGAGCCTTGTCCCGCTTTGAAGCAACGATAACAGGAACAAGGATCGAAACTGCAATGGTTCCGGGGCTGACGTCGATCGTAATCCCGGCACCCGACCTCGACGACACCGTGAAGGCATGCCTCGAATCGATTGTCAGCGCCGTTGCCGAACCTTTTGAGGTCATAGTAAGCACGAAGGGACCTGTGAAGACGCCGGGTTGGCTCCAGGATATCCTATCCGGCAGCAGCCGTTTCAAGGTCATCGGCACCGAGTACGACGGGGGCTATGCCGCCCTGTGCAACAGCGCCACCCTCCGGGCCTGCGGCCAGTACATACTGGTCCTTGACGCCAGGGGCGTCATGCTCGAGGAGACCCTCACGGGCATGCTGGAGTGCATAAACAGACACCCCGAACACGGAATAGCGGTCCCCGTGTCCAATCGCTCATCCGGAGTCCAGCAGATCCCCCGCGCCGCGGGCCTGTCCGTCGATGACTTCAGGCAATTCGCGGCAACCTTCCGGCAGCGCAACCGCAACCGCTATGTCCCTGCCTACGAGATCGACGACACCTGCATTCTTGTCAAAAGGTCGTTGTTGGATACCATCGGACTCTTCAACGAAGAGCTGGAAACCCCCTGCTCCATGGTCAATGACCTTCGGATGCGGGCCCTCGTGGCGGGACAAAGAACCATGATAGCATCCGACACATGCATCTACCTCGACGAGACAGGCCCGTCCGAGAAGAGCCACGAAAGGCTCTTCAATGAGCTCTGGGACAGGTTCGACCCGTACTCCGAGACAGGAAGGCGCCTTCTGCCTTTCGTGGCCACGAAGAACGCTCGCGACTCTTACGCCAAGGGGCTTCTCAATGAGGCGATACAGGCCATAATGGAGGGTATCAAGTATACTCCCGAAGAACCCGATCTGTACTACTGCCTCGCCGGGATACTGATGGACGCCAAACTGTACGGTCAGGCGATGGAGGCGCTTCAGTCTCTGCCCGATACGGAAAAGGACTCCCCCCGGGCCCTCGAGATGCTCGGATATTGTCAGTATCATGCGGGTCACGCCCCGGAGGCCGGCACCTGCGCCGATCAGGCACTCTCACTCTGCTTCGATTCGATACGAGGGCTCAATCTCAAGGGCATGCTTGCATCGGAGCTTGGAGACCGGGAGAAAGCAGAGGCGTTCTTCCTGAAGGCTATTGGTGCCGACCCCGGTTTTGCCGACCCCTACGTCAATCTCGGGGTGATGAAATGGCATGCCGGGGAGACCCGCGAGGCCCTCGACCTCATCGAGAAAGGCTTTATTCTTTCGCCTCAGACCGCTGACTTCTCGGCAACGTACAATTCTGCCGTGACCGCCATGGGTGAGTTTCCGAGGGCGGAAACCGTCCTGCTCGAAGCAGCAAGGCTCTTTCCGATAGACAAGCAGCTCGCCTTTCTCCTTACCGGCGTTCTCCTCCAGCAGGAGAAATACGCGGAGGCCATGGGAGAGATCGAGCGCTCAATGATCACTTTCGGGATCGATGATGGCATTCTCGCCGCGGCGCTCCAGGTGAGGGAGAAGATTGGACCCGAAAAACTGGACAAGGCCTTCCGAAAAGGGTCGCTCTCGGTCTGTATGATCGTCAAGAACGAAGAGGAGCAGATCGCACGGTGCCTTGCGAGCCTCAAACCCGTCGCCGATGAGATCATCATCGCCGATACGGGCTCGACGGACAGGACCAGGGACATATGCAGGGCCTTCGGGGCGCAGGTGTACGACTTCGCGTGGACCAACAACTTCTCGGAGGCGCGCAATTTCTCCATGTCGAAGGCAAAGGGACAATGGGTCCTCATCCACGACGCGGACGAGGTCATATCCCCCCGCGACTACGGCAAGCTCCGCGCCATCCTCAGCCAGGACCCCCCGAAGCCCGTCGCCTACTCGCTCGTCACAAGGAATTACTCGATCGACTCCGTATACGAAGGCTGGACGGCAAACGCGGGCGACTACCCCGGGGAAGAGGCCGGAAGGGGCTGGTTTCCGAGTCCGAAGGTACGGCTCCTTATCAACGACGAAAGACTCAGGTTCGAGAATCCCATCCATGAGTTGCTCGAACCCTCCCTGAAACGCGCCGGTGCCGAGATCAAGGCCTGTGACGTTGTCATCCACCATTACGGGCCGGCTGATCCGAAGCGGGGTCAGACCAAGGCGGAAATGTACTATGTGATCGGGAAGAAGAAACTCGAGACCGACGGGGACACGGAGGCGGCGCTAAGGGAGCTGGCGGTGCAGGCTCGCGCCATTGGAAGATACGACGAATCCATCGAACTGTGGAGAAGATACATCACGGTCAACCCGGGCAGTTACCTCCCCTATTTCAATATGTCGGGGTGTTACTTTGAGAAAGAAGAGTTTGACGAGGCCTTTCGCCACGCAAAGAAGGCCTTCGAACTCAACAGGGAATCAAAAGAGGCGGTGCAATGCTATGCCGTCACTTCCCTGTTCCGTACCGACCCCGGTGACGCCATAAGGGTCCTCGAAGATCTCCTTCAGCGGATACCTCCGTACCCCACCGGAAAAATGACCCTCGCGGCGGCCTTTTGCGTGACGGGGCTCAAGGATAAGGGCGTCCGTCACCTGAAGGAGCTCAAGGACACGGGATATGATTGCTCCGAGGTGCTCTGCAACCTGTCAAAGAAGTTTCTTGCGGCAGGAAAGGCCGGATCCGCCAGGGCCCTGCTCGAATGCATGCAGGAGACCGGGCACATTCACGTTGACGGCGCGAGACTCCTTCAGGAGTCCTGTGACGCGCTGGCCGTCGGGGCGTGAGACCCAGAAGCGATTATTCCGCCGAACCCCTGAGGCCCGCGGCTATGTTGAGGTTGATGTCGATGATGGCGTCGAGTTTTTCCGGAGACGGATCCTTCATTATCTCGACGATCCGCTTGTCGATGAAAAGGCTCAATCTCAGGATGTCTCCCCTCAACTGAACGGGGAGAGGGTTGTCATCCCGTATGAGCTCGTCCTGAAAGATGGTCCATATCCTCTGATTGAACACAAGGGCGTCATCCAGTTTTCTGAAACGGTCCTGCCCATCCCAGTTCTCCTTGCAGGTTCTCAAAAGCATGGCACCCTTCGTCAACACCGATGCCTCGAGCTCGCGTCCCGAGATCGTGGTCTTTACGTTCTTCTTATAGGCATTGAGCCCTGAGGACATGCTCCGTTACCCCCTCTTCGTATTCTATCAGTTTCCGGGCCAGCTTCAATGCCGGGTAGTACTTCCCTTCTATGACGAGGCCGCTTATCTCGGCAAGGGTGTCCGCGGTGCTCGGAGCGGCCTCCACCAGGTCCTTGACGAGAGACCAGTAGATGTTGTGCCTCTCCACCAGGTCTCTTCCGTCGACATACATGAGTTGAATGATGAAATAGACCCGTTTGCAGGGCGTTGTGGCCTCTTTTTCCCTCAGTATGTCCTTGTCGCGCAGCACGGGAACTTCATTCTCTATTATGAGATCGCACTTTGTGTCCCCATTCGCCACAACAGCGCCCCCGATGATAAGTCTCTCGTGGGGTTTCAGCTTTATCTTGAGTGCCATAGGTCCGTCACTTTCTATAGATGCTCTGCGTGTCTCCGATGGGCAGGAAGGGCGGTTTAATGACCTTCGTCAGGTCCTTGCCTCCACCGTGGACAACCGTATCGCTGGTATCCGCCGGCTTCTGCTCCCTGTGAACCGCCGGTTTCCGCGGGATATTCATACTGTGATCCATATTCCCTATCTTCTCAATTGACATGCTCTATCACCTCCCCGAAGGTGGTGAACGGGAGAGGACCGTCTGGCCCTCTCCCGGTTTTGTGCTTGCCGCTCTTACTGGAAGAGTTTGAGGACTGACTGTGCCGCCTGTGCCGAGAGGCTCAGAGCGGAGGTACTCAGTGACTGCCTCGTCTGGAGCATGAGCATGTTGGCGCCTTCCTCGTTGGTGTCGGCGAGTGTCAGCTTGTCGGCACCGGTCTGGAGGACGTTCGCAACGCTTGAGATCCACTCGTCCCTGGCGTTGACGACGGCCAGGTTGCTGGACAGTTTTGAAGACTCGATCCTGAGTTTTGAAAGGGCGCTTTCCAGCTGGGTTATCGACACATCGATCGAAGTCTCGTCCACCCATGTGGAGGAAGCGGTCGTGATCCCGAGGCCCGTCGCGGAGCCGTCAAAACCCTCGACTGTCAGCGTGTGGCTGTTGCCGAACTTGACCGTCATGTTGTAGGCCGCCGAGGTCCCTCCCAGGAGGTTCTTCCCTTTGTAGAATGCGTCATCCTTCAAGTCGTTGATCTGCGCCAGCAGCTTGGTGTACTGTGCACGCTTCGCAATCAGCTCGTCGCTGTTCGCCGCGATGTCGGATTCAGCCACGCTGGCGCTTGTGGTTGTGATGTCACCAGCCTCCATTGCCGTGCCGCCCTGGCGGCTGATGGTCAGGACGCCCTGGCCGTTGTCAGAGATATTGAACGTCGTTGTGCCGGTCGTGGCAATGGCTGCCGCCAGTGACGTGGCTGCCGCTGCCTCGGTGCCGCCTACGTAGAAGTGCGTGTCGTCGATGGATGTCGTCGAGGTCACAGCCGTGTAGGTTACGCCGCCGAGCACCACAGTGGCGCCCGCCGTTATGCCTGCCGAGAAGGTCAATGTCTGGCTCGTGGAGGCCGAGTTCACCGTGCTCTTTGCTGCTTCCGCGGTAGCTTTCGCGGAGTTGATCAGAGTGGTGAGACCCGTGATGGCCGTATCGGCCGCCTTGATCGTCTGGATGGCCTCGGAGATGCCGTCCTTGAATGCGAGAAGATCGTTGGCACGGGTCGTGTGGTCGAGAGCCGTAAAGTAGTTGACGGGATTGTCGAGAGCGGAGTTAACTTTCTTGCCTGTCGACAGCCTTTCCTGTGTTCTGTCGAGCAACTTGACGCTTGCCTGGAGGGACAGTAGATTAGCCCTCATGCCTGATGTTAAAGAAATGTCTGACATAATGTTTCTCCTTTTCTAGGATTTTTTCTCCCGGCGATCTCGCCGGGGCTCTTTGTGACCTGCGCCCATTCCCTTCTCCCTTTCACCTCCCGGGTGAGCACTATTTGCCTTCATGAAAAAGTTATCGAAGGGCGGAGAAAAAACTTAAGGGATAATTGTCATACAGGGAGCATACACTCTGTATAACCGAAACTACGTCTCTCTTTTCATGTTTGTAATCACAGAGTTTTTTTCATGAATCCTGATCGGAAGGGACTGCCAGCCGGCACAAAATGGGGGTAGCGTCTCACCTTGCCACGAGCTGTGTCGAACCGGAAAGACCCGTGCCGTCCTGAAACCTGAAACCTGGAAACGGTTCCCTACTCGTGCCTCAGGGCATCGATGGGGTCGAGGCGCGCCGCCTTGAGGGCGGGAAAGTAGCCGAAGACCATGCCCACCGCCGCGGAGAAGAGGAAAGAGACAACGATGATGGGCGTGTTGAATACGAAGGGCACGTTGAGGATTTTGCCGAGCCACACCGATGTGACGAGCGCAAGTATTATCCCGATGACTCCGCCCAGGGAGGAGAGCACCACGGCCTCCACGAGGAACTGCGTGAGGACCTCGCGTTCGAGGGCGCCTATGGCGAGGCGAACCCCGATCTCCCGGGTCCTCTCGGTCACGGACACGAGCATGATGTTCATGATCCCTATGCCGCCAACGAGGAGGCTCACCGCCGCGACGGCGCTGAGGAGCGCCGTGAGGAGCTCCGTGGTGCTTGTCAGCATCTTTGCGATCTCCTTCATGTCCATGACATGAAAGTTGTCGTCATCACTCGGGGCGAGATGGCGTCTTTCCCGCATCAGTCTGGAGATGTCCTTGAGCGCCTTGTCCGTCGACGCGCCCTCCTGCACGGAGACCTGGATGAGGCCTATCTCCTGGTTTCCCGTTATGCGCCGCTGAAGGGTACGGATGGGGATCACCACCACGTCGTCCTGGTCCTGCCCCATCGTGCTCTGACCCTTCTGAGCCAGAATGCCCACGACCTCGCAGGAGAGTTTCTGAAGGCGGAGCTTCTCGCCAAGCGCCCCCTGGCCGCCGAAGAGCTTCCTGCGCACCGTCTCGCCGATGACACAGACGGCAGCCCCGGCGCGCAGCTCGCTCTCGCTGAACTGCCTTCCCGTCGCAACGGACCTTTTCGTTATATAGAAGTAATTGTTGTCGCTACCCGTCACCTGCGTCGTCCAGTTCTGGTTTCCCAGTATCGCCTGGACAGATTGCGACGATACGGGGGCCACGGCGGCGATGGAGCCCACCTCCCGCATGATGGCATCCACGTCGCCCTCCTTGAAAGGGACGTTTCCCGATGATTGTCCCGGGCCGAGCCTCTTCCCCGGGCTCACCATGAGCATGTTGCTGCCCATGCTCGCGATTTGCTGCTGCACCTGAAACGTGGTGCCTCCCCCGATGGTCATCATGGTGATGACCGCCCCGACACCAATGACGATACCCAGTATGGTCAGAAAGGAACGCATGACGTTCCTTCGTATCTCCCTTAAGGCCAGAAGAACCGTGTTCCACAGCATCAGGCAGCGCCTCCGTTGTGTTCGTCGACCACGATCAGGCCGTCCCGGAAATGGACCTGCCGTTTCGCGTAGGCGGCCATGTCCGGTTCGTGGGTGATCATGACGATCGTGATCCCCTCGTCCCTGTTGAGGTCCATGAGCACATCCATGATCTCCCTGCTGCGGGCTGAATCGAGGTTGCCCGTCGGTTCGTCCGCCAGAAGCACCGCGGGGCCGGTGACGATGGCGCGGGCAATGGCGACACGCTGCTGCTGGCCTCCCGAGAGCTCCGCCGGCGTGTGGTGCTCCCACCCTGTAAGACCTACCGTCTTGAGTGCTTCAATCGCCAGCCGGTGGCGCTCGCGGGAGGCGGTGCCGCGGTACAAAAGGGGAAGCTCCACGTTCTCCAGCGCCGAGGTGCGGCTCAGGAGATTGTAGCCCTGGAATATGAATCCCTGGTAGTGGCGTCGGAGCAGGGCCCTTTGGTTGCGGTCGAGGGAACCCACGTCAACGTCACGGAAGAGGTACGTGCCATCCGTGGGCATATCGAGACACCCCAGGATGTTCATGCACGTTGACTTGCCCGAACCGCTCGGCCCCATCACCGCCACGAACTCTCCCTCATCGATGGTAAGGTCGACGCCGCGCAGGGCCTCAACCATCGCGTTGCCCTTGCCGTACACCTTCGTCACTCCCTTGAACTCGATGAGATGACCCGCCCCTTCAGCCTGCGTGCTCCGCCCGGTCCCTGCCATCACTTCACCCCCGTGACGGTATCGGTGACCACTTCGGTGCCGGGTTGAAGGTTGCCCGACGTAACCTCCGTCACGCCGCCGTTCTGGGCCCCTACGGTGATGGAGACAGAGGTCAATTGACCTTTGCTCAAAATCCATACCCGCTTCTGCTGACCCTTGCCACCATCTTCCCGCTGCGGCTGCCCGGACCCCGGGGGCCTCGGCATCAAAGCTCCGATTACCCCGCCCGAGGCCTTTTCTTCCGCCTGAACGGGAGGTGAGAAGCGCAGGGCCGAGGCGGGTACGAGAACGGCATTTTCCAGTTTCCTCACCGTGATGTCCGCCGTCGCCGTCATGCCCGGGCGCAGGAGCAAATCGGGGTTCCCGACCTTCAACACCGTCTCGTAGGTGACGACCCCCGATGTCGTCGAAGAACCGTACCGTGCCTGGGTGATCTCGGCCTCGAAGGTGCGGTCGGGATGGGCAGCGACATTGAAAACGGCCTTCTGCCCTTCCTGCACCCTGCCTATGTCGGCCTCATCGACATTCACGTGGAGCTCCATTTTCGTCAGGTCCTCGGCAAGGGTGAAAAGCACGGGAGCGGTGAAGGATGCCGCCACCGTCTGCCCGGGCTCGATGCTCCTCGTCAGGACGATGCCGTTGATGGGAGATTTGATGACCGACTTTGACAGGTCCGTCAGGTTGGCCTTAAGGGTCGCCTCGGCCTGTGACACAGAGGCGTTGCAGTTCGCGGCGTCGGCCCCTGCCCGCTCGAAGGCCGCCGTCGCCGCGTCCATCTCCGTTTGCGAAGGGACCTTGCCGCCGCTTAGATCCCGGACCTTCCGGTACTGCGTCAACTTGGCCCCTGTTTCCGTAACCGTTGCTCTCGCCTGCAGCGCCTTTGCCTTTGCCGCTTCCAGCGCCGCCCTCGACTGGGCTATCGTCGCCTCCAGTTTCGTTGTATCGAGTCTCGCCAGGACCTGCCCTGACCTGACCTTGCTGTTGTAATCCGCTTCGACGGTCTTGATGGTGCCCGAGAGCTCACTGCCCACATCAACCTTGTTCGTCGGCTGCAGGGTCCCCGTGGCGGTCACGACGACCACAAGGTCCCCGCGCCTGACCTGTTCCGTCCTGTATTGCACGGCCTTCGACCCGCCTTTCACGCCCATGACCACGATTACCATGACTGCCACGGCGGCAGCCAGGCAGGCAGGCAAAAGATAACGCCTCATCGGCCTCGAACCCTTGAGAGGGCCGGCCCCCAGTATCCTCTCGGCCACCGATCCCGGATCAATCTTCATTCCCGTCGCTCCTGTCTGTGTGTATCTTCTCTTCCGCGGAGGATGCGATAGACTCCCATCCTCCTCCAAGGGCCTTGTAGAGCTTTATCAGGTTCGATGTCACCACCCCCTTGCTCTTCGCCAGCTGATCCTGGGCAGACAGGAGGGAACGCTGGGCGACGAGGACAGCAAGGAAATCGGTGAGGCCGGCCTCGTACTTCCGAAGCGCGATCTCGGCGGACCTGCCTGCCGCCTCCTCCGCAAGGCGCAGGGATTCCATTTTCCTCTGTTCCTCCACGTAAGCGGTCAAGACGTTCTCCACCTCCTCAAGCGCGGTGAGGACCGTTTTCTCGTACCCGGCCAGGGCCTCCTCCTGCAGGGCCGATTGGACCTCGATGTTGGCCCGTATCGCACCCCCCTTGAAGATGGGCCAGCTGACGGAAGGTCCGAAGCCGTAGGACCTCGCCGGTGTCGAGACAAGCCTGTTGAGAGAGAGGGCCTCGACGCCTATGGACCCCACAAGGGTGAACTTCGGATAGAGTTCCGCCGTTGCGACACCCACCCGCGCCGTCTGCGCCGCAAGCTCGCGCTCCGCACGCCTCACATCGGGCCGGCGGCGCAGCGCATCCGCCGGCACCCCCACGGCCACATCCACAGGCGGGGCCGGTATCGGCTCCGGTGTCTTCAGCTCCCCGTGGACCGCTCCCGGCTGCTCGCCCAGAAGCACAGCGATCCTGTTCTGCGCCGCTTCAAGGCCGGACCGGAGGTCCGGCAGCTGCGACCGTGTGCTCTCGAGATTGGAGAGGGCCTCCTGCACGGCGAGCTCATCGCCGAGACCGGCCTCCTGTCGCCACAGTGTCAATTGGTACGTCTCGGCCTGCTTTGCAATATTCCCCTCGGCGGCCGCGATCCTCGCCTGATAGGAGCGCACATCGATGTAGTTCGCCGCCACCTCTCCCAGGAGCGACACGAGAACGTCGCGCAGGTCTTCCCGGGCAGCGTCCAGATCCGCACCAGCGGCCTCGACGGACCGGCGGATACCGCCGAATATGTCGATCTCCCAGGAGGCATCGTAACCCGCGCTGTAGAGGTCATTGACCTTGTCGGTGACGGTATCGGCACTGCTATAGGCCCTGGTACCGGAGGCGGAGGCGTCGATGGAGGGAAAGAAGTCCGCCGTTGCCGCGCTTCTACCCGCCCGGGCCTGCCTTACCCTGGCCCTTGCCTTTCTGAGGTCGAGATTCCCCGCCACTGCCCTCTCAACAAGACGGGAAAGCGATGGGTCGCCGAGTGTGGTCCACCAGGACGCAAGAACCCCGGGATCGGCGGCCGGGCTGAGACCGGCCGTAAGGGGAGTGTGCCATTGGCCGGATGCCTTTGTGTCGGGCCTGACATAGTCGGGCCCCACACTCGCACACCCGCCGAGCAGTGCCAGCAACGCAAGGATTCCTGCAGAAGCGGTGATGGAACGCATGTGCGCGTCCTACCGTACCCTTTGTTTGGCCCGCGGGGTCCTCTTCTCATCCGCGGGCTTGCCCGGCGGCGAAAGCTGTTCACACGGCGCGGGCCCGGTCATCCCGTCACGGTCAGACAGAGGGCTCATGTGGGCGGCATCGAAGAATTCCCTGAGTTTCTTCCTCTCCTCGCTCGTCAGTTTCCCCTTTATCTCCTCGACCGCCTTGATGCGGGCAAGGTGCATCTGTGTTTCGAGGGCCGCTATCTGTTTCAGCTTCGCCTCGACCATACCCAGGTCCACGGGGTCCTTCCTGAGGAGTTCCCGGAGCTCGATCGATGCCACCTCATACTCCGCCCTGTTCCTGATACCCTCCTTCGCGGTCCTCGTCTCTATCTCGTATATCGCGTCCATACGGTTCCTATCGATGTTAAGACCCGGCAGGCCGAGCCGGAAAGGATGGTCCATCTTTATTCCTGCTCCCGGGTGGCCCGGGCCGGGACCCTGCGGACCCTCGGCACCTGCATGGCACACGGTGAGAAACGCGAAAATGACGCCCATGGTCAAACCAACAAGTATCTTTTTCATGTCTGCCTCCCTGGCTCAATTATTTTCATCCTGCGTCCGTCTTCCGCATTCTTAATGAGCAAAGGATATCCGATGATTGTGGCACAATTGTGGAGGAAATAAGGATATTACCCGGAAGACGTCAAAAGACTCCCCATTTCGGGCAAAGTGGTTGTAAAATACAGGGCATGACACATGACACAAGGGACCCGCGATGATAAGGGTCGGGATAACCTATCGGCTTTTCCTCTCCATCCTCGCCGCAACGTGTGCCGCGATCCTCTGCATGTTTCTCGTCATGCAATGGAGCATCAACAGAGGTTTTTTCCGGTATCTCGACACGATGGCACAGGCCGGCATGGAATCGGTGAGCTCAAGCCTCGCCAGGGCATATGCCGGCCACGGAAACTGGGATTTCCTCCGTGCCGATCCGGCGTACTGGGTGACGCGGGCGCTTCACGACAATGACGGACAGGCCCCTGCGGAGAGGCAGGGACAACTGCCCCCGCCGAGGCTCCCCCTCGTCGTCCTCGATGCCGACAGGCGGACAGTATTCGGGCACCCCGGAAAAGAGGACACACTACAATACAAACCCATAATCCACAACGGGTCCACCGTGGGATACGTGGGTCATCTTCCCCCGCGGCAGTTCCTGAGCCCCCCTCAGGTCCAGTTCCTCCAGCACCAGAAGTCAGAACTTATCACGGCCGTCCTCGGCCTGGTCCTCGTCGTCGTTATCTTCTCCCTGCCGCTCGCAAGGCGGCTGGTTAGACCCATCACCACCATCGCGGCGGCAACCCGGGAGCTTGCCTCGGGAAGGTATGCGGTGCGCGTGCCCGTGACGTCCTCGGACGAACTGGGTCAGCTCGCATGCTCCTTCAACGCCATGGCCGGCGCGCTCGAAAAGAACGAGAAGGCCCGCCGGCAATGGGTGGCCGACATATCCCATGAGCTCAGGACACCCATAGCGGTGCTTCGGGGAGAGATAGAGGCCCTCATGGAAGGGGTGCGCGAGACCACCCCTCTAGCCGTCAGGTCTCTTCACGGCGAGGTGATGAGACTCAACCGCCTCGTCGACGACCTTCATCAACTGACCCTGTCCGACCTCGGCGCGCTGACATACCGGAAAGAGAGGGTGGACATCGTGGAAGTGCTCACCGACTCCGTCGATGCCTCTAAGGTTGAGTTCGATCGTAAAGGCATCGCCCTCGTGACGGACATAATCCGCGGGCAGGCTCCCGCACCCGTCTTCGCCGATCGTGAACGCCTCCGGCAGCTCTTCTCGAATCTCATCGGGAACTCCCTGAAGTACACTGACAGCGGAGGCACACTCGTCGTTCGCGTCCGGCAGTACGGGGCCACGGCAAACATAGACTTTGAGGATTCAGCCCCCGGGGTGCCCGCCGCTGAGATGGACCGGCTCTTCGACAGGCTCTATCGCGTCGAAACCTCCCGGAGCCGCACGTCGGGGGGCTCCGGACTCGGCCTTGCCATCTGCCGGAACATCGTCGAGGCCCATGGAGGTACCATAACTGCATCCCCTTCATCGCTTGGGGGCCTGTTGATGCGGGTGTCCCTGCCCCTCGAGGAGGCGGGTCCATGAACAGGATCATCCTTGTCGTCGAGGACGAACCGAAGCTGGCAAGTCTTCTGGCTGACTACCTGAGGGCCTCCAGTTTCGAGCCCCACTGTCTCGAAAACGGTATGGACGTCGTACCATGGGTGCGCGAGCACAGGCCCGACCTCATCCTCCTCGACCTCATGCTCCCGGGACGGGACGGGGTGGAGATCTGTGCCGACATCAGGACGTTCTCCACTGTACCTATAATAATGGTAACGGCCCGGATAGAGGAAATAGACCGTCTGCTGGGCCTCGAAATCGGGGCCGACGACTATATCTGCAAGCCTTTCAGCCCCCGGGAGGTGGTGGCACGCGTAAAAGCCGTCCTGCGAAGGACCCAGGGCGGTCAAACACTGGAAGAAAGCGGTCTTACGCTTGATGAGAACCGCTGGCGGGCCACCTTGAACGGCCGCGATCTGGGTCTAACCGCCGTGGAGTTCAAGCTCCTCCAGTTCCTCGCGGCGAATCCGGGACGCATATTCGAACGCCAGCAACTCATGGACAGGATCTATCCCGACGAGCGCGTTGTCAGCGAGCGCACCATAGACAGTCACATCAAAAAGCTGAGAAAGAAGCTGCAGACCGCCGACCCGAAGGCCAGTCTTATCCACGCCGTGTACTCGGTGGGGTACAAGTTCGAGAAGGCGTGAAGACGGTTTCGGGTTTCAGGCCGAAACAATTGGGTTGACACTGCCTGCGGCGTGGAATAGTCTGACTTGAGGGGCCAACTGACGGTAAAAATGATGTCACACCCGGCAGGATCCGCCGCCCCTGCGCCCCGGTGCAAAGAACGAAGGGGAGTCAATAGAGCAAAGGAGAGGCGATGGGAACCATGACAGGCTTTCGGGGGAAGACTGTTACCGTTACCGGTGGCAGGGGTTTTCTGGGAGGGCATCTTATACGTGCCCTCGAGTCGCGGGGCTGCGGGAAGGTCCTTGTCGCCGACCTGCCCGAGTACGATCTTGTCAGCCTGGCCGACATACGACGCATGTATGACGAGCACAGACCCGATATCGTCATCCACCTTGCGGCAAAGGTGGGGGGCATCGGCTTCAATCAGGAGAACCCTGCCTCCCTCTTCTATGAGAACGCAATGATGGGTATCCAACTGATCCACGAAGGGTACCTTCATGGCATCGGAAAGTTCGTCGCCCTCGGGACCATCTGCGCCTATCCCAAGTTCACCCCTGTCCCGTTCAGAGAGGACAAACTCTGGGACGGCTACCCCGAGGAAACGAACGCTCCCTACGGCCTCGCCAAGAAGATGATGCTCGTTCAGTCCCAGGCCTACCGGCAGCAGTACGGGTTCAATTCCATCTTCCTGCTCCCCGTGAACCTCTACGGCCCGGGGGACAACTTCAGTTTCCGGTCCTCCCATGTCATCCCGGCGCTCATCAGAAAATTCCACCTCGGCAACCTCCTGTCCCGCGGCGACCTCAGCGGAATAGTCCGTGACTTCCTCCGCAACGACGACGGAAAGGCCGCCATCAATGGTTCGCCAATCGTGATAACCAGGGATTCACCCCTCGAAGACATCCTGGCGGTCCTGAAACACTTCGGCATCACCCGTCCATCCGACTCCAACCCGGAACCCGGAACCCGGAACCCGGAACACTCTTCCGCCTCCGTCGGTGTCTGGGGTACGGGCTCGGCGACACGCGAGTTCTTCTACGTGGAGGACGCGGCCGAGGCCATCGCAGCCGCAACGGAGCGCTATGACGGGAGCGACCCCGTGAATATCGGCGCGGGTTTCGAGATATCCATAAAGGACCTCGTCTCCCTCATCGTCAACCTCATGGATTTCCGCGGCGCCGTCGTCTGGGACCACACCAAGCCTGACGGCCAGCCCCGCCGGATGCTCGATACCGCAAAGGCCCGGCAGGAATTCGACTTCCGGGCGGCAACGTCGTTCGAAGAGGGATTGAAGAAAACAATAGACTGGTACACAGCACAGTAGCTCCTCGATTCCGCTGCTTTCAGAGAATCCGGTCCGGGTGGGTGAAGATGTTCCCCCTAGGGTTTCTGAGGGTGCCTATGAGGGTAATGCCCAGGGAGTCCGCCGTCTCTATCGCCAGCGACGTGGCGGCGGATACGCCTGTCACGATCTCGGCCCCGAGCCTTGCCGCCTTCACGACCATCTCGTAGCTCAGGCGGGAGCTTAAATGGACGATGACGGCCTCACGGGCCCTTCCTTCGACGAGGAGCTTGCCGATGGCCTTGTCAAGGGCGTTGTGACGCCCCACGTCCTCGGCGAAGGACAGGAAACCGCCCTTTCCGTCGAAAAGCGAGGCCGCGTGGGTCCCTCCTGTCAGGTGATGGGCCTTCTGTTTTTCCACCATCACTTTCTGCATGGAAAAGAGGTCGGAAAATGCCACGGTCGTCCTCTTCTCTATAGCCGGTATCGACCTCGTCAGGTCACCGATCAGGTCCGACCCGCAGACCCCGCAGCTGGAGTACACGGTGAGCTGTCTCCTCTTCGGCACGAGAGGACCGCCTTTTTTCTTCGCCTCACTGAGATAGACGTTGATCTTGTTCACAGAAATGTCGCTGCAGTAATTTGCGCCGGCGACATCGTCCATTGATCTTATAAGCCCGTCGGTGAAGCAAAGCCCGAGGGCCAGGGGTACCTCCTCCCCCGGCAGGCGCATCGTCGTATAGAAAGGTTCATTCTCGATATGGACTTCAAGGGGCTCCTCCATGGCAACGCGCTCGACCTTCCGGACAACACCCTCTCCGGACCTCTTCACCACGGAAACCTCACGCACATCCATCACCGCAAACCTCCAGAACAAGGATACAGAAAACGGGTCAAGAGTTCAAGAGCTCAACAGCCTGTCGAACTCTTGACCCGGCTTTACCTGAGATACGTGAGGATGCTAACGGACTGCATCTTTGAGAAGGCCGCCAGGAGGGTCTGGTAAGTGTTGAGAAGAACGGCGAATTCCGTCCCGAGCTGAGCGGTGTCGGCTCCTACGAGCTTGCCCTTCTCTTCCTCGATCCGGTTCTTCTTCGCCGTATTGATATTCATGAGCATCTCCGCCCTGGTACCCTGAAAGGCCACGACGGCATTGGTCTTCATTACCGCGCTCCGCGCCGTGTCAACGTACTTGAGGTTCTTTGATACCCAGGTTGAGTTGCCCGCCTCAAAGGCGTCCTTGAAGTTCTTGAGGAGTTCGAAAACACTCAGATCCTTGACCTGGAAGGTGTCGTTCGCACTCAGCGTCGTATCCGTCGTGCCGAAGGCGAATTTGATCCGGTTGTTGGTGGCGTTGGCCACGCCCGAACCGTCTATAAACATTCCAGCGTCATAATCACCTGTATCGGTGCTGCCATTGCTGATCACGGAGTCGACGTTGTCGAAACCCAGGACGCCCGCAGCGTTGGAGGCGGCGTTCGACCAGTTGAGAGTAACGACAGAGCCCGTGTTGTTGGTGATGGCAAACTTCCGGGTTGATGCGTCATACGAGACGGAATAGCCCGCGCCGAGCTGCGTCTCGATCTCCGTCGCCAGGGCGGCTCCCGTGTATGTCCCGTTCGTCAACGTCACCGCCGTACCGTTGCGGTAGAACGTGTTGTTCGTCCCGTCGATCACGATGTCTCCTGCAGTCGTATCGGCCCCACCCGTGCTGACCGACATCGCCGCGGACCAGGTCAGACCTCCGTCCGTTGAGTAGGAATACGTCGCTCTCGACGCCAGCGCCCCGGTCGTCGCTCCGCCCGTTGCTATCCGCACCATGAAGGACTTTCTTCCCGTGTCGAGGTCGCTCATCTCCGTCTCGCCGCTTGCCACGACGGAATCGATGGCATCGAACCCCAGCACCCCCGCCGCCGTCGCCCCGGCGTTGGACCAGTTGAAGGTCACGGGGCCTGTGGTGTTGTTGGTGATGACAAATTTCCGGGTCGTCGAATCAAAGGCAACGGAATAGTCCGCGCCGAGCCGCGTCTTTATCTCCTGGGCAAGGGTGTTTCCCGTATAGACGCCCTCCGTGAGGTTAACCGCCGCGCCGTTGACGTACATCGTTCGGTTTCCCGCGTTGATCACGTAGGCAAAACTGTCCGTGTTGGAGTAGATGTCACCCTGGTAGGCGTTGCTCACATTCCCGAAGGCAATCTTCGCGGTGCTGTAGAGGGCTTCCCTGCCGGAGAGGCCGTATTGCCCGAGTTGAGTGCTGTCGACGTAGATGCTGGTGGCGTCCTCGCCGTTTGCGGATACGGTGTATGTCACCGAGTAATCGTTATTCAGACGGAAGGGGGCGCTGTCAGCCTGCTGGCCGCCGAAGATGTACGTGTTCCCCAGCTTGGTATTGCCCACGGTGACAAGGTGCTCGATGATGCCCTTCAATTCGTCGACGTAAGACTGGCGAAGGCTCGTGCTGGCAGTGTCATACCCGGCAGCCATCTCTCCCAGGGTCTTGAGCTGCCCTTCCACGCTCGACAGGGATGTGTCGTACATCTTCACGAGGGTCGTCAGGCGCTGCAGGTTGTCGTTGAACTGACCGCCCGCACTCAGTTCCGCGTCGTACTCGACGCACCGCGCGAAGATGAGAGGGTTGTCCGAAGGGGAGTTGACGTTCTTCTGCGTGGATATCTTCTTCTCCATATCCGTCAGTTGCTGCCCCAGTTTGTTGATGCAGGTCTGGAACAGCCTGTATCTCATCGACTCAGATACTCTCATCGTCCGATCTCCATAAGGGCGCTCATCAGGGTATCCGCCGTGTTGATGAGGCGCGCCGCGGCCTGATAGGCATACTGGAACTTGATGAGGTTCGACATCTCCTCGTCAATGGAAACGCCGGATATACTCTCTCTCTGGTTGGACACCATATCCATGAGGTTTTGATGGTACTCGGAAAGATTCTGTGCGTTCTGTGAAAGGTTCCCCACGGTGCTTGCTATGGACGCGGTATAGGTCACATAGGTTGTGGTCGCCCCGCCGATCGTCACGTCGGCGCTGCCCAGGTTGGCGATGGCGAGTGCTATGTCGTTGCCCGACATGTTCGATGCCGACGAGGTCACGGCAATGTAGTTCACGTCCGTCCTGATCTCATCGCTGAGGTCCAGATTGGCGGCATAGTCCTGGGTCATGTTCTTGAAGAAATTGACGCCCGTCGTCCCCCCCGGGTTGTAGCCCGTCACGTGGACGCTGTTCACTTCCGTCATGAGGGACCGGGCAAGGTCGTTGATATCGTCGATGAAACCGGTAAGCTGGTTGTCCCTCAAGTCGATGAGGCTCTTGAGGGTCCCTCCGCCGATGGTGTCCGTGATATCCACGGAGTACTGGGACGTACCCTTCCAGTACACATGGTGGAAATTGTCGGCACCTGTCTTTTCGGCGGTCAGTTCATAGGAGATCCCCTTTTCGACAAGGAGTTTTCCATTGGCGGTCATGACGGTAAGGCCGCCGTTCTCATCCTCGAAATACTGGAGGTCCAGCTTCCCCGAGAGCTCCTGCAGCAGCAACATCCTCTGGCTCCCGAAGCTGGCGCTTTCAGTTCCACCCGCCGACGACTCATAGGTCTTCTGGTTCAGCGCGGCGATGGAAGAGAGAATGTTGTTTATATCCGAGACCTCACTTGCAACATTGTTGTCCGTTTCCACCTGCAGGGTCTTCAACTGGCTATATGTGTTCCGGATGCTCTGACTGAGATTCGTTGCCTTCAACGCCACGTCGGCCCGCGCGACACCGCTCAAGGGGTCGGCGGCAAGGCTCTGCCATGAGTTGAAAAAGGCGGTGATGTTCGACGTGAGCCGGGAATTGCTCTCGTCGAGAACGCTCTCGATGCGGGTAAAGAACTTCATGTACGTCTTCTGTTCTTCCAGGGACGTGTACTGCCTCGCCACGGAGTACTCGAGGTACTTGTCGTAGTAGCTCGCCACCTTCTGGATTCTGACACCGCTGCCCAGGAGAAGTCCGGAATCGGACATCACGGCGTCGGCCTCGGTGAGGACCGCCTCCTGTCTCGCGTACCCCTTCGTGTTCACATTGGCGATGTTGTTCGACAGGACCTGCAGCGAGGTCTGCTGCGCAAAGAGGGCGTTTCTAGCGATATTGAGGATAGAGGTGATACCCATGCGCTACCTTTCTTCAAACGTTATATGACTTTCGAGAGAAGTACGGAAGAGAGGTCCTCTCTCTTCTTTCCGTAACCCATATTGCCGCCTATGTGGCCGATAATGTTCTCTATCGACGATCTGACGTGATCGATGGAGAAGGAGAGAAGCTTCATGTTCTTGTCCATGGCGGTCTTTACCTCTTTCATCACCACGGCCAGGCGCCCGTTGAGGGACTGCATCATCTCGTCGGCCGCTATGGCCTCCCTGTCCCCCGCACCTTCCAGCAGCTTTTCCTTCTCTGCCTTCAGGTACTCGAGCTTCCTCAAGATCTCTTCCTTTTTGTTGTTTCCCGCGATTATGCCATCCAGTGAAAAGGATATGATGGCATCGCGCTCCATCTGAAGGGCCGCCAGAAACTCCTTCAGGGTCTGTTCTTCTCTCTTCGTCATTTCAATGATGGCGTCTGTCATCATTAGAGCAGCTCGTCCAGGATATTGGCCTTCAGTATGCTGGCAGCTACTATCTGGCCTCTGGCATTGTAGGTTCCGTCCTCGATCCTGGACTTGAGCTCTTCGACCTTCTCTTCCCGAACCACGGACTGGGTCCTGGCCTTCTCGGCAAGACGGTCGACTTCCTGCTTCCTGGATGAAAGCTCCACCTTGTCATAGTCTGCGCCCTGGTCCTTTCTGTTTTCGACGGAAAGGTCCTTCTGCTGCTGCGGCTTTACCTGGGTGGTCTTGACAAGGCTGTCAAGCAGGTCGGGCTTGTTGCCGTTCTCAATCTTCATGGTGCACCTCCTCTATCGCTTACCGGTATTATCGCCGCTTCGAGGATTAACTTTAGCATTTTCCCTCTCGGAATACTTCATGAGCATCTCTTTTATGCCGACACCCTTATCTGCAAGGAAATCGGCGACTTTCTCGTACACCATGGCCATGTAGGTTTCCTCGGCATACCCCTTCTTCGACATTTTCGTCGTTTTCTCCAGGTGCTTTATCATACTGTAGATCATGAAAGACTCGAAGCTCCGGCAGATCTTTTCCCTGTCGGCCTCCGACGAACCCGACAGATCGCGTTCCATCGTGCTGACCCCCATCGAGATTGCGGGCGGCAAACCCATCGTTACCGATTTCACACTTTCAGACACAGCGAAGGCCTCCTATATGACCTCAAGTTCGGCGTGAAGAGCGCCTGACGCCTTGATGGTCTGCAGTATCGTTATGACATCGCGCGTCGAGATCCCCGTCGCGTTGAGGGCGTTGACGAGTTCTCTGATCGAAATGCCTGCTTCGAGGAGATAGAACTTTCCCCGGTCCTCACGCACTTTGATCTGCGTGTCCGGTGTGACCACCGTCTGACCCTGTCCGAACGGCATGGGCTGGCTCACGCGGGCATCTTCCTTGATCTGGACGCTTATGTTGCCGTGAGAAATGACCACAGTGGATACGCGCACATTCTCGCCGATGACAACGGTGCCCGTCTTCTCGTCAACCACTATCTTCGCCTGCATGTCCGTCTTGATGTCGAGGTTCTCCACGACGGACAGGAATTGCACGGGGTTGTTCCTCATATTGAGCGGTATCGCCACGTTGACGGTTCCGGCGTCCTTCGCGTGGGCGGCGCCGCCGAAGGTCTCGTTAATGCGGTCGGCTATCCTTCGGGCGTTGGTGAAGTCGGGCATCTTCAGGGCGATCATGATCTCGCTTCCCTTGTACTCCTCGGAGATGACCTCCCGCTCGACTGTGGCGCCGTTGGCTATCCGGCCCACCGTGGGATGGTTCTTCTGCACCGAGGCACCCTGCCCCGATGCCAGAAAACCGCCAACCACCATCGGGCCCTGCGCCATGGCATACACCTGCCCGTCGGCACCCTTGAGAGGGGTCGTCACCAGGACGCCGCCTTCGATGCTCTTGGCATCGCCGATGGAAGAGACCGTCACGTCGACCTTGCTCCCTATCCGGGCAAAGGGAGGCAGGTTGCAGGTGACCATGACGGCGGCAACGTTGTTCACCTTCGTCGATTTGGGGTCAACCCTGATCCCCATGGTCTCCAGCATGTTCGCGAGGGACTGATTCGTGAAGATGGTATTCGACTTGTCCCCCGTACCCGAAAGGCCGGTGACGAGCCCGTAGCCGATGAGCTGGTTGCTCCTCGCACCGCTGATGTAGCCCATTTCCTTGATGCGGGCCGCGTCCGCCATCCCCGCCATGAACAGAAGGAAGGCGGCGATAAAGAAGAGCGTGCAGACTATCATCATGTTGCGATGGACACGTTCCCGGTAACTCATGCCTTCCCCCGTCAGAATGGCCATACGGCGTCCATGATGCGCGCGAGCCAGCCCGGTTTCTGCTTTTCTCCCAGGACCCCCACGCCGGTGTAGATTATCTTGGCGTCCGCGACCTGTGTCGAGTACACGGAGTTGTCATAATCGAGGTCCCTGGGCCTTACGATGCCCTGGACCAGGATCTCCTTCTTCTCGTTGTTGATGCTGATCTCTCTCTTTCCTTCGATGGCCAGATTGCCGTTGGGAAGCACGTCCACGACGCGCGCCGTGATGGTGGCCGTCAAAGAACCGCCCCGGGTGGTCTCACCGGAGCCGTCAAAGTCGTTCTTCGTGTTGGCGTTGATCATCTTGTCGGGAGTGATGCTGGAGGGATAGAAGTTGGACTCGAGCCCCAGGAAATTGGGGATGCCCGCCGTTGTAGTAGCTGACTTCGCCGTCTTCGTGCCCGCTTTCTCCGATGCGTTCGTCACCTCGTAGATCTTGACGGTGATGATATCGCCCACTCCCCGGGCTCTGTGATCACCAAGGAAGTTGCTGTTGGCATTGACTCCGCGGTAGATGGTCCCCGCGGGAGGCTGGGGTGCCGGCTTCACAGTCTTGTACGTATTGTCTATGACAAAGGGCTCGTCCCTTATCACCGATTGACTGGTGCTCTGGCAACCTGCCAGGACAACCGCCGTTAGCATGGCCATCAGCAATACGGTACTCGTCTTCATAAACCCACTCTCCTAGAACTCGACTTTGACGGAACTGCCGTTTACGACCTTCGCGACAACTTCCTTTCCGGAGGCTATGTTCCTGACCCGTATCACGTCGCCCACCCGTCCCCTGTCGACGGTCTTGCCCTTCGCGCGCACGATCAGTCTGTCAGTCTCGGCGATTATGGTGACCGTTTCACCCTGCCTGACGACGATCCGGTCCTCGAGGATCTGATTGGTGACAAGAGTATTGGCCGGGACGTCCCTCTTAAGGACCTTGCCGACAACATCTTCGATCGAAGCCGGGTAACCGGCACCTTTCCCGTTCATGTAAGTCTCGCGGACCACAACGTCCCTCTGACCGATGGTATCTCCCTTCTGTCCCGCCCCCTTCAGCACGTAAAGCTCGCGCTTCGTAAACACCCTGAAGGGTACCTGCACGGTGCGCAGCCTGCCCGGAGCGGTCTCGATCTCAACAGAACAGACACCATCTCCGCTGACGTCGGGTATGCGCACGAAGCTGAGGTTGACGATCTTTACCTTTTCCCTTAACTGGGGCGGAACCGTCGTCAGTCTCACACGAACGGCGTCGCCTCCGGGATAGATCTCCTTGACAAACGTGATTATTCTGGCCTCCGCCGCGGATTCGCCGGCGGCGTGTACGGTCCTCATGGACCCCACAGCGGCGGCAAGAAGGAAGAAGAGGATCAGGAAGACGACGCACAGACCCTTTTCCGCCTCCAGTCTGCACAGGACCTTCTCATCACGGCTCATGTTCGTCGGTGTATCCATGCTATCTCCTCAGGTTGTTGGTCATCTGAAGCATCTCGTCCGCCGCCTGGATGGCCTTCGAGTTGACCTCGTAGGCGCGCTGGCCGATGATCATGTTGATCATCTCCTGCATGACATTGACGTTGGACATTTCGAGAAAACCCTGGAGGACCGTGCCCATGCCGTTCTCCCCCGGCCTTCCCGTTGTGGGTGAGCCGCTCGCGTCGCTTTCCATGAAGAGGTTCTTGCCTATGGCCCGAAGTCCCGTGGGGTTGATGAAGTTCGCGAGTTCAAGGCGGCCTATCTGCTGGGGAGAGGACTGGCCCTGGATCTGGACCGTCACGGTTCCGTCGCTCTCTATGGATATGCTCGTTGTCCTTGCGGGTATGGTGAGGTTCGGTTCGATGGTATAGCCGTCCGTCGTTACTATCTTGCCGTCTGCGTCGGTCTTCAGGGCGCCTGCCCTGCTATAAGCCTTATCGCCGGAGGGCAGGTTCACCTGGAGGAAGCCATTGCCTTCTATGGCTATGTCGAGTTCGTTGTCTGTCCTCTGGTAATCACCCTGCTGGAAGACCTTCTGGACCGAGGAGAGCATGGCGCCGAGGCCTATCTGTATGCCCGTGGGAACCATCCCGCCGCCTTCCGTCCTCGCACCCTGCAGTCTCAGGGTCTGGTACATGAGGTCCTGGAAGTCCGCACGGCTCTTCTTGAAGCCGTTCGTGTTGACGTTGGCGATATTATTGGCGATGACGTCGAGATTCGTCTGCTGCACGTTCATGCCCGTTCCCGCTGTCCATAACGCCCGTATCATGTATTCCTCCTAGAGTTTCGTCAGCTCTGACAGCTTGCTGTTGATGTCAGAGAACATCTCGTCCACTTTTGTATAGCACTCAAACGCCCTCATGGTGGCTATGAGATCCACCATTTCAAGGACGATGTTGACATTCGATGTCTCGTACGAGCCCTGCCGTACCGTGTACACTTTGGGTGTCTCACCGGCATCGGCACCGCTGTATGTGAAGTTGCTCTTGCTCGACGGCTTCAAACCCTTCATGTCCTGGAACTCGAGGACCTTGATGGTGTCCACGAGGTCCTTTCCCAGGTATATGGAGCCATCGCTCTCGATAAGTATCTCTTTGCCGTCGCTGACATTGATGGTGATCTCTCCACCCTTCCCCATGACGGGGTCTCCACTCATGGTAACGAGCCGGCTCGACTTGTCGAGCATGAACTGTCCGTTGCGCGTGTACTGGACACCCTCCGGCGTCATCACGGAGAAGAACCCCGGACCCAGGATGGCTACATCCAGCTTGGCACCGCTCTCAACAATGGAAGCGTCAGAAAAATCGATATAGGTGTCGGAAAGCTTGACAAAGGAGTTCTTCAAGAGTCCGTGCCGGCCCGTCTCATCCTGCGCTGTGGAAATCATCTCGAAGATGGGCCGCGAAGCCTTGAATCCAGCGGTTTGAGCGTTGGCCAGATTGTTGGAGATAATGTCCAATCTCTTCTCATTCACGTACTTCCCGGCGACTGTCACAAAAAAGCTCATGCCGGGGATAGTGCAATACGTGTGCCACCAAAGACCGTTGGAACCGTTGGAACCGCTTGAATCGGCTGCACTCTCTTCTCCCGTCATTCCGGCGAAGGCCGGAATCCAGGAAATACTCGCGGCTACAAACCAGTGCCCGGATCTGGGGCGAAAAACCGGCGAGACGGCAGCCGCATCGTCTATTGAAGAAGCAGGCTCGTTGCCGCACCATCCGCTCTCCTGGATTCCGGCCTTCGCCGGAATGACGGGGGGGAGAGGGTGCCGGAATGACGGGGGGGAGGGTCTTTATGTCTTCTAAGGTCTTCAACCTGAGACGTGAGACCTGAGACTTGAGACTGATATTTTCCCTTTTGCTGGGAAAAAATTTCCTTTTGGGAAATATTTTCAGGGAAGATCGGGGTTTCGGGGTGTGGTGGTCAGCGGACCGCTTTCTCTTTCATGAAGCGGGCAAGTTTTTTTGCGCCTTCCTTGAAGGCCCTGGTGTGGAAGCCGCTTATCCACTTACCATTATTAAAGACGTCGGAGACGACGAGGAAGGCGACGGCTTTGAGGTCCTTTGCCCCGGCGACGGCGTAGAAGGATGCCGTTTCCATCTCCACCGCCGATATGCCCCGTTTGATGCAGGCGTCGATCTTGTTCTCGGTCTCCCGGTAGAGGGCGTCCGTCGTCCATATGTCGATGATGGGAAATCCAGCGCCGGCCGCCGCGGGAGCCCAGTCGTCCGCCCAGGGCGACGAGACCATGTCGTTATCGTCTTCCAGGTAATGCCAGGAGATCCCCTCCTCGCGCAGCGCGCTCCCCGCGAGGCAGACGTCCCCTACCGCCCTGTCCGGCCCCATGCCACCGCAATAGCCCCAGAGAACGAACTCCCCGACGCCGAAGGCGGACAGTTCCTCCATCAACGCAGCAATATTCGGGCCACCGAAGGATGACCTTACGACCACCGTCGACGTCCCGGACAGAAGATGGATCATCCTGAAAGGGGCCCAGGCGTCCACAATGCACGCCCCCCTGTCTTCCGTCAATCGCCTGAGGTCTGTTTCGTTGAAGGTTATGATGGCCCTTTCGGGCAATGCAAGCTCATGCGGCTTTTTTCTTGTGAGTGCCCCGGCTATCGCCTGAGGGTCGAGGACTACCCGGGAGGCATCAAAGAACCGTTTCAAGGAATCTTCTCTTCAGCCTCTCGTAGGAGGTCATGAGGTGTTCGGAGATGACCCGCGTTTCCCCCGTGACGGCCATGAAGTTCGTGTCCCCGAACCAGCGCGGCACCATATGCACGTGGATGTGCTCCTCCAGCCCCGCCCCGGCGGCGCGGCCTACGTTGATACCGATGTTGATGCCCTCGACGCTGAACTCCTCCTTGTAGACCCTGACCATCTTCCTCACAAGGCGCATTATGTCGAGGGATTCCTCGTCGGTAAGATCTTCCGCCAGTCCCGTATGACGGACCGGCACGACCATGACGTGGCCGTTCGTGTAGGGAAAGCGGTTCATGATGACAAAGGCCGTGCCGAGCCTGCCGATCACGAGGGATTCCTCATCTTTCCCCTCGTCGATGCAGAGAAAGCACCTCTTCTCACCCGGCGTTTTCGTGCCCGTGATGTATTCCATTCTCCAGGGAGCCCAGACTCTATCCATCTCAATTCCTTATGAACATGTAGTCTCGCCAGTATTCGGGCGGCACCTTGACGCCAAGGTTCAGCATGAACATATAGAACCCGTTGGGGCGTGAAGGTCTCTTCCTCGGATGCATCTTCACTTCTTCAGACAGTTTGTCTCCCTTCTTCAGGTTGCAGGCAATGCAGGAGGTGACGATGTTGGTCCATTCGGTCACGCCTCCCCTGGATTTGGGGACGAGGTGGTCACAGGTGAGATGCTTGGCGTCGAGTTTCTTTCCGCAGTACTGGCAGGTATGGTCATCCCGGAGAAAGACATTCCTTCGGGAAAATTTCACCTTTGCGTGATTGCTCCGGACAAGAGTAAGAAGACGTATGACGGCTGGCTGACGGATGGCTATGGAGACGCCCCGGATCTGCCGGTCATATTCCTTGAGAACCTCGACCTTTCCCAGATACACGAGCGTGATGGCCTTCTTCCATGACAGGACGCTGATGGGTTCAAAGGTCGTGTTAAGCAGGAGGGTTCGGTCCATTTAATCATTTGATAAATAACCCGTTTCGACCTCTCATGTCAAGGTTTCAAATACCTACGCAGCCCGTCTGGCGTCCATCATCCTCAGGACATGGACCACCAGGCGATGCCTCTCGCGGATATCGAGGTCGAAATAGAACCGGCTGCTCATGAGCGCCTTTATGATCTCTTTCAGTCTCTCAGCCTTCACATCACCCTCCTGAAAAGGATTGTCGGACGAAAGAGGAAAAACTATAACGTTGCGGGTTGCCAAAGGAACGGCCTTTAACACGCAGCACGTAACTGTCCTTGGCTTTTTCTCTGGTCTTTCGCTATGTTCTGTGGTAAGTATGGACAAAATACTTAAAGCAAAAGGAGCCAGTGAAAATGCCCGTCTTCGATGAGAATGGAAATCAGGTCAACACCGAAGAAGAATTCCCCAGGATGAAGGACCCCGAGGAGGGATTGCCTCCCCCCGTGAAGAAACAATTCCCCGTGATCCCGGCTGTTTTGGGGATAGTCGCCCTCGTTCTGGCAGTGGTCGCCGTTGTTTTCTTCCTCAAGGCGAACACCCTGGAACAGGAGGTGGAGATGCTGAAGAAGGCCAAGACCCAGCTGGCAACAACGGAGGCCAAGCTCCAGGACATAATGAAGGAAAACCAGAAGGTAAAGGCCGAGCTGAGCCAGGTCAAGGCCGAGCTCGACAGCGCAAAGGCAAAGAGTCAGGCCCTGGAGGACCAGCTGGCAAAGAAAAAAGCTCCCCCCGCGCCGAAGAAATCTCCCGCTCAGGCAGACAAGAAACCCGTCCCGAAGAAACCCGAGAAGCCAGCGCCGAAGAAACCGTAAAGATGAAGAGGCAACAGCCATGAAGAAAACGGCATTGATCGTATCGATACTGGCCTTTCTGGCAGTGACGTGTCTTGTCTCATTTGCCGGCCAGGAAAGCAAGGAGAAGAAAATGAAAGCATCGTATCCACCCATGAGTGCCACGATAAAGACAACGAAGGGCGACATAGAGATAAAGCTCTTTCCCGACCAGGCCCCACTTACCGTCTTGAGCTTCGTGAACCTTGCCAAACGGGGCTTCTACGACAACCTGACATTCCACAGGGTCATCCGCGGGTTCGTGATCCAGGGCGGCTGCCCCCTTGGTACGGGCACGGGCGGCCCCGGCTATCGCTTCCAGGACGAGTTCTCGCCCGACCTGAGACACAGCAAGCCGGGGATCCTCTCCATGGCGAACGCCGGACCGAACACGAACGGAAGCCAGTTCTTCATCACCCATGTCCCGACGCCGCACCTCGATGACAAACATTCGATATTCGGCGAGGTCAAGGGTCCGAAGGATCAGGAGATCGTGGACAGCATAGCCGTGGGAGACAGGATAGATACCATCGTCATCGAGGGCGATTACTCCCGGCTGGCCGAGGACCACAAGGAAGACCTGCGCAAGTGGAATGAGGTCCTCGATAAGAAATAGTTCTTCCCCTGTCTGTACGGGATTGTGAAAGTTGCCTTGTACCCACGGCAATATCGTGGTATGCTGACGACCGTAAAACGCAGGCCGCAAGCCGCGAAACGTAAAGCGTGATGCGTCAGGCGCCGGGACACTTACAGGATTCGTAACACTTTCCGGGCCTTACGTTTCGCGCTTCACGCTTTGCTGCCGTTTCAAGTCTTTCCGGAAAGGAGATCCACAGATGTATATCGCCAGCAAGATGTTCCTTACAAAGGGAGTGGGCCAGAACAAGGAAAAGCTCGTGAGCTTCGAGCTGGCCCTTCGCAATGCCAAGATAGCGCCCTTTAACATAGTCAAGGTATCGAGCATCTTTCCCCCACGGTGCGAGATCGTGCCGGCAAAACAGGGGCTCAAAGGGCTGACTCCCGGCCAGATAGTGCACGCCGTTCTGGCCGAGGCCTCCACCGATGAGCATCACCGTCTTGTCGCAGCCTCTGTGGGAGTCGCCGTTCCCAAGGACCGCGACCGTTTCGGATACCTGTCGGAATACCACAGCCACGGAGAAGATGACAAAACAGCCGGTGATTACGCCGAAGATATCGCCGCCCAGATGCTGGCAACCATCCTGGGTCTCGAATTCGACGTCAACGAAAGCTACAACAAGCGGCTCGACGTGTGGAAATTGAGCGACGAGATAGTTCAGACGCGCAACATCACCCAGACAAGCGTCGGCAAGAAAGGTGTCTGGACGACGGTGGTCGCCGCGGCGATCCTGATACCTTAGAAGACGGTTCCAGGTTCAAGAGTTCAAGGGTTCCAGAGAGAAGATTCAGGAAAGGTGTCAGGTCCGGGGTGGTTGTTCCGGATGGGCGGGGGGTTCGTCCAGAAGGTCTCTGACCTTTCCCAAAAGGTCGTTGGGTGACAGCGGTTTTGAGATGTAGTCGGCCGACTTGTCGTGTATTCCCTTGAAAACGAGGACGTCCCGGGTATATCCGCTGGTTAGGATGACCTTCATGCCAGGTTTGATCTTCCGTATCTCTTCGCAAAGCTCCTTGCCGTTCCTGCCCGGCATCACAACATCGGAAATGACAAGCGCGATCCTGTCTCTGTTGTCACTGAAGGTCCGAAGGGCCTCATCCCCGTCCGCGGTCTCTATGACGGTATACCCGGAGACACTGAGGACCTCCGTCATGAAGCTCCGCGCCTCAGCATTGTCCTCGGCGACAAGGATGGTCTCGCTCCCCATCCTTATGTTCAGGGGAACATGCGCCGCCTCGGTCTCGACGGCCTCCCCGGTCTGCATCTCCGGGAAGTACAGACTGAATGTCGTCCCCTTGCCGGGTTCACTGTCGACATTGATATAGCCGCTGTGCTGTTTGACTATGCCGTAGACGATGGAGAGCCCGAGGCCCGTACCCTTGCCTTCCGGCTTCGTGGTAAAGAACGGTTCGAACACCTTCTTCATCGTCCTTTCATCCATGCCGGCTCCCGTGTCGGCAACACGGATGAGCACGTAATCCCCGGGGGAGCCGTATCCATGCGTCCGCACGAAATCATTGCCCATCTCCACCCTCTTTGCTTCAATGGCAAGTATCCCCCCTTTGGGCATGGCGTCTCGCGCGTTCGTCGCAAGGTTCATCAGTATCTGGTCCATCTGCGTTCGATCGGCCATAATCACCGCGTCACCGTCAATACGGCCCATCCTGAGCACTATGTCTTCCGTGAGGAGTCTTTTCAAGAGCTTCCCCGCCTCGTTTATCAGGGCACCTACCCTCTGGGGCCTCAATTCCACCGGTTGTTTTCTACTGAAGGCAAGCAGGCTCCGGGTGAGACTGATCGCCCTCTGCGAAGAGGAGAGGATCCTGTCCACGTACGTCTTCAGGGGATCGCCCTTTTCCATCTTCAGCTGGAGAAGGTTGCCGTACCCGACGATAGCCGTCAGGATATTGTTGAAATCATGGGCGATGCCGCCGGCGAGGGTGCCGATCGCTTCCATCTTCTGTGAGTGGAGGAGCTGCAGCTGGAGGCGCTTCCGTTCGGTGATGTTTTTTACGGACCCCTCGTAATAGAGGGTTTTTCCATTTTCATTCGTGACATTCCTGGCATTGACCGAGACCCAGTTCACGGACCCGTCCTTCCGGCGTGTCTGTGCCTCGAAGTGGTACGCGACCCCGTCTTTCTCCATCAGGCGGACGAACTCCGACCGGCGCCTTTCATCCACATACAGCCGTTGCGCCAGACCCGAGAGATTCCGGATCATCTCCTTTGGTGAGTCATATCCATGAATAGAAGCCAACGCCGGATTCACACTGATGATGCGTCCGTCCGGCATGGTCTGGAACATCCCCTCCACGGCGTTCTCAAAGATAGAACGGTATTTCCGTTTCGCCTTTTCGAGCGCCCGCATCGCAAGTTCCCGTTCCGTTATCTCCTGCTGGAGGTCTTCGTTGAGGCGGCAGAGGTCCTGGGTCCGTTCCTGCACCCTCCTCTCGAGCTCGTCGACACTCGTGTTGAGCATCACGGACCTCACGGTGAACGCCACTCCCGCCAAAAGAGCTACCACAAGCAGGGATATGGTGGCGACACGGTCGCGGCTCGCGAGCGTTCCATAGATAGCCTTTGCAGGGCTCAGATGGACAAGCGAATAGGTCGTGCCGGGAACAGGCACCCTGCAGGCAACCATGCGTTCTTCATCGCCGGCCCCCCTGCCCAGCGTGAACTCCCGATATCCTCCTGCAGTCAACGATCTGACCATCTTGAGATGCGCGGCGTACTCCGTAGCGATATCGCTCGTGAGCAGCGGGTCACCCTCCTCGTCGCAGGCGATGTATAACGATTTCGACAATCTATCCACCGCCAGCATATGCCTGTAGATTATCCACGGTCTGATCCATCCCACCACATACCCACGGCGCTCGCCCTTGTACTCGTGTGCCGCCACGACCGTGAAATGATCGCCGTCGCGGAACACCCCTATCTTTCCCGCGCGACCGCCGGCAAAACGGGTCTTCCTCAATACGTCGGCGACGCCCTTCGGCGCCTTGCGCGATGCCGTATCCACAAGAAACCTTCCGTCGCCGGAAATGTAAGCCAATCGAGAGTAGATCGTGTCGTCCCCGATCTGCTTCCTCCTCATGAAATCGACGAACAGCTCCCGTACCCACGCAAGGTCCTGTACGCTCGCCCCGGATACCCTGTTCTCAAGATACGCCGTAACCTCCCGCAACTGCCTCAGATAGATGAGGTCGTCCGTCCTGTCGGCAAAGAAACGGCTCAAACCTGCCGCCCGCCGCTCGACGGTATGCTGGTGGACCCTGAGAAGATTTTCCTTCAGGTCCTTCTCTGTCCGGAAATGACTGTAGAAAAGAAATAGTATGGCGAAGACGAGCGGCACACCGACGACCGCTACTCCCATCATCCGCACGGACGGGCGTCTGAGTAGTCCTTTCAGGTCTGCCATTGTGGTCCTCATCATCACCCCCTGAGGAACCCGGGGCGCCACTCGAGTACGACTGAACATAAATGGCCCGTACACTTTTAAAAGAATGCTCTTGCCAGGTGGAGGACAGGTCTTATACGATGATTATCGCGCTTTCCACGAAAACATTAAGGGACTGCTAAGAGGCCGCCGGGCCTTCCCATCTCGGGAGGAGTCTGTCGACGCCCTCCAGGATCGCTTCGGCGATGACCTCGTGGCCCCTGTCGTTGGGATATCTCGGGTCGGGCCCCGTAAGGTCTTTGCTCGCAAGACCTTTCTCTTCCAGGTAGCCCGCGAAATGATGGTGCACCGGGATCAGAATGCAGTCAAGGTCGGAGGCGATCACGTTGAGGGAGCGGTAGAATATGGTGACGGCGTCCATGTCGTGGGGGTCGTCAAAGGTATGCGATGTGGCAAGAACGACCTGGGGGCCGAAACGGACCCGCGCCAGCCGTATCATCTGCACCAGGTTCTCCTGGAACTCCGAGCGATAGACGCCCTGAAAGGCGTCGTCGACGCCGAAATTGAAGAGGAGGATGTCGGGCCGGAAGGGATCGATATCCACAGCGAACGTGGCAATGCCGTCGAAGGTGGTCTCCCTGTGCCTCGCCCTCACGATGACCTCCACACCCCTCGGGAGAAGCCGCTCCGCGAGGATATCGGCATAACGCCGCGTCGCCCCGTAACCCGCCGCAATGCTCCCCCCGCGAATAAGAAGCTTCATCCGTCACCTCCTGCCGGACAATCCGTACCCGTGATCTTTTACATACCACGAGCGAAGAGGCCCGGCAACCGAAAAACCTTCACGCTAACGCTTAAGGAAGTGTCCCGTGTCTGACTATCCGGAACCGTCAATCGGATTACTTGTCTGAAGTAACATTATTCGTTACTTACGTCGAGCATTTCATGGAAATGGGCTACTCGTTTGTCCCCGTTACAACGCTGTCAGGACCGCATACGATAGATTCTTGAAAATTCGGATTGACATTCCGACTTTTCAAGGATAGCATATTCGCATGATCCCACGGCCGCTTTACATGGAAGCATTGGGCGCAGCCTCCGGGCGATCACCCGTGACGGCCCTGCTCGGTCCGAGACAATGCGGAAAGACGACACTGGCCCGTCTCTTCGGAGACACAAGGGGAGCCACGTACCTCGATTGCGAATCAGGTCCGGACGCCAAGCGCCTCGAAAACCCGGAGCTTGTCCTCGGCGCGATGACCGGGCTCGTTGTGATCGACGAGATACAGGTCATGCCCCATCTCTTCAAGACACTGCGGGTGCTTGTCGACAGGCCTCGGAACACTTCGCGCTTCCTGATACTGGGGAGCGCCTCCCCGGACATAATCCGCAACGTGTCGGAGACCCTGGCCGGCAGAGTGGAATTCGTGGAGCTTTCGGGGTTCGACCTCAACGAGACCGGTCCCGAAACCATGGACAGGCTCTGGTTGAGAGGAGGTTTCCCCCGGTCTTTCCTCGCCGCCTCGGATACGGACAGTACTGCCTGGCGGGAGGGTTTCATCCGCACCTTCCTTGAGCGGGATATCCCTCAACTGGGCATAACCATACCTTCCGCCGCGATGCGCCGTTTCTGGACAATGCTTGCCCATTACCACGGGCAGACATGGAATGCGTCGGAACTCGCCCGCTCCATGGGGCTTACCGACAAGACCGTCCGATCCTATCTCGACATACTCAGCGGCACCTATATGGTGAGGCAACTCCAGCCATGGTACGAAAACATCGGGAAGCGGCAGGTCAAAGCGCCGAAGATCTACCTCCGTGATACAGGCATACTCCATTCGCTGCTCGGTATCACCGATCAGCAGAACCTTTTCGGCCATCCCCGGGTCGGCGCCTCATGGGAAGGCTTCGCCATCGAGCAGGTACTCATATCCGCCAGACCGCCGGAGGCATACTTCTGGGCCACCCACAGCGGGGCGGAGGTCGATCTCTTCTTCCTTCACCGGGGAAAGAGGCACGGCTTCGAGGCAAAGTTCAACGAAGCCCCCGGTGCCACAAAATCCATGCGCACCGCAATGGAGTCCCTCAACCTCCACCATCTCTGGATAGTCCACCCCGGCAGTCAGACCTACCCCATCGACAACAACATCGACGCAGTACCCTTGAAGGAAGTGTCCGGGGTCTTCTCGGCAGAGTAAGACGGCACAAGAAAGGTTTCCAGCTTCCTCTTTGGTCTTTGACTCGAAACACGCAACCCGGAACCCGCAACTGGTTTTTCGTTGAACTCTTGAATCCTCTCTTCACGTTCCCCCGGCTCCACCCCCTAAGTGACAGACTGTTGTCACTTTGGTTCGGTATAATGAGTGAAACAGGAAGGCTTTTGTCCAGGCAGGGCCTTCCGACAATCATGAATTCCCACGCCTATTTCTCTTGAATTCGAAAAGGCAAAGGGGTAAAAGGTTATGAAGCATCATCTGAAATACAACCGGTGGTCCATGCCGCCGTCCAACCTTCGGCAACAGAACGAAAAACGCGCCAGTCTCCGCAGCATTGATCAGCATCTGAGTGTTTGTTTCTCATTGGAAGTGGTCACCATGCAGAGAACAACAAACTGCGTAACTCAGATTATGGGAAATCATTCATGGTGAATTACATAGCTCACAAGAACCAGACGCTTAGCCAACACCTTGATGGAGTTGCTAAGCTCGCGAGAATTCATGCTAAGAAGATCGGAATGGAGCACTATGGTGAACTACTAGGCCTTCTTCACGATCTAGGCAAATACAGTTCCGTATTTCAGAAGTATATCTCGGATGCGATAAAGAAGAATGACCCCAAGTTTGACCCAGATGAAGATGAGGAGTTTGAGGATCCGACAAGAAGAAGAGGCAAGATTGATCACTCCACTGCCGGCGCGCAGTTTCTTTGTTGCCGCAATGGCACTTCCAATGCGCACAGGATACTTGCGCAGTTCCTTTCCCTTTGCTTGGTTTCGCACCATTCTGGACTCATTAACTGCTTAACGACTGACCACACCGGAACTTGGGACTCTTATTCAAACCGACTGTCGAAAAGCAACAGTAGAACCCACGCCAATGAGTGTGCCGCAAACCTTGATGAACACATACTGAAAAGAATACTCACCATTCTTTCGGACAAATCATTCACGGTACCATTCGAGCAGAAGTGCCTCGATATTGTGCGCACTTCCCCAGAGAAAAACCCCTTTTCAACGGTTGCTCAATTCCAACTGGGATTGCTAGCACGCTTTCTTTTTAGCGTCCTGATTGATGCCGATCGGCAGGATACGGCTGATACAGAAAAGCCCGGAACTGCACAATATCGCTTACAGGGAGACTATCTGTCATGGACTGGGTTGATTGAACGGTTTGAAGACAAATACAGAATTCACCAAGCAAGAAACAGGGTTGATGAACTCCGCGAAGAAGTGTCCCAACAATGTCTCAATTCGGCAAGACGGCCAAGGGGATTGTATACCCTAACCGTTCCAACCGGAGGCGGCAAGACTCTCGCGAGTCTTCGATTTGCGTTGTACCATGCGAAAGAATACTCCATGGATAGAATTATCTACGTCATTCCGTTTACAACGATTATCGATCAAAATGCCCAAGTCATTCGGCACATCTTTGAGCCGGAGGAGTGCCCCGAAGATGCCGGCAAGATTGTCATTGAACATCACTCGAACATCGGAGCCGATGCCCAGAGTTGGAAAGAGAAACTCCTAACGGAAAACTGGGACGCACCTGTTATCTTCACGACAATGGTTCAATTCCTAGAGACTTTCTTCGGTGCAGGCACACGCGGCGCAAGGCGAATGCACCAACTGGCAAAGGCTGTGATTATTCTCGATGAAGTTCAAGCATTGCCCGTGAAATGTGTTCATCTCTTCAACAATGCAGTCAATTTCTTGGTGGATCACTGCCAGAGCACTGTTCTTCTCTGTACTGCAACACAGCCCCTCTTGGGTAGAGTCGACGAAAGAAAGGGCGCCCTCAGGCTTCTAGAAGGGCACGAGCTTATGCCCAATGTTGGCAAACTCTTTGTTGATTTGAAAAGAGTTAGTGTCCACGATTACCGTAAATCTCCCGGTTGGACCTGCCCAGAGATAGTAGAACTAGCGGTTCAACAGGTCAAGCAGAACGAAAACTGCCTTGTCGTAGTGAACACGAAGAAGATCGCCCGCACTGTTTTCGAGCAAGCGAGAAACCATGGCTTTGACGTATCCCATTTGAGCACGGGAATGTGCCCTGTGCACCGCAAGCAGGTTCTCAGCGCACTCAACCGTAAACTTGACGACAAAGAGCCCATTCTCTGCGTGAGCACACAACTAATTGAGGCCGGGATAGATATTAGTTTCCAGTCCGTCATCCGGATACTTGCCGGGCTTGATTCCATTGCGCAAGCCGCTGGCCGATGCAATCGCCACGGTAGCCAGAAACTCGGTAATGTGTTTGTCGTCAATTCTGCAGAAGAAAACCTTGAACACCTGAAGGATATTGCAGTCGGCAAGGAAAAATCCAATCGTGTGCTTGATGACTACAAATCTGATACATCAAGATACGACGGTGACATTATCGGCCCGAAAACCCTTGAATGGTATTACCAAAACTACTTTTTTGATAGGAAGAACGAGATGACATATCGCATTCATGCGAATCGCGATGACACCATTCTGAATTTACTTGCGTGCAATACTTACTCTGCAGGCGACTACCATAGGGCACAAGGATCTTTGCCAGGAATATTCCTTCGTCAATCCTTTATGACAGCGGCAAGACTGTTCAGATCGATTGATGCGCCGACACGAAGCGTCATTGTCCGTTATGGAGATGAAGGAAAAGAATTGGTTAATCAGCTTTGCTCGGAATTCGAATTGGAAAAGCAATATGCCTTGATCAAGAAAGCACAGCAATACTCGGTTAACCTGTTTCCTTATGAATTTGAAAAGCTGGCACAAGAAGGTGCTCTTCATCGGGTGCAAAAACAAACGGAGATATTCTACCTTGATTATGCGTATTACAGTCAAATAACCGGCATATCATTAGAGCCTGTAAAACAGGAGGAGCGATTCAAAGATGAGTACATTACCCAGGAACACTATTGAATTCCGGCTTTGGGGTCGCTACGCGCTTTTCACTGACCCCCTTACCAAGATCGGTGGCGAGAAATGCTCATACCATCTGCCAACATACGAAGCGCTGAAAGGCGTCTGCAAGTCAATCTACTGGAAACCTACCATAGTATGGATAGTTGATGCGGTGCGCGTGATGAAACGCATCCGAACACAGACAAAAGGCACCAAACCGCTTAACTATGGCGGCATCTATCCCAGCAAAACGGCCATAGGCAAAAAACAAGAAAACTTCTACGATCTCGCAATATACACATTCCTTTCCGATGTAGATTATCAGGTGCGGGCTCATTTTGAATGGAACAAGCGCCATGAAGTATTGGAACAGGATCGCATTGACGGCAAGCATTACGCTATTGCTAGACGAATGCTTGATCGAGGTGGAAGGCAGGACATCTTTCTAGGCACACGTGACTGTCAAGGATATGTGGCGTCATGCATTTTCGGCGAAGGAGAAGGTGCGTATGATTTGGACAATGAAGTAGGATATGGACTTACGTTTCATGGGTTTGACTATCCTGACGAAACAAAAGACTCCGAAGAGCTATACGCCCGGTTTTGGTACCCCAAGCTAAAGAACGGAGTGCTGTTCTTCAGTCGGCCCGAAGATTGTCAGAATGAGCTTCGAAAGTATGTTCGCAAGATGAAGGCAAAGAGTTTCGGCGCTCACAATGTGAAATCGGTAGAACTTGAAACCGAGGAAATGGAGGGCCTGCATGAGTTGGATACAGAAGCTATATGAGACCAGCAGAGAAGTTGATAAACTCCCTCTAAGCCGGGCCGAAAAACCCTGGCCAGTCTCCCACGTCGCAAAAAGAGCGCATGTCGAAGTCAGTATTGACGGTGACGGCAATTTCAGAGGTGTTCGTTCACTGGGACATGATGAAGCCATGACAATCATACCAGTGACTGAGTCTTCATCAAATCGAACAAGCAATGATGAACCACACCCGCTTTGCGAAGAGCTAAGCTATTGCGCCGCGGACTTGCCTAGCACAAATAAACAACGTTTCAACTCAATGATTCGATTGTTAGAAGACTGGGCCAACTCCCGATATAGTCATCCAAAAGTAAGAGCCGTGAGAGCCTACTTGCAGAAAGGTGAATTGTATAACGATTTGTCCAAGAGCAGTATACTGCCATTCAAAATCGTCAATCCCAACGGAAGGAAGACACCTGTAGACGATAGAAAACTATTTGTCAGATGGCGCATAGAAGAATCCGGCAATCCCTGCTCCGGAACATGGGAGGATGAAACTCTAATTGACGCATGGATTGACTTCGATGCGGCTCAAAATAGACCTCCCGAGAAAAGTCGACCATTTTGTATGCTCTCAGCCAAAGCTGTTCGAATTGCAAAAGCACACCATCGCTTTTTGAGGACGCCAGATGATGCAGCAAAGCTTATTTCATCGAATGACACACAATGGTTTACGTTTCGAGGGCGCTTTACTGACGGGAAAGATGATTCAGGAAAACAAGCCTGTACAGTTGGCTACGTGGAAACTCAAAAGGTACATAACGTGTTGAGATGGCTCATTCGCAGACAGGGGTATCACAAAATCGACAATGAGTTTCCGAGATGCTTTGTCGCGTGGGCTGTAAGTTGTAAGCCAATCCCCGATCCATGTGCAAACTCCCTCGATTTCCTCGGTGAGGATTTTCGAGAAAGCATTACCGAGGTATCGCAAAACGGAGACATTGGTCAGTCTTTTGCGTTGCGCTTTCAGAAAAGACTTGCCGGATACAGAGCTAGCATAAGCGACACAGAAGACATCGTGCTAATTGGTCTGGGTTCCGCAACACTAGGGCGTATGGCAATAACCTTTTACCGGAAGTTGACAGGTTCGGACTTTCTTGACCGCGTCGAAAGATGGCATTCTGATTTTGCTTGGTTTCAAAACTACGGCAGGGATAGGATCGACAAGAAAAAGATCATTCGATTCCAAGGCGCACCAGCGCCAAGAGACATTGCTTGGTGTGCATACGACAGCAAGGTAGAACGGAAGAACGGCATTGACCTTCTCAATGCCACTGTAGAGCGTCTTCTGCCTTCAATCATTGATGGCAGACCGGTACCTCGAGATCTAGTTGAACAGTGTATTTGCCGTGCCTCTAACAGGATGAGTTTCAGACAGGAAAAAGACGGGAGTCGGCCGGATTTTGAGAAATGTCTCGGAATAGCATGCGCGATGTATAAAGGGTCTCACAATGAAAGGGGGTACACTATGGCTCTTGACGAGGAAAGAAACTCACGGGATTATCTGTATGGTAGACTACTTGCGGTAGCGGAGAAACTTGAATCTATAGCTCTTTACTTTGCCAACGACAAGCGGGAAACCACAGCAGAAAGATTCATGCAAAGATTCGCGGATAGGCCGTTTTCAACTTGGCTAACAATCGAAACAAGTCTCACTCCGTACAAATCCCGCGTAAATTCGAGAAACCCTGGACTGCTCAAGGGTTATATGCAGCTCATAGACAGGATTTGTGGCCAGTTCCAGACGGATGAATTCACGGACGACAGTCGATTGAGTGGAGAGTTTTTGCTATCGTATCACTGCCAACGGAAATGGCTGAATGAGCACAAACAGGAAAAGGGTCAATGGGTATCAAAGGTAGATGACAATTCAGAAGATCAGGACTCAGATTCCAAAAACTAAACTCATTACGAAAGGAGAAAGCATATGGCTACTCTAAACAGGAAGATCGATTTTGCGGTCATCGTGAGTGTAAAGAACGCCAATCCCAACGGTGATCCTCTGGACGGGAACCGCCCTCGCACCGACTACGAGGGATTCGGCGAAATTACCGACGTCTGCCTCAAACGAAAGATCCGTGACAGGCTGCTTGAGAACGGGCGAAACATCTTCGTTCAATCCGACGACCACAAGACCGATGAACATCCAAATCTTAGAAGAAGAGCTGAAGCTGCCCTTGAGAATCTTAGGAATGTTCCAGATATTCGAAGCAAGGCCTGTGCGACATGGTTTGATGTGCGAGCTTTTGGCCAAGTTTTTCCCTTTAAGGGTTCTGAAAGAAAAAACAAGAAGAATCAGGATGGTGCAGCCGCCGAAGATAGCAGTAGCGGCGCTGGTGTTTCGATAGCAATAAGAGGTCCTGTATCAATACAACCCGCATTTACGGTGGAACGTATCAGAGGCCATATTATTTCCGAACAAATCACAAAATCCACAAGCCTTGAAGGCGACGGGATTACGAGGCAATCGGATCAAATGGGCATGAAACACCGTATCGGTAAAGAAGCTGTCTACGTCACATACGGAAGTATGAATCCGCAGCTTGCGGAACGCACAGGCTTCTCTGACGACGATGCGGCAATCATTAAAGAAGTTCTTCCCAGGCTGTTCGAGAACGATGCATCCTCCGCTCGTCCGGAAGGAAGCATGGCTGTCCGTAAGGTTATCTGGTGGGAACACAACTGCAAAGCAGGCCAGTACTCATCGGCGAGAGTGCATAATACACTCATCGTGAACACCGACGGAACTTACTCGTTAGGCAACTTGGATGGTCTCGAACCACAGGAGATTGACGGCTTCTGAGAATGGGTGCGCTACAAAAACAAACATAACATACGACAATTGAGCGTGTTAGGAAAAAGTGGTTACGACAAGATGGCCACTGATAGTTGAGGCAAATCATGAGTTACCCAGAAGATGACCTCATCATGATCTCTGCCTTGCAGCACTTCGTGTTCTGTCCCCGACAGTGCGCGTTGATCCATATCGAGCAGGTGTGGGCTGAAAGCAGGTTTACCGCCGAAGGCCGGATCATGCATGAGCGAGTACACGAGGCAAGTAATGAATCAAGAGGTAGTATGAGGATTTCAAGGGGACTACCCCTTCGGTCTTCGAGGTTGGGGCTCGTAGGAATCGCCGACATCGTGGAGTTCCACCGGATGAAAGAACATACCTGGCAGCCCTACCCTGTTGAGTATAAACGCGGTAAACCCAAACCCGACCACTCCGATATGGTTCAGCTCTGTGCCCAGGCTCTTTGTCTGGAAGAGATGCTATCTGTCAGCATCTTTGACGGCGCTATGTTCTATGGTCGGACGAGAAGGCGTTTTGATGTTGTTTTCGACGAAGACCTCCGCCGCCGAACCGAAAAGACGGTCGCTGATACACGGCAGCTGATTCTCTCAAGGGTTACGCCTCCGCCGGAGTATTCAAGGAGATGTGAGAGCTGCTCCATCAAGGCGGAATGTATGCCTAAGAAGATCGGAAAACGTATCTCTGTGAGCATCTACGTGAAGAAGATGGTACTGGACGAGACATGAAAAGGCATCTCAATACGCTCTACGTTACAACGCAGGGCGCTTATCTCTCAAAAGAAGGGGAAACGGTCGTAGTCAAGGTCGACCGGGAAGTCCGCCTCCGATTGCCCGTCCACACGTTATCGGGGATTGTATGTTTTGGTAACGTCGGATGTAGCCCCTATCTCATGGGGTTCTGCGCGAAAAGCAATGTGGCCCTGAGCTTTCTTACCGAATACGGGCGATTTATGGCAAAGGTGCAGGGGCCTGTTTCGGGCAACGTCCTGCTTAGACGCGAACAATACCGCAGGGCTGATGACTTGGATTTTTCAGCCCGGGTAGCCAGATTCATACTAGCCGGAAAGGTCGCTAATTCCCGGACCGTGCTACAGAGGGCGCTCCGCGACCACGCGGAGAAGATCGAGGAAGAACTGCTGCGGAATACAGTTACACGGCTCACTAGGCAGCTAGATTTCTTTGACCGGGACTTCTCCCTCGATGTCGTTAGAGGTATAGAGGGCGACTCGGCTCATATCTATTTCAGCGTATTCAATCAGTTGATCGTTGCCCAGAAAGAGGTATTTCGCTTCGATGAACGCAACAGGAGGCCCCCACTGGACAACGTGAATTGCCTCCTCTCCTTCGTCTATACTCTTCTCATGCACGACGTTCGCTCAGCCCTTGAAACTGTTGGACTTGATCCGGCCGTCGGCTTCCTTCACAGGGACCGGCCAGGCAGACCCGGGCTTGCTCTCGATCTGATGGAAGAATTGCGACCCTACATTGCCGACCGTCTGGTCATTTCACTCATAAATCTCCAGCAGGTGCAGGCAAAGGGATTCAGAAAGATGGAAACAGGAGCGGTTGTGATGAACGATGACACACGCAAGACGGTCCTCACCGCATATCAGGAAAGAAAGAGGGAAGAGATCACGCACCCATTCCTGGGGGAGAAGATCGCGATTGGCATGCTCTTTCACATCCAGGCGCAATTGATGGCCCGGTTTCTGCGCGGAGACATGGACGGCTATCCGCCCTTCGTCTGGAGGTGAAACAGAGATGTTCGTGCTCGTAAGTTATGATGTTGAAACAAAGCATGCCGGGGGCCAGAAGCGTTTGCGGCGCGTTGCAAAGGCATGTAAGGACTTTGGTCAGCGTGTGCAGTATTCCGTTTTTGAGTGCATAGTTGACCCGGCCCAGTGGACTTTTCTCAAACAGAGGCTCATCGATGAGATCAATATTGAAAAAGACAGCCTGCGTTTCTACTACCTTGGCGCAAACTGGCGCCGTCGGGTGGAGCACATTGGAGCAAAAGAAAGCATTGATCAGGAGGGACCGCTGATAGCTTGACAGCCTCGCGCGAACCTCAAGCAAACATCCATGCCCCGGGGTGTTCGCGCAATCTGTAACTGGCTGATACCATAAGAGTTGCTGACTTGTTCTTTGACAATGGAATAAAATCAGCTTATCCGACGCAACAGGTCCGCGAACATATACACAAAGTCGCCTTATTCTTCGAGACTTGCAGTAAGGCGGTCGCGCCCCGCGTGGGCGCGTGGATTGAAACAAGGAAGCGCAGATGGTCCTTGACGTGATGGCAAAGTCGCGCCCCGCGTGGGCGCGTGGATTGAAACACCCAACTGGATTGCAATTCGGTCTTCGGCCACGAAGTCGCGCCCCGCGTGGGCGCGTGGATTGAAACATCCATAATCCTGCCTATCGCCGGGCCTAGCATCATGTCGCGCCCCGCGTGGGCGCGTGGATTGAAACGTTTCTTTAATTTCATAACTTTTAAGCATATCCCCTGTCGCGCCCCGCGTGGGCGCGTGGATTGAAACATTCCCAACTCTTTTACCACCGCCGAAACGATCTCGTCGCGCCCCGCGTGGGCGCGTGGATTGAAACTACTTGCTAATAAAAGGTGTGGAGTAAACATCACGTCGCGCCCCGCGTGGGCGCGTGGATTGAAACATCAAACGGGCAGAGGAAGCGAAGAAGCGGAAGGTCGCGCCCCGCGTGGGCGCGTGGATTGAAACAATCCGCTCTTGACCGGGCGGGTCGCCGAGAAAGGTCGCGCCCCGCGTGGGCGCGTGGATTGAAACTATCCCGTGCAGGTTGTGAATGATGTAATGGTTCTGAGTCGCGCCCCGCGTGGGCGCGTGGATTGAAACACCTGCTCGACGCTGATGCCGAACCAATGCCGCTCGTCGCGCCCCGCGTGGGCGCGTGGATTGAAACAACTCCGATGCATCCATTTCAGAATTCATATACGTCGCGCCCCGCGTGGGCGCGTGGATTGAAACTCATCCTCGCCGTTGCGGGTGTTCTCCTGAGCAATGTCGCGCCCCGCGTGGGCGCGTGGATTGAAACACCCCTGTTGGAAAGATTGCTATCGAGAGCAAGGGTCGCGCCCCGCGTGGGCGCGTGGATTGAAACAAGTTGGCCCTGCCGCGTAATGATTCCATCATGGGTCGCGCCCCGCGTGGGCGCGTGGATTGAAACAGCAAGAAGCGGGGCGAGTCCAACGGGGTCATGTTTGTCGCGCCCCGCGTGGGCGCGTGGATTGAAACGCCCTTTTCCTGAGTTCCACCAATTCATTTTCGGGTCGCGCCCCGCGTGGGCGCGTGGATTGAAACATTCTCAGTACTCATCCTTTTCCTCCTCTCAACTGTCGCGCCCCGCGTGGGCGCGTGGATTGAAACGAATTCATATACAGAATCTTATGGGTCTGCTGGGTCGCGCCCCGCGTGGGCGCGTGGATTGAAACATCAACCCCAAGTATCGTGAGATATACGGCAAGGCGGTCGCGCCCCGCGTGGGCGCGTGGATTGAAACTTCAACCTCAGCCGCAAGATTTCTTTCTCGGCGACGTCGCGCCCCGCGTGGGCGCGTGGATTGAAACGAGAACACATGGAGCTTCGAGAATTGGGCCAGCGTCGCGCCCCGCGTGGGCGCGTGGATTGAAACTCATAAAGGACGCCGTTCTCATCAACAAGATCGAGTCGCGCCCCGCGTGGGCGCGTGGATTGAAACATCTAGGTATTCCCCGAAATCTTCTTCCCATCTTAGTCGCGCCCCGCGTGGGCGCGTGGATTGAAACACTTTCACTTCACATCCCCCCGCAAACCCTTGATGTCGCGCCCCGCGTGGGCGCGTGGATTGAAACATATTGCGGTATCTCAATGCCTCGTCAAGCATTGTCGTCGCGCCCCGCGTGGGCGCGTGGATTGAAACGAGAAAAGATTCAAGGAATTGATGGAAATACCCAAGTCGCGCCCCGCGTGGGCGCGTGGATTGAAACACAAAAACGCGGGCGGGCGGGACCATGCCTCCCGAGTCGCGCCCCGCGTGGGCGCGTGGATTGAAACTTCCTGAACATCGGGTAATTATGGTGCACGTAGACGTCGCGCCCCGCGTGGGCGCGTGGATTGAAACACTTTTCCCCTCCATCTTCCTCATCTCACGGCGGGTCGCGCCCCGCGTGGGCGCGTGGATTGAAACACACAGAGAACTACTCGAATCACACGCATCCTCTGTCGCGCCCCGCGTGGGCGAGAACCTCAGGGGTCAAATCTTTATTCTTGACAAATACGCTTCCCACCGGCGTGCAACACGTGAAATGACGGTCAATGCCTCTCCCGTCCGGTCATTTCGCGGCCTTTTCGGCAAAGGGATTGCTGATGGTGACATTCTTGATCTTCTGTTTGTCAGAAAGGTCTTCTGAGATGATCACAGCCGCTCCGCCTTCCACGGCGGAGGCGATGATCAGGGAGTCACAAAACGAGTACCGGTACTTCTCTTGTATGGTGATGGCATCAACTATCAATGGGCCGTCGACTGTTATCGTCTTCCATTGCAACAGGTCTTTCACAATCTCCCTGGCCTGTCCCAGGCCAAGCGGTTTTGCAATTTTCCTTGTTACCGTTACAAAGAATTCCTGTGCCACCTGGGTGTTGATGAGGCCCTCACCCGTGCTCCACAGGTTCTTGATGATCTCTTTTGCCTTATCGTGTTTATCTCCGGCGGACAGGTCATATGCATACACCAGGATGTTGGTATCCACGAAGACTCTAGCGTCTTTCATGGAGGTCTTCTCTCGCAATGGTGATCTTTCCCTGTGTGCCAAGATCAACTCCCTTTTCCATGAAGGCTATTTGCCTCTTCCTTGCTCTCTGATACCCTGTTTCTTTGTTCACCTTCTCTTCCAGTGTTTCACGCAAAAGTTCGCTCAACGACTTATCCTTTGTGATCGCAAGGGTTTTTGCTTTCTTGAGGAGCGACCTGGGAAGAGACAAGGTCACATTCTGCCTATCCACGACAACCTCCTTTCATGCTCACGTGTTTACGTGTACTACACAATCACGGGCAAAGTCAATTCAACGTGCCGACAGAGATGCGCTTTCGATTTTCACATTCTATTGTCTGAAAAGCTGGCCGGCATGTCTGGCGAAATGTGCCGTGCCAAGTGTCAGAGAACCTAACGGTAATCCTCGAATCTCATGCGGTACAGCCCCTTGAATTCCCTTTTGAGCGGCTTGCCCACACTGAGCGGGTCTTTAACAAGGTGGGCCTTATCGACGACGGCCCTCTGCGTTGCTCTATCAGGCCCGCGGAGATCCTTGAGGGCCTCCTCGTGCCAGGTCGCCTCATAATCCAAGCTCGGCCTCTATTTCCTCGGTCGTATAGCAAAGGGCGTTTCTGTCATCCAGCCTGTCAAGGGCAAGGTATGCATCTTCGTACTCGTCGATATACCTTTCCAGCATATCTTTGAGATAGAAGCTCTTGGGCCGTCTGGTCTTTTCGGCGAGCCGCCCCAGCCTCCCTGCTGTATCGTCCGAGACCCTGACGCTAATGGTCTGAGACATACATCCTCCTCATGTCTTACTTGTATTATGTGTAACACGCATAACAGGCAATCTCAATCCATCCGCCGGTGAATGGGGCCCGCAGGGACATCCTTTCGCATTTTGACATTCCGGGGATACGATACCTGCTGCACTCCAGCCCATTATAGGACAGTTGTGGATGAACAGAACGGAGGAGTGCCAGGAACGGCTGTGGCTTTATTTCTCCCTGCGTCGGTGAACTTTCCGGGATTTCCGGATAGTTCGTGGATGTTCCCTGTGGACGCCGGGATGAACCTGACCTGTCGGGCAACTGTTCGGAGATTCCCAATAGTTCGCTGACGACGTATAAGAAAAGTCCACGGGGACGTCAAGAAAGCACATTCCTGTTTGCTACAGGCAACGTCAGGGCTCCGTCAGCGGACATCTCCGGATACATCCGATTATGGTCGATCATACCTGTTCGACTTCACTGTTGACTTTGGTTAAACCGGGTGTCTGTTTTTTCGTCTTTGTCAGGCGTGGGTTATGCGTTTCTCTTCGTTCCTTGGTTTCGCTTGACACATTCCCGATATATGGTATAGTGATACCAATATGACGGCTCGGCTTGTCTATCACGTTAAGGAATATATGGCCGACGGCTCTATCGAGGAGATCAAAATATGGCAGGTCCCGAAAACAGAAGACAAGCCCCATGGTCTCAAATACTCTTTTGTCTACATTGTGCGTGGCGAGAGAGTGATAGGCTATGACAACTTTGAAGGTAAAGGGGATCACCGCCATTACAAGGGCAAGGAGCGTGTGTACACCTTTAAAAGCCTGGAAAAACTCTGGCATGATTTCAAGACAGATGTTGAAGGGCTGAAGGAGGATGGAGAATGAAGGTAAAGAACATAAAGATTGCCATAAAATCCGAAGAGGAACTGTTCCAGGAAGTCAAAGGCGTATGGGATAAGGTCGAAAAGGGTGAAGAATTGAAGAGGCATGAGGGCCTTTACTTCGAAAACCTTCAAGCCATGAGAAAGGTGCTCACCGAAAACCGCCTCAAGATGTTGAAGGTCATCAGAAGAGACCGTCCTTCTTCGATATATGAGCTGGCGAAGCTGCTGAAACGGGATGTAAAAAACACCTTTAGCGACATTCATTTTCTTGAACAAATCGGCCTCATCGAGTTGAAAAAGACAAAAGAAGGCAGGGAACGCAGTACCCCTGTCGTCAATTATGAAAAGATTCTGCTGGAAATCCCAGTATAAGGACCGACAGGGGCGCCCTTTTGATTTTCACACTCTCAGGGACAATCGGACCGACAGAGCCATTCGCATTTTGACATTCCGGGAACACGATACCTGCTGCACTCCACTCTGTTAAGGGACGGCAGAGACCGGTGGGCTTTTGCACTGGAGAGTGACCGTCCAGCTAACCTCCATGAAACAGCGCCGTGCTAATCGGGCAACTCTTCGGAGATTCCGAATAGTTCGCTGACGACGTATAAGAAAAGTCCACGGGGACGTCAAGAAAGCACATTCTTGTTTGTTGCAGGCAACGTCAGGGCTCCGTCAGCGGACATCTCCGGATACATCCGATTATGGTCGATCATATCTGCCGAACAGGGTTGATACGTTCCCGCGCTTACAGCTCTCCGGGGAGCCAGGAAGGGTCAGTTTGGACGCTCTTCGCCGGACAACGCTACAGACAACAAACGAGCGGACACACTGCTAAAACTGTTGACCTGGATTCCTCCTTACGGGTATGATTTTGGTTCTTCGTCGAAGCCCACTCTGCCAATTCGGGGTATCCTTTCAGAGCTTATTCCAGACATATGCGGGGGGCGACCGATGAATGAGTCCCGATGATGGCGATTACGAATCGTCGATATTGAAAGAGTCGGAGGCACCGATATGATTCTGCAAATTACCTCGATATTCGGCCGAATGAAAATGCCTTTCCTGCAAGGCGGGGGTGTCGATAAGGCGTTCTCTCTGCGAGGGAATAAACCGCTCCATGTGATGCTGATCGTCCTTCTCTTGATGACGAACGGTGTCCTCGTTCACGATGCTGCAGGAGCTGAGACGCCCCAGGCGACGGGCAGGAAAGCGGATCAAGGCGCTCCCGGCGGCGTTGAGATCCATGCCGCCAAAGGCGGCTTGGAGGATTATGCCTCTTATCTATACCGGAGTGCGGCCCAGGACTATGAAAAGTGGAGTCAGTCCGGGCTTCCCGTCTATTTCCACAATGCCCTGTTTCATGTCGACTCGGCCATAGCCATCGATGCCGAACGAAGCGAGTACTGGTTTCTCCGGGGCCTTCTCTATGCCGCCCTCAGCTCCGACGCCCTGTCCATGGCGAACGCAACGGAAAGCTTTATCCGGGCCCTGGAGCTGAACCCCGATCATGGGCGGGCCCGGTTGTTGCTGGCCCGGGTCCTTCAGGAGCAGGGAAAATTTCTGCTCGCCGCAGAGCAGTACCGCCTCTTGATCGGAAAGGAACCTCAAAAGGCCACCGGTCTGGTGGTAGGACCTCTGGCGCTTTGCTACGTGGCAGACGATCGGACAAAGGAGGGGATAACGTATTTCAAGAACCTGTCCCTGCAATATCCCCGTTCAGTGGCAATCGCCACCTCTCTGGCCGTGCTTTTGAAAAGCGATAACCAGACGGCCCTCGCCAAAAAGGAGCTGCAGCGGGTCAGTTCACTCAAAACAGGCCCGGACGCCGAACGGACATACGCGCGGGACCTGCTGAACGAATGGGATAAGGGAGGAAATCGGTGAAACGGATCGACGGTCTGCTGAAGCGGTTTCTATTGGTCGCTCTTCTCCTTGTCGCCACTTCCCCTCCCGCGTTCTGCTTCACCCTGGAATTGATGAAGGCGGCGGAGGCCGTGAGCGCAGGAACCGCGTCGAAGAAGCAGGAGGCGCTGGTCTTCAAGCACAACGCCGAGATCAACCGCATGCGGATGAAGGATTTTTCAATCACGGAGTTGGTCAATGGCCAAAAGGTGCGCCACTCGATGACCGATGAAGTCTATCAGAAATGCCAGAATCTCTACTCCGAAAAGAATCTGGAGATCGCCAGGCAGGCGGCTGCCGAGAATGGAGCCGGGATGAATCCCCAGCGGCGGGACAGGAACCGACCTTTCGATGCCGGCACCGACTCCGACTACATCGTGCAGGCAGACTCTCCGGAACAGATCAAAGCCATCCGGGACACCTATAACCGGAAGGTGAATGGATTTCTCGAGCAGAACGGCGTCGACCCGGAAAAGATCGATTACGCCAGGAAGAACGATGTGGACTTCATGGCCGATCCGGGGAGGGTAAACGCGGCGGATTTCGAGAGAATCGCCGGTCTTAACAACGATGCCTACAAGCGGCGAGACGCGGCGATGTATGAGGCCAAATCCCGGTCCGGAGAAACGCCTGGCTTTGACGAGATCATGGCGTACAAGGACGAGATGGATGATTTCGTACAAAAAAAGACCCGCGAGATCGAGCCGATTTCCCGGGAGCTCCGGGATCACCGGAAGCAGTATCCGGATGAGAGAAAAGAACCGCTGGATGCACACCGGAAACGCATCGATATGGAGGCGCGTCTTCAACAGAAGCAGGCCCAGAAGAGCAAGTATCACGACCGGGCCCAGAACGCGACGTTGGAGTTGGCCAGACAGGCCGGTCTGGAGGATATTATCCGGCCGCAGCAATCCGGTCTTCCGGCGGAGGGCAGGACAAGGGCGCCTTCCGAAACCGTATCCCAGAAACAGCAGCAGATCAAATCGGCCGCGGCAGACTCCGCATCGTCCCACCTCGCCTATCTCGACACCCTCAACGAAGCGCGCATCCTGGGAGATATGGCCGCCAGGCACCCGGAGAACACCGAAGTGTACCGCGATCGAATCCTGAAAAAGACCGAAGGCATGACCCCGAGCCAGAAGGGAGAGATCATTGCCCGGATGCGGGAAACCGGAGCACCGGACAGGCTGGTACGAGAAATCACTGCCGAGATGAAGAGATCATCCGATACCGGTGTCAGGCAGAAACCGACACCGGTCGAAACCCCTGCCAGGCTGCAAAAGGCTGGAAGGATAGCGGCCTACTCAGGAGACCTGCTGAGCATCGCCGATCAACTGAAGAAGGCCGAGCAGGGTCAGCACCTGTTCTTCAATATTTCGGAGCGGGACAGTGAAGCGGTAAAGATCACCAAGAAGGCGTTGGTGGCCGCCATAGAACTGGCCCCTATTCCCGTCATCGATGCCCTGGAGCGGGGATGGACCGTTGATGAGGAAGAAAAGCAATATATCCTGGAGCAGATACGCAAAGGCAAGACCGTCAATCCCGTGGCGAGCTTCCTCAGGGTGACGGGCAAGGTCACCTGGCGCGCCGTTGCCTCCATGACGATCGACCCCCTGATCCTGGGCAAGGATGCCGCGGTCGAGGGGGCGAAGGCAGGGGGTACCGCCTGGACAAACTGGCGGGATGATTCGATCCGCGAGGCTTCGGTTCACCTGCAGGGGCTGAAATTCGAGGGGATCACCGCCCGTGCAAGGGACATCGACCTCGACATAATCTTCGCACGACGCGACACCTTCACCGGCAGACTTCTCTACGGGGAAACGGCCAAAGAAGGTGATCTGCTGACGTTCCAGATTGCCAGAGACAAAAAATGGACCGATCGTTATGAGGCCAGATGGGAGATCTCGGGGCCGAAAAAACAGAAGCTGGCCGAGACCTCGTCCGTGCCGGCAAGCTCAGACCGGGCGAATCGCCTGACATACAAATGCGAGAATGTCATGCCCGGCGATTACACGGTCACCTTCCGGATGTTCGATGCCAGATCGAAACTGCAGATGGATTTCCGGACCTATGTCTTCCGGGTTGCCGAATCCGACCAGGTTGCCCTCGGGCCGATCAGGGCCACCCTGAATTCATTTGAAGGCCCGGCACTGAAAGGGGCCGCCAGGATCGGAGACATTCTGGCCTTTCAATCTCAAAGGTCAGGCAAGTGGGGCGGGACCCATGAGGTGCAGTGGCTCGTAAACGGGGAGAACTACAAGACCGCAACGGGCGATGATCCCAAAGCGAACCTGCTGCGCTTCGATACCACCGGCATGGCGCCGGCCGCTTACACCATTGCGGTGCGCCTCATAGACACATCGGGGAAGACCCGGCAGATCATCGCCCACCAGGACACCTCCTTTCGCCTGGTCACAAACGTCATCGCCATGGACCCCTTTCAGATTCGCGCATCCCTCAACGACTACGACGGGCCGCCGCTTCCCGCCTCGGTCCAGAACGGTGATATCCTCGCCTTTCAGGCAGATCTGAAGCACCCTGCGGGAAAACCGGAACCGGCGCAGCTCTTCTGGCAGGTATACGACGGGAGCGGGAAGCCGGTACCGGGCCTCGGGAAGCAGGAGCAGGTGTATGAATCGGGGGCGACAAGAAACCACCGCTTCAAGATCCGGCTGGACAAACTGGCAGATGGTGAATACTCGGTCGGACTGACCCATGTATTCAATGCCGTCCCCGGCGTGAAGGTGAACGCCGTCTCACGATTCAGAATCGCTCAAGCCGTGAGGATCGACAGGGTCCTTGCGACGGACAGCCCTGACGATCAAACGCACAAGGCGCTGCTCCCGCCTGATCGGGAGCCTCTGCTTTATGCCCACTACACGATCGGACAGGGGATCAAAAAGGCAACCCTTACCTTGACGGCAAAAGATGCAAAGGGTCAAACGATTGAAACCGTTTCCATGGAGCGGCCCCGTCCCGGCGAGACACCACCTTATCGGGTGGGCCTGGCGGTTCCGGCCGGAAAGATACCCGCCGGTGAAGAGATCACCTTTGAGGCATCGATCGTCGCCAGAAACGGTCAGCGGCATATGGCCCGAACCACCTTTACAAAGGATGTCCACCGTCTGGTCCTGAACGCGCCGAAGAGCATGAAGAACGGTGAGAACAGGACATTTTCCATTACAGTGCCCAGGGGCTTCAAAGGACCCTTCGTCGTGGATGTGCGCGCCTCCGGAAAAGGTCTCAGCGTAGGCCACACAGCCGGATCGCTGCATGGAACCGTGGGCGGTATTGCGGGAGAATACGCGGAGACAGGAAATCTGATCGTAAAAGTAACCGATGCCGGCGGCAATAGCGCTTCGGCTCAGGCAGCAATCCTCATTGAGCCGTCGGGGAAACAATATGCCGATGCGCAACCTCCGGCGCCGAAACCCATGGTGCCCGTCTCTCCGTCCCCGGTAAGAACCCCATCCCCGATCCATGCCTCTCCTTCGCACTCAGGGATCGAGAGCAGCCCTTCTCCCGAGGCGAAGCGGCCGGCACCGGCCCCCGGAATCGACTATGCGGCCGTGGGCAGACAGCATTGGGAATGGGTCGTCAACAATATCATGAGCAGGACCATCCATTCCTGTCTCAGAAGCAGCGAACCCCGGCTCTACGACCAATTTCGGCAACAACTCCTCGGTATGAAATCGGTGGATTATGCCGCCCTCGGCAGAATGAACGCCCAGCGTCTTGCCGATTTTTCCACCGAACAAGAACGGGTATTCGCACAGAGGGCTCTGTATGACGCCATCATGAGCCACGGCTTGAGAGGAGACTGCCCGGCAAAGATGATCGACCACCTGACCCGTCAGGGGCTGATTTCCCATGCCCAGGCGACGGCCTATCGGGACAGGCAGAAAACTCAGGATCATGCCTCCCGGGCTTCCTCCGTTCGGGAGAGAGATCAGGCCAAAACGGTTTACTGGGTCGTTTTGACTTCCGTATTCGATAAGCAGACAAAGAACACAAGGGCCAGTGCCCGGGTTGTCACCGGGAACCAGCCGCCCTCCACCGGTTTTTCGGCTCCCAATACCGCCGCGCCGGGCCACTATTTTTCTGTCACCAAGGCGTACGGTACCCTGGATCAGCGGAAAGCGCAGGAGATAGCGGGCGAGATAAACCGGGGGGGATACCGCGATGTTTTTCCCAGAACCAGATACAATGTGTCCGGCCATATCGGGAAAGGGTTGGAGGGCAGGCCGCTCGTAACCCATGACAGCGGTGTCCCTCGATGAAGAAGGGTCATCAAGTTCCACAAGGAGGTATCATGACGTTTATTTCGAATTCCTATGGATGTTTCAGGGCAACGGTTTCGGGATTATGGAAAACTGCATTCGTGAATCCAGGGTGCTTCCGGCACCTGCCAATCGTTGCCATGCTGGCGGCTGTCTGTTTCCTGTCGCCATTCCCCTTTGGGGGAGGAAAGGCCGTCTATGGGGAGACATCGTTCTTCGACCGGGTTTTCGGAGGGACGGATAAAACAGGGAAGGCAGCCGCTCCCGTGAAATATGAAGATTTCATGTCCTCCCCGGACATGACAAAATATACGAGGATCAACCACACCTTCAGCAGGGACGGCAATTGGATGGTGGCGAAAATGGCGCGATCACCCAAACCCGGAACAACCGTTGACGACTTCGAACTCTGGAGATTCGACGGAAAAGAGAACGGCTTTGTCAGGCATCCCCTGGACCGCGATATTCGCGAATCGATGCGGGCGATGACCGTCTCTCCGGACGGCAATTACATCGCCGTCTGCAATTGCCCCTGGGACGGGAAAGGGTTGATAGACACTTCAAAAGCGCGTGTATCCATCGTGCAGACAAGCGACGGAAAGATCATCCGGACGTTTCCCGTCTACATGTCCAGCACGGCCATGCAGATCATGCCGGACAACAAGACCCTGGTAGGGACAACCTATCGTCGCCGGGACGAGGGAGGCAGACAGGTCATGGATAGCGTAACGGAGGCATACTCCATCACGACAGGGAAAAAGATCCCCGTACCCGCCATGCACGACAGTTGTCACAGGAAAGAGAGCGTCCTGCAGCAGTTGAAACTGTCCGATCGCTATCTGGGGGCGTGGTGCTCGAACGGAACGGCATGGCTCTTCGACGCGAAGAATTTTTCGCTGGTCCGCAACCTGGACAAGGCAGAAGGGCTGTATCTCAATCGCGACGGTTCGCTTGCAGCCGTATGGGGAGGGTTACGCGGACAATTCAAGATTCTCGATACGACCACCTGGAAGGAGATGGAAACACCTCCCGGATTCGCCACGGGGGGCCTAGCCATTGCCTTCGGCCCGGACAACAGCATCCTGAAAGCCTGGAGCAATTGCCTGGAAGAATACGTGATTCTCAAAGGGAAAAAGCTTGTTTACGTTCAGGAAAAACGGTTTGCCGACGGGAAAAAAGGCGGCCCCTCTGCGGTCTTCGTTCAGCAGGCCGGCGTCTGGTACGCCATGGTTGACAAAAAAATACACACAATGAAGGCGGCCACCCCGGAAATGATTCGGGCCGCTACAGAACTGGACGAAGGAAGAGAGCTTCTCGCCGCCGGGTTCCATTCGGTGGCAGTCCGGAAGATCCAGGAAGCCGTGAGCCTCTCTCCCCTGCAACAAGATTTGCAGGACTCAAAGAAGTATGCTGATTTCTGGACGCGGGGCCTGCCCCTCAAGGACGTCGGCTCGTTGCTTCTCTTCCACAAAGACATCCTCCTGAAGGCGGAAAAGAGATCCATGATCGGAGTCGGCGTCGACAAGAGCGGGGGAGGAATCGTTGTGACGTCCGTAAATCCCGAGGGGCCGGCAGCAAGATCGGGGCTCCGGAAAGGGGACATCATCAAGCTCTTCAACGGCAAACCCGTAGCTTCCGTGGACGACGTCTCTACACGTGACCTCCCCATCGGCAGTGAGATCACCTGTGTTATCCAGCGTGAAGGCAGGCAGATCCCGCTTTCAATCCCTACGGTCGCCGGATTTGCCGACAACATGAACCTTGTGATAGCCCTCCGGCGTCTGATGGAATACGGAATGCTGGCTGTCAATACGGGGCATCCTCAACTGGCACTCGAGGTTGCCGAAGAGGTCATGAAGCTGAAGAAGCAGTACCCGCTTGCAGTGAAATGGAACACTGTCGCCAGAGTTTCCCCGGCCCTGAAGGCGCTGGTCATGGCCGGCGGGGCGGCGGATGCCAAAACATATGACTACCTCCTGGAGCAGGGGGGGCTAATGCCTGAGGGCAACAGTTTCGTGTCATCCTACATTACTGATTTCCCCGACTTGTGGGCGCCCCTGTATGCGGACCGGAAGAAACTGGCCTATATCCTGAACCTGGATGAGGCCAAGCTTCCGGCATCGCCGAAGACGAAGGGTTTTTCACCGCAGCCCTATCCCGATCTGGCGGGCAGGCTGTTAACCCCGGTTATCGCGCCGATGAGGCTCAACACGGAGGCCCCGGCATCGTCCGCCCCGACGGTGAAACAGCGGCAGGAGACACCTTCGCCACCGTCCAAACCCCGGGTCCTCGATTAAATGGGTCGAACCGTCCCTGTGCCGTGATAGACAATGCCGGGCCGCGGGGCCTGCCCGCGAAGCCTCGCCGGCATCGCTGTGTTATACTCAATAATGAGAACGATCCGCATTTCACCAGGGAGGCAAGCATGAAAAGAAGCCTGGTCATTTCCGTTGTGTTGGCCTGTTTTCTTGCCGCCGGGTGCGGCGGCCTCTTTCCGACCAAGATCGGGGACATCGTCAGGGATCCCCGGAAATATGAGGGAAAAGAGGTGACCGTGTCGGGTGAGGTGAAGGAGGTCCTTGCCCTCGTTGTCTTCAAGTCCTTCGTCCTCAGGGATGACACCGGCGAGATCACGGTGATCACATCACGGATCCTGCCGGCGGTCGGCCAAAAATTGAAAGTCACGGGAACGGTCAAGGAGGCCTTCGCCTTAGGCACCGGGAAACTCCTTGTCATACAGGAAAGAGGCGATCCCCGGTGAAAGCGGGCACGCTGGGCCCCCTGCCGACGATGGGATCCCGGGTCAACAGGCCGCACAGCCGGCTGTCCAGTTTCTTCTGACCAAAGTAAGCTGATTTCTTCTGACAAAGGTAAACTGTTTGACAGAGAAGCATGGGTCTCCCGGGGTATATAGAAATGGGTGTCAAAAGACATTCGGCAACCCGACACAAGGAGAAGGCCCCTTTTCCGGGGCCGGAAAGCACGTGGAGGGCACCTCGAGAAGCGGTGTTCTGCGCTAAAGGAGGAAACGATGCACTTGACAAGGCCCCGAAACCAGGCTGCTCCCACGATCAAAGATATGGCACAGCCACTTCTCTGGAATGACTGGAGATGGCAGGTCAGACATTGTGTCCGCGATCTCACGACGCTGGAGAAACTTCTCGGAGTTGAATTCGATGACGCGCGGCGTGAGCAGTACGAGCACACCATCAGCCGCTTCCCCATGTCCATAACGCCGTATTACCTTTCGCTCGTTGACGTGGAGGACCTGGAACACGATCCGATCTTCAAACAGAGCTTCCCTTCCGTGATGGAGATGGATATCGGTGCCCACGACATGACCGATCCGCTCCACGAGGACGAAGACAGCCCGGTCCCCGGCATTACCCACCGCTATCCCGACAGGGTGCTGTTCCTCGTTAGCAACACCTGTTCGATGTATTGTCGACACTGCACCCGGAAACGACGCGTCGGCGACCGCGACAGCATCCCCGACCGTTCCCAGATAATGGCCGGGCTCGACTATATACGGGAGACCCGGCAGGTCCGGGACGTTCTGCTCAGCGGAGGCGATCCGTTCCTGCTGTCCGATGACTATCTCGACTGGATCCTCACCGAACTTCATGCCATCGACCACGTCGAGGTGGTCCGCATCGGAACGCGCACACCCGTCGTGCTCCCCTACCGCATCACCGACAATCTGGTGAGCATCCTCAAGAAACATCACCCTCTCTGGATCAACACGCATTTCAACCATCCACGGGAACTGACTTCCTCCTCCCGAAGAGCTCTGGCGAAACTCGCCGACGCGGGCATACCCCTTGGCAACCAGTCCGTACTTCTGGCGGGCATCAATGATTGTCCCCGCATCATGAAGTCGCTGGTCCACAAACTGGTGGCCAACCGGGTCAGGCCGTACTATCTCTACCAGTGTGATCTGTCCGAGGGGTTGAGCCATTTTCGCACACCCGTGGGCAAAGGCATAGAGATCGTGGAGAGTCTCATCGGACATACGAGCGGGTTCTGCGTGCCGACCTACGTGATCGACGCACCGGCAGGAGGAGGGAAGATCCCCGTCATGCCCCACTACCTGATCTCCTGGTCAACAAACAAGGTGGTGTTGAGAAATTACGAAGGCGTTATAACGACATACAAGGAACCTGATTCCTATGAACCCGTCTTCTGCGACCGGAATTGCGCCCAATGCGATCTCCAGCTCGAACTCGACGACAGCGTGGAACATACGAGCATAGGGATAGAGGGGCTCCTCGCTGACTACGACGACACGATCTCCCTGGTCCCCGCAGACAACGAGAGACATAACAGACGATCGAACGATGATTGAGAGGCACGTCGACAGGGTGGAGCATTTTGAGGGCTGTCTCATCCAGCACGGCCCCGCGAACGACAGGATCTACCTCATGAAGCTCGGCGCTGCAGATCCCGGGAGGGTGGCCTTGAGTCTTATCGCGAAGGCGACGGAACAGGGGTATTCCAAGGTATTTGCAAAGGTGCCCGATTCTGCACAGGAAGCGTTCCTCCGTCACGGTTTCCAGGTGGAAGCCCGTATTCCCGGCTTTTACAACGGGTCTGAGGATGCAGCCTTTCTCGGATTCTATCTGGCCTGCGAGCGGACCCGCGAGGAAAACCGCCCCGTGCTGGACAGCCTCCTCGATCTTTACCTGAAGGATTCCACGTCACCCCCGACAGCACTTCCCGACGGCTTCCTCCTGCGCCTGTGTTCCCGCAACGATACCTCCAGGATGGCGCAGATCTATTCAACGGTCTTTCCATCCTACCCCTTCCCCATCCACGACCCCTCTTATCTTTGCGAAACCATGGAAACACATGTCCGCTATTTCGGGATCGAAGCGGTGGGAACCCTTATCGCCCTGTCTTCCTCGGAAATGGACAGAGAGTGCGAAAACGTGGAGATGACCGATTTCGCAACCCTCCCCGAATGGCGAGGATACCGTCTGTCCATACATCTTCTCCGGGCAATGGAAGAGGCTATGCGCGCCGAACGAATCAGGACGGCGTACACCATAGCCAGGTCATCATCTCCGGGGATGAACCTCACCTTCGCCCGATGCGGCTACCGGTACGGCGGAAGGATGATCAACAACACGAACATATCAGGGCAAATAGAGAGTATGAACATCTGGTACAAGAATCTGGAGATCTGATATCACCGACCATATCCACCGTGGTGTCATGTGTCGTAGCGATACCTGCTGCGCTCCGATACAGCAGACACCGGTGGGCTCGTGTCTACGCTCCTCCCGCGTACGATTCGACCGTCTGGCGGGCCTTTTCCATGTCGCGGATGAGGGCCGGGGTGATGAGGTCGACGATGTTGTCACTGAGGTTGAACTTCCGGTAGTACTCTTTTCTCACAGGCAATACCTGCTCGTCTTCACCGGAATACCCCAGGGTCTTGCAGATGAGGTCCGCGAGGCAGACGAGAAAGGCCTGTTGCACAACACTCTCGGGGATGGTCTCCGGAGGGGAGAAACATGGCGCGTGATGGTGCTCGATGGTGTCGGCAACGGCATCAGGCAGTTGCCACTTGCGGGCAATGACCGCCCCGATGGCGGCGTGGTTGATGCGGTACTGTCTGTCCTCCCTGATGGGCGCCGGCAGGTCCGGTGCCGCGTCTCCTCTCTTTTCAAGGAGCGGGAAGAGGTATCTCCCTATGTCATGGAGGAGCCCCATCGTCCCCAGAGCGTATTCGGGCTGCCCGAAGAGCGACCTGCCCAGGTGGCCCGAACATACGGAAACGACGGCGGAGTGGCTCCACAGCCTCACATGCCGCTGCCGGTCGTCCCCCCGCACGGCCGGGATCGTGTTGTTCACCATATCCTCCACGAGAAGGGACCGTACGTTGTTGTATCCAAGGAGCGTTATGGCTCTTCCTATCGCGGTCACCTTTTCGGCCTGGCCGAAGTATGCCGAGTTGACGGTCCGGAGAATCTTTGCCGAGAAAGCCGGGTTCGTCGATACAAGGGTGGTCACCTCCCCCGAATTGGACTGAGGGTCCTGGAGAAGACGAAGGAGATTGAGCGACGCCGTCGACACGGTGGGCAGGCCTGAGACCTTGCGGCGGAGCGTCTCCTTGATGGTATCGTCGACAAGATAATAAGGAACAGGGCAAAGACCTTCCCGCACGGGCACGTAGGGGATCTCACCCAGAGCGGGATAGGCCTCCAGGATAACCGACCGTTCTTCCCAATCCGGTCTCACACGGTCGAACGGTCGTGGTTCGGTCTCCTGCCCGGGATTAAGAGCAGGGACTCTGTCTGAGAGCCTTCCAGCAGCCGCGGCCGGTTGCTTCCCCCGGTAAAGGAAGTACAGGAGGACACAAACAGCCACGAGACCAAGCACTACCAGCGTCACCGTCATGATCGACCCAACCTTAAGCCTTGTTTGGAATCCTTCAATATGTTATCGCCGGTTCCCGTTCTGACTTAAGGAGAGTGAGAAAACCACGCGGGACGCAAAGGGGCCGACGCGGGCGTGAGATCGTCGTTTCGCCCGGTTTACCCTGCCAGGAGTTCCCGGACCTTCTGGAGAAGCTTGTCAAGCGTCAGGGGTTTTGCGATGAAATCGAGCTCTTTGTCCTCTATCCCCTTTTCGAGAATAACGTCCTTCGTGTATCCGCTGGTAAAGAGCACCCGGACACGCGGGTCCATCCGGCGCACCTCCTCGCAGACCTCGCGTCCGTTCTTCTTGGGCATCACGGAATCGACAATGACAAGGTCGATGTTCCCGTGGTCCCTGAACTTGTCGACGGCGTCCTCTCCGTCCACGGCCTCGATGGTCCTGTACCCGTATTCGCGGAGGGCCTCCCGCATGAACCGTCTCACTTCTTCGTTGTCTTCGGCGATGAGAATTGTCCCGGTCCCCGTGGCGATGGAAACTGATGTTTCCTCACCGTGGTCCGTCTTCGCCTGTACCACGGGAAGATAGATGCGGAAGGTGCTGCCGCGGCCCGGTTCGCTTTGCACGGTGATGTATCCCTCGTGCTGCTTGACTATGCCGTACACCGTGGCGAGGCCTAGTCCTGTGCCCTTGCCGGTCTCCTTTGTCGTGAAGAAGGGGTCAAAGATCTTCCGCTGTGTCGCCTCGTCCATGCCATGACCTGTGTCCGAGATGGTTATCATCACATACCGTCCCGCCCTGCCGAACCCATGGGCCCTGATGAACCCGTTATTGATGTCAGCGATATCGGTCCTGATGGTGATTGTGCCTCCTTTCGGCATGGCATCTCTCGCATTGGTGACGAGATTGAAGAGGATCTGGTCCACCTGCGACCTGTCCGCCATGACCACCGTGTCATCCCGGGTTACGATGGTATGGAGGTCGATGTCCTCGGTCAGGAGCCTCTTGAGGAGCTTCTTCGTCAATCCTATCGTGCTGTTGACGTCCAGGGGCAGAAGGGTCACGGGCTGCTTCCTGCTGAAAGCCAAAAGGCTCTGAGTCAGGTCCGCCGCCTTCCGGGAGGCCGACAGGATCTGGTCCAGGTAGGGCCGCAGAGGATTGTCCTTCTCCATCTTCATCTGCATCAGCGAGGCGTATCCCATCAGGGCCGAGAGGATATTGTTGAAGTCGTGTGCAATGCCCCCCGCCAGAGTGCCTATCGATTCCATTTTCTGGGCGTGGCGCAGCTGGGATTCGAGCCTTCTCATCTCCGTGATGTCCTCGCAGCTCATCAGATAATCACCGGAGGCCAGCACGGACACAACAAGGCTCACAACCTTATCCGTCCCGTCCTTGCAGGTGACGGTAAACACCCGCGATTTCCTCGCCCCGGGGCTTGTGTCCCCAAGGTCCTCTCTCGCCGCCGCGACGACCGAATCCCTGTACCCGGTATCGGGATAGGCTTTTCTGTACCATGTCCCCACGTCGGGCACATCGGACATGTCATATCCGAAAAGGTCGGTGAAATGGGTGTTCATGTAGACAACGCGGTCCTCCCCGTCGACGAGAAGCATACCGAAGGGGGCATTGTCGAGAAGGGTCTTGAGCTTCTCCTTTTCCATCAGGATATCCTGAGCGGCCCGTTTGCGAAAGCTGATGTCGCGCACGAAACCAATGACAACCGTCTGGCCCATGTACCGGACCACGCTCGTGTTGATCTCCACCGGGACAAGGCGCCCATCCTTGCTGACAAGCTCGATCTCATCGGGACCGGTCGCCTTCCCTTCCGTGCTGGCCTCAAACAACTCGACCGCCTTGAAGAAGCTCGCTTCCGACAGGAGGTTCATCTCAAGGAAGCTCCTGCCGATGAGTTCGTCCCTGCCACGGCCGATGATCTCCTCGCTCTTGCGGTTGCCGTACAGGAAATTGCCCTCCATATCCATGATGTAGACACCATCGGGAGCGTTCTCCAGACAGGCCCTTAACGAATCCCCGGCCTCCCTGAAAACCTCTTCCGATTGCCACCGCCCGGCCTGGGATTCCTCCAGCTCCCTGATCCTTCGCTTGAGAATGGATATCTCTTCGAGTGCCGCCTGATTCCTTTTCGACGCGTCCTTCATCTGGTCTCCTTACGGTCATAAAGAGTGCCGATGTGTCAGAACATATGAAATACTATAGTAATAAAACAGGAAAACGCAATTCCTTGTCACCACGAACATCAGCCTGCCTTCATCAATCACATTAGGAAGGCGATAGTGTTACTTGTCTTTAATTGTCTTATCGCACAATAGCGGCTGAAGATTAAGGGTATCCCTGTAATCAACAAACCGCAGACTGGACGCACCAGGGTCACGATCCGGATGGGTGTGCAGTCCTTTTCGATGACAGGCGCGGAAGGCCGGATATCCGGTAGCAAGCGTATCCGCAACCGTCCACGCTGCCCCAAAAACAACAGCGGTTGGAATATTCAGTAGACCATGATAAAAGTATATAAGGAAACTATCACCAATCGGTCATTGTCGAACTTAAGGAATTCCATGGTGAAAGAAAGACGGCTATATCATCTTTCTTCCGGGATGCAGTTGATGGGCATCCTCTTTCTTCTGTTTATCGTGGATGGCCTTACCCTCTGGTTCACGGCGAGGCTCGACTACACCATAACCCTTGAGCACGCAAGGGCCATCCTCCAGAAAACGGCCATATCTCTGGAAGAAAGGGTTAGGAGGACAATCGACTCCACGGAGGCGATCCTGCACAGCGGGGTTGTCAGGCTGCAGGATAGAGGACTAGAAGCGATGATCTCATCGCGCGATGAATGGAGCCGCCTCAAAAGGGCCGCCGAGACGCTTCCTGACCCCGGGTCAATCTGGCTCCTTGACGATAAGGCCGATCTCCTCATGGATTCGACGCAGTACCCTTCACAAGAGATGAACTACTCGGAACGCGAGTATTTTGCGCCTCACAGGGACAAGGGGGTGGAACTCTACATTGGACCCGTCGTGAAGGGCAAGATCACAAACAAGTACAGTTTCACCATCAGCCACAGGATCGACGGAAAGGACGGCAGCTTCCTTGGCATACTGCTGGCAGCCATCGACGTCGATGACTTTACGGGCTTCCTTCGCACGATCGGTGTGGGCGAGGACGGCACCGTAGCCCTCTACCGCACGGACGGAATCCTGATCTTCCACCAGCCGATGAAGGAGGAATACCTGGGAAGGTCATTCAGCGGGCTCAAGCTCTTCAGCACGTTCCTCGACCGGTCTCCGTCGGGCGAATACGAGTCCGACAGGTGGGTCGATGGCGTCAGGCAGCTCGTTGCCTATCGGAAGATCCACGGGAGACCGCTGGTGGTGGTGATCGGCGTTCCGACCGGTTCCATTCTGAAAGAGTGGCAAACCCGCTTCAGGTTTTACACAACCATCGCCATCATCGTCTTCTTTGCCCTGGCGGGCCTGTCATGGTTTGCCCGCAGAACGGTGTCGCGGGAGGAAAAGGAAAGGTCGAGGGAGATCGCCGGGATAAACAGGTCGCTCACAGAGGAGATCGCCGAGAGGAAGAAGGTGGAGGAAGAACTGCAGAGAGCTCGCGACGGACTGGAGTCCCGCGTGGAGCAGAGGACCCGCGAGCTGAACACGGCGTACGAACAGCTCAGAACGCTTTCCGCCAGGCTCGAATCCGTCAGGGAGGAAGAGAGGAAAAGGATCTCCCGCGAGATCCATGACGAGCTTGGCCAGGCATTGACAGGACTTAAGATGGACCTCTCCTGGCTTTCGACGAGGCCCCCTGAAAACCGGCAATCCCTGATCGACAAGGTAACGCCCATGCTGGATCTTGTGGACAGCACGGTCCGGACGGTACGCAGGATCTCCACGGAATTGCGGCCGGGGGTACTGGATGACCTCGGCCTCATGGCGGCGATCGAATGGCTGGTGGAGGATTTCAGGCATAGAAGCCTTATTGAGTGCCGCTTAATGTCGGGTCTCAAGGATGCCGCACTCGACCAGAATCTCTCGACGGCTCTGTTCCGCATTGTCCAGGAGGCACTGACAAATGTCATTCGACACGCCCACGCAAGCCGTGTTACAATCAATATTCAAGAGGATAAGGACATGATCGTCGTGGAGATCGAAGACGACGGCAAAGGTATCGGGGAACATGACATTTCGGATCCGGGATCGCTGGGGACCCTGGGGATCCGTGAGCGGGCCCTCCTTCTCGGGGGCCATGCCAGCTTCAGCGGCAGCGAGGGGAGAGGGACCGTTGTCACGGTGAGAGTTCCCATGAGGCAGGAGCGGGAATACCATGCTTAAGATACTCATAGCCGACGACCATCCCGTGGTGAGAAAAGGGCTGAGACAGATCCTCGCGGATGAGCAGGACATCGGACTGGTGGGAGAAGCACGGAACGACAGCGAGGTGATGAATCTCATCCATAGGGACAAATGGGATGCCGTGGTGCTTGACCTCACCATGCCCGGCCGGGGCGGTCTCGAATTGCTGTCCGAGATAAAACGCATGCGCCCGAGACTGCCCGTCCTGATACTGACCATACACCCCGAAGATCAGTACGCCATGCGGGCCTTCAAGGAGGGTGCCTCGGGCTACATGAACAAGGAAAGTGCCCCCGAGGAGCTTGTGGGTGCCATCAGAAAGGTCATAAGGGGCGGCAAGTACGTCAGTCCGACCCTGGCGGAAAAACTGGCATCCGCCATAGGCGCCGAGACCCCGCCCCACGACAACCTGTCGATCCGTGAATACCAGGTAATGCTGCTGATAGCCTCGGGCAAGACGATATCGCAGATCGCAGACGAGATGGCGCTCAGCGTGAAGACCATCAGCACGTACAGAACCCGCATCCTCGAAAAGATGGCGATGACAAACAATGTCGAGCTTACCCGCTATGCGATAAAACACCAGCTCGTCCAGTAGCACCCTGCAGCGCCCCTTCCCCGATAGACCGCTTTCTTACCCGTTCGGGAGCACAATTCCTACAAAACATCTGGGGACAATCCGATTTTCATGGTCATCACAATTGTGTATTCTGATCGATAAAGAAAGGATAGATGACGTGAAGCTGTTCATTGCAGACGATTCGGACCTGGTCCGGGAGAAACTGTCCATGTTTATCGCTCAACTTGACAATGTCGAGATAATCGGGCATGCCGACACCGTTCAGGCCTCCATATGCGGGGTACGGCAACTGAACCCCGACGTCATCGTGCTTGACATTAAGATGCCGGGGGGCTGCGGGATAGACGTGCTGGAGTACATCAAGCGCGGCGGGTCTGGCCCCGTGGTGATCATGCTCACAAACTATTCTTACCCGCAATACGAAAAGAGGTGCATCGATGCCGGGGCGGATTTCTTCTTCGACAAGTCCCAGGAATTTGGGCTGGCCATCCAAACGATAGAGAGACTGGCTTCACGGCAGGCCCCGGGGGAAGTAAACTTCATACCGTCTTCAGGAGGTGACGACGTGATGAGACATGCCATGCATCAGCATCCCCTCAAGAGCATTCCGCCCTTCACGGAACGGAGGAGGACGGAACAGAAGGAAGTGAATCTGGAGGAGGTCGTGCGCAATCTACAGGTGTTGCTGCCAGAACGCGCAAACGGGAGCATCGAGACCCAAGTAGTGCTGGCGGGGGAAGAGCTGGCCGTCATGATCGACATGGCTCAGATCGAACTCGCCATTCTGAACCTCATCAGGAACGCGTGGGAAGCCATGCCTGGGGGGGGAAACTCACTATCCAGACCGGCTCGGCAAGATTTCCAGGCAACGCCATCGGGAAAGGAGGTCGAGGCGGCGGGAGGGCCCTTGCCTTTCTCTCCGTCTCGGATACCGGTGATGGCATGGACGGCGAGACTCTCTCGAAAATATTCGAGCCGTTCTACACAACAAAGGAGGGATCGGGCCGGGGCATGGGCCTGACCACCGCCTATCACACCATCAAGCGGCACAACGGAAGCATCAACGTTGAAAGCCGGCCGGGGTATGGAACCACGGCCAAGGTCTATCTTCCGCTCATTCGAAAAGCATCGGCACACCGGAGGGCAATTCCCCTTCCACCGGCGGGAGCCTATGCGTCCCTGCCGCGGCCGGAACGGTAAATAACCTGTCGTGAAACCGTTCCCCGCATCCCGCCCCACGTTGACCGTTGTCCACGGGAGCAACGGCCGAAAGGAGATCGCACCGTGAGATCAGGTAATCGTCTACCGCCCGGGGAAGAACATGAAGAACCCCACAAAGAACCTGCCGTTGATAGTCAGGCACCAGAGATGACCGGACCCGGCACGGCGACCCTCACCTGGGGGGCAACCGCACCGCTATCGCGATACCTGCGGAACCGGGTAAGACACAAGACCTCCAGGGAAATGCAGACGGCACTGGCAATGACTGTCAGACTCAGCACGGAGTTGGAACAGATGATAGAGGAACATGAAGCCGCGGTCAGCAAACTCAGGAAACTGTCGGAAAGATATGCCAGGCTCGCCGGGAAAACAAGATAGGACGTGCGGCCCCGGAAAGAAACGTCGTGCACCACGGCTGGATAGGCGGGATAGCATCCAAAGCCTGTGGAGGGAAGATCACCCGTGATACGCGTCAAGAGGATTTATGACGCCCCTGCAGGGGACGACGGTTACAGGATCCTGGTGGACAGGCTCTGGCCGAGGGGCATGAGCTGGGAAAAGTCCCATATCGATCTCTGGCTGAAGGACATCGCGCCAAGCGACCAGCTGCGGAGATGGTTTCATCACGAACCGGAGAAGTGGACCGAGTTCAAGCGGAGGTACTTTTCCGAGATAAGGGACAGGACCGATGCGCTGGGGTCGCTGCTTGAAAAGCTCAAGGCGGAGCGCGTAACCCTTCTCTATGGCGCAAGACACCGGCAGTTCAACAATGCAACGGCGCTGAAGGAATACCTGGAGAATAAGCCGGCAGCAGATGACGAAGTATGAGCGAAGGAGGTCGGGTGCCGCATGGACTGGTTACCGGCTATTCTTGCGGGCCTTCCCATAGCCATAGTGGGTTCCCTTATGGTTTTCCTTTCCTGGCCCGCCAAATGGGCGATGCCGGTCGGTTGGGCCTCGGCCGCGTTGATCGCCGGTCTTTGGTGGAACATGCCGGTCCGATGGGTCGCCGCCTCAACGATCGCCGGATTTATCAATGCCCTCGATATTCTCCTCATCGTACTGGGCGCCCTTCTGATACTTCAAACGCTTAGAAAGAGCGGCGCCCTCGAAGCCATTTCCTTTTCCATGTCCTCTGTTTCAAAAGACCGGAGAATACAGGCGATCATAATAGCGTGGCTCATGGTCTCCTTCCTGGAAGGAGCCGCCGGTTTTGGCACTCCTGCGGCCATTGCAGCGCCGCTTCTCGTCGGGTTGGGATTTCCGCCCCTCGTGGCCGTCATATGCACGCTCATAGGCGACAGTACTGCCGTTACCTTCGGAGCAGTAGGGGTGCCGATCTGGGGTGGGTTTGAGCCCGTCAGGGATCTGGTCAGCCTCGCTCCCGGAGGGGATTTCACCGATTTCCTTCGGATCGTGGGGTCCTTTTCCGCCATTCTCCACCTGGCGGCCGGGATCTTTATGCCTTTGGTCATTGTATGTACAATGACCCGGATCGCAACGGGATCTTTTCGGCAAGGCTTGCAGGTGTGGCCGGCAGCGCTGCTTGCCGGTATTGTTTTCGCTGTTCCCCAGGCGCTTATCGCCGCGTTCGTCAGCTTCGAAGTACCGGCTTTGCTTGGCGCCCTGGCGGCCCTCCCGATCTTTCTTCTTGCCGTCAGGTCGCGCTTTCTGGCACCCAGACAGATATGGGATTTTCCTTCGCGTGACCGATGGCCGGAAGAATGGGAAGGAGAGATCGCGGCGGGTCATGGGGAAAAGCCCCGTTACAGGCAACTCGGTCAATGGAAGGCCTGGCTGCCCTACGCCATCGTTGGCGCAGTGCTGACGTTTACCCGGCTTGATCTCTTCGGGCTTACACCCATGCTGCGTTCCGTCACAATAACCTGGTCACATATACTCGGAACCAACGTAAGCGGGGGAATTGCACCGCTCTACAATCCCGGGATCCTTCCCTTTCTCCCCGTCGCCCTGGCAATTCCCCTGATGCATGGGATCGATCGTCGGGGGACCGTTGAGGCCCTTCGCGAAACCATGAAGATGATCGGACCCGCCGCCATTGCCCTTTTTTTCGCCCTGGCCATGGTCTACGTGATGATACACTCCGGAAGCGCCTCCCCGCGCGATTCCATGCTCCTCGTCATGGCAGAGGCGGCGGCGGCCACGGTTGGCGGGATATGGTACCTGGCTGCGCCACTGGTCGGCGCCCTTGGCTCGTTCATATCGGGAAGCAACACGGTGTCGAATATCATGTTCGGTGTCTTCCAACTGGACACTGCGGAACAGGTCGGCCTGCCGGCTGCTCCTGTTCTGGCGCTCCAGGCGGTGGGCGGTGCCGCCGGCAACATGATCGCAGTCCACAACATAGTGGCCGTTCTCACCACGGTTGGTCTTCTTGGTAAGGAAGGCATCGTTATCAGGAAGAATCTCCCTGTCGCTCTCGCCTATGCGCTGGTTACCGGACTTGCGGGCTGGATACTTATCTCGGTCGTATCATGATGTGACCACTGAAATCAGTTCAGGTTGGTTTGGTGGGCCGTCAAGGATTCGAACCTTGGACCAATTGATTAAGAGTCAACTGCTCTACCGGACTGAGCTAACGGCCCTGAGATTGATTTATATAGCATGGACATGGGGTTATCTGCAACATTTTTGTCAACTCTGCCTTTTCGCTGCCACTGGTGCGCGTGGCATGCCGCACCAGTGGCAGCACTATGCGTTGAGCTTATGCCCGGGCAGGCCCTTCCCTTCCGGCCCGGATGTTGAGACGCTTCCATTCCCGGCCGTTCACACCCGTCGCCATCTTTCTTTCACGGCGCTGGCGTCCAGACGATAGAGCGTCTCAAAAGATTGGAACAGATCGAGATATTGTTCGAGGTAACGGGTCAGCAGAAACTTCTTTCTAACCGTTTCCCTGGCGGCCTTTCCCAGCCGGTCCCGCAATTTCCTGTCCCTGAGCACCTGAACGATCCTTCTTGCCGCGTCTTCAATATTTGAGACGAGGAAACCGTTGGTATTGTTATCGATCTGATACTTGATGCCCCCCACGTTCCCTCCGATCACCGGTGTCCCCTTCCACATGGCTTCCGCCACGGTCAATCCAAACCCTTCCCGGATGGATTTCTGCAGGACAACGGCCGCCTTCCTTTGAAGGGCATTCACCAGAGCGGTATCCTGGTGGCTCAATATTAGGATCCTCTCCTCCTTGCATTCCAGGAGAGACTCGTACACTTCCGGGCCTTCCGGGTCGTCGGTGGCCACATTGCCCAGAAGGACCAGGGTGCAATCCACTTCCCTTCTGGCTATTTTGTATGCCTCGATGACGCCCTGAGGGTCCTTCCAGCGATCGAACCGCGATACCTGGACAACCAGGGGCAGGTCCGTCGGTATCCCGTAACGATCAAGCCGCTCCTCGACGTCCTCTTCGGTCATGTCCCGGTTGAGGATTGAGAAGGGATCGATGGCAGGCATGAAGAAGACCTGTGGTGTTTTGAGCTTTTTCCTGTAGTCCTTGATGCTCAATATCACCGCATCGTATTTTTCAATGTAGGTAACCAGGTAGTTCCAGAGGTCTCTGTTGGGATCGGAAAGATCAACATGACATCTCCAGATCCAAGGACCGTTCTTTCTGTATCCGTCCACCATGGGAAGGGGCTGGGGATCGTGGATGATCACCATGTTGTGGTCGTCCAGATGATTTCTGATGACATTCTCGTAGATCACCTCCTCGTAGATCTCCATCTTGCGGTCACTGAGGTTAATGTCTCCGCCCTGGAGGGCGTTGTGCATCTTCTTGGTTATGCTGAAGAAATCGGGGGCGCCCTGTATCACCCTCCAGCCCGTCTTGATCCCCACGCTGTTCATGAGAAGCGTGAGCGAGGTCAGAAGCTCCGCCACTCCCCCGCCATAATACGTGGAATTCACATTGGCAACGTGAAGGTGCTGAAGCTTCCGGGCCTTGTCGAGGATCCGGCCGATCGTTTCCGGCCCCACGAACTGTTCGTAATCTCCGATCTGAACGATCCTGTGACGGTCTGGCATGTCTATTCTCCTTTCAGTGAAGCATGCTCCCTGATGACTACCTGGCGGAACAACCGCTCGGTGTCGCCCCGGCAGCACAGCCCTGTCCCTGGGGACATGACCGCTGCGGCACCCAACGAGACGACAATCGCTTCCGTCCCGCCTTTCCCGATGAGCTCCCGGGCGCCGTCTTCCAGTTCGAATTCATTACCGATGTCGTGACCGACGAGGTCCTTCATCTCCCTCATGTTCGGTTTCAGCAGATACGCACCCGCCTGCAAGGCAAAGCGAAGTGGTTCACCCGATGTGTCGACGATCAGCCTCGCCCCCAGTTGCGACGAGACATCCGCCACCCTGGCGTAGAAGTCCTCGGGAACCCCCGGGGGAAGGCTCCCGCTCGCCACGATGTAAGCCGGTTTCGGACTAAGGAACGACAGCACCTTGAGGCACTGCCGCCATTCCTCCTCCCTGAGGGTCGGTCCCGTCATGCCGAAACGAAACTGGCGTCCCGTCGATTCCTCCAGAATGGTGATGTTTTCCCTCGTCGAGCCTTCGGTAAAGATGGAGCAGTGGGCTATGTCCTCCCGCTCCATGAATCCATCAAGTATCTCGCCAAACATGCCTCCGGCCGGGTAAAGAGCGTAGGACTTCCCTCCCAGTACCCCGATCGCCCGCGACACGTTGATGCCGCCACCCCCCGGGCCGCGCAGAGACGATCCGCAACGCAGTTTGCGGTCGGGGACAACGTGGCCGACCCCCGAGCTGATATCTATGGAAGGGTTCATCGTCAGCGTCACCACATGTTCCATATGGTCGGGCACTTCTTCATTCTCTGGCTGTCGCATTTCATTTCCTCCCTGTGAGACCCTCAAATCCGGCCACAATATCCGGAAGCTCTTCCGTTGTGCGCCAATATCATTTGAAACGGGAGGCCGCCTGCTGATATGCCTTGTCCATCTCCTCCAGGGCGGAATCCAATCCCTTTTTTATGTCTTCCCAAACCTTGCCGGACGTCGACTGCATCTTCTCGAGTTCCTTGGCGGCTTCGTCCCTCTTCTTGCGGAGCTCGGCTATCCGTTGCTCCGTTTCGGCTTTGGCTTCTTTTTTCATCTTCTCCGCTTTCGTCCGCATCTCATCGAGCTTTTTGTCGTAATCCTCGAGTTTGGCCTGCACCTGCTGGCGGTATTCGTCCATCTGTTGCCGGGTGTACGCCTCCGCGCTCTTGGCTGCCTCCCCTGCCTCCTTTTTGACCTCTTCCATGGTGACAGGCTTCTTTGTCTCGGCGGGCTCTTCCTTTCCTCCGCATCCGGCAAGGGCCATCACGCCCATGCAAACAAACAGTATCAGGAATCTCTTCATCTTTTTTTCCTCCTTTAATTTCGTTCCTGCGTCTCTCCCCGCGGTCTGCTACCGCAGGGAGTTCAAGACCTCGGCATCCGCTTCGGGAAGCGATGGATTGATGCTGATACTGGAGCCGATCTCGAAACCGGCCCGGGTGGTCAGACGCAGGCCTGTTTCTCGACCCCCGTACATCGTGTGTGCAAATATCCCTTGCGGCCGGGACCGTCACGTTTCCTCCAACTCAACCTTGAGTGAGAGGAATTTCAACATATCCTTCAGGGCAAGGATCCCGACGAGGCGGCCTCCCGCGGCTACCAGCAGGCGGCTGGCACCGGTCCTTGTCATGAGGGAAAGCGCCTTCATCGCATCGGTCTGGGGGCCTATGACGTTTTCGTCGGAACAGGGGATGGATATTTCTTCGACCCTCTTTCTCCCCCATTCTTCACGCGGGACACCCTTCACCTGTTTCGTCGTCACGCAGCCGACCAGCCGTCCCGTATCCTCAACGACGGGAAACATCTTGTAGTGATACCTGTAAACATAGTCCTCCACCAACTGCCCCACGGAGGTCGAGCGCTTCACAGCGACAGGATCGGTGCTCATGAAGCGCTCCACCGGTTCCCCTTCGAGGGCCCTGCGGAGAAGGAGTTGTTCGTAGGACGATCTGGCAGCCCCCTTAAGGAACATACCGATCAGGAACCACCACATGCCGCCGATGAAGTTTCCCCACAAGAATTGAAAAACCCCCATGACGATGAGAAGGATCGCGAAACCCGAACCGATCCTGGAGGCGATCCGGGTCGCCCACCTGAGGTCCTTTTTCCACCCCCACAGTGCGGAACGCAGCATACGACCCCCATCCAGGGGAAAAGCCGGCAGCAGGTTGAAGGCGGCCAGCAGACCATTGATCATCGCAAGGTACATGAGGACCCCCGCTATGGGTCCCGGCTGCCTCCCGTCGAGAAACAACAGGTAGATGCCGTAAAAGATCAATCCTATGAATACACTCGACAATGGCCCCGCGACGGCCATCACGAACTCGGCCCGGGGATGGGGCGGTTCGTCGCCCATCTCCGCCACCCCGCCGAACATGAACAGGGTGATCCCCCGCATGCCGATGCCGTACCTCCTGCCGACAAGGGAATGGGAGACCTCGTGAAAAACGATGGAAAAGAAGAGCCCCAGGGTCCCGACGATACCCATAAGCCAGTACGTCCTGACAGAAAGATCCTCGTAGCGGGCGGGGAAAAAGCCCATCGAGAGGGACCAGGCCACGAGGATCGCCAGCACGGCCCAACTGGGATCGATCCCCACCTCGAAGCCGAAGACCTTGAACAACTTTATCCTCTTTGCCAACATCGCCTTCCTCGCATTGTTCTTTGACTAAGCAATATCAATACCCGAATACGCGGTGGTCCGCAAAGCAGACTCCGCAAAGGGCGGATGGAATCACCGCGCAGAGCGTGCGCGACAGGACAGTGGAGACTTGCCCCAACTGTATACTTTTACCCCATCATTTGGGACGTTGGGCCATGGTTCATCTGCCTTTGCTTCAGGCCTTCTTTCCGGTTGGCCGGACCACGTTCCGGGGCTCGCCGTTCATGAAGGACTCGATATTCCCTATCGTCGTATCCATAATGACCTCGATGGCCTCCCGTGTGTAGAACGCGCTGTGAGGAGTAACGATAACGTTGCGGAGGCGCAGGAGTATGTGGTTGGCCATCAGGTCTTCCAGGGAATAGCGCTTCTGAAAAAGGCTCTTTATCAGCTCGGCTTCCTCCCGTATGGCCGGTTCTTCGGGAAGAACGTCCAGACCTGCCGCCATGACCTTCCCATCGGAAAGAGCGTTGAGCAGGGAGCGAACGTTGATAACGCCGCCGCGCGAGGTATTGATGAGGACGACCCCCTTCTTCATCATGGCGAACTGCCTGTCGGAGATCATGTTTTCCGTGGCGGGCGTGCCGGGCACGTGCAGGGTGATGACGTCCGCGGTGGAAAGAAGCTCGTCCATCGATACGTACCTGGCCCCAATGCTCTCTGCAAACTTCGTGTCGGGTTTGAGATCGAAGGCCACTACCTGCATGCCAAATCCCCTGGCGATTTCCATCACGCGGCGGCCGATGTTCCCTGTACCCACAACACCCATGGTCCTGCCGCACAGATCGAACCCCTGCAGCCCCTGGAGAGAAAAATCCCCTCTCCTCGTCCTGTCCACCGCACCGACGATCCGGTGGGCAACAGCAAGCAAGAGGGCGAATACATGCTCCGCCACGGGACATTCTCCATAGCTGGGCACGTTGCTCACCGTAATTCCGCGGGACGTGCAATAATCAATGTCGATATGATCGTAGCCCGTCGACCGCGTGGAGATGAGCTTGAGGTCAACCATCCTGCCGAGGACTTCGTCGCTGAGGGTCGAGTAGATGAAAGGCGACAGTATATCCGTGTCCGCGTAAGCCTCCACGTTGTCAGCCGTCAACGATTCTTCGACGAACCTGACGTCATATGCAGAGGAAAATTTCTCGAAGAAGGTCTTTTCCCACGCGTCGAGCTCGAAAACAACTATTCTCATTATCCTCACCCCTTGCCCTTGAAAGCCGACACCGCTTCCCTGATCGCCTCCCCCAGGTCTTCAACGGCCTTGTCGACGCCCTTCTTCATGGTGCCCCAGGCATCGGAGCCGGACCGCCTGAACTCGGCGAGTTTCTCACCGGCAATCCGCTGCTTCTCTTTCAGGTCCCCGACGTACCTGACGTAAAGGTCCCGGGAGGTGCCCTTCGACATCTCTATCTGCTCCTTGAGCGCGTCTATCTTTGAACCCCATTCGTCGAGCATGGCGCCCAACCGTTCCTCGTAGGCCTTTTTCTCCTCCGCGATGTTTTCCGCCACTCCCTCCTTCTTTTCCCTGAATTTTGAGAAGGCCCTGTCAAAGGCGGCCCAGAGGTCACCGAAACCCGTCTTGATCTCTCCCCAGGCCTCTCCGCCGGAGTCGCGGATGCGACCCATCCTGTTCTGCACTTCTTCGCTCTTTTCCCTGAGTTCGGCCAGGCGGCGCTGATACATGGAGTCTATACTTCCCTTCCTCTCCTCTATCCTCCTCTTGATGGCATCCAGCATATCACCGAGCTCCGCGAGTTGAGACTCCAGAACCTCATCGACACGGGACCCCGTTACTGGCTCAGTCACTACCTCCTCTGCCTCCTCCGTCGGGCGCATGGGGATGACCAGCACAGGGCAGGGCGCGAACCGGACCACCCTTTCCGTCACGGAACCGAAGACCAGCCGGTCGATACCCGTCCTGCCGTGCGTCGATATGACAATGAGTTCCACCATGTCCTTCTTCGCCTCTCTTGTGACCTGGTCGGAGGGATTTCCCTGCAGAACCACCGACCGGATCTTCAGGTCATCGCCTTTTACGGACTCGATGATCTCCTCAAGGGCACTTTCCGAGGACCTGATCAGTTCCCTGCCGTACTCACCGACGTCAAAGCTGGTGGGCACCGGGGCATATGCCACGGTTGGGACATCGGGCGCGACATTCACCAGGATGAGTTCGGCTTCAAAGTAGACCGCGAGTTCTCGCGCCACCTCGATGGCATCCTGTGAGTGTCGACTGAAATCCGTGGGGCAAAGTATCTTCTGGATCGGCAACATTCTCAAACCTCCTTTCGTTCTCGACTTTTCCATGAAACTCTTTCATTGCACCGCGCGCTCGAGGTCGTCGATCGCCAGGCGCAATGTCTCCGCGCTCTTCTTCAGGGCTGACCTCTCGCGGCCGTCGAGCGGCACGGGAAGCATCGCCAGAACCCTTTGTCCCCCGAGGATATGGGGCTGCGAGAGGGTCACGTCGGGGATACCCTCGACATCGGACAGGAAGGTGCTGACCGTGAGTATCACCCTGTGGTCGTGGAGGATCACATCGACCATGTGGGCCAGCACGCTGCCTATCCCGTAACAGGTGGCCTCTTTTCCCTAGATGATACGATGTCCGGCCCCACGCACATCATTTCCCATTTTCTCCTTTTCCTCGTCGCCCAGCTTCCGTCCGAGAAGATGGTGGATCTGATCGATCGTCAATCTGCCCACCCTCGCGAGCGACCGGGCCATGACTTCCGAATCGCCGTGCTCTCCCACGACATAGGCATGAACATGACCGCTGTCGACAACAAGGAACTGTCCCAGCAAAGTCCGGAAGCGGGCTGTGGCGAGGACCGTACCCGACCCGATCACCCTGAAGCCGCCAACCGGCTTGCCACGTGCGTCATCACGTCCACGGGGTTGGTCGTTATCACGAGCACGGCGCCGGGCGCATGCTTGAGGATGGCCGGGATAATATCTCTCAGCATGGTGGCGTTGTCGACCGCGAGATCGAGCCGCGACTGGCCCGGCTGCCTCCTCCTCCCGGCGGCCACAATGACCACGGAGCTCCCCGTAAGGTCAGGATAGCCCCCTGTCCTATCACAACGGAATGACCGAAGGGAACGGCATGGAGAATGTCAGCCGCCTCCGCGCCGGCACGCGATACATCCTTGTCGATCATAACGATCTCCGTGCCGAAGCCTTTCATGACTATGGCGTAGGCAGTTATGAATCCCGCCAGGCCGGAGCCCACGATCCCTATTTTCACAGCTTTCACCTCCTCTGGTCCTGCCCGTGTCCCAGCGATCAGTAGCGGAAGATGGCGGCGGCGGGCGGGATCCCGGGCACCGTTCCCGCAGCGATACTGTAAACCGCGCCTCCCTTCAGGTATGTGTGAACACAGGCAAGGTCAAAGAGGTCTTCGTTATCCCCCGTCGGCTCGTCGTGAATATCGGTCTTGAGGCTGGCGGGGTCGAAGGTCCCCCATTTCGACATTTCGGGCGCGATGAGAAGGGCATTGACACGGCCTTCAAAGGCCGCGGGCAGAATGGATTCAATGTCGCCCGCCGTCTTTCCCGTTCCAGCAAGATCGAGATACGTTCTCACCGCCCTGTCCCGGGAGCCGAGGAAGCGGACATCCATCATTCTCGCCGCCCTCTCATGGAGCTCGCCGTCGGTAAGGTCGTCAGGGTTGACGGCCATGCTCCCGCCGGCAAGGAAGGGATAACTGTTGGCCTTCCTGTAGATACCGAAAAAATGGTCGAGACCGGCGAAGAGAAGAGGTGCCCCTTCCTGTCCTATCGCACCCGTAACACCGCGGTCGACCATTTTAAAATACTCCAGAATGTCGGCCTTCTTGTCATCCGCCTCGCCGCCATGCCCGTGGAACATTGCGGCTCGCCTCGTGCCCGCTGCAAATGTATGTGAGTGCAACTGAAGGTCTTTCTGGGGTTCGCTGTATTGCATGGCCTCCTCGAAGCTCCGGGGAACCCCTTCCATCATGAGTTCGTCCATACTGTAGCGGGAGCACTGAAAGAGCCTGGCTCCACTGAGGCCAAGGGCGAGCATGAAGAAATGACTATCGTCGTAGATAAGTCCCAGGAGAGGCTTGATATGGAACCTCCCCATCACGGTGACCTTCTCCTCGAACCTGACGGGAAGCTGGAAGCGGAAGAGATCACCCCCGGATATGAATGCACAGAAACCCTCACTGTCAATAGCGGACCAGAAACGGTCGTCACCGGCAAGGGGGATCGCCGCCGACAGAAGTTCGTCCGCCTGGCTGGCCCGCAGACCCTTTGCGGTAATCGTCAGCCTGGCATTTCTCAAAAGGTTCTTGAACCGTATCTGGTTCTGCCTCTTTTCCGGACCGGTCTTGTATGAGGGCATATAAACCGAGGCACACACGTCGCCCCTGTACTGGGTCAAAACGTATAGTTGTTCCCTTGAAAGAATGTCCATCTTCACCCACCTTTCTGACTATTCAATGAGCCCCGCACCAAAAAGGCAGGGGTCTGCTTCCCCTCTGACCTGCCCGAGGGCCACGGCCCGTAATGATGCAATGGGGATGCCACTCTCTCGAATGCCTGTGAAACCGGATAGTTCAAGACAATGCTGAAGACTGGAATCTTCCTGGTGGGGAATAATGCCACACAAGCACAGGATTCTCATTGGTTCAAGGGAAACGCCGCCAGGGGTGTCGGTTGTCAACACAATTCGCACACCGGCCGAAAGTGCCCGTTGTTCCTTTGCCTTCTACCCTGGCACCCTTCAACCGTCCTTGCCCTTCCGGCCCTTTCATGCTTGCACCCGGACGTTTTTTGACCTATCCTTACTCCATGCGCCCGCCCGTGACATTTTCCATTATGACTTACAACGTGCACAGCTGCATCGGCAATGACGGGAAGAACATGCCCCGGAGAATCGCTCAGATCATCGCTGCACTTCATCCCGATATCGTGGCATTACAGGAGCTCGACGTGGGTCTCAGCAGGACGGGCGGTGTCGACCAGGCGCATCTGATCGCGTGCGAGCTGGACATGTTCTTCCATTTCCATCCCAGCCTCCACATCCAGGGAGGGCGCTACGGAAACGCCATACTCAGCAGATACCCCATCCGGCCCGTGAAGGCCGGCGCTCTCCCCTCGCGGCGCAAAGAGCCCCGCCGGGGAGCTCTCTGGGTGGAAATCGACATCGAAGGGCGGTCCATCCAGGTCATCAATACCCACCTGGGTGTCACGCCCGTGAGGCGCCGGACACAGTCGGCGACGCTTCTCGGTCCCGACTGGCTGGAGAGTCCCCGGTGCCGCCCGCCGGTGGTCCTTTGCGGCGACATGAACGCAACCCCCGGATCCTACGTCCACCACAGTTTTTCCCGGAAGCTGGCGGATGCCCAGCTCTCGCTCCCGGGAAACCATCGGCCCAGGAGAACATGGCCGAGCATTACCCCCTTCCTTCGCCTGGATCACGTCTTCATTTCACGGGACATACTCGTCAGGAACGTCAGGGTTCCCCGGTCCATCATCGCGAAGATGGGCTCCGATCATCTCCCCTTGCTCGTGGAAGCACAATTGCGGGATTCCCTTCCGGAGAAAGATCACGCTTCCGTCGGATGACCGGCTTCCCGCTCCCGTCAGTGCGACCAGCGGTCGGAACCATGGCAGGTCTTGACGGTCACCGAAACCTGTCCCCCTGTGCGATGCGCCTTCGTCGGCCCGGCATCATCGGATCAGGGTCATTATATCGATTCCCCTGGCAGCCTTCTTGAGCAGGCGCCGGTTGTAGAGCACCACGTCATCTATGATCTCACCGCATTTGATGCAGCGCCAAACCCAGATGTGGGCATACATGCCGTAGAACCTTTCGCGGATCAGAAAGGCATTGCAGCGCGGACAGGTGTGTGTTTCCTGAGCATCGAACTTGCTTCTTGGTATTCGCCTGCGTACAGAACTCATCTTCCTTCCCATGGTTCCTCCTTCTCTCCCATGGATGCATTGGTTCGCACAGTGTGTAACCGCCTCGCTGGGACTCGCCGGGAATGTGCAACGTGACCCGAGTTTGCAATTTACACGCCAGAAGATGGAAAGCAGGCGCGAAGGAACGCCGGACAGTGTACTACCGTGGGGGAGGGTGCGCCGCCGAGCCCGGGTTCCCCTTCGCACGATGGGGCAAAAAACCCCGGTCAGGCAGGCATTGTGCCCCATCGGGCCCCGGGCCTTTCAGGTTCGCCGGTTATTCGTTCTTCAGTTTGCGGTAGAGTGTCTTCCTGTCGATACCGAGTATCTCCGCGGCCCGGGAACGGTTTCCCCCGACCTCGGCCAGGACCTCTCTGATGTACTCATCCTCAAGGTCCTCCAGGGTTCTCCCCTTCTCGTGGGCACGGTCGAGGAAGGACCTGCTGTTGGCCCTGGTCATGAGGGATGGCAGATCGTCGGGAACGACGGTCTCGCCGCGGCACAGTGTGACCCCCCTCTGGATAACATTCTCGAGTTCCCTCACGTTGCCCGGCCACGAGTAGTCCATCAGGATCCTCATCGCCTCGTTGGAGACGTGGGTGACCTTTTTCTTGAGGTCCTTGTTGAAGGTATTCAGGAAGTGTCTGACGAGGAGAGGGATGTCCTCCTTTCTCTCCCTGAGAGGAGGAAGATCGATGTCGATGACCCGGAGCCGGTAATAGAGATCGCTTCGGAAAAGTCCCTGGTCTATCCGCGACTGGATGTCGCGGTTGGATGTGGAGATGATGCGGACATCCGTCGCATATGAGGTCGTGCCTCCCAGCGGCCTGACCTCCCTTTCCTCTATGACCCTCAGTATCTTGGCCTGAAGCGATGTGGGCATCTCGGTCACCTCGTCGAGGAACAGGGTGCCCCCGGCGGCCCCGATGACGAGCCCCTCCTTGTCGATCTTCGCGTCGGTGAAAGCCCCCTTCCTGTATCCGAAAAGCTCGCTTTCAAGCAGGTTCTCGGGAATGGCGGCACAATTGACGGCGATAAAAGGCCCGTTCTTCCTGGCACCGTTGTAATGAATGGCCTTTGCCACAAGCTCCTTCCCGGTGCCGCTCTCGCCCGTGATAAGGACATTGCCCGACGTGTCGCAAACCATTTCGATAAGCTGGTAGATCCTCTGCATGAGAGGACTCTTGCCGATCATCTTGTGGAAGCTGTACCGGGATTCAAGCTTGCGTTTCAGACCAAGGACCTCTTTCCTCAAGGCCTTTGTCTCGAGGGCCTTTTCGACAGCCAGGATAAGCTCGCTCATGTCTCCGCTTTTCGTTATGAAATCGTAAGCACCCATCTTCATCGCCTGGACGGCAGAGTCGATGGACCCGAAGGCTGTGATGAGGATGACGGGCGTCGTGGGGGCTACCTTTTTGGTCTCTTCGAGGAGCTGCAGGCCGTTCTTGCCGTCCATCCTGAGGTCCGTGAGGATGACGTCGAAATCGACCTCGTGTATGAGCTGCGAGGCCATGGAGCTGTCACCGGCGACGGCAACCTCGAAACCTTCGGAGGCGAGCGTCTCCCTGAGAAGATCACACCACCTCACCTCATCGTCGATCACCAGTATCCTGTGAAACCTGTCTTTCATGGAAACACTCCTCACAGACCGCCGGCATCCTCATCTGACGGGGCCGGCTCTTGCGACAGGACCATGCGACACCCTAGACTTCATTGTACCCGATTATCCTGGAATCGTAAAGGACGGGCTGGGGCATAAAACCACTGTGGAGGGGCAAAAGGCCCCGGTGGCCTCTTGCGGCAATGGTAATTATCCCTTGTCTTTTCCAGATATTACGGCGACAGAAATCAGTGGTACACGTTTTGCTTTGGTGAACACACAAAATGTTCACGCACGATGCAAGAGTGGAGGGAAACAGCATGATAGTCATGCCGAAACAAGGCGAAACGATCAGGAGCAAGCTCAACGGAAGGGAATTCATCATCGAACTGGTGGGCGAGAGGATGATAGTCCTTCAGGAAAGAAGGGAGGCCATACGGTTCGTTACGACGATCGATAACCTGCGGTCGTTCTACGAGTATGCCAGAGCCTGGAGTACTCCCTGACAGCAAAAGACAAGGAGGGTAATTATGAGAAGATCGGTCTATCGTATCATCCTGGCAATGCTCTTTCTTTTTCTGCTGACATCGACAGCGATGTCCATGAACCCTGGAATGACACGGTCGATGACAGGCAAGGTGATCGGCGTCGATGAGAACGGAAAGGGCATCTCGATCTCGTCAATGGTTGGCGGACAGGAGATCGTCGCCGGAGCCATCGTAACAGAGGCTACGACGGTCCATGTCAAAGGCAGGAAAGCGGGCATCGCGGACATCAAGGCGGGAGACACGGTTACCCTGACCTATTCCTACGAGAAAGACGACCTTTACGCGAAGAAGGTCGTGAAGAAGTGACGAGGGGCTGACGTGCGTCCCCCAAGTCGGCACGACCGGGGACACTTACTGTTCTAGTCGGGCAGGGTGAAGCAGAACGTTGCTCCCCTGCCCGGTCGGCTTTCCGCCCAGATGCGCCCGCCGTGGCGGTGCACGATCCTTTTCACCGTTGCAAGACCTATCCCGTTACCCTTGTAATCCGTTTCCTTGTGGAAGCGCGAAAAAGGCTCGAATATCCGCCCGGCGCGGGCGGCGTCGAACCCGCACCCGTTGTCCCTGACGAAGACGACAAGATCCTCGTTCGCACGCCTGGAACCTATCTCGACAACAGCTTCCCCGTCGTTTCTGGCCGTAAACTTGTAGGAATTGTCCAGCAGGTTCTCCATGACGATCTTGAGAAGGCTGTAATCCCCCGTCACCAATAACGTATCGGGAACGATCAGCCTCAGTGACCTGCGGGGATAGAGACCCCCGAAGTACTGTCTTAGCGATCTGGACATCTCAGCCAGATCCACCGTCGTTCGGTTCATCTCCCCGCCGGCGATCTTGAAAAGCCTCAGGAGATCCCTCACAAGGAACAATGCGTTCTGACTCGTCTCCCTGATATACTCGACATAATCGTGGCTCTTCTCCCCGAACTCTTCCGCGTTAAGGTCGAGAAGCCTCCGGCTGAACCCGTTGATGACGACGAGCGGCGACCTCAGATCGTGGGTAACCGAATGCACGAAGCCTTCGAGTTCCTTGTTCGTGTCCTCCACGAGGACAAGGTTCTTGGCCAGTTCCGCGTTGAGGGTCCTGATCGACTCCTCGGACATCTTCATCCTGGTGATATCGACGAAACTCCCGACCGCTCCCACTATCTCACCGCCCGCCACAAACGGCGTCGTGTTGACCAGAATGGGAATGACCTGGCCGTCGGGTCTCATCAGGGCCATCTGTTCGCCCTTCACCGTCTCGCCCTGGAACAGGGACCGGTTTAAAGGGATCTCTTCGTACGGGCAAACCTTACCGTCGGGCCTCAAGAGCTCCAGCCGGGCCAGATCGCCCACCTCGTCAAGGTCGGACGGGGTCTGGCCTCCGAACAGATCCCGGGCGCGCCGGTTCGCGTAGGCTATGCGCCCCTCTCTGCCTTCCACCACTATCACACCGGCGGGGACCACGTTGAGAATGGTCTCAAGGCGCTGCTTCTCCAGCAAGACCCTGGTCTCCGACAGGCGCAGTTCCTCCTGTGCCTTGTTGAGGCCCATGAGGATGTCCCTGAGATTGCGGTTCTGGACCCGCAGACTGTCGGTACGTTTCCTGACGATGGCATCGAGATCCTTGTTGAGCCGTTGGAGCTCCTTCTCCTTTCGCTTGAGGCCCGATATGTCTCCCACGGAGCCGATCCATCCGATCCGCTTGCCTGAGTTGTCATGGAAGGCGGAATACATGACAAGGGCATCGAAACGCGAACCGTCCCGTCTTTGAAGGCTGACCTCGAAAGAACCGAAGGCCCTCCCTCCGCGGCGTATATTCAGGAATATCCTTCGAGCCTTCCTGAGTTCATCCTCGGGCCAGTAGACATAGGGAAACCGGCTGCCCAGCAGTTCTTCCCCCGTCCACCCCACTATCCTGCAGAAGGCAGGGTTGACATATATCTGTTTTCCATGGTCATCGATGGCGCAGATCCCGATGCTCAGGGATCTGCCGATCGCCTCACGGAAGGAATGCTCCGTCTCTATCTCCGCCTCGTTGCGCTTGAGCGAGGTGATGTCGCGCATGATACCCAGAATGGTGCCGACACCTCCCGCCCTACCGGTCTCTGGAACAAAACGCAGGCTGAAGTACAACCGGTCGCCTTCCCCGTCACAGGTCAACTCCATTTCCTGCGGCAACGAACTCGCAAAGGCCTTCCGCGCCGACTTCTTTACCCGGCCCTTCACTTCGCCGGACAGAAAGCCCCAATCGTCGAGAGAACCCGGGTGCCCCTCCCCGCCGCTTCGGAAAATACCCGCCATCGCGTTGTTCACGAAGACATGCCTCAGCCTGCGGTCGAGACGGAAGACACCGTCAGGTATGGCGTCCGCGAATGCCATCAACTCATCCGACGGCTTTCCACTTTCTTCCCGCTCGCCCCGCCCGGCGACGATCCCTGCGGAGGCCTTGTCGAGACGCCTCCGCCCGCCCGGCGGCCTTTCTCCGGCGTGCCTTCCTGTTGCAGTCCTCTTTGTTGTTGAGACGCCGATGCTGCCCGCATCGACAAGCGAAACCTCTGCCGGCGCGCCTTTTCCGAGAGGTTTCGGGTCATCTTCGGGCGCACCCGGATGCAGGGAGTAGAACCCGTTTTCGCCGCTTTTCATCAGAACTCCCCGGTAAGGACCGTTCGTGAATGTTTCGGGGCGCCCCTCACCCCGCATCGCCTTCCGAACAAACCGGATACATTTCCAGAGCAGACAAAGCTTAAAGCTCAGTTAACGTAAGTATACCATAGTTCCTTTCGCAACGTTGTCACCGAGCACGCCTTTTCCCTCCAGACGGGGCTAAAAGGGACATGGCAGGGGCAATTATTCCCACATACCGGTACAGGCGCAGGGCCGCCACTCATGATAGACACATGCTATTACAGCATGTTACGCACGTGATGACCTCGGGCACGAATCTTGCTTTTCCTAAGAGGGCCGAAACCAGGTTATCTTATGGTCGGGAGTGTACGGTCTTGGACAATGGAAAAACGATTCTGATCGTCGACGATGACGAGTATTTCGCCAGGCTCCTCGCGGAGGAACTTGGCGACGAGGGCTACACGACGAGACGCGCCTCAAACGGAGTTGAGGCAATCCTTGTCCTCAAACACCTCAAACCCAGCCTCATCATCCTCGATATCGTCATGCCCGTGATGGACGGCATGGAAGTACTGGGGCCCATCGTCCAGAGATACGAGGACGTTCCCGTAATCCTTCACTCCTCCTACGAAGACTTCAGAAAGGACTTCAAGAGCTGGACCGCCGACGCTTACCTTCTCAAATCTCCCGATTTCGGGGAACTAAAAGGGGTAATCCGCTCGCTCCTCAGCGGCAATCGCCGCAGGAGGCCCGCGCGGACACCACAACCGGGGGCGTGATCTCCCGGCCTCCGCAGACCCTTTCCACTCCCGCAAATCCATTATCCGCGACCATAAAAATAACGTTGACTATCATGCATTCCCTGTGATAGAAAAAAAGAGCCGCAAGCGGGTAACAAATGACTCTTCAAGACAGTAAGAAGGATATTTACAGGACACTGCTGAACTATAGCGCCCTGGGTCTTGAAATGGGTTTTTGTGTTGTCATCGGTCTTGTGGCTGGCTTTTACGCCGACAAATATTTGGGCACGTATCCCTATCTCACTTTTGTTTTTATGATTTTTGGGATGATAGCCGCTTTCAAGGCGGTCTACCGGGCATACAAAAAGCTCAAAAAGGAAGACGATGAGGGAGATTACCGTAACCCAGGTTGAACGCTGCAACATGGCGCTTTTCTTGCTCGGTTCCATCGGGATCGCGGTCATTACCCGTGACCTTATGGCCTTCTTCAGTTTCGCCGTGGCGAGTGCCATCGTCATCCTGAACTTCCGCCTCCTCAAGAACATCATCGCCCGTCTGATCCTGAAACAGGAGATCGCGAAGAAGGACCTTTTCTTTGCACTTCCCGCAAAATTCCTCCTTCTTCTGGGAATACTCACCGTTGTGGTGGTCTATGGGAACGTTAAGCCTTTCTACTTTCTCACCGGCCTTTCCACGGTCTTTGTATCCATCTTGATAAGTCAATTATTACCGTTTTTCAGTTCGAGTTCACAAAGGAGCCAAGATAATGGGGCATGAAGCTTTTACCTGGGCGTCGCTCATACCTTTCCTGAAAACAATGCCGCCGCACGTGTCGAATGCGATCATTGTTTCGATCTTTCTTCTTATCATCGTTTTTCTCGGCTACAGGCAGGTGAAGAAACTCGAAGACCAGATCGTTCCCGACGAAAAGCTCACTTTCAGGAACCTCGTCGAACTCATCGTCGAGGCCATCACTAATTTCGTCAAGGAAAACATGGGTGAGCGGGGACCTCAGTTCATGCTTATCATCGGCACGCTGGCCCTTTTCATTCTCTTCAACAACCTTTCCGGTCTCATCCCCGGCTTCCTGCCGGCAACGGACAATGTGAACACGACTTTCGCGTGCTCGCTCACGGTGTTTGTCCTGACCCATTTTTACGGGTTACGGGAGCACGGGATCAAGTACCTGAGGCAATTCGTCTTCATCAGCGACATGATGCCCTGGTACGCCAATGTTATCCTGAGCATTCTGATGTGCCCCATCGAACTCATCAGCCACATCGCGAGACCCATGTCGCTGGGTATAAGGCTCTTCGGCAACATAACGGGCGACCATCTCGTTACCGCCATATTCTTCGCTCTTGTCCCACTCCTGATACCGGTCATCTTCATGTTCCTCGGTCTCTTTGTTGCCTTTGTCCAGACATTCGTTTTCACGCTGCTTTCCATGGTCTATTTTGCAGGTGCGGTTTCCCATGAACATTAATATAATGGTGCAAGAATACAAAAAAGAAAGGAGTGAATAGTGATGAAAAAGGTTGTGTCCATTTTGATGCTCAGCGGTCTGATCCTCGTTCTTTCCTGCGGCTTCGTGCTTGCGGCTGAGGAAGCTGCAAAGGCTCCCCTCGATTCAAATGTGAAGGCTATGTTGGCCATCGGCGCCGGCGCGGCGATCGGCATCGCGGCTCTTGGCGGCGCATTGGGCCAGGGTAAGGCTGCGGCGGCGGCCCTTGAAGGCATTGCCAGGAACCCGGGCGCATCGGGAAAGATCTTTGCCCCGATGATCATCGGCCTCGCCCTCATCGAATCACTGGTCATCTACGCTCTCGTTATCGCCTTCATTTTTGTAGGTAAACTCTAAAAAAGCTCTGCAGGGATGGTCTTTGCACAGGACCATCCCTGCAGTTAAGCGCAATCCGCCAGACACGGACGCCCCGCCACAGGCGTCGTTCCCTTATCCGCAAACCAAATCCCGCCTTATCACCACAGCAAGGTTCTGTCGACGTGAGAAATCGGGGTGGATAGAGACACGAGTGAACAGGACCTGTTGGGTCTACTGGACAGTGTGGGAGACATCGAAGTAGAATTGCCGCCCACACACCGGCCACCCCTATTTGCACCGGTCGCTAATTGCCTTGACAACCGGTCTTCCGATTAAGTTCCTTATCCTGTACCGCCATCGCTTCATCCGCCTCCTCAAGGACGTATTGCCGGTACAGCGGCAGGTCGTCCGTAGAGGTCTTCGTCGGGGTTCGTCTTTCGCAATAGTGTCCCCTGTTGGTCCTCTCGTTGCTGTACCGGAATGTATCCCGCTCCCTGTTCAAACATAAAAATCCCGCCTTCGTTGCCGAAGGCGGGATTTTTATGCTCACACTATCTTGAGTTAAGAGGTTATTTCTTTTCGTCCTTCTTTTCCTCTTTCTTCTCGTCCTTCGCGGCTTTCTTGTCCTTCTTTGCAGGCTTCTTCTCTTCGGCCGGCTTCTGTTCGTCCGCCGCAGCTTCCTTCTTCTCTTTCTTCGGCTTCGCTACGGCTTCTTTCTTCTCGGCCTTCGCCTTCTTGGCTCCCGCTATCTTGACGACCGTCATGGCGCCTTTCTTGTACTGAATGGCAACCTTATCGCCGACATTGATCTCGTCAAGATTCTTGTAGCCTTTCAGTTTGGCACCGCTGACATCGAATGCGACCTCGTCCTTGCCGCGCTGAACGGTGATGGTCTTGAACACCGACTCCGTCTTGGTAACCTTGCCGACAAAACCGGCAACTGGTTTCGGTTTCGGTTTCTCGGCTGCCTTTTCAGAATCCTTTGCCTCTGCCGGTTTCTCCTCTTTTGCGGGCTCAGGCTTCTCTACCGCGGGTTTCTCGGCGGCGGGTTTCGCCTTTTCCTGTGCAAAACCGGCTCCGACAAACGCAATGCTGACCAGCATGACAAGTGCAAACAACAAAACCTTTTTCATGACCCCTTCCTCCTAAGATTGATGATTTGAACTATTTAATGATTAATCTTTAAACTTTTGCAAAGACCATGTCAAGAGCTTTTCTGTCCTGACGCCCCTTTGCACACCATTTTTGCTCCTGCTGCATTGAAAGTCTTATCGGACGCAACACCATCGGACTTTAAAAAAAACCGCTTGAACCGCTTAAGCCGCTTGAGCGCAGAGGAAAGAGGGTCTTCCGTTACGGAAGACGATGACAATTGTTCTCTCGCCTTTAGCGGTTCAAGCGGTCCAAGCGGTCCAAGCGGTCCTTTTGACATGCCGTCAAAAGGACATTACACTATAGCGTCATGAAGAGGTTTAGACTCGTCAGCGATTACGAGGCGAAGGGAGACCAGCCTGAGGCCATCGACAGGATCGCCGGAAATATCATGGGTGGTGTTGCCCACCAGGTACTGCTTGGCGTTACCGGGTCCGGCAAGACCTTCACCATGGCAAACGTTATCGAGCGCATCAACAGGCCGACCCTTGTCATCTCTCACAACAAGACCCTGGCGGCGCAGCTCTACGCGGAGTTCAAGACCCTCTTTCCCGACAACGAGGTCCACTTCTTCGTAAGCTATTACGACTACTATCAGCCCGAGGCCTACATCCCTTCCACGGACACCTTCATCGAGAAGGACTCCTCCATCAACGAGGAGATAGACAGGATGAGGCTTCTGGCCACGAACGCTCTCTTCGAACGGGAGGACATCATCATCGTCGCCAGCGTTTCCTGCATCTATGGCCTCGGCTCGCCCGAGACGTACTACGGGATGCTCCTGACCATCGAGGAAGGGCAGACGATAGAACGGCAGGCCATCCTCCAACGGCTCGTTCAGGGACAGTACGAGCGCAATGACATTGATTTCTACCGCGGCAGGTTCCGTGTTCGCGGCGGCGTGATAGATGTCTTCCCACCGTACGAGGAGGACAGGGCCTTCAGGATCATCCATGATGAGGACAGGGTGGCGTCCATATCCAGCATCGATCCCCTGACGGGCAAGATCCTCGAACGTTTCAGGCGAATAATCATATTCCCCACCACGCACTATGTCATGCCCCGACAGACGATAGACCGGGCCGTAGCCTCCATCGAGGAGGAGCTCGCCGCCCACCTCGAACTCTTGAGGTCTCACAACAAGCTCCTCGAAGCACAACGCCTGGAGACGAGAACAAGGTACGACCTCGAGATGCTTCAGGAGCTCGGTTACTGCTCGGGGATCGAGAATTATTCCCGCCATTTCACCGGCAGGGCTCCCGGCGAACCACCTCCCACCCTCATGGATTATCTTCCGGAGAACGCCCTCGTCATGATCGACGAAAGCCATGTCTCCATGCCCCAGCTGGCGGCCATGTACCGCGGAGACCGGTCACGCAAGACAACCCTCGTGGAACATGGCTTCCGGCTGCCCTCGGCCCTGGACAATCGCCCTCTCACCTTCGAAGAGTTCGAGGCGCGGGAAAAGCAGGTCCTCTACATATCCGCCACCCCCGCTCAGTACGAGCTTGTGAAGTCCCGGGGCTGCGTTGCCGAGCAGATCATCCGGCCTACGGGCCTCATGGACCCCGAGATTATCCTCAAGCCGGCAACGGACCAGGTGGAAAACCTCATCATCGAGATAAAGAGGACCACGGAGGCGAAGGAGAGGGTCCTCGTCACAACGCTCACCAAGCGTTTTGCCGAGGACCTCACGGACTTCCTTATCGACAGAGGCATCAGGACAAAGTACCTCCACTCCGACGTGGACACGCTTGAAAGGGTCGCCATCATAAGGGATCTGAGGCTGGGAAAGTTCGATGTTCTCGTCGGCGTGAACCTCCTGCGTGAGGGTCTCGATCTTCCGGAGGTCTCCCTTGTCGCCATCCTCGACGCCGACAAGGAAGGTTTTTTGCGTTCCCAGACCTCTCTCATACAGACCTGCGGCCGGGCCGCCCGGAACCTCAACGGCAGGGTCATCATGTTCGCGGACACCATCACGGAATCCATGCGCCGGGCCATCGAGGAGACCGAGCGGCGCCGGACGGTCCAGCACGCCTACAACGAGGCGAACGGGATAACTCCCGAGGGGATCCGCAAGTCCATCGTCGATGTCCTGTCGTCCATCTACGAAAAGGATTACTACGAGGCTCCCGTGGACGAACTGGACGCCAGGGGGCTCAAACCGAAACAGCTTTCGAAGATGGTCAGGAAGCTGAAGAAAGAAATAGCCGAGGCGGCGAAGAAATGGGACTTCGAGAAAGCGGCGCTGCTCCGCGACAGGCTGCTCGCCATCGAGAAAACGGAGCTCACCCTGTGACACCCGGGATTAGGACCGACGGCCTGCCCGGATCGCCGGGCGTCTACCTTTTCAAGGACAGCGACGACAGGATCATCTATGTAGGCAAGGCCAGGAACATCCGCGACCGTGTCCGGAGCTATTTCCGCGACGACGTCAGAGACATCAAGACACGGACGCTGGTCGAGACCATCCATGCCGTGGACTTCATTCTCACCGCGAACGAGAAAGAGGCCTTTCTCCTGGAAAATAACCTCATCAAACAGCATGCCCCGAAATACAATATCGACCTGAAGGACGACAAGTCGTATATATCCCTGAAGCTCACCATCAAGGACGAGTACCCCGCCCTCTTCGCCACGCGGAAGATCGTCGACGACGGCTCACTTTATTTCGGGCCCTATCCCCATGCCCGTGATGTCCGGGACATCCTGAAGCTCATCGAAGGCCTCTATCCCGTCCGAAAGTGTGAGATCACCGTCTTCCGGAAGAGGAAGAGACCCTGCATGCTCTTTGAGCTGGGCAAGTGCCCGGGGCCGTGCGTCATGGCCGTCGACGCAACCGAGTACGCGGGCACCATCAGTGAAGTGCGGGATTTCCTCTCCGGCAGGGACGAAAAGGTCCTGAAAGACATAGAGGGCCGTATGGCGAAAAGGGTGGCCGCCTGGGACTTCGAAGGGGCGCAGGTCCTCAAAGAGCGTTATCAGGCCATTAAGGCCATGACGGAAAAACAGCATGTCCACGAACACTTCGGAAAGAACCGTGACGCCTGGGCCTTCTCCGAGGGCGCGGGGAGGGTTTCCCTCGTCGTGCTCACCGTCCGCCGGGGTGTCCTCCTCTCCAGACGCCTGTACAAGGAACGGTTCTACGGGAAGGACCCGTCAGATTCGATAATGACCTTCCTCTTTCAGTACTACAGTTCACGACCCATACCCGACGAAATCATCCTTTCCGAGGAGATGGAGGACAGCGACGTCCTGGAGAAGTATCTTACGGAGAGGAAGAAGGGACCCGTGAGGATCGTGGGGCCTTCCCACAGCGGCGCGAGGGACATGGTGCGCCTCGCCGTGGAGAACCTCCACGAGCCGGAGGTGCTGCCCCTCGACGAGTCCTTCCGGGATGCCCTGCGCCTGAAGGCGGCGCCGCGGCGTATCGAGATATACGACATCTCGCATATCGGCGGACAGAACCCCACGGGGGTCTACACCGTTTTCCTTGATTTCAGGCCCGCGAAGGACCAGTACCGCGTCTTCCACGTCCGGTCGGACCAGACCATGGATGACGTGGCCATGATAACGGAGGTCCTGACGCGCCGCGTGAAAAACTCCGATCTCGGCCCCCTGCCGGACCTTTTTGTAATAGACGGGGGCAAGGGGCAGCTGGCGGCGGCCCACCGGGTGCTTAAAGCCAACAACATAGACAGGGACATCATCTCCATTGCGAAGGGAGAGCGCCGCCGGAGAATGGAAGACCTCATCTACGTGCCGGCACGAAAGAACCCCCTTGCCCTGCCCCGGGCATCGGCCGTCTTCAAAGAGATAGTGAAAATGCGCGACGAAGCCCACCGCTTCGCCGTGACCTCCCACAGAAGGTGGAGAAGGAAGGAAAATCTGAAATAGGGAAAAGACGCACACGGGTCTGCGCTTCGCGCAAACGGGTCGGCGCTCACGCGCCTAACGAGTGAACGGGCAAAAGCAGAAGAAGAAAAAGAGGTGCGTTTTTCCCCGTGTGCCCGTTTGCCCGAAGGGCAGACCCGTGTGCCCCTCTACTCGGACAGCACTTCCCCTATCAGCGAGAGGGCGTCGTCGTCCTTGAAGGGTTTGTCGAGGAAACCGTCGACTTTCAGTTCCTTCAGTTTTGCCCTTTGCTGTTCGCTCATGAATCCGCTTGAGATGATGACCTTCATGCCCTCGCGGGTCTTCCGGATACGCCGGAGCACCTCGTCCCCTTTCATTCCCGGCATGATCACGTCGAGGACTACGAGGTCGATCTCATGCTGATGCCGCGCAAATATCTCGAGTGCGTCTTCGCCGTTCTCTGCTTCCAGAAGCCTCACCCCCGTTTCGGAAAGGATGCCCTTTAGCAACTCGCGGACCAGGTACTCATCGTCCACGATGAGGATGGTCCTGGCGCTCAGGCCCTGGTCCTTACGCGGCGCCTCCCTCGGCTTCGCCTCGGCCACCCGAAGCGACGGGGCCGGCAGGTAGAGGTAGAAGATGGTTCCCTTTTCCGTCTCGCTGACGATCTCGATGAAGCCGCCGTGCTCCTTGACGACCTTGTCGACAAGGTACAGACCCATCCCGAGGTTGGAGATGCTCTCCTTGGTGGAGAAGTAGGGTTCGAATATCTTGTGCTGCAGCGCCTCATCTATCCCCTTGCCGGTGTCCTGTATCTCGATGCAGACGTAGCCCTTGTCCTGCCTTGAAGTGGCAATGCGCAGAAGACCCTCTCCGTCCATCGCGTCCCTTGCGTTGATGAAGAGGTTCAGGAAGACGTTCTGCAATTCCGCCTCGTCGCCCTTTATGCTGGGGAGCGCGGCGTCAAGATCCCTTTCGATGCGAACGTTGAAAAAGCTCTGCTTCAGCAGGAAGAGAACGTCATCGAGAAGGGCGTTGATATCGACAAGGCCCGTCGACCTCTTCTGCCGGCGGGAGAAATTGAGAAGATGCTTCGTCAGTTTCGATGCACGCTGGGCCGAGTGCTCGATAGCCTCCGCGTAGCGGGACAGCTTTGCGTCGGAAAGGAGCTTTCTCATGAGCGCCGCATAACCGAGGATGCCCGTGAGCATGTTGTTGAAATCATGTGCGATGCCGCCCGCCAGCATTCCCACGCTCTCCGTCCGCTTCCTCAGCAGGTGCTCTTCTTCGCTGACCTTCATCTTCACCACATCCTTGAAGATGATGGCCCGCCACTCTCCCTTCTCGTCCCCGTTCTTGACGGCGAAGCTCTCGACACGGAACATCCTGTAATCGTCCTGCAGCTTGTATCGTATCTCCCCGCGAAAGGGACGGTTCTTCTTGACGAGGTCCTCCGGCAGACCCGGGATGGCCCTGTCGGCACGCTCGCCGAGAAAAAAGCCCTTCTTCGTCTCGAACTGCGCTTTCGCGTTCCTGTTGGCGTAACAGATGTAACCCTTCCTGTCGATGAGGACCAGCGGGTCGGGAAAGACATCGAGCACCTTCTCGAAGGTGGCCGCCGACTGCACCCCGCTGCGGCGGGCAACCCTGCTGCCCAAAAGAAGCGACCTGTTGTATATGTCACAGACGATCTCAAGTTCCCTCAGAAGCCTCAACTCCACATCTATCCAGTACCTCTTGCCGAGGACAAGATACCCGATCGTCTTGAGCTCCCTGCGAAGCGGGTATACGTAGAGAAGACCATATCCAAAGACGTCGTCCGCCAGCGAGCCCGTGGCGGCGCTGCCGTTAAAGGCGGCCACGGTCGCGTAATCGAGGCTGTTCAAGGTCTCGTCGATGCTGTAGAACCCTTCGCGAATGATACCGTCCTCGTCCACCATGATCTTGCACGTGTCGAAGAATGACTCTTCCACGAAGACCCTGGGCACGTGGCTTATGAGCAGATCCTCCTCCGCGCTTTGCATGATGCGCATTATGATGGAATAATTGTTTATGGTCCTCTCGTAGAAGTTCCACTGGAGCTTCATCGACTCGGTATGTATGTCCTTCAATTTCATGTCGTCAACCCAATTGGAGAAATTCCATTATTTTCTCAACTTCCAGCTTTATGGCGTTCCTTTCCTTATCCAGTATGAAAGCCTCCGTAGACTGGCCGCTCAATGTCCCCGTGAGGAAACGGTCCGACGCGTTCACCACCCGCAGCAGGGAATCCTGCTGGTCCGGGTTGTGATTGCCGTGGTGGCCTCGAATAACGCGGGCAAAGTCGTGGGGGAATTTCCACTTTACCGCTATGATCCACCCCGTCTCCTGGTGATCGATACCAAAACGGTCACGCTCAAGGGCGACGACGTCGCCCGTGCCTTTCGTCTCTTTCAGTATCTCCCCGTAGTCGGGAACGGCGAGATAGAAGACAATCTTGCCGATATCGTGCAGAAGCGACGCGGTGTAGGCCTTCTGGGGGTCCTCGATGCGGAGCCGTTCGGCCAAAAGACGCGCCGCAGAGGCCACCTCGATCGAATGCTTCCACAGGTCCAGCAGGTCCTCCTCCTTGAGCTTGAGCATCTTTATGACGCCTTCCATGAGCAGGATGCAGCTGACAATGCTGCGGACCTCCTCGAAGCCTATGGTAAGCATGGCCCGCTGGAGATTGAATATTTCGATCCCTCTGCTGTAATAGGCGGAGTTGGCGATGCTTATGATCTTTGAGGAAATGGCCTGATCATACTTGACCACCTCGGAAAGGTCGTTGAAGGAGGAATTGTTGTTGCCAAGCACCATGAACACCCTGTTCACGATGCTGTCCAGCGTCGGGATCACTTTGATCTCGCTGGCCTGGTTGATCAGCTGTTCTCTTGGTATTGCATTCGTCATAGTCGTATATTGGGGTTTTCGGTGAATAATATAATTCATTAAGCTTTTTCTTATATTTCTCCCGGCAGGGTCAGCGGCTCTCCGAAAAGCGTGCGTGACGGAATTCATCTTGACTTTCGGGGAGTTTTTGACTATGATGTTACAATTTTTTGGAGGTGTCCACCATGGGATTAGGTCTTATAGGCAAGAAGCTCGGCATGTCGCAGATATTTGATGAACACGGGAACATCGTCCCCGTTACGGTCATAAAAGCCGGTCCGTGCTATGTCGTCCAGAAGAAAACCGCCGACAGGGAGGGCTACAACGCCGTCCAGATCGGCTTCGATGAAGTGATCAAGGTGCAGCGCGTCAACAAGCCCGATGCGGGCCATTTCAAGAAGGCCGATGTGACGCCCACACAGGTCCTCAGGGAGTTCAAGGTGACGCCGGAAGACCTCGAGGCGAACGAGGTGGGTGCCGTTTATTCCGTTGACATCTTCGAGCCCGGGGATTTTGTCGACGTTACCGGCACATCGAAGGGCAAGGGTTTCGCCGGCGTCGTCAAGCGCCACGGCTTCAAGGGCGCTCCCGCATCGCGCGGCTCCCACGAGTTCTTTCGGCATGGCGGTTCCATCGGGCAGAACATGACCCCCGGACGCACCTATAAAGGCAAGAAGATGCCCGGTCACATGGGTTCGAAGAAGGTCACGATCCAGAACCTCAAGATCATCGACGTCCGCGGCGATACCAACCTCTTGCTCGTCGAAGGCGCAATCCCCGGCCCCTCAAAGGGCTACGTCTTTATAAGAAGAGCAGTGAAGAAACAGGGCTAAAGCTCTTAATCTCAACCGGAATCAACCCGACAGGCTTCAGCATTGAAGCCTGTTTGCGTTTGCCTGCAGGTCATGGGTTATGAGAATTGGACTCTCCCCCAACGACCTATGGCCTATGGCCTATAACCTATCACCCGTCTTCTTGACTTTCCCCCCTTCAGACGATATCTTATGGCATGTTTACACTCTGCGTGAAGGATTCATTCGCGGCCGCGCACCGGCTCGTGGGTTACAAGGGCAAGTGCGAGGAGCTTCATGGGCATAATTTTGCCGTGGAAGTCCACCTGAGCGGCGAGCGCCTGGGAGATGACGGGATGCTCGTCGACTTCAAGACCATCAAGGCGAACCTCCAGGCGGTCCTCGATGTCCTCGACCACAAATATATCAATGACGTACCATTCTTTGCCGAACGGGCAAGTTCCGCCGAGAACATAGCCATGTACATCTTTACGGAGATGGAAAGGCTCATGGGGGGAGAGCGGGTGAACGTAGGCAAGGTCACCGTCTGGGAATCGGAAAAGGCCTGTGCAAGCTATGAACGATAGACGGAAGATGGCCGACGTTCAGAACATGCACGACAGCCGCGAGATCGAGATCGACAAGGTGGGGGTCAAGAACGTCAAGTACCCCATCATCGTCCTCGACCGGGCGAACGGCCATCAGAACACCATCGCCACCATAGACATGTACGTGAACCTCCCCCACCACTACAAGGGGACCCACATGAGCAGGTTCGTCGAGATCCTGCATGAATACAAGAACATGATCAACATGAAGAACTTCCCCGACATCCTGAAGGAGATGAAGTTGAGGCTCGACGCGGAGGCGGCCCACATGTCCGTGTCCTTCCCCTATTTCATCAAGAAGGAGGCCCCTGTCTCGAAAACCCCGAGCTACATGGAATACCAGTGCGGGTTCAAGGGGTCCATGGGCGCGGACAACACCATGACGGAATTCATCGTCTCCGTCTCGGTCCCCATAAACACGCTCTGCCCCTGCTCCAAGGAGATCAGCGAGTACGGGGCCCACAACCAGAGAGGGATCACGAAGGTCGACGTGCATACGAGACGGTTCTTCTGGATCGAGCACCTCATCGATATTGTAGAAAAGAGTGCAAGCAGTGATATATACTCTATTCTAAAGAGAGAAGACGAGAAGTTCATCACCGAGCATGCCTTCGACAACCCCAGGTTCGTCGAGGATGTGGTGAGGGACATATCCGAGAGATTATCGCGGGATACGAACATCCGCTGGTTCGCCATCGAGGCGGAGAACTTCGAGAGCATACACAACCACAGCGCGTACGCGTATCTCGAGAGAAACAACGAGGGAGGGAACGTATGAAAAAGATCATGATCCTTTGCTTTATTTTGTGCCTGACCTTTGCCGGGTGCGCCGCTTTCCAGAAACAGGAGTCCGAACCGGCATCCGCCTCAAAGACCCAGGGCTTTAACCAGGCATTCTACGGCTTTCCCGATGTGCCTGTCCCGAAGGAACTGAATATCGTCAACGATCGCAGCTTCGTCTACGAGACGCCCACCTTCAAGGCGGGGGTCATCGTCTTCACCGGAAATGTCGATCCCGCCTCGGTTGAAAGCTACTACAAGCTCAATATGGCCAAGAACGGCTGGAAATACATCAACAGCTTCCGGTACAAAGACATCGTGATGAACTACGCCAAGGAAGACAAGACATGCAACATCAAGATATCGCGCGGGGCATTTCAGACTGAGCTCGAGATCTGGGTCGGTCCGGCCGATAAGGGATCGTTCCCGAAATCCGCCCCCCCGAATGGACCGAAGTAAACAGATAAACGTCCACACCATCGAGAGCATCTTTGAGATGGACATGATCAAGGATGCTCTCGATAGAGAGGACATACCCTACAGCATAAAGGAGCACAGGGACACAGCCTACGACGGCCTTTTCATCCTCCAGAAAGGCTATGCCTCGCTCTACGTGGATGAAGGCGACAGGGACCGTGTCCTTGCCATTGTCAAGCGAATCAGAAATCTTCCCTATGTGGCATATTCAGAGGACGAGTGACCCATCGGACCTCATAAGGGGCGTCCGGTTCGCCTCCTTCGTCGGCGGTGGGGGAAAGACGACCCTTATCGAGCGCCTCGCCAGTGCCTGCCTTGCACGAGGCAAGTCGGTGGCCGTCGCGACGACAACGAAGATATTTACCGTGGAGCCCCTCGCCGTCTTCGATGACTGGATAAGAGGGCCCCGTGCGGACTCTTTCATCCACATCGGAAAGACGATCGAGGGGCCGAAACTGACGGGGCTCACCTTTGAAGAGGTCAAGGCTCTGGGCAACGATTTCGACGTCGTCCTCATCGAGGCCGACGGCGCGAAAGGCCACCCCCTCAAGTACCCCGCACCATACGAACCCGTCATCCCCCCTTTCTCGGACAGGGTGTTCATAGTGGCGGGCCTCGACGCCCTCTTCAAACCATTCCGCAACACCGTCTTCCGCCATGAACTCTTCAGCCGCGACACCGGGACAGAACCTCCGCGCCTCGTTTACCCCGACATCTTCATCCGCCTCTTCAAGGACGACGCCCTCCTCAAGTCCACGGCCGGCCTCAACCGCACCATAGTCCTCAACAAGTACGATACCTCCCACCCCCGCCACCTGGCAGCGGTCCTCATGGAAAAGATCCTCGACCGGACAGGCATAAAGGATGGCGTTATCACCGCGGTGAAGCACGGGACCTGGTACAGAGTGAAGATGGGTAATGAGGAAAGCCTTCCTATGACCTATAACCTGTAACCCATAACCCGCCTCTTATTTTTCTTGCTTTTTACCCAATATATTCATATATTTATGCCTTATGGAGAAACCCGTTATCGCGTCTGTCACGCTGGCGGAGATCTACCTGGAACAGGGGCATATCGAAAGGTCCATGGAGGTCTACGCAGAACTGGTGAGGAGGGAACCTTGCAACAAGGCCTACAAGAAGAGCCTTGCCGTGCTGAAGAAGGAATGGAAAGCGGGACAGAAGAAATCGGGAACACTGCGACAGGTCCTCGGAAAGAAACTATGGTAATGACACGCCAGGCACGGATAGAACGGGTACAGGGCCTCCTCGAGGAAGCGGGGCTCGACGGCTGTGTTCTCAAGGGCATGGATAACATCTTCTACCTCACGGGCTTCCGGGGGTCCGAGGGAAGCCTCTTCATTACCCGGGGAGACGTCGTCCTCCTCGTCGATTTCCGTTACATGACACACGCCAGGGAAGTGACCCGGGACATCCACATCGAGGAGATACGGCCAAAGCGCGACACCATCCACGATCTCTGCACGAAATACAGGATCTCCAAACTAGGCTTCGACGGGGCCCACGTCCCTTATAACGTTTACACGTCCTGGGCCGAGAACCTTGTCGGCATCAGCCTCGTTCCCATGAACAATGCCATAGAGGAAATCAGAAGGGTCAAGGAGCCGGAGGAGATCGCCGCCATCATGGCGGCCATCGAGGTGGCGACGAAGGCGCTCACCGGTGTCCTCGATCTCGTGAAGCCCGGCAGCACGGAAAAGGAGATCGCCGACGAGCTTGACCATGCGATGCGAAGGCACGGGGCACAGGGGCCTTCCTTCGATACCATCGTCGCGTCGGGCCCGCGAGGCGCCCTGCCCCATGCCGAACCGGGCGACAGGAAGATCGAGGAAGGCGAGACGGTCATCATCGACTACGGCGCCGCCGTCGCCGGGTACTGCAGCGACGAGACGGTCACCATATGCCTCGGGGAGATACCCGACAAGCTCTCGGAGATATATTCCATCGTCAATGACGCCCGCAAGCTTGGGATCGAGAAGGCCCGGGCGGGCACGTCCATAGCGCAGCTCGACAGTATCGTCCGGGGCTACATCGAGGAGCGCGGCTACGGCGACTTCTTCCGCCATGGCGTGGGCCACGGCGTGGGGATCGCCGTCCACGAGGCACCCGGCATCAACAGCGCGGCCAGGGGGATACTGGAAGAGAGCATGGTCATCACCATCGAGCCCGGCATCTACCTGCCGAATATCGGTGGCGTCAGACTTGAAGATATGGTACTAATTACGGAAGACAGCCCGCGGGTCCTTACTCACATCAGAAAAGACGTCATAAAGATGTAGATACGCACAGGCGGGAGCTTTTATGATCTCAGGAGGAGTCAGATGATCGTCGACACAACGGAATTCAGGAAGGGCCTCAGGATTCTTCAGGATAACGAGCCCTTCACCATTGTCGAGTTTCAGCACGTCAAACCGGGCAAGGGTGGCGCCTTCGTCAGGACCCGGATGAAAAGTCTCATCACGGGCAACGTCCTCGACAAGACCTTCAGATCCGGTGACAAGGTGGAGGTCCCCGAGGTTGAAGAGAAACAGATGCAGTTTCTATACAAGGAAGGCACCAACTACCATTTCATGGACGAGGCCACGTACGACCAGATCTTCATCGAAGAGACCAGTCTCGGGGACACGAAGAACTACCTCAAAGAGAGCATGGTCATAACCGTTCTCTTCTACAAGGGCAGAACGATAGGCGTGGATATCCAGAACTTCGTCAATCTCACCATCACCCAGACGGAACCGGGGATCAAGGGCGACACGGCTCAGAACGCCACGAAGCCGGCCATTCTGGAAACAGGGCACACGGTGCAGGTGCCTCTTTTTGTCGAGGAGGGTGACGTCGTCAGGGTAGACACCCGGACAGGCCAGTATATCGAGCGCGTTCAGAAATAGGAGATCCATGTTAATCACCTTTGAAGGCATCGAGGGGAGCGGCAAGACAACACAGATAGAACTCCTGAGCGACTACCTGACCCGCAAAGGTTACGGGGTGGTCAAGACCCGTGAACCCGGCGGCACACGCTTCGGCGAAGCCCTGCGCGAGGTGCTCCTCCGGCCGGGCATGGATGTCGACTCACTGTCGGAACTCCTTGTTTTCATGGCCATGAGGGCCCAGCACGTAGACGAGGTCATCCTTCCGGCGCTTCAGGACGGCAAGGTGGTCCTGTGCGACAGGTTCGTCGACGCGACCTACGCCTACCAGGGATACGGCAGGAAGATCGACCTCGGCGTCATAGAGACCCTCAACAGGCTCGTAACCAAAGGTATACGGCCCAATCTTACGATCCTCATGAACGTGACCGCTGAGAGGGGTCTCAGACGCAAGGCGGCGGCGTCCGCCATGGACAGGATAGAGGAAGAGGACATCTCCTTCCACCAGAGGGTGAAGAAGGCATACGAGAAACTGGCAAAGGAAGACCCCAAGCGGTTCTTTATCGTCGACGGCTCCCTCAAGGTGGAGGCAGTCCATGAGATCGTCCGGCAGAAGGTGGGGAACGTCCTCAAGAGTTATGGCGTTTGACGACATCATAGGCCACGAAAGACAAAAACGCTTCCTGGATTTCCTCATGGAGCGGGGCAACATCCCCCACGCCTTTCTTTTCTGTGGACAGGAAGGCATCGGCAAGAGCAAGACCGCCATGGAGTTCACGAAGCGCCTATTCTGCCAGACAGGGACAGGCTGCGGGATATGCAGACCCTGCGTGAAGCTCGACCGGGGAAGTCATCCCGACCTCATCGTCATACGCAACGAAGGATCCATAGGCATAGATGACTCCCGGATGATCGCGAAAGAGATCTCGGAGCATCCCTTCGAACAGGACAGGCGGGTCATCATCATCGACAACGCGGAAACGATGACCAATGAGGCTGCGAACGCCCTCCTGAAGACCCTGGAGGAGCCCCCGCCCTACAACCACTTCTTCGTCATCACCTCCTCCGAGCGCGAGATACCGCTCACCATCCGCTCCCGGTGCACCCGCGTCGCTTTCTCGCCCCTTTCCAGGGATCAACTGGAGCTCTATTTCAGGGACAGGGCTGGCATCGATCCCGACCGGGCGCACCTTCTGGCTTCCATCTCCTTCGGCAGCATCGGCAGCGGACTCTTCTGGCTCGACGAGGAGAACTTTGCCCTGAGGGTCAGGATGGCCGAGACCCTCTCGGGAAGGATGAAGGGTTTCGTCCTCGCGTCGTCTCTGGCGGAGAAGGCATCCGCGACGGACAGGAGCGCTTCCATGTACCTTACGTTCCTCCTCTCCTTTTTTCGGGACCTTTTCGTGAGAAAGGTTACCGGAGGGACATCATTCATCACGAACACCGATCTCGAGGACATCCTCGACGAGACCCGCGGCGATCTTCCCTGGATAGAGAACTCGCTGAAAAGAATACAGGAAACTGTGCGCGTAATGAGGTATAATGTTAACCGTTGGCTGGCTTTCGAAAACCTTCTCATTCACGTCGCGAGGGAATAGGCAATGAAGAGTTGTTACGTCAGTATCGACAGGCTGACAGGCGTCGTTGAGCTTCAAGCCATCGACGATATAAAGATCGGCGATTGCGTCATATGCGAACTCGACAAGGGGACCTGTCTCGGCACCGTCCTGTCCGAGCCGGTGGAAACCGCGAGGGAAGACCTGCCAAAGATCGGCAGGAAAGCCACGGAACAGGAGGTTAAGGACCATCTCCAGTTGAAGGAAAGAGAGAGGTACGCCTTTGACTTCTGCAAGAGGAAGATCGAGGACATGGACCTTCCCATGAAGCTCCTGTCCACGGAATATCTCTTCGGCGGCACGAAGTTGCTTTTCTATTTCATCTCCGAGAACAGGGTGGATTTCCGCGAACTGGTGAAGGAGCTTGCCAAGGAGTTCAAGATACGGATAGAGCTCCGGCAGGTGGGCGTCCGCGACGAGGCAAAGATAGTCGGCGGCCTCGGGAACTGCGGCAACACCGTCTGTTGCAGGCGCTTCCTCAACAACTTCTCCATCGTCTCCATCAAGATGGTGAAGGAACAGGGGCTGGCGCTCAATCCCTCGAAGATATCCGGCATTTGCGGCAGGCTCATGTGCTGTCTCGCCTACGAGTACGAAACGTACCTCTCCCTGAAGAAGAACTTCCCCAAGATAGGCAAGCGCGTCAAGACGCCCCAGGGAGAGGGCAAGGTGGTCAAGCATAATGCCCTTACCGGTTTGCTGTCTGTCCAGCTCGACGAGGGCAAGGAGATAACGCTGGCGCTCAAGGACATAGCGGCGGCGGAACAGCAAAAGAGCGGCCAACCTGCCGCAGGTCCAGCCGACAAAGGCAAGACAAAAACCGACAACGGCAGGGAACAGCCAAAAGACAGGCAGCAAAACCCTCCGGATCGCGGCAAACAAAGGAATGGCGGCAGCCGGGAGCAGACGGCTCAGAGACAGTCGAAACCCGGCGACCGGAACACGCCGAAAAGGAACAACGGCCCCAGGAAGAACAACGGCCAGGCATCAAAGCCGGTGACTAATAGAGAAGGCAATGACCAATAACCAGAAGTAATACCAGCGGTCTGTTCATTGATCATTCATACTCGGAGACCCCGCCATGGATAAGAAATACTACATAACGACTCCCATCTATTACATCAACGACGTCCCCCACATCGGCCACGCGTACACGACGATAGCGGCCGATATCATGGCCCGCTACAAGAGGCTCGGCGGCCACCGCGTCTTCTTTCTCACCGGAACGGACGAGCACGGGCAGAAAGTGGAAAAAGCCGCCGCCCTGTCGGGCATCCACCCGCGGGAACATGCCGATTCGATGGTGGGCCGTTTCACCGACCTTTGGAAGGCCCTCAACATATCAAACACGGGATTCATAAGAACAACGGAAGAACGCCACAGGAAAGTCGTCCAGCATATCTTCGAAAAGGTACGGGAAAAGGGCGACATCTACCTCGGTGAATACGAGGACTGGTACTGCGTTCCCTGCGAGACATATTATACCGAGATGCAGCTCAAGGACGGCCTGTGCCCGGATTGTCTGAGAAAACCGGAAAAGCTCAAGGAAGAGAGCTATTTCTTCCGCCTCTCCAGGTACACGCAGCCCCTCCTCGATCATCTGGAGAGACACCGCGATTTCGTTATGCCCGATATACGCTACAACGAAGTGGCCAGTTTCGTGAAGGGCGGCCTCCGCGACCTCTCGGTAAGCAGAACGAGCTTTAGCTGGGGGATAAAGGTCCCCGCGGACGATCGGCATATCGTCTACGTGTGGTTCGACGCCCTGACCAACTACCTGACGGGCATCGGTTTCCTCGATGACGAGGAAGAGTTCAAATCCTTTTGGCCCTGCGACGCCCACCTTATAGGCAAGGATATACTCCGGTTCCACGCCGTCTACTGGCCGAGCTTCCTCATGTCATACGGCCTTGAGCCCCCGAAGCACATCTTCGCTCACGGGTGGTGGACTATCGAGGGCCAGAAGATGTCCAAGTCGCTGGGAAATGTCGTTGACCCTCTCGATGTGGTCAACACGTACGGCGTGGACGAATTCCGTTTCTTCCTTTTCCGCGAGGTCCCTTTCGGACTCGATGGTGATTTCTCGAAGCAAGCCATCGTTCACCGTATCAACGGTGACCTGGCGAACGACTTCGGTAACCTCGCGAGCCGCGCCGTGACGATGATCGGCAAATTCCTCAACGGAAGGATAGAGACCCCCGAGAAAAAGGGAGGCGCCGATGATCACGTCGAGACATCGGCCATGCGGCTCATCGAAGAGTACAGGAAGGAGATGGATGTCTTCGCCTTCCACAAGGCGCTCCAGAATGTCTTCGAGATCATATCCATCCTCAACAAGTACATAGACTCCGAGGCTCCGTGGAAGCTGGCAAAGGAAGGAGACGCGCGCGTCAGCACGGTCATGTTCAATCTCTGGAACGGCATTCGGATCGCGGCGGTCCTCTTCTATCCCTTCATGCCCGGCAAATCCCAGCTCATCTGGAAGGCCCTGGGCATCGGGAAGAGCATCGAGACATGCGACCTTGAGGCCGAGATGCGGTTCTATACACCTTCAGACATCGCCCCCATCGACAAGATACCGCCCATCTTCCCGCGTATAGAAGAAAAGGTGTAAATGGCGTTCATCTCCCTGCAGAAAACCCTCGCGAAGGTCCTGAAAGGGTACCGCATCAATGATCTGGAGTCCATCAGGCTCTTCGCGACGTGGGACAGGATCGTCGGCGAAAACATGGCCTCTCACTGCCAGCCCGTGCGTATCACCAGAGGGATCCTCTATGTCGAGGTCGACGACCCCCTCTGGCTTACCCAGCTCAGATACATGAAGATCGATATCCAGACCAGGATAGAAGAGACCCTTCAGAAGGACAGCGTGAAGGACATGCGGTTCTACCTCAAACAATAAAAACTTTTTCTATTTCTTTTCTGACCAGCTTCAGGGCTTCACGGTAGGGGATGTTCTTTGCGTCGCCTATGGACCTTACGTCGTCGAATTCTATGTGGGTCTTGATGAGAGTGCCGGAGGCGTCGAAACCTTTCTTCACGCGGACGGGGCCTAAGGATGTCTCGATCGTCTCCTCTTCCCGTCTCAACACCCTTCTCATATGCCTGTGGAACCGCATGCCGAAGGTTGTGGTTTCCCGGAATATCGTGTCGACGATCCTCTCGAAGGCATCCATGCCCGTCGTGATACTGAGCCTGATGCCCATCCTTCCCTTTTTCATCGAAACAGGGAAAAAGAGGACGTCGAGGGCGCCGGCGGCCCGGAGCCTGTCGGCAACGGCCCCCATGTATTCCATCTCCATGTCGTCGATGTCCGCCTCGATCACATGGACCTCCTGATCGCAGGCGGGTTCCTCCGTCTCTCCAACAAAGATCCTGAGGACGTCGGGCCGGGAGGACTTGTATGTCCCGACGCCGTAGCCTTCGCTGATGGTCCTGAAGACGGGTGCCCTGCTCCCCTGTTCCGTGTAATGGGCGACGATGGCGGCCCCCGTGGGGGTCGTCAGCTCCAGGCTCTCACCGTAAAAAACGAGCGGGTACCCACGGAGGATCTCCAGCGTCACCGGCGGCGGGTTGGGGATGGAACCGTGGGACGTGGTAATGGTGCCGCTGCCGCAGGGCACGGGACCGCAGAACACCCTCTCCGCTCCGAGGTGTCTGATGCCGTACGCGACACAGAGGAGATCCACGATAGTGTCTATGTTGGAGAGCTCGTGGAGGTGGAGTTCCTCGCGCGATATGCCGTGTATCTTCGATTCCGCCGCAACGATGAGGGAAAGCATGCCAAGCGCGTCATCTCTCACCCTCTTCTCGACGTCGATGCCGCCTATGACCTCTTCCATCCCGGATATCGTGTAGTGCCTGTCCGACTCTCCCAGTTCGAGATGGATGCCGTCTATGACCCCCTGCGTGAGCCTGACCGGCTTCATCGAGGGCGCGTCAGACGATATCTTTCCCACGAGTTCCGTGAGGGCGTCAACGGGGACGCCTGCGTCGATGAGGGCGCTTATCATCATGTCGCCGCTCATCCCGAATACTGGATCTATGTAGAGTATCTTCATAACCGGTTTATCAGTGTCGCAAAGTATGCCGCTCCAAAACCGTTGTCTATGTTGAAAACGGCCACGGTCGAACAGGAGTTGAGCATCGCGAGGAGCGCCGTCAGACCCGAAAAGCTTGCCCCGTAACCCACGCTCGTAGGCACGGCGATAACGGGCACGCCCACGATGCCGGCAACGATCGACGGGAGGGCCCCTTCCATGCCCGCCGCCACGATGATGACCCGGGCCCTTCTCAAGGTCGGCAGATTCCCGAGGAGCCGGTGGATGCCCGCCACTCCCACGTCATAGAGTCTTTCCGTATCATTGCCGAAGAACGTCGATGCCACGTAGGCCTCCTCGGCCACCTTCGCATCGCTCGTTCCCGCCGACATGACAAGGACCATACCCTTGCCTTCCGCGGGACGCTCCCTGCGCACCCAGAAACACCGCGCATCGCCCGAATACGTCCCTTCCGGGAATCTTGCCAGCAAGGCCTCGCCCGTGCCGGCATCGACGCGCGTCACAAGCACGTCGAGGTCCTTCTCCCTGAAGGAACCGACTATGTCATAGAGATGGGAGAGCGTCTTCCCCTCGCCGAAAACGACTTCCGGAATACCTTTGCGGAGCACCCTGTGATGGTCCACCCTGGTGTGTCCGAGATCCTCGAAGGGCACGTCCCGGAAGCGGTCATAGGCATCCTCGACGGAGATGCTCCCATCCCTGACCGCCATGAGAAGCTCCATGACCTTCTCATCGATCATGCCAACCTCCTTCCTCTCCAAAGGCATCCCTTATCACGCGAATCGTGTCGCCGTCTATGCCGACGACGTCGAAGCGAAAACGCCGGTCTGTGCAGTGGTTCTTCTTGAGATAAACCTGGGCCGAACGTATGATGTGCTGCCTCTTGCGGGCGTCTATGGCCTCCAGGGACGCACCGAAACTGTGCCCCTTTCGCCTTTTGACCTCGACGAAGACAAGGCAGCCGTTATCCTCGGCGATGATGTCGATCTCCCCGAAAGGGCTCCTGAAGTTCGTGTCGACGATATGATACCCCTGCCTCTTCAGGACGGCCGCCGCCTGGTCCTCACCTTCCCGTCCTGTCGTCCGCCTATCCGGCACAGTGCTCTCTTACCCCCTTGAAGGTGATGCGATGGATCGGGGTTACCCCGAATTCGCTGATCGCGGCCTTGTGCTCCCGCGTCGGGTAACCCTTGTTCTGCTTGAAGTTGTATTCCGGATAGACACGATGGTATGCATCCATGGCCCTGTCACGGACAACCTTGGCCACAATGGAGGCGCTTGCCATGAAGAAGCATTTACGATCCCCACGCACGACAGGCCGGGCCTTCGGGTAGCCTTTAAGCCCGCGGTTGCCGTCAACGAGCAGGATATCGGGTTCCATCCCCGTTGCCAGCAGGGCACGCTCCATGGAAAGCAGGCTGGCCCTGAGGATGTTCATCTCATCGATCTCTTCCCGGCTCGCCATGCCGACGCCGACGCTGAGCGCGTTGTCCATTATCCACGAAAAAAGACCGACTCGCTCCTTCTCCTTCAGAAGCTTCGAGTCGGTCACACCGTTCTTGTTCTCCGGCACGCTCTCCCAGACCACGCAGGCTGAAACCACCGGGCCGGCCAGCGGGCCCCGTCCGGCCTCATCAATTCCACCCACGAGACCTGTCAGCCGGCAGATCATCGTCCTTCTGTTAATCCCTTTTTTCTTTAAGCTTCGCCGCTTTCCCCCTGAGATTGCGCAGGTAGTACAGCTTCGATCTTCTGATCTTGCTTCTCGTGGTCCTTTCGATCCTGTCGATAAGGGGCGAATGCATGGGAAACGTCTTCTCGACGCCGACACCATAAGAGACTTTCCGGACCGTGAAGGACGCCCGCGTGTTCCCGCCTCTCTTGCGGATGACGACGCCCTCGAACACCTGGATCCTTTCCTTCTCTCCCTCGAATATCCTCGTGTAGACCTTGATGTTATCGCCTATCCCGACCTCCGGGAGGTCGAGTCTCATATGCTCTTTCTCAAGCAGATCGACCATCTCATTCATGGTGTCCTCCTCTTTCGCTGAAAATTCTATCCAATATAATACCCAGCGCGACGCGAAGGGAAAGATGATTGTAATCGCCCGCGCCACTGATGGGTTCAAGCATTCTGTCACAAAAGCCCACGACCTCCTCCGTCAGACCCCAACCCGTTCCGAAGAGCACAAGGGCCGGTTGCCGTCCGGCCATGACGAGGTCGTGCAGTTCACCGGAAGACATCGTCTTTCCCTCCCTCTTCCGGGAGGACGTACCGACGATCAGCGGTCTTGGGCCGCCACCAAAATCCCCGATCATCGCATCGATGTCCGGTCTGATCCTCACCTTTTTGAGGGCCTCTCCCCGTGCGGGGTTGTATGTTGCCCCGTATCCGTGTATCCAGTGATGGATCAGCTTTTCCGCTATCTCCCGCTGTTTGGCGAGAGGTGACACAATATAGCACATGTCTATGCCAAAAGTCATGCAAGTTCTTGCCATATCATGTATTTCGAGGTTCGTGAGGCTCGTTGCCACAACGTCTCCCCGCTTGTCGTAAACGGGATAATGAATGACCCCGATACTTACGTTATTCAGGGAACTCCTCCATGATCTCTTTCAGGAACCTGCGGTCCTCGTCACCGGCCTGAAACCCCTCAAGGAGATCGGGGCGCTTGAGGACCGTCTTCCGAATCGCCTCCTTGCGCCGCCATTTTCGTATCTCCTCGTGGTTGCCCGAAAGCAGGACAGGCGGCACCGGGGAACCCATGAATGTCTCCGGTCTCGTGTACTGGGGGTACTCCAGGAGAGGCTCCCGGAAGCTCTCCGCGGAAACCGATTCATCGTTTCCGAGAACCCCGGGGATGAAACGGCAAACGGCATCGATGACGACAAGCGCAGGGAACTCCCCGCCCGAAGTCACGTAGTCTCCCACCGATATCTCCTCATCGACATACGCGAGGACACGCTCGTCGACGCCCTCGTATCGGCCGCAGACAAGGCAGATGTGGGGCAATCGCGCGAAACGCTCGGCCGTGAACTGGTCGAACCTTCTGCCCTGCGGCGAGAGGAGCACGAACCTGGCCCTCCCGTGGACCTCCTTCACATGCTCTATGGCTTTGAAGATGGGTTCCGCCTTCATCACCATACCCGGTCCGCCTCCGTAAGGGGTATCGTCGCAGGAGCGATGAGGGTCGTCGGCAAAATCGCGTATGTTGATGATATTGAAGCCGACAAGACCCTTCCCGGCCGCCTTGCCGAGTATACTCTCCTTAAGGGGCGACGCGAAGATGCCCGGGAACAGCGTGAGAACTGAAAAGATCACGGAACGAGATCCTCAATGTCCACGCGGACCGTGCCGCGGCTCACATCTATATCGATGATGAATCCTTCCACCATGGGGATCATCAACTCCCTTTCTCCTTCGACGACAAGGATGTCGCCGGCAGCCGTGTGCATGAGCGATCGAACCCTTCCAAGATATGACCCCTGCAGGGTCGTCACTTCGAGCCCGATCAGCTGGTACTCGTAATACTCGCCTTCCTCCAATCGCGGAAGGTCCTCCTCCCGGACGAAAAGCTCCTTCCCCACAAGGAAAGCGGCGTCTTCGATCGTTGAGAACCCCTGGAACGAGAGATGGAAAGAGCGCTGCCTGTACCTTACCCCTTCGGGCTTGAGTTCCATGAACTCGTCGCCTTTAAGGATAAACAACGAGGTGTAGTCGAGAAATCCCTCCTTCACCTCGTTGTAATAGTGAAACTTGACCTCACCCCGTATGCCGAATGTCGACACGACGCGGCCGACAGGGATCCACTTCATTATTCAATAATCTCGAGGACCGCTCTCTTCTTCACCTTCGTCGAAGCCGCGCTCAGGATCGTCCTCATTGCCCGGGCAGTTCTGCCCTGTTTCCCGATGACCTTGCCCAGGTCATCTTTGGCCACATTGAGTTCAATCACGGAAGTCTTTTCGCCTTCGATCTCGGAGACCCTGACGCTATCAGGATTGTCAACTAACGCCTTCGCAATATACTCGATCAACTCTTTCAACACGATCCACCTCCGTTGGTTTTATGAAAGCTCCTTCAGAACCCCCTCTCTTTTGAACAAACTCTCAACGGTCCTCGTCGGCCGTACACCTTTTTCGTACCACGTCTTGATCTTTTCCTTGTCGAGGCTTATCTCCGCCGGGTTCTTCAACGGATCATAAAACCCGACCTTATCGATGAACCTCCCGTCCCTGGGGGAACGCTCATCGGCCACAACAATGCGGTAAAAAGGTTTCTTCTTTGCGCCAAACCTCGACAATCTGAATTTTACAGCCAAAATCCCACCTCCTATCGTGAGAAAAGTTGTCTCTGGAGGCCTTTCGCGCCTCCCTTCGTGAACTTCTTCAGCATTTTTTTCGTTTCCATGTATTTTCGCAGCAGGTCGTTCACGTCCTGCACCTGGGTCCCGCTGCCCTTCGAGATGCGCAGCCTTCTGCTGCCGTCTATGATATTGGGCCGGGCCCTTTCCTTCGTGGTCATGGAATTGATGATCGCTTCCGTCTTCTTTATATCCTTTTCGGCTTCGGCGAAATCGATGGCCCCTTTGAACTTGTTCATGCCGGGGATCATTCCGATGATCGATTCCAGGGAACCCAGTTTCTTCATCTGCCGTATCTGGTCCCGGAAATCCTCGAGGGTGAACTCGTCCTTGCGGAACTTCCGCTCCAGCTCCCGGGCCTGTTTTTCGTCGAAGACATCCTGTGCCTTCTCCACGAGAGAGACGACGTCGCCCATACCGAGGATCCGCGATGCCAGCCTGTCGGGGAAGAAAGGCTCCAGCGCGTCCAGCTTCTCGCCGACACCGATGAACTTGATGGGCTTGCCCGTGACAGCCTTGATCGATATGGCGGCGCCGCCCCGGGTATCGCCATCGAGCTTGGTGAGGATTATGCCGTCCACCCCGAGCTTCTCGTTGAACACCCCGGCTATGCTCACCGCGTCCTGACCGGTCATGGCGTCGAGGACGAGCAGGGTCTCCTTCGGGCCGAGGACCCTTTTCTGCTCCACGAGCTCGTTCACCATGGCGTCGTCGATATGCAGCCGTCCGGCGGTGTCGACGATCAGCGTGTCGTACCCGTTCCGCATGGCGAAGATCTTCGCCTCCTTGCAGATCGTCACCGGGTCCTTGACCACGTCCATGGTAAAGGCTTCAACATTGATCTGCTTGCCGAGCTTGACGAGCTGATCGATGGCGGCCGGCCGGTAAATGTCGGAAGGGACGAGAAGGGGCTTGCGTCCCATCTTGCGGATGTGGATGGCGAGCTTCGCTGAGGTCGTCGTTTTGCCCGAGCCCTGAAGACCGATGAGCATGACGGGAACAGGCGGGGCCGCCGAGATGTCGAGGGGTTTGTTGGAGCTTCCCAGGACCGCGCACAGTTCGTCATAGACGATCTTGACAAACTGCTGGCCGGGCGTGATGCTGGTGAGGACCTCCTCGCCCATGGCCTTTTCCCTGACCTTCTCGAGGAAATCCCTGGCAACCTTGAAGTTCACATCGGCCTCAAGGAGTGCCACCCGCACCTCGCGAAGGGTATCCTTTATATTGCTTTCAGTAAGCTTCCCGTAGCCTCGAACCTTCTTGAAGGTCGATTCAAATCTTTCCTGTAGTTTCTCAAACATACGATATGGGGTACATTCTAGCGGAAATATCCGGGATAGTCAATGTTAATTAAGGGTTACCCATCGGTAATTACAAGGTATTACAGACGACGGGCTTGAACCGCTTAAGCCGCTTGAGCCGTTTGAGCGAAGAAACAGGCCAGTTATCCCGCTGGTCTCGTCGCATGACCCGCACTGTCCTTCGCGCGCGCCTGCGGTCACTGACCTGCTCCCAGGTATCGAGCGGGGTTTTCGGTGGCGGCGCGTATCACCGCTTCCCGGTTGAAGCCGAGGGACGTGAGGCGCGTTGTTACGGCCGGCAGGGGCATGGAGCCCCCGAGGAGTCTTCCGCTGCCGTCCGTGACCGGTCTTCCTTCATCGGAGCATGGCGATCCCTTCACTGTGTCGGAGACGAGAAGGATGCGGCCGGGGTCCTTTATCCTGAAGATAAGCTCGATCGTCCGGAGGTCGAGGTGATGGGGGTCGGCTATGACCTCCACGTAGACATCGGGGTTCATGAGGGCAAAACCGGCTATGCCCGGTTCGCGGTGGTTAAAGCCGCGCATGGCGTTGAAGATGTGGGTGATGCCCCTGGCCCCTGCCTTCAATCCTGCCTCGGCCTCGCTCCAGGTGGCGTCGGAGTGGCCCATGCTGACAATGACCCCCATTGAGGTCATCTCTCGTATGAGCCCCGCGGCGCCGTCAAGCTCGGGGGCGACGGTAACGACCCTGACGACGTCCTCGAACCCCTCCACGAGTTTTTTCCAGGCGGCCTTGTCCGCGGAGAGGAAGGAACCTTTGCTGAGGGCACCCGATCGCGCAGGGTTGAGAAAGGGCCCTTCGAGATGCACCCCCATGATGCGGGCCGCCGTCGCGTCGCCGATAATCCCTTTTCCTTCACGCTCGATCTCCATCGCCATTTTCACGGCGGAGATGTCGCGGCGCATTTCGTCGACGGTCGCCGAAAAGACCGTGGGGAGGATCGCCTCCACACCCATCGAACCCTGGATCTCCGCCATGGCGAGAATGTCCCCGGGGTCCGCCCCGTGTGTTTCGTATCCACCGAGACCATGGGTATGGAGATCAATCATTTTCACTCTCGAGCTCCCTTTCGATGGAGCCTATCCGGTGGTCATATACGAGGCCGATGAAATCGGGAGAATGCATCGGATCCCTATCCATGCCGAACAGATGGCTCGCGCAGGAGCAATCGGAGCACCCGAAACCGGGAACGGACCACCGGGATATGCGTTTCAGACCGGCGGCGAGGACACACTCCATGTCCTTTTCCGTCCTTATGGCCAGGACCTTGTGGAAAGACGACTTCTCGCGGAGGTAGTCGATATGCCAGAAAAGTCTCTTGCGCACCCTGGCGTGGCGTTCCATCCTCTTCGTGAGCCCCCTTTTCGCCGAACCGGCATAGAGATAGTAACCCTTCCTGAAATCCATGTCTCCAAGGCTGCCCGTCGTGATCCGCGTATCCTCGTCGAGTTTCAGGATGAGTATGTAGCATCCCCCGTCGCGGCACTCTCTTGCGATCATCTCCCAGGGGATGATAAGTCTCCTGACCTCATCGCCGAGAGACAGGTCGGCATTCCAGGCAAGCGCGAGGGCCTCGACGAGGATGCGGTCCCTCAATTTCAGGAACGTTTGCGAGAAGAGAAGGTCCGTGTGATGTTCGGGCATGAAGTATCGCGCGTACGGCCATTGCACGAGGAATAGCACGCCTGCGGACACCCCGGATCTTTCAAGCCGCATGAGCCCTTCTAGGTGCCTGCTTCCGCGCTTCGTGACCGCGTCAGGGAACATGGCAAGGGTGCGCCCGAAGAGCGTGCAGTTCTTCACCTCCAGCACCATCTCCCGGCCGTCCTTCTCGAGGAGAAAATCGAACCTGCTGTCGCCGAACGTCGCCTCCCGCCTGAGGATGCGGGCATCCTCGAGCCCGGGGACGAGACCCCTTCGGATGAGCGTTTCAGCCGCATCATTCGCGAGATGGGTGTGAAGGAGAATGGGGACACCCTCCTTCTCCATAGCCACCACCGTGTAGGGCAGCTTCACCCCACCGCGGTTCTCCGCAAGGTAGAGCCTGCAGCCGGGCAGGAGCAACTCCCAGAGTCTGCCCGGGTTCGGCAGGTAGGCGTCGATGACAGTCCCGTCAAGGTCGCATCGCAGGACAAACCGGTTGGGGCGCGCGAGGAATCGGGCAATCCGCGCGTCTTTCGGGACCATTCGCATGGCACGATTATAACAGATACCCAGGAGCCTTGCCCACGGAAATGAAGCTTTCCTCACCGTGCAAGGAGCCGCCGGGGATCACCTTCGCGAACGCGTCCGGATCGCCCTGACCGCCCTGACCCCAAGGGCGACGAAAAGAAGGCCGATGCCCACCGGCATGACAAGGCGTCCGAGGACCGGCGGGAGGAGCATGTCGTTCGTATAAGGCGAGTACAGCCTGTCGACGAGGAGACGAAGGGGGCATGCGAGCCTGAAGGGAAGTATGGCGGCCGCCTCGATGGCGATCGTCACGTACGCCGCGACAAGCATCCCCGTCTTCCGGCCGGTCGCGTGGCAATAGATCATGTAACACAGACAGAAATAGTTCCACGCGGCGACCACCGTGTGAACCACCTGAATCACAAACAACATCGACTTCTCACTCTGAACGCAGGTTACCCGGGATGGTCCCGGATGTCAACACCCCTCTGGCGATACACCGTTTCCGTTTGGTTTGCTTTTTTCTTCAAAGCAGATTATTGTTTGTCTGAAAAAGCTCAACAAGAGGTGACCAGATGCCGCCACGCGGGTACGCCCGTCGGCTCAGCACGCCGCTTATAACGGTCGTGTCCATCGCCGCACTCATTAGCGCGCCACTCCATCGAACCCTCGCTGCCGACGCTGACAGGATGGCGGAATGCGCCGCTATAGAAGATAACCGCGCCCGGCTGCAATGCTACGATAAGCTGTCGGGCCGGACACCGGGGAAGCCGTCCATATCGCCCGACACTCCTGCCGCTGCCGCCCCGCCGCCGGTCGGCTCGGCGAAAACAGAAAAGGCAGGGGACACGTCACCGCCGGCCGGACAGTCCGTTATGGCAAGGCACTGGGACCTTGACGAGAGAAGTCGACCAGGCCGCTTCGTCATCAGACCATATCGCCCCAACTACATCCTTCCCCTCGCGTACAACAATTCCCCCAACATGGATGCGAGCCTGGATATCAACCCGGACGCAAGACCTCAGAAAACCGAGGCCAAGTTCCAGATCAGCTTCAAGGTAAAACTCTGCGAAGACATCTTCGCAAAGGACATGGACCTCTGGTTCGCGTATACCCAGCTTGCCTTCTGGCAGGTCTACAACAAACAGTTTTCCTCGCCTTTTCGCGAGACGAATTACGAACCCGAACTGCTCCTCAACCTCCGTACCGATTACGACGTGCCGGGTCTGAAAGGAAGGATGATCAACATCGGACTCAACCACCAGTCTAATGGCAGGTCCCAGCCCCTCTCCCGGAGCTGGAACAGGGTGGTAGCGAACTTCGGCTTTGAAAGGGACCGGTTCAACCTCCTCGCGAGGGCCTGGTACAGGATCCCCGAGAACGAAAAGGACGACGACAATCCCGACATTGACAGGTTCATGGGGTACGGCGAGCTCTGGGGCTTCTACTACTGGAAGGAGCACAGGTTCGCCGTGATGCTGCGCAACAACCTCAGGCCCTCCGACAACAAGGGTGCCCTTCAACTGGAGTGGAGCTTTCCCCTCGTCCGGCATATCAGCGGTTATGTTCAGTACTTCAACGGATACGGTGAAAGCCTCATAGATTACAACAAGAGCGTGAACCGGCTCAGCGTAGGATTCATGCTCGTTGACTGGTAGGAGGTAGATGGCTTGAATCGCTTTCCCGAAACCGAAATGAAGATGATGGAGCAAGACGGAAGGATGATCAACCAATGACTGAAAAGATCAGGATCACGCTCGGATCGTGGTCCGGGAACCGCATCGATGAATTGCTTGCCCGGGCCTCGAAGATCGATGACGTGGGTGACCGGATAGCCTTTCTGTCACACCCTTTTCTCGGCACGCCATACGGGGGGTCCACCCTGGTGGGGGACCTCCGGACCACGGAAGAGCTCGTCGTGAACCTTGCCGCCCTCGACTGCTTCACCTTCATCGACTATATCGAGGCGATGCGGATGGCATCTTCTTTCGAGGAGTTCCTTGTGGCCCTGAAAAGGGTCCGGTACAGGGAAGGGATTGTTTCCTATGCCGGCCGCAACCACTTCTTCAGTGACTGGAGCGAACACAACGGGCTCTTCGTCCGCGATGTCACGGGCCGGATAGGCGCGGACAGGGTTCGGCGGACCGCAAAGATCCTCAACGTCAGGTCTGACGGAAGTCCATTCCTGGAAGGGATCCCGGCCCGGATGAGGTCGATAGAGTATATCCCGTCGTCAACGATCGACAGGCATGTACTGGGTGAATTGCACACCGGTGATTATGCCGGCATCTACACAGATACCGAAGGGCTTGACGTATCTCATGTGGGGATAGTCATCAGGGAAAAAGACAGACTGTACCTGCGTCACGCCTCATCGGCGGCAGCTTCTCGCAGGGTGGTGGACCAATTGTTCGGGGACTACTTCAGAGAAAAACCGGGCGTTGTTGTGTTGAGACCCCTCCCGGAATAAACCCCCCTCCAGAGCTTACCGCAGGAAAATGCTGCTTTGAAGATGCTGCAAAAGGGTCCGACCCGCCATATGACCGGACCCTTTCTGTTGTATTTATTGTTTGGTGACGTTTGCCGCCTGCAGTCCTTTCGGACCCTTCACAACGTCAAAATTGACTTCCTGGCCTTCCGCAAGGGTCTTGAAACCGGAGTCCTGGATCGCTGAGTAGTGGACGAAAACATCCACCCCGTCATCCTGCGTAATGAAACCAAAACCTTTGGACTCATTGAACCACTTCACAGTTCCTTTTGCCATCTTACTAAAGCCCTCCTATGTGTTTTTTTGAAGATTACGGAGCCGTGTCACGGGGATGGTAAGGCATAAAACCGCGTTTCATCACTATTGACAGCCACTTCCGAAACTTCGTTGTCAGTATCCCACAGTATCAAAAACCTGTCAATGAAATTTATGAACAAACTTTAATAAAGACGATCCCGAGGAAAACGTGTCTGGCCGCGGCCTTCCGGTCACATGCCTCTTTGCGATTCGAGAGCTGTGATCTCTCCTTTCAGATAAAGGACAAGGAACAGACCCGGCAGCGCCGCGAGGGTAGTGAAGAGAAAGAAGTTCGCCCACCCGATATAGGTCACGATGTAGCCCGATGTCGGAGATACGACAACCCGTCCCAGCACGGCGAGAGACGACAGCAGGGCGAACTGGGTGGCGCTGAAACGCTTGTTGCACAGGGCCATGACGAAGGCGACGAAGGCCGTCGACCCCATGCCCCCGGCAAGATTCTCAAAGGCGACGGCAACGACCATCGCGGTATAGTTCTTTCCGATGATGGCGAGGACCATGAAAGACAGGTTCGACACCATCTGAAGGATCCCGAAGTACCACAGCGATCTGAAAAGCCCCATCTTCATCATGAGGGTCCCCCCGAAGAGGGCCCCCACGATGGTCGCTATGAGACCCATCCCCTTGTTGATCGTCCCCACATCGGTGGGAGTGAAATTCACGCCCCGTATGAGGAATGCCGTCGAGAGGGCGCCCGCGTACGCATCGCCAAGCTTGTAGAGAATGATGAAAAGGATGATCACGACGGCCGCCCTGCGTGAGAAGAAATCCTTGAGGGGTCCCCACACGGCCTCCTGCAACGTCCGCGGCGGCACGATGTGGTGGTCGGGCTCCCGTCCCACAAAGGCCCCCAGCATACCGAAGATCATGAAAAAGGCCATGAAGAGATACGTCTTCTGCCACCCTATGTGGTCTGACATTATGAGAGCCAGCGCCCCTCCCACAAGCATGGCTATCCTGTACCCGAAGATGAAAACGGCGACACCGATGCCTCGCTCGTTTTCGGGCAGGACATCCGTGCGGTAGGCGTCTATGACTATATCCTGGGAGGCGGAGAAAAAAGCCACCCCCAGGGCGACAAAGGCAAGGGCCAGCGGCATGCTGCCGGGAGAGGTCAGGGGCATGACTGCGATGCCGAGAAGGAGAAGGATCTGCGTGGAGACTATCCAACCCCGCCGCCTGCCCAGCCATGGCGGAACGAACCTGTCCATGAAGGGCGACCAGAGGAACTTGAGCGTGTAGGGAAGTCCGACGAGTGCGAAGATGCCTATGGTCTTGATGTCGATGCCCGCGACGGTGAGCCATGCCTGCAAAGTACCCGCGGTCAACGGCAGAGGCAGGCCCGAGCCGAACCCGAGAAGGATCATCACCGCCATGCGGCGGTTCGTGAACGCCTGCAGATAGGCTGAATTCCTGACCTTCTCCAGCACTCCCGCTTTCACGCCGCTATGGTTCACCGCGCTCTCACAGTCCCAGCCGGTCGCTTATCCCGAGCATCGCGGTGATGGACAGTTCGGCGAATTCGTTAAGGGGGATACCTATGACCTCGCATTCCATGATGATATCCCGGTTTACGGAAGCTGCGAAGGCCTTCTCCTTCATGCGCTTGACCACGGATTTGGTCTTCACGCTCGCAAGTCTCCTGTCAGGATACACGAGTGTCGTGGCAACAATAAGACCCGTGATTGTCTCAGCCGCGGCGAGGGCGTGCTGAAGCCGGGTCTCACGCTTCCTGCCCGCCGCCGTCTCGTTATGCATCACAATGGCTTCCACCGTCTCGGGGTCGATGCCTTCGGCGGCCAGTATCCTTTGCGCCTCGAGGCAGTGACGGGAGAGGTCGGCGTCGGTGACCTCGATGTCGATATCGTGAAGAAGGCCCGCCAGACCCCACTTTTCGACGTCCTCACCGAATCGCGCGCCCAGCGACCTCATCACCGCTTCCGCCGCGTAACAATGGCTGAGCATACGCTCGCTCTTCACGTACTTCTTCAGTAACTGCTCCGCATCGTCTCTTGTCATCGTGACAGCTCCCCCTGTCAACGGCCCTTCTCAACGAGTTCCACGAGAAGCCGGTTGGGAAGAAGGAAGAAGGATATCCTCGTCACCCCGGTACAGGAACGACTCAGGTTCTCGTCGTAGGCACCGCAATCGGCGGGCGGCGAGACCATCCTGAAGCCCTTCTCCTCCAGGTCCTTCGAGGCCTTCGCTATGTCGTCCACCTCGAAGCATAGATGGTGCAGACCGCCGCCGGTCCTCCTGAGAAAATTATGGACCGCCGACCTCTCATCCAGCGGTTCGAGCACCTCGAGGTAGATCTCGTCTTTTTCCCCCACCGGCACAAAGGACGCGTTAACATTCTTGTCATAGTCGGGAACGGGTCTCGTGGCTGCGGGAAAACCTATGGTCCTCAGGGTCTCGACGAACTCATCGATTCTTTCCACGACAAAACCGATGTGATCGAGTTTCACCCGCCGCCAGCCTCCGCGGATATATTAACCGACAAAGGCGGGGATTGCCACACCAAAAGACAGTTTGAGCCGCTTGAACCGCTTGAACCGTTTGAACGGAGGAGGCAGTGGCAGGTCAATGGGTTGGGGTGGGCTGCAAAACTTTGTGGAAGGTTGGAATGGAGACGCCCGGGGGGTTCCCCGGGCGTCGCTGCATTGCCCCTTCCTTCTACATGCCTGCGCAGCGGGTCTCGACGGCTTTTCCCTGGTCGTCGAAGACCTCCATCTTCAGTATGGGAAATTTGGTCACGTTGAAGTCCTGAACGGCGCATATGGGAAAGTTGTTTCGGTTGAGGAACCAGTCACCCAGTTTTGGCTTTCTTACTTCGCCGGTTACGATGAACCTGATCTCGCGTATCATTGCATTAGCCTCCTTCTTCGCACTCCCTCATATCTGCGTCCTTTTCCTGCGCTCCCTGCCGCAACATCCCCCCGGCAAAGAGCACAGATGTTTCGAGCCTGGCATTCGTCTTCCGGTGTTCGCTTTTTCGAGATAGCCGGGTATACGCCCATAGAGCCCCTTGTCCTCGTGTTCCTATCTATATATATGAGATGAGGGCCCCGGGAAATGATGAAGGTCACAGTCTGCAAGAAAAAAAGAGAGGGTGGACCGTTTCGTCCACCCTCTTCGTGATACCTTGCCTGCTGTCCGGTTATGAGTTGAGGATCTTCTTTGCCCTTTCGTCGAGGACATCCGTGATGAAGGGTATTCCCGTCTCCATCTCAACGTCCCTGTTGGCCGAGAATATGTCTTCCCTCCCGATATCCTTCAGGTTGAATTTGCGGGCGCCCGCCATGAGCTGCTGGAGACCGGCGGCCAGCTTGTCCGCCAGGGTCCACATGGCGATGGCTCCGAAGGGGATATTCTTCATCTCCGACGAGCCCACCCTCTTCTGGACATCATAGTAGCCTGCGAAGATCTCCTCAGCCGAGGAACCGAGTTCCTTCACCGCGGGTGCAAGTTCGTCCCAGTTGCCGTTGACCTTTGCCCTGTTCTGCGGCTGCAGCACGCCCTCGATGTTGGAACCCACGAAACCGGGTATCATTGCGGCCCTGCCCATGCAGATCATCTTCGTGTACGGTGCGCCGAGCGCGAGCGCCTTGAATATGTGGTCCTCACGTGCCAGACCTCCGGCGAATGCGAGGTCCACGACCTTCTGCCCCTTTGCCGCTATGATCGTGGCATACTCGTATGCCTTGCTGTGAAGCAGAAGCGAGGGTACTCCCCAGGATTCCATCATGTTCCACGGGCTCATGCCTGTCCCGCCGCCGGAACCGTCGATGGTGAGCAGGTCGAGCTTTGCGTCCGTCGCGAATTTGAGGGACATCGCGAGGGCTTCCATCCCGTAGGAACCGGTCTTGAGGGAGATCCTCCTGTACCCGAGTTTTCGAAGGTAGTTCACGGACCTCATGAAGCTCTCCCGCACCTTTTCAGGCGTGGAGAGGTCCGTGTAACCAAGCCTGCTGTGGCGGGCGAAGGATTTGATGGCGCCGTGTCTGAAGGCCTCCTGCACCTCGGGGATGCTCGGATCGGGATCGACGACATAGCCCCTGTTCTTGAGGAACAGGGCATAGTCGAGACTGTCCACCTGGATCTCGCCGCCGATGTCCTTCGCTCCCTGGCCCCATTTCAGCTCAATGATGACCTTGTCGCCGTACTTGTCGATGACGTATTCGGCAACGCCGTTGCGCGTGTCTTCGACGTTCATCTGCACGATGATCGCACCGTAGCCGTCGTAGTATTTCAGGAACGTGTCGATGCGCCTGTCAAGCTCCGGCGCCTTTTCGATCCTGCCGTTGTTGATGATGGCCTCTTTATCGATGCCGACAACGTTCTCTCCCACGACGATGGGAATGCCGACGAGGGCGGCACCGGTGGCAAAGGAGTCCCAGTACTTCGCGGCGATGAAGGTGGAGCCGAGGGCGCCTGTCATGATGGGCATCCTGGTCTTCGTGACCACCTTCGACCCGAACTCTGATTCGATGCTGACGTTCGGAAAGATACAATCGTCCGCCGTATTCTTGAGCCCTTTCGGAAGGCCCCGCACACCGTAGAGGTAACCCTGGATCCTCAGCGCGTTGTAGTTCACGCCGAGATGGGTCGTGTTGGCGCTGCCCGCCGTTACGGTACCAAAGTCTCTCGGGTAGAGGATCTTCCGCCCCTTCAGGCTGGACAGGAACGTTTCGCATCTTCCCTTGCAATCTGCCCGGCACAGCGTACAGAGTCCCGATTCCGCCGGATTGCCACGGTTCACGGTTCCAATTGCGTCATTCGTTTTTGACCACTCTATCATGTCAACCTCCCTCGTGTATTCTTTACGGTAACTTCATGCCATTATACCGGCAATTGATTGCCGTTTGAGTTTCGCAAAGAATAGCAACAGCTGACTTCATTGTCAACCACAATTTTGGTGCCGTTAAAGGCGTTATGGCGATTCTTCTTGCAAAGGGGGCCGTCATCGGATATCATAATTTTACCGGCAATTTTGCCGATTATACATTTTGTTTTGCCGCGAAGGAGCAACGTGACATGGAAAAGAAGAGAAAGAAGGATCTCCTGATCCTGGGGATCCTCAAGAATTCCTCCACACCCCTCACCAGCGTGAAGATAGCCCAGGAGCTTCAGTCTCTCGGGCACGATATCAGTGAAAGAACGGTGAGGCTCTATCTGCAGAGGATGGACGCGGAGGGCCTCGCCCGCCAGACAGGCAAGAAGGGACACGAGATAACTCTCCGGGGGGAAAGCGAGCTTGATTCATCCCGCATAATCGACCGCGTGGGGTTCCTCTCGGCAAAGATAGACCGTATGACCTACCAGATGACCTTCGATCTCAACACCACATCGGGCAGCGTCGTCATCAACGTGACCATCGTAGACCCCCGTCAGTTCGCGAAGAACGTGGACTATATAACACGGGTCTACGCCGACGGCTACGCCATGGGCCACCTCATGACATTTCTCGCGCCCGGGGAAACCCTGGGCCATATCACCATACCTGAGGGCATGATCGGTGTCGGAACGGTATGCTCCATCACCCTCAACGGTGTCCTCCTCAAACACGGCATTCCCACGGTCTCGCGCTTTGGAGGGCTTCTTGAGATCGAGGACACAAAGCCTGTGCGCTTCGTGGAGATCATCATGTATGACGGGACGAGCATCGATCCACTGGAGGTGTTCATCCGCAGCGGAATGACGAACTACATGGGAGCGGTCGACACGGGAAGCGGCAGGATCGGCGCCAGTTTCCGCGAGTTTCCCGCAGAGAGCAGGGACCTCGTCGAACAGCTTGCCGGAAAGCTCAAGAGGATAGGCCTCGGAGGCCTCGTCCGCATTGGTCTGCCCGGGCAGCCGCTCCTCGACATTCCCGTGAACGAAGGCAGAGTCGGGGCCATCGTCATAGGCGGCCTCAACCCTGTCTCCATTCTCGAAGAAACCGGCGTGAGGGCTTATTCCCGGGCACTCGCGGGACTCATCGATTTCACCAGACTATTCCGCTACGACGAGATGGAAAGCAGGATAAAGGAACATCTCTGAGAGGCAGGTGATGGGTGATGGGTGATGGGCAGGAACAAAAGAACAACTCCTTCCCGTGACCGGGATTCTTTTCGGCAATTTTGCCGGTTCGGCTCCCGGCATTTTTGCCACACAGCACCTTCGCGATCCGCACAAAAGAGTTAAGAGACCCTGGTCTGCCCCAATTGGCCCCACCCCTCCCATAACCCATTACCCATCACCTATTACCCATTACCCCTCTTCTCCCTACACCCCGATCTCCCCTCTCGTCACCGTGACCGCCTGACCGAAGAGATGGACCCGGTCGCCGGCAAGGCGGACCTTTACCGTACCTCCGCGGCATGACACCTGCCGGGCGATGAGGTCATCCTTTCCGAGGCGCCTTCCCCAGAAGGGTCCCAGGCAGCAATGGGCCGAACCGGTGACGGGGTCTTCATTAACACCCACAGCGGGGGCGAAGAAACGGGACACAAAGTCGAAGTCGCTCGTCCCCGCCCTGCTCGTCACGATGACCCCACGCACCGGCAGCGCGAGAATCCTGCCATAGTCCGGGGTCAGCCCCCGTACCGTCTCCTCGGAATCCACCTCCGCGATGTAATCCGAGCGGCTCGCACCCACGTACAAAGGCTCCACGCCAAGCGCCTCCCTGATACCCTCCGGCGTTGCGATCTCATCATCCGGGGTCGCGGGAAAATCAAGGCCGATCCATTCCCCTTCCCGCGCACAGGTCAACACGCCGCTTCGCGTCTGAAAGACAATCCTCTCGTCCCGTGCCGCCAGACCCTCCTGCCACAGGATATGGGCGCTCGCCAGGGTCCCGTGCCCGCACAGATCAACCTCGACCATCGGGGTGAACCATCTCAGGTTGTACCCGTCAGCCGACCGGATAAGAAACGCCGTTTCCGAAAGGTTCATCTCCGCGGCCACGCGCTGCATCCAGTTGTCCACCTTGGGATGGGAGAGAATGCACACTCCCGCCGGGTTGCCGCCAAACGGCTTCGATGTGAAGGCATCGACGTGAAAGATCTTCATGACACGCTCCTCGTTTCGCGCAGGATCATTACGTTCCTTCGGGAATTTTCTTGAGATTCTGCGTGAAGCTTCCGCCGTTGTCAACACAAAACGGCTCGTACTTATTGACAATTCCTCTTCCATTGCATATAACCTTTGTCAGGATTGGTGGTAAGGCATTGAACGTTGGGACATAAGGGGTTTGCGCTATGAAAATGATTACGAGGATCATCATCTCCGCCCTTCTCATGATGTCGGCATCAAGTGTGTGCCTTGCCGACCCGCCTGACCCGCCGGCGCCCCAGCAGCCCTCGGGCTACACGGTCTGCCTGCCAGGTTGAGAGGTCCCCGGCAGGTCCATTATGATGCAGGGAGGCACGAACATCCGGTGAAGAAGCTTGTACTGATCCTGGCCGTAATCATCTTTCTTTCCACTTCAGTCGCTATCTCCCTCGCGGACAAGGGGCGGGACCCTCCCGACCCTCCCGTGGCGCCCGTTCCCGAACCGATTGAGCGTTCATTGGCGGTACCTGCCGAACGGGCACCCGGCGCCGCGAACGCAGACTCCCGCGGTGCGCTCCCGACGGGTGCGTCCGATCGAGGCCATCTCTGAGCAAAGCGGGTTCCAACAACAAGGCGCAAACGAGTCCCCCGACCCTTGCGCCCGGACCTGTCTTGAAAGCTTTCCCTGAGACAGGCATCAAAAACCCTATATCGAGGATTCGACCGATACAATGACCAATGACGTGATGAAGCACCCATTTTCCCTTTCCCTCGTCATACTCGTTCTTATCACCCTGTCCTTCCTGCCCCCCCTTGGCGCGTCAGCGTCGGCACCTTTGAACGACGAGCAGGAGCGGACCGCCAACGATCTCATAAAGGGCTATGGATCGGGAGCGAGCGCCTTCTGGAGCATCTTCGGCGATGTCAAGGAACGAATCGACGGGCCTGTCCTCAATAAGATCCTTGACCATGCGGCGGCAAAACGGGACACGACCCTCCTGCTTCTCGTGCTTGAAGGCGCCCGTGTAAAGGGTGACGAGAGGATACGCGCCTCGCTCACGCTTTCCGCGGCCGACCTCCTTCTGTCCATCAGCCGATATGATGAAGCGGTCAAGCTCTACGATTCCGCCATGCCCCTGGCACGAAGTCTGGAGGACCCGGTCCTCATGGCGAAAGCGCATGAAGGCAACGGCGATATAGCCTTTTATTCCGGGAATCCGACAAATGCATTGCTGATGTACAGAAGGGCCGCCGACCTCTATGCCAGGGGAGGCTCGCTGCCCGGCCAGGGTATCGTCGCCCGCAAGATAGGAGATGTGCTGATACAGACGGGAGACAACGGGCAGGCCGCAAAGGTCCTGGAGCGGGCCCTCGGCATCTTGAAGGGCGGCCCGAACCCCGTCGAGGAGGGAAACATCTATCGCAGCCTCGCCAACCTCGCGATGAGGCAGCGCGACCACAAGACAGCGCTCAGTTTTCTTGAACTGGCCCTGGGGCGCTACACGACCGCCGGCCACAGGGCCGGCGAGGCCGACGTCCGCCGGGGCTTCGGCGAGACCGCCCTCAGGACGGGGGACAGCGAAGAGGCTAAAGAGGAGTACTCGAAAGCGCTTGCCCTTTACGACGAGACAGGGTGTTACGTCGGACAGGGCTATGCCCGCAAGGGCCTCGCCGATATCGCCTTCTTCGCCGGCAGGAACGATGAGGCCCGCGGCCTCTACGACAAGGCCTTTGAAAGCTTCACGGCAGCGGGATACCCCATGGGACAGGCCGACGTCCTCAGAAGAATGGGCCAGATCGCTCTGCGCAGCGGCAACATGGCAGAGGCCCTTAGGGCATACGAAAAGGCGCTGCCCATATACAGGAAGGTCAGGGAGCCTGTGGGGCAGGCCGATGTGTACAAGGGACTCGGCGACACAGGTTATTACGGCAGGAACTTCTCCCGGGCCCTCGAGATGTATGACAGGGCCCTGCCCTACTACGTCCATGCCGGCGAACCCCTGGGGCAGGGTAATGTCCATCGCGCCACCGGCGACATCTATTTCTATGTCGGTGATTACACGAAGGCAATGGGCTATTACGAAAAGGCCCTCTCCTTCTATATGAAGGCAAACTCCCCCATGGGGCAGGCGAACACCTACCGCACCATGGGTGAGGCTTACCTGAGGCTCGGCAGGACCGACCACGCCCTCGCCATGTTCACGTCCGCTATGGCCCTCTACAAGAAGGTCAACGAACCCATCGGACAGGGAAGTATCTACAGGGCCCTCGGCGAGATCTACCTCGAGAGGGGCAACAGGATGGGCGCTCTGGACATGTTCCGCGAAGCCCTGAACTACGTCACGGCCGCCCATTCCGTCGTCGACCAGGGGCATGCGTACCAGGGCATCGGCGACGTCTTTCTGTCGGCCGGCGACCTCGGGAAGTCTCTCGAAAACTACGATACGGCCCTCGAGCTTTACCGCCGGATCGAGGACAAGGAATCGGAAGCCTTCATCCTTATCAAGAAGGCCGGGCTCGCAGATCGCAAAGGGGACGTGAAGGAGGCGACAGACCTTTTCGAGGCGGGCCTCGGAAAGTTCGAAGTGGTGCGCTCCCAGGCCATGTTCCCCGACATGAAGAAGAGCTACATGGAAAAGGTCCACGGTCATTACGAAGACGCGGCCGTCTTCATGCTCGAGGCCGGCGAGAACGAGAAGGCCTTCCGCACCATCGAAGCGATGAAGGCCCGGGTGTTTCTCGACCAGCTCGCGGAGGCGCGCGTTGAGCTGGAAAAGGGCATCGATCCGGCGATAAAGGCGGAGCGCGACGCCCTGGAGAACGAACTCATCATCACAGGCAGGAAGCTCGCGGAGGAATCCCGAAAGGACGTGCCCGACAAAAAGGTCGTGGAGAAGCTGAAGGGTGCATCGTCTCTCACACAGGAAAAGCTCGCTGTCCTGAAGAGGGACATCCGCTATAAGAACCCCCTGTATGCCTCCGTCCAGTACCCGGAGCCGGTCTCCGTGAAGTTCCTCCAGGAGAAGGTCCTTAAGGAAAGCGAAGTCCTCGCCGAGTATTTCCTCTCGAAGAAGGGGGTTTACTGTCTCGTCGTGAGCAGGAAGGATTTCGACGTAGTGAAGCTCTCCATTAGCCAGGCGGATCTCCTGTCCAAAGTGAAGAAATTCCTTGCCAATATCAGAGGCCATCAGCAGAAGGAGCGTTTCCGCGAGACCCTCGCCGAAGAGCTTTACGCCATCCTTGTCAGGCCCCTCGAGACCTTCCTCGGCAACAGCACGCTCATCGTCGCACCCCATGGAATCCTCGCTTATCTTCCTTTCGAGGCTCTCATGACCGGGGAGGAGGGGAAGAGGGCATTCATGATCGAGAAGTATCCCGTCTCTTACATCCAGTCGGGAACGGTCCTGTCCGTTCTGCGCAGCCAGTACGAACGCGAGGGGTCCGGGGGCGGCTTTGCCGGTTTCGGGGACCCCGTTTACGACTACGACAAATACCTGTCAGAGACTCCGGACGCGAGGGAAACGAAAGCGCGGGAGGAAAAGAAGGACACGATGAGCAGCGGGGATGCAGGGGATGAACACCCCGCCGTGAACCCGGGCACCGCATTCACGAAGAACAGCTACCTTCGTGCAGGAGGAACGCTGACGCGGCTGCAGGGCAGCGGCGAGGAGGTGGAAGGGATCCGGAAGATCTACGAGGAACAGGGCAGCCCCGCCCGGTCATTTCTCAGGATCGAGGCCCGGGAGGAAAACGCCAGGTCGCCCGAGATGGGCAGGTATGCCTTCATTCACTTCTCCACCCACGGCATTCTCGAACCCGGATTCCAGGCCATAGCGTTGAGCCAGATACCGGGGGACAGGGAAGACGGGTTCCTGACGCTGGGGGAGATCATGAACAGCCGTTTCAACGCCCGTCTCGTGGTCCTGTCGGCCTGCGAGACCGGCCTTGGCGAGATGAGCCATTCCGAGGGAGTCACGGGCCTCACCAGGGCCGTCATGTATGCCGGCAGCGCCGCGGCGGTGGTAAGCCTCTGGAGCGTTGCCGACGAAGGCACGAGAGACCTGATGATCCGGTTCTACGATGGTCTGGTCAAAAAGAACATGCCAAAGGTCGAAGCCCTGAGGGCGGCAAAGGTCCATCTCCTGAAGGACGCCAGGGAAGACTCCTTCTCCCACCCCTTCTTCTGGTCGGCGTTCGTGATGTATGGAGAGTGAGAGGGAGTTGCAGCCGCTTAAACAGCTTGAGCCGCTTGACAGGCTGTTGACAAAGTGATTTCTGAAGACGATTCGTGTTCTTTCGTCATTCCGGCGAAGGCCGGAATCCAGTAAAAACGAGGGGTTAGAGAAACCTCTGGATTCCGGCCTAAAGCCGGAATGACGTAGAAAATGGGTTTATCAACAGCCTGTTGAGCGTCAAAGACCTCACTCCGTGAGGAAAGCCATCAACGTTCGAGCGGCTCAAACGGCTCAAGCTGTTTAAGCTGTCACTTATAGATTCCGCAGCCGATGTAGACGTCGCCTACGCGCTGACAGTAGGTGGTCTTTTCCAGGATCCTGCCGGTCCCGGGATTCATCCACTTGTAGTCGACCCAGCCCTTGCCCTTCGTCTTCGCCACATCGCTGATCTCCTTGATGAAGTACTTGCCGTCGGCATCCTTCAGTTCGTGCATCTCCTTGCCGACAAGCCGGGGGTTCTGCCCGTGCGCCTGGGTGACGCCCTCGATGGTGTTCACGAAAATGTAGAGGTCACCCTTCACGAACCGTCCGTGGGGGTCGCTCATCTCCTCGTAGGCCTTCTTCCTGTCGCTCGCGCTCTTGAGATACTCGGCCGCCTTCTCGACAAAGAGCACCACCTCTTCCTTGCTCACAGAGCTTGCCTGGGATTCATCGCGGCGCTGCAGCTTGAACTGGTTGGCGAGCCTGTTCAGCTCCACCGACAGGTTGGACAGGTTCGATGAGGCGTCGGCGTTCTCGGCGATGTTCTTCGCCGCCGTGTCCATGATCTTTGATATCTTCTGAATGTTGTTATTGATCTCGTTCGTCGTTGCGCTCTGCTCTTCCGACGCCACCGCTATCTGGTTTATCTGCGATGCCAGGGTGTTGATCTGGTTCAGGATCTCCTTGAGGGCACTGCCTGATTTTGCCGTTTCGTTGTTGCCTATCTCGACCTCTTTGACCCCGCCTTCCATGGAAACGACGGCGTTCTTCATCTCGTTCTGCATCGTCTGGATCGTATCCCCGATCTGTTTCGTCGCACCCGTCGTCCTTTCCGCCAGCTTGCGGACCTCGTCGGCGACGACGGCGAACCCCCGCCCGTGCTCGCCCGCCCGGGCCGCCTCGATGGCGGCATTCAGAGCGAGGAGGTTCGTCTGCTCCGCGATGTCGTTTATGATCCCGGCGATCTCGCCGATCTGGTCGGACCGTTCTCCCAGTTTCTGGATGATGAGGGCCGATTCCTTGACGCGCTCATCGATGCGGCCCATGCTCCGGATGATCTCCTGGATGATGGTCTCGCCCGTCACGGCCGAATTGTTCGCTATCTCGGAACTCTTTGCCGCCGCGATGCAGTTGTTCGTGATCTCCGCCGCCGTTGCCGACATCTCCTCACTCGCCGTCGCGACGGAGGTGATCTCCGTCAGGACGACGTCGGCGCCGCGCGCCATCTGGCTCGCTGTCGCGTCGAGGGTATTGACGGCGAATGATATCCGACCACTCCTGTCCGCGACCCCGGAGAGAGCGTCGCTGAAACGTTCCACAAAGCTGTTGAAGTTCCTGCCCATGACACCGAACTCGCCGCTCGACGCCTCTTCGAGCCTCTTTGTGAGGTCTCCCTTCGAGAGACCCTCGAAGGACTCAGAGATCTCGCTGAAAGGTTTGCGGACAAGCAGCGCCATGAAGTAGCCCGTCACCAGGACAACCGCCACCGCCGCCGCCATGACAGCGAAGATGACCGGACTGACTGAACCCGGAAAATACAGATAGAAGACAATACCACAGCCGGCGATCAGAACAGCCGCCACGACGGGTGAAACAAACATTTTTTGCGTAATGCTCAGGTTGCGTAAGAATTGTTTCACAATGTAACCTCCCCTTTTTTCTTCTCCCTTGCATTTTTATCGAAAGATGTGAAAAAAGGTTAAGGAGAAAGGGAAAAGGGGACAGGACAGAGGCTGATAGGACGAATAGGAAAATAGGACCTATAGGACATATCGGACTTATAGGACACAGATAGGACTTATAGGACATCTTGAAAGCAATTGCCCACTCACAGCGGGCGATCGATCCGTCCTACAGGTCTTGTTGGTCCTATAGGTCCTATTTTCCTATTCGTCCTATCCACCCCGCCCGCGTTCTGCCCCCTGCCCCCCCTGTCTCACTGTTTCTTGCAGTAGAAGGAAAGCGTGTCTCTTCCCGCTCTCCAGAGGCGCTCGGCTTCGGTGATTTCGATGGAACTCAGGACGACCCGGTCCCCCGGTCTTACCTGGGCCAGCATGTCCATGTCGGCGTCCGCCACCGTGGCAAGCCGGGCATAGCCGCCGATGGTCCTCTCGGCGAGGGTGATGATGGGGTAACCGTCGGGCGGGACCTGGATGGTCCCCGGCAGGAGACCCTCGGATATAATGCTCCGTTCCGCTTCGTCGCGGAACCCGAGCGGCTCCCCTTCGAGGCGGATACCCGTGCGGTTGAGCCGCGAGGTGGCTCTGAAAAGGACAGTCTCCTTCCGGTTAGCCAGAAATCTGACCGACCCGAGGAGAAAATGATCGGCCTCCGGTCCCGCGATGACCCTGATGAGATGGGGCTCACGCATGGAGGGTATCATTGTTTCGGGAACGGTCAGAAGCCCGGCAGGCTCACGGATATCCCGCAATGCCACCCTGTCTCCCTTCATGAGCGGCCTGCCGTGAAAACCTCCGAAGGTGCATTCCAGGTTCGTCGTAAAGCTGCCCATCACGGACTCGACGTCGATGATGCCCGAGAACGCTATGTAGTACCTCAGCCCTTCCAGGACCTCCGCGACACGCAGGATGCTCCCCTCCTTCGCGTGAACGGCGGCCCACGGACGCAGGGGCTCGTCGTCGAGGGTGGCTTTCACCTTCGCACCCGTGACGGCAAGGCTCATGTCCTGCAGAATGCGCAGCCTGAGGTCGTTTCCCATGATCTCGAGAAGGGGGGCATCCTCGGGGATGTCCACGAGATAGCGCGCAATCGCCGAGGCGTGGCGATCGAGCTCCCGTGAAGACGGGACGCCTATGTGCCCGTGGCCCTGTCGGCCGCGGTCCACAATAATGGACAGAAAACCGGGACTGAGGACCTCTATCATGCCCGCATGAACCTCACGATGTCACCGAAGCTCAAGAGACTGAAGGGCGGATTCAGATGATCGAAGAGTCTCACCATGGTCCTGCCGATGACCCGCCAGCCCGCCGGCGACTCAAAGGGGTAGATCCCCGTCTGAAGCTGAGCTATTCCCACCGACCCCTGGGGGACCTTGAGGACGGGGGTGTCCTGCCGCGGCACGTAGATCCTCCTGTCGAGCGGACCCAGGTAGGGAAAGCCGGGCATGAAACCCAGGGCATAAACCCGGTAGGCGGCCCCCGAGTGGATCTCTATGACCTCCTCCGGCGAAAGCCCCGAGTAGGAGCAGACGAAATCCATGTCCGGCCCGTAATCGCCTCCGTACCTGACCGGTATCTCTATCCGCTGCACATCGGGAAGAGGCATCCCCCGCCAGTCGCCCTCCATCCCCTTGAGCAGTTCCGCCAGGTCTTCGAAGCAGGCACGCTCCCTGTCGAAGCAAATGAGACAGGACCTGAAAGAGGGAATGATCTCGGCAATGCCGGGGAGGTTCAGCGAACTCGTGTAAAGGAAGAAACGCCGAACCGATTCGTGGGTCGCATCGTCGATCGCCTGCCCGAAAATGACCCTGATACCCTGTTCACCGAAACGTTCGATATCCATAAGATCACACGAAAGAGCCGAGGGGCCTGACCGCTATCCCCTCCCGGGCGGCATATTCCCGGATCAAAGGAGCGGCGGCAACGCTCTCCCCGTTGTCGCCATGGACGCAAAGCGTGTCGATCTCAAGTTCCATCCGCCGTCCGCTCACGCTCTGAACGCACCCGTCCCGCACCATTGCCACCGACCTGAGGGCGATATCCTCTGCATCCTTTATGACGGCCCCATCCCGAACGCGCGGCACCAGCATCCCGTCGTCGGTGTAGGCCCTGTCGGGAAATGCTTCAAGGGCGACTCGAATACCCAGGGACCGGCAGCGCCGTTTCAACTCCACGGAAGCCGGGGAGGCAAGCGTCACGAAGACGATATCACCGAAGGCCTCCCTCACTGCCCCCGCGATGTCGAGAAACAGGTCCTCTTCCCCTGACACGCGATTGTACAGGGCGCCATGAAGCTTCACATGCTGAAGGGATATACCCGCACGAGAGGCGAAACCGTTAAGCGACCCGACCTGATAGACCACCCAATCCACGATCTCCCCGCCGTCCATATCCATGCGGCGCCTGCCGAATCCCTGGAGGTCGGGGTAACCGGGGTGCGCCCCGGGCATGACACCGCATTCCCTGCAGAGCCCCACCGTTCTCCTCATCACTCCCGGATCCGACGCGTGAACACCGCAGGCGATGTTTGCAGAGGTCACGTGGTGCATTATCTCCGCGTCGTTCCCCATCACCCATGCCCCGAAGGACTCCCCCACATCACAATTCAGATCGAAGACGCCACGCATCGTGCCCAATTCTACCAGAAAACCGCCCGCAATGACAGTCCCGGCTCACCGGGCCACGGAAGGCCTTTACAACCCCTCCTGCTTCTGCTAAGTTTTGGGAGCCATGGCGAAAAAGGTTACGGGAACAGCGAAGCCGAAGAAGAAGGTCGATGCCTCCAATGAAGATGTCAGGCGGCTCAGGAGGTTTCTTTTCCTCTGGGTGCCCATCATCGTGATCGTCCTTGCCGGTGTCTACGCGGCCGCCCTAGATCCGGCAAAACCGACGGGCAAAACGATGGAAGCGAGCATCGTCGGGAAGGAAACGACTGCCGGGGGGCAGTCCTCGTCGGCCATGTTCAGGGTACGCCTCGACAACGGTGAGGAGGCTGTGATCTTCATCCCCGAGAGACAGGCCCCGATGCCGCCGGGACGGGTCGTGGTCGAGGAATACATGACCACCCTTCTTAAACAGAAGACCTACAGGTACCTGCGGAACCGGACAGGACAGGAAAGTTCAGGAGTTCAGGAGTTCAGGAGTTCAAGAGTCTAAAGGAAGGGATGGGAACAACGGAGCTGACCGGCGGGGAGCCGGAGAATGTAAGGTATGCCTTTCGCTTCACGGGGACGGCGGGCGAGTATTTCAGGATCTGGATCGTGAATCTCTTCCTCACGGTCATCACCCTGGGGGTTTACGCAGCCTGGGCCAAGGTCCGCACCCGCCGGTACATCTGGGCCAACATCGACCTGGCGGGCCACCCCTTCACCTTCCACGGCAGACCGGCGGCGATCCTGAGGGGCAACGTCATAATCGCGGCGCTCTTCATTGCCTACATCGCCACGGAGCGGTTCGAACCCGCCTTCGCCGGCGTCCTGTTCATCGTCTTCACCTTCATCTTTCCCTTTCTAGTCTGCAAGTCCCTGCGCTTTAACGCCCACAATACCTCCTACAGGAATATCCGCTTCCACTTTCAGGGCACCCTCCGGGAAAGCTACGAGACGTACCTTCTCTACGCAGGCATCGTCCCCTTCACCTTTTTTATCTTCTTCCCGGCCTGGCAGTTCTACAAAAAGAGGTTCTTCTTCGGCAACCTGGCATACGGCACGACGGGAAGTTCCTTCGCCGGACGCAAAGGGCCCTTCTACAAGGCCTACCTCCTGGCCGCGGTTCTGGGTGTCGCGGTCTTTATCGCCCTGTCTTCTCTCGCCGCCCTCGGCGTCCACCGCCTTTCCACGGGTGCATCGGCCGGGTGGGGACCGCTCAGGGTCCTCTACTCCCTCTTCTTCACGTATCTGATCGGGGCCGTTATCCTCTACACCCTCCAGGCCCTCATCTACTCCATGACGATGAACCACTGCTGGGCAAGGACACGACTGGGAGAGGTCCGCTTCGTGAGCACCCTTGCGGCGCACAGGCTCCTCTTCATACGGATCACCAATATGGCGGCCATCTTCTGCTCGCTGGGTCTTCTCATTCCCTGGGCAAGGATACGGCGCACCCGGTACATTCTTGAAAACCTCGCGGTGGTCACCGCATATGGACTCGACCGCTTCGCCGCCCGCGACGCAGCGGAGACAACCGCCGTCGGCGATGCCGCGACGGATTTCGTCGGAATAGAGATAGGTCTATGACGCGCTTCGATGCACACTTCTTCGATGGAAGGACATCCCGGGCCCTGCCCGTGACCGTCGATTTCGACGGCGTGACCCTCGCCTTCGGGGACGAGACGGAAGGTACCGCGACAAGAGAGTCGATCATCGGCTGCTCCATCGACCCCGCCATCGGCCGGACGAAACGGTCCATCCGGCTGCCCGGAGGCGGTCTTCTGCAGACGGACGATCACGACGCGGTGGCGGCCCTTCAGCTGAGCGGAGGCTTCCGGCAATCCTCAAGCCTCGTCCATACACTCGAATCCCGATGGAAAACGGTGGCGGCCTCAATGGTGTGCCTTGCTCTCGTCCTCTTTGCGCTCGTCTGGTACGCCATCCCCCGAGCCGCGGAACGGGTCGCCCGGGTCATCCCCCCGGAGGTCACCGCCTCTGCCAGCAGGAACACCCTCAAGATCTTCGACGCTCGTTTTCTGGGACCGAGCGGATTGACCTCAGAGCGGCAGGATGAGATCAGGGGCCTCTTCGAAGACGTTGCCCGAAACATCGACCCCGGCGGGGCGACAGGATACACGCTCACATTCCGGACCGGGAAGAAGGTCGGTGCCAACGCCTTCGCCCTCCCCTCGGGGATCATCGTCGTCACGGACGAGCTCGTCTCCCTCTCTGAAAGTGATGACGAACTCGCCGCCATTTTCGCCCACGAGATAGCCCATGTAAGGCATCGTCACGCCCTCAGGAGCGTTCTGCAGAGCACGGGCGTGTTCTTTCTCATCACGCTCCTCGCGGGAGATATGACATCCATAACCGGTTTCGCCGCCTTTCTCCCCACGCTGCTCATCGAAAGCGGCTACTCACGGGAGTTCGAAAGGGAGGCCGACCACGCGGCCGCCTCTTTTCTCATCGCAGGCGGCAAAGGGACGGCTCCCTTCAGGGAGATGCTTGAGAAACTCGACCTCAGTCAGCCCGGAGCACTCAAGTTGGGTGTCTTCTCCACCCATCCCGAGACGGCGAGACGCATTGAGCATTTGAAGGAGCTGGAAAGAACGGGGGGCACGGGATCGAGATAACGGCAGACCTCGGTGCATCCTTTGTAAGGTTGTCCCGTTTCTGCTATAATTGTCGGGCATCCAAACCTTGAATGAGGACACCATGAAGAAAACGATCCGTTGGTCACTGCCCCTCACTCTCATCCTTCTCATCTTCGCTGTCGCCATTGCGGCCCCTGCGCGAGCGGAAGGCGGGAAACATTTCCTCTGGCAGGTAAAGACACGGACAGCCACGGTGTATCTTCTCGGCTCCGTCCATCTCATGAAAAAAGAGGCGTATCCCTTGAGCCCGGTTATCGAGGACGCCTTCGCCCGGTCCGATACCGTGGCCGTCGAGGCAAACATCAACGACATCGGTGAAGGCACCCTGGCAAAACTCCGCTCCCTGGGGTTCTACGGAGTAAATGACTCCATAGCCAACCACGTGTCACGGGAAACATACTCCTACATCGCCGCCGAGGCCGCCCGGCTCGGCTTCCCCCTGGCTGCCCTCAACCGGCAAAGGCCATGGCTCCTTGCGATAACGATGTCATCGATGGAGCTCACAGGGGCCGGTTACGATCCACGCTACGGCATCGACAAGCACTTCCTCACGAAAGCGGCAGGAAAGAAGAAGGTCGTGGAACTGGAGAGCATCGACTACCAGATCGATCTTCTCGCGGGACTGACCGACGCGGAGCAGGAGTCTTTTCTCCTCTACGCCCTCCGGGACCTCAATTCCCTCATACAGCAGGCAGACATCCTGATGGCCGCCTGGAAAACGGGCGACAGCGACGGGATCGCGGATATGCTCGAAAGGTCGGTGGGCGATGATGAGACGCTCAAGACAGTCTACCGAAAGATCATGACCGACCGGAACAGGAACATGGCGGCGAAGATAGCTCAGCGCCTCAGAGAACCGGGAACCTTCTTCGTGGTCGTGGGCGCGGGGCACCTCGTGGGCAACACGGGCATCGTGGAGCTTCTGAGGAAGCAAGGGTTCACAGTGGAACAATTATAATAATGATAAAGGAGTCTCACAGATGACGCGGATCGTTCTATTGCGGCACGGAGAAAGCCAGTGGAACCTGGAGAACAGGTTCACGGGCTGGACGGATATCGACCTCTCCGAGAAGGGAGTTGAGGAGGCACGGCAGGCCGGACGCGCGCTGAAAGAGGCCGGTTTCGTTTTCGACGTGGCCTTCACATCGGTGTTGAAGAGGGCCATCCGGACCCTCTGGATCGTCCTCGAAGAGCTTGACCGCATGTGGATACCCCAGCGCAAGTCCTGGAGGCTGAACGAACGCCATTACGGGGCTCTCCAGGGCCTCAATAAGGCCGAAACAGCCGTGGAGTATGGAGAAGAGCAGGTCCGCCTGTGGCGGCGCAGCTACGATGTGCCCCCTCCTCCCCTTGAGCGCCGGGACAAGCGTTTCTGCGGCAACGACCCCCGGTACGACGCCCTCGCCCCGGAGGAGCTGCCCGTCTCCGAAAGCCTGAAGGACACGGCCGTGCGCGTGATGCCCTACTGGGAAGGAACCATCGTCCCCGTTCTTGAACGCGGCGCCAGGATCATCGTATCGGCCCACGGCAACAGCCTGCGCTCTCTCGTCAAGCACCTCGACAACATCCCCGACGAGGACATCCCCACCCTGGAGATACCCACGGGCAAACCCCTCGTCTACGAATTCTCAAACGACCTGAAACCGACGAAACATTATTATCTATAGAAACGGTGTTAAGTTTTAGGTTTTAGGTTTTAGGTGAAAGAATCAAGGCTTTTAACTTAAAACTTAATAACTTAAAACGTAACACGGTCTTTAGATTTCTATCTCCATTCCGTCGTAGGCGAGGTCGATCTGCATGAGGTTCCCGGGGTCGTAGATCCTGAGGTAGCGCCTGGTGTCATTGAGGAAGGTTTCGAGGCCGTAGTCGTCGACGGTGGGTTCGTTGTGGAACAGGACGAGGTGCCTGACCCCCGCCTTCGCCCCCAGCTCCACGGCGACGATGTTGTTCGAGTGGCCCCAGTTCTCCTTCACGGAAAAGGCATCGAGGAGGGGATACTGGGCGTCTATAATGACGAGGTCGGCATCCTGGAAGAATTCGATGAACCGGCGCTCGTCGGCGGACCCCTCTTCCAGGTGTTCACTGTCGGTGGAGTAGACAACGCTCCTGCCCTCGGCCTCGAAACGGTAGCCGTAGGAATCACCGGGGTGGTTCTGATATATGACCTCAACCTGAAAACCCGCGATCTCGTAGTGTCTGCCGGGATCAAGCCTGACAAAGCCCATGTCCGCCCTCACGGGAAGGGTGATGCCGGCGTATTCCCTCTGATAGCCGAGGGCCGCCTCCATGTCGGGATGGCCGCCATAGACCACGATCCTGTTGCCCTCCGCGTACGCGGGCATGAAGAAAGGAAATCCCTGGATATGGTCCCAGTGGAGGTGGGACAGGAAGATGTGGAAGACCCGGCCCCCGGGGCCGCCTCCCTGCGCCACGAAAGGCTTGCGGGCAAGGTCCCTGATGCCCGTTCCCGCGTCGCAGATCACGCGATCCCTTCCGCCCGTTATCTCAACACAGGGTGTGTTCGTACCGTGGTGACCGGCCAGGGAGAAAGGGAGTTCCTTCTCCACAAATGCCCGGATATCGTCATCGCCCGCGAAATGTCTCCCCTTGAGGCCCTTCAAGGCCCCGGATATCTTCTGTCTCAGGTCCAGCGTGTTCGCGGCCGCGGGCAGCGACCCCCGCGTTCCCCAGAAGTGCACCTTCATCAAGAACCTCCGTCCCGGCCACGGCGCTTGGCCCCGGGCATCAATACAATAGTCGTGAGGAAGAGAAATTACAGGGACAATCGGAACGAGGATCGAAGGAGGAGCGGACCTCGTCAGGTCACGCCCTCCGACCGTCATTGCACGGTCCCGACATCCAGCACGGCACGTATGACCTCCGCCAGGTCTTCCTTCGAAAGGGGCTTCATGACAAACGCCCGGACACCGGCCTCTTTCGCTATCTCCGGCGATACGGTCGCGCTGTGACCCGTGCAGAGGATGATGGGAATATCCCCCCGTATGGCCAGGAAGTGCTTCGCCAGATCGATACCGGTAAGCCCCGGCATGATCTGGTCGGTAATAACGAGATCAAAGGAGGCTGGATTGGACGAGAATACCCTCAACGCCTTTTCGCTATCCGTCAATGCCGTGACCCGGTAGCCGAGCGATTCCAGGAGATCATGACCCAGTTCGACAAGAAGGTCCTCATCGTCCACGAAGAGCACCCTCTCCGTTCCGCCGGGAATACCATGAGGAACCGGGACCTCCGATTCCGGGCCCGCGTCGGTCTTCGGCAGGAAGACGTGAAACGTGGAGCCCGCCCGCGGCTCGCTCTCGACCGTGACGGTACCGCCAAGTCCCTTCACGATCCCGTAGACGACAGCAAGACCCATACCCGTGCCTTCACCGATCCTGCGGGTAGTAAAGAAGGGTTCGAAGACCCGCTTCATCACGTCGGGGGCCATACCTTCTCCCGTATCCGTCACCACGAGCTCCAGGTACCTGCCCGGCTTCATCCCGGGATCCCCGAGCGGTAGAGGCCCCGTGAGATCAACCTCACTCAGGGAGATGCGGAGGGTCCCTCCCCTTTCCTTCATCGCGTGCGCGGCATTCGTGGCAAGGTTCATGAGGATCTGTTGCAGCTCGACGGCGGAAGACCTGACCCGATCCTCAACGGATCTCAGATCGACAAGGATCTCAATGGTAGCCGGGAGAGATGCCTTGAGGAGATTGCACGTCTCGTTGATGACGGGAGACAGGAATGTGGGCGTCCTCGCATGGTCGGCCTTCCGGGAAAAGGTGAGGATCTGTCTTACGAGATCCCGTCCCCTGAGCGAAGCTTTGTGAATTCTCCTGACGTATTCCCGCAGATGACTGTCCTCGGGGAGGTCTTCCTCGACCATCTCCGTGAACCCGATTATCCCGGCAAGGATGTTGTTGAAGTCATGGGCGATCCCTCCCGCGAGGGTCCCTATGGCCTCCATCTTCTGGGATTGCCTGAGGCGCTCTTCAAGGGACCGTCGCTCTTCCGTCTCTGACTTGAGCGACAGGTAGGCCTTCTCGAGCTCCGCCGTGCGCGTACGGACACGCTCCTCAAGTTCGTCACGGGCCCTGAGCAGTGCTTCCTCGGCCCGCCGGCGGTCGGTGATATCCCGCGAGGTGTTGGCGAAATACAGGGGTGCGCCGGTTTCGGGGTCGCAGATGAGAAAGACCATGGCATAAGCATACATGACCTCACCGGTGGCGAGATTGCGGTATTCCAGTTCCCCCTCCCAGGACCCTTTCTCCACAACGACGGGGATCACCTCATCGAGGACCCTGTCCCTGAAAGGCTGATGCACGACCTCGAGGGCACTCATGCCGATCATCTTTTCCGGGGATGACCCCACCATCTTCGCTCCCGTTTCGTTGACGTAAACGATCTGCGTGTCGAGTTTGGCAAGGCTTACAAACTCGCTGGAGTGTTGGACCACCGCGGCAAGGCTGCTCAGCTCCGCCTCCAGCCGCTTGCGTTCCGATATCTCCATCCCCATCCCCCCCACGTAACGCCTGCCCGAAGCATCCCGAAAGGGAAAGCGGAAGTTCCACCACCAGGAGAGGGTCCCGTCGGGATTCACCGTCTCTTCGACGACGTCGATGGTCCGCTCGGCACCGAGAACGGCAAGGTCGCTCTCCCGGAACCTGGCGGCCATTTCGGGAGGCCACAGTTCGAAGTCGGTCTTGCCCCACCAGTCCTTCGAACCATCGTAGAACCTCTGCTGCAGGACGCGGTTGAGATAGACGTGGCGCCCGTCGGCATCCTTCAGCCAGGCTATGGCGGGGCCGTTGTCCATGAAGGCCTGGAACAGGTCCTGGAAGCCGTCCACGTCCGGCTGTCCTGTCTCACGGGGCGTTACCCCTTGCGATGCTCTGTGTTCCCGGGTCTTCCGTGCCGTTGCACCGGCGCGGAACGCGTTCGTCCTCCGTCCTCGTCGGGCCGGTGTTTTCGGCCCCGGATCGCCCCTTTCCATGGAACACTCCTTCAACGGGTTTGAAACCTCATCAGAGCTTGTATTATATATCTTCAACTATACTCCTGTCTCTCGACTCCTGCAAGCACTTTGACGTCCATGTCTGGAATTTCTTTGCCGGATCCTCTATAATCTCCACCACAGGAGGAGATCATGAACATAGAAACATACGGCAGCGGCACCCCTTGCGTTTTCATCCATGGCGCGGGAGGCTCGATACTGTCCTGGCTTCCACAGAAGGCGTATTTCGAGAGGTCGAACCGCGTGGTCCTCGTCGACCTTCCGGGCCACGGCAGGTCAGGCGGCACCTCAATGAGTTCCATAGATGCCTATGCCGAGGTTGTGGGAGACGCGCTTGAGGCCACAGGCTGCGGCCCGGCATATATCGCCGGTCATTCCATGGGCGGCGCCGTTGCGATGCGTCTTGCCATATCCCGGCCGTCCCTCGCGAAGGGGCTCATCCTCATCGCCACCGGCGCGAAGCTCAAGGTCTATCCCGCCATACTGGAGGGTATCCTCAGGGACAAGGAGGCAACGGCTCGGATAATCATGGACACGGCCTTCTCCGACGCGGTGCCGGCAGCCTTCAAGGACAGGGTGTTCGCGGAGTATATGAAGAACGACGCCCGTACCATCTTCGACGATTTCACCGCCTGCGACACATTCGACCTCATGGGCGGACTCGACGCGATCACTGTCCCAACCCTCGTCATCTGCGGAACGGCCGACCGCTTCACGCCCCCCGGGTACTCCCGCTATCTCGCCGATACCATACCCGGGGCGAGCCTCGCGCTTATCGCCGACGCGGGCCACATGGTCATGATAGAGAAACCGGCCGAGGTGAACGCGGCCATCGACAGGTTCGTGAACACTTGAACCTTCTTCGTTGTGCCGTCTTGCAAAGTGGAACACCTGTACAGGAAAATGGGATTTTGGAGAGGACTCTCAATCCTTGCCCGGGGTCGGGGAACCGCCGCCGGGAACCTGGAACCTGGAACGTGGAACGTGGAACCTAGAACCATCTTCCGGGGACATGAGGTTGAGCAGGTGCTTTACCATGTCGAGCCTCTCCGATACGGTAAGGCCGAGATAGAAGGCGCTTCCCATCAACACGCTTATAATCTCCCTGACGAGTATCCTATCCAGCATATCCACGCTCCCCGTTTCCGAAAAGCAATATCCATGCCAGACCGTGAGCATGAGACCCGCCGCTTCCAACTCCAGCTACCACCTGTACCGTATCCCCACGGATCCCAGCTGCCCACTCTGGTCGCCGGAGAGGACGGCGTCATACGAAAGATAGAGACTCATGTTCTTCGGGACCTCCCACGCGAGGACAAAACCGGTATTCACACTGTCCCTGAGGGGCCGGTCGCCCCTCACGGTGAACGTGGATGCAGGGTAGCCGGCAAAGGAGGCGTTGAGGAGGTAATCCTCGCTCAGGAACTCGTGGAGCCATGCGGCCTTCACTTCGGGGACCATTATGCCCGAGGCCACTTTGTACTCCTTCCTCAGCCTCAGACCCAGGGAACCGACCAGGGAGGTGGTGGTGCCGGAATCTGCGTCGAGGCTTAAGGAGCCGGCGTCACGCTCCCGGAAACCGTCCCTTGTGAAGTGGATGCCTGTCAGAGAAACCATGGGGATCACATTGAGGAGGCACAACCTGAGCTTCACACCCCCTTCCATGTGCCCTCCAAAGGTATGACCGGCGTAGACGGCGTTGGCCGTTCTTGTGATGCCGCCGAAGGATATATCCCGCGAGGTATCGAAGCGGTTATAGCCGTATGTGATAATAGAACCCGCGTACCAGGGGTCGGCGTCGTACATGCCGTAGAGGGAACCCTGGTAGCTGGAAACGGTGGCAGTATCGGAGAGGTCTTTCATGGTCGCCTTCGTGCGGGCATAGCCGAGGGAAGCGCCTAGCAGGAGGGGATCGGACACATTTCTGTCGAAACCGGCGACGATCCCTGCCAGGTCGTAGTTGTACCGGGAAGAAACGTCACTGCCATGGCGGTCTCCATTCCCCGCGTATCCCCTTACCCAGAATCCCTGTTGGGACCTTTCCCTGTATTCCATTCTCCTGAGAGCGCCAAGTACGGCATTGCCGGCGTCGGAACCCACGTCGCTTCGCGAGGCGAGCATGACGGAGCGGTTCGCAAACCGCGACGATGGCCTTCCTGACAGCAGGCTGCCCATCCTGTCCGAAAGGATGTCCATGTACCGGCTGAAGGAGAAAAAAACGGCTCCCGCAAGGCTGTTGTGGGTTATACCGCCCATCTGGTCGTAGGCACGCCTCGCACCGTCCGCGGAGAGACCCAGCATGGTGTCGATGACATATGCCATGTCGCCCGTGGCGTAGGGTGAGATCCTGTCGATGGCTGAGGCGACGGCCCGCTCGTTCCCCGGCAGGGCCACGTCGGCGAAGCTCGTCGAGTTCCGGGTAAGCGCGAGAAAGACGTTCGTCGCGTCATAGCTCAAAGACGGGGTCAGAAAGGCCAGGTTGCTCGTGACCGAGTCAAAAACGCCCGTCACGCTGCCAGCGGTGAGGATGGTGTAGTTCGTACTCACCCTGTACGTGCCTGACTCCGCGAGCACGGCGACGGTACCGCCGTTGAGCGTCGCGGTGCCGGTGACCACGAGCCTGTCCGATTGCCCCGAGGCATTGACCTCAACCTGGTAGGTCGCGCCCGCGTTGTGGGTGTAATTGCCCGTGATCGTCATCGTACCGATCGAGTTGCCCGGAGCGATGGTCCCTGAGTTGGTGATGTCCCCGAGTATCGTGCCGGTTCCCTTGAGGGTCCCGTTGTTGGTAAAGGTACCGGCATTGGTGAAGGCGCCATTGTTGGTGAAGGTGCCGCCCGCCATGTTGGTCAGTGTTCCGCTATTCGTCAGGGTAGCACCGAGGCTATTGACGAGAGTTGCCGCGTTGGTGATGGTGCCACCTGCGTTGTTGGTCAGTGTTCCGTTGTTCTGAAGCGTGGCGAAGTTGACAAGTACATTATCGTTTGTCAGCGTGGCGTTGTTCGTCAGGACCGATCCGGCGTCGTTTCCCAGCCAGCCGTTGTTGGTGAGGGTTCCGTTGTTGGTGAGAAGGGAACCGTCCTGGTTGGTGAACTGGGCCCCGGCCAGGTTGTTGAGCGTGCCTGTGTTGGTCAACGTACCGCCGTCCGCGTTGAACAACCAACCGCCATTATCATTATTGAGGGTGCCCGCATTGGTCAGGGTTCCGTTGTTGCCGAGCGTGTCGACGTTGGTCAGCGTGCCGGCGGCGGTGTTGGTGATCGTGACCCCGGCGTCATTCTCGATGGTGCCGTCATTCAACAGCGTTCCGGCAGCGATCGTCAGACCTCCGTCAATGCAACAGGACCCGGTGATCGTCAGGGTGCCTGTTCCGGTCTTGGTGAGGGAGCCGGTGCCGGAGATGGCTCCCGAATAGGTACCGTTCACCGCCTGATCGAAGACGACCTGGGCGTTGTTCGTAATGTCGCCCTGGAGGCTCGTTGAATCACCCTGCAGGATGCCGGCGTTCACCGTGGTTCCGCCGGAATAGGTGTTGGCGCCTGTCAGGATGAGGGTGCCTGTTCCGGTCTTGGTGAGGGAGCCGGTGCCGGAGAGGACGCCTGACATGGTGAGGCTGTTGCCGTTGGTGTCCACCGTCCCTCCGCCCCCATTGAGGGTGACGGAGCGGCCCGTGGTGAATCCGCTCGTCACCTGGAGGGTGCCGCCGCCGAAGGTAAGCCCCCCGGAGGCGCTGCCGAGGTTCGCGTCACTGCCCGCGCTGAGGATGCCGGCATTGATGAAGGTGCCTCCCGAGTACGTGTTCGTTCCGGAGAGGGTCAGCGTGCCGGTGCCGGTCTTGGTGAGGGAGCCGGTGCCGGTCATGGACCCGGAGTAGGTGCCGTTCGCTCCCTGGTTGAAGGTGACCGCCGCGTTGTTCATGATGGCACCCTGGAGGCTCGATGTGTTGCCCTCCAGAGTGCCGGCGCTCACCGTTGTCCCGCCGGAGTACGTGTTCGTTCCGGAGAGGGTCAGCGTGCCGGTACCGGTCTTGGTGAGGGAGCCGGTGCCGGAGAGGACACCCGAGATGGTGAGGCTGTTGCCGTTCGTGTTAACCGTCCCTCCCCCGGCGTTCAAGGTGACGGTGCGGGCGGTGGTGAACCCGGCCGACACCTGGAGAGTTCCTCCACCGAAAGCAAGGCCCCCCGAGGCATCGCCGAGGTTCGCGTCGCTGCCCGCGATGAGGATGCCCGCGTTGATGAAGGTGCCGCCGCTGTATGTGTTGGTGCCGGAGAGCGTCAACGTGCCCGTGCCCGTCTTGGTGAGGGAACCGGTGCCGGAGAGGACAGCGCTGATATTGAGTGTCCCGCTGACATTCGCAGTCGTCAATGAGATCGACTTCGTCCCCTGAATGGTCCCCGTCTGACCGGCGGCTACACTCGCCGTACCGATGCTCACGGAGCCCGTACCGTTGCTGTTGACGGTGCCTCCCGTAAAGCTGAGCGTCGTGATGTCAAAGGCGTTGTTCGAGGTATTGTTCAGCGTGCCTCCGAGGACGATGGTGCCGGCACCGCTGTAGGTGGCCGCGGCATTGTGGTCGAAAGTACCTCCGGATGAGATCGTGAGCGTTCCCGAGTTATCCAAAGCGCCGGAATTGTTGAACGTCCCGGAGCTGGTCAGGACGTTTGAATTGGTCAGAGTCGCCCCGGAGCTGTTGGTCAGGGTGCCGGAGTTGGTGAAAGTGCCGGAGTTGGTGAGGGTGGCCCAGCTCTCATTCGTGAGGGTGCCGGAATTCGTCAGCGTACCCGTGTTCGTAAGATCAACATAGTTGTGGAAGGAACCTGTGCTGTGATTCGTAAGGCCGCCATTGTTCGTCAGGTAACTGTTGTTGTTCCACGTGGCATAGTTGCCGATGGTCGCACCCGACTCGTTGACCGTGGAAAAACCCTGATCGTTCACCGTGCCGGAGTTTGTGAGGGAAGCTCCTGCCTTGTTGCTCATGCTCGCCCACAGATTATCGAGAACACCGCCGGAGTTGACCGTTATGGTACCGTAATTGTTGATATCGTTGGAGGTGCTGAAGGTGCCCCCGTTGTTGATGTTGATGGTCCCGGCGGCTTCATTCTCGTATGTCGAATCAGTCCAGCGGAAGGTGCTGATATTGAGCGTCCCCGAGTTCGGCGATATGAGTTTCTGGGCATGTGCGGGAGAGAAAGCGCAGGCAATAAACACCGCCAGCAGGACGATCACGTTCACTGTCAACCCGGGGAGTGCCAACCGCAGGCCCCGGCGTGCGGACAGATGTACGCGTGACCTGCGGGCGGACCCGGGTCTCCTGGGATTTTCGATGGATTTCATGCTCTCCTGCTTCGATCGGGTCCTGTCCTCGCCATAAGATCAGGATCCTTCGGTTCAGCCCCTGTTGCCTGTGTTTGTAGTATGCCAGCGGGGATGCTGCACGTGTCGAAAGACATTGTATTATACAACAAGACCACCCACAGATTCCTTACAGATTGACAATTATGAAAAGAATATTGTGTGAATAATTGTTAAGTCTCCAATCCTTTCACAATCACCCCGTATGTGGTATACTCTTTTCGGCTTTGAGACATTTCCATACCGCAGCCCTTGCCCTGGAGAGCCCGCCATGCCCTACGATCTGTGCAGCAATATCATCCGCAATATCTCCCGTGTCATCATCGGAAAGGAAAGGTCCATCGAACTGCTCATGGTGGCCCTTCTCGCCGACGGCCATGTGCTTCTCGAAGACATTCCCGGTGTCGGCAAGACACTCATAGCGAAATCCCTGGCAAAGAGCATAGGGGCTACCTTCAAGAGGGTCCAGTTTACACCGGACCTGTTGCCGTCGGACATTACCGGCTTCAACGTCTATGACCAGCAGAAGGGAGAGTTCATCTTCCAGGTCGGACCCGTGATGACCCACGTGCTCCTGGCGGACGAGATAAACCGCACCATTCCGCGAACGCAGTCGAGCCTTCTCGAAAGCATGGAGGAAAGGCAGGTAACCGTCGACGGAAGGACGTACCCTCTTCCCCACCCCTTTTTCGTCATGGCCACGCAGAACCCCATCGACCTCGAAGGGACGTTCCCCCTGCCCGAGGCGCAGCTCGACCGTTTTCTCCTCCGCGTTCGTCTCGGTTATCCGGAACAGGACGAAGAGGCGGCCATTCTCAAGCGGTTTCAGGAGAGCGACCCCCTCCGGGAGCTCGATGCCGTCGCAGCGCCGCAGGAAGTCTCCCGTTTGCAGGAGATCCGGAAAGGCATCCATGTTTCGGAACCGGTCAGGAAGTACATAACGGATGTGGTACGGGCAACCCGCGACAACCCCGCCTGTCACCTGGGAGCAAGCCCCCGGGGGTCGCTCGGCCTCATGCGCGCGGGGCAGGCGATGGCCATACTGAGACAGCGGGAATACGTCCTTCCCGATGACATCAAGGAGCTGGCCCTCCCCGTCCTCGCCCACCGCCTGATACTCCACGAGGAGGTTCGGCTTCAGGGAAGGTCCCAGGAGCAGGTTGTCGGGGAGATCCTCGACACCGTCCCCGTTCCCGCGGCCACGGCCTGATGGACACTATAAGCCGCCGGGCATCGAGCCTCTTCATAACCGTTCCCGCACTCGTCCTGGGCGTGCCCCTTCTTATCACCGCCCTTGTGTACAAACAGCGGGACCTTTCGATACTGATGCTTCTCGTCCTGTGCGTTGCCGGCGGGGCGAAGCTGTGGACCGCATTCGGCCACCGCGGCACTGAATGCCGCACAGGCGCGGACAAGAAGAGGGTCTTCCCGGGAAACAGGATCGAACTCACGCTCACCCTCAGGAACACCACCTTCCTTCCCCTCTGGGTCCGGGCAGACGTCCCCCTTAACGGCCTGCGCCCTGTCTCCGGTGAGGGCGAGACCCATCTCACGGGAGAGTCGGGTCTGTGGCATGACAGCGGACACTTCCGGTGGGATGTAACGGCCCCCCGCCGCGGGGTCTTTCGTCCGGGACCCGTCGGTCTCACGTGCGGAGACATCTTCGGGTTCTTCCCCAAGGAAAGTGAAGTGGACGATCCCCTGGAGATCATAGTCTATCCGCGACTCGTTCCCCTTAAGACCTTTTCCATGATACGCAGGGATTTCTTCGGCATCCCCGGAGACTTCAGCCCCGTCCGCGATCCCATCTACATACTGGGGACCCACGACTATCAGCACGGACGGCCTGCTCGGTTCATACACTGGAAGGCAAGCGCACGCCGCCATGTCCTCCAGGAAAAGGTCTTCGAGCCCACGGAACAGGAAAAGGTCCTCTTTGTCGTGGCGGTGCAGGATTTCGAACTCTCCGGTGCATCCGACGCACTTGAAAGGAGCCTTGAGGCTGTGGCGTCCATGGCGACACTCTTTGACAGGGAAGGTATCGCCACGGGGTTCGTAACCGACTCGGCGATCGAAGGAGGAGCGGCATATCTCAGGTCCGTCCGGAGGGACGCCGGTCACCTTCAGTCCCTGCTCGAAACCCTGGCACGGATCCGCATGGAGAAAGGCCGGGACATCATGGAGGCATTGCGGGGGATGAACTCCCTCCCTTTCGGTGTCACCTGCCTTAGTTTCTCCCATCGGATGGACGGCTCGTCCCGGGCTGTTCAGGAATACTTCACGAGACGCCGCGTGCCTGTGATCCATTATGTCTGGACTGCGTCATCCGAAGGAGACAATGGCGGTCGTCGGCCAAAGCGCGGCGCCATCCGAGCCATCGGAGACCTCTTCGTTCACAGGGAGGGAGACGGGGCATGAGGGGAGCCGAGAAGATACTTCTTGTCTTTTGCGGTGCCGTTATCGACTTCGCATGGCTTTACGCATGGGCGGCATTCTCGATGATACCCCTGGGAAGAAGCGGCCTTCCCTTTGCGGACGCCGCGGTGATCTTCGTCGTTGCCGCCGCGCTCACCCGTGTCCACGCGGGCAGGGGCCTGACAGTCATCGTCGTCGGCCTTGTTCAAGGCATGGGACTCGCGGCGACGGCGTTGAGGACCATCTACATCGTGAGCGACACGACCATCCCTTTCCTCGACAACCGATGGTTCACAGGATTCTTCAACGCGTCTCACAGCGGCGCGGAATGGCTCGGGTTCGCCGTCGCCCTCTTCTGGGGCTCTGCCTTCTGGCTCAGCGGAGCCTTCTTCACCGTAAGACCCCGGACGCACCAGAAGATCTGTTCCCGCTTCGATCTTGGCCTCGCGGCGTTCTTCACTCTTGTCCTCATCAAACTGGTTCTAAGCGTCAAAGGCGGCACATTCACCGGGGATACCATGACCGGTCCGCTGGCTTCCATTTTCTTCTTCTTCGGCCTCATTGCAGTGGGGATGACAAGGACAGGCGGCAGGGGTTCACCGGGCCTCGTGCGGGGCCACCGCAAGTTCGGTGTCGTCATTGGGTTCATCTTCGTTGTTTTTGCCTCCGTGACAGGCCTCATCGCCTTCTTTCAACAGCCCCTTGCGCGAGTCGCCGGGGCCGGCTACGGCTTCCTGAAGGAAGGGGCGGCTTCGGTGGGCACCATCTTTCTGTGGCTCATCAAATTCCTGTACACCCCGGGACAGGGGAAGATCCGCGAGAATCCTTCGGGCGCCGGAGGAGGCATTTCCGGTCAGTTTCTTCCTCCCGACACCGCCCCGTGGCTCGAGACGGTCGGCAGGATAATGGCGTGGGTCTTCGGAACCCTTCTCGGTGCCATTCTGCTCATTGCAGTTGTCGGCGGGGCGGTTTTTGTCGTCAAACGTCTTTTTTCCCGGACAAAAAAGGCACATGGCTCAAGCGGACGGCTGCCTGCCGCCAATGCGCTCCTTCGCGCCTGGCGCTTCATCGCTCTTCTTTCCGGCAAAACCGTGAGGTACCTCAAGGTACACAGGACAGCGGCAGATATCTACAGGGCTCTCGCGGGCTGGTCGAAGCGAAGCGGCATACGCCGGGGCAAAAGCGAGACACCGTCGGAGTTCTCTTGCCGGCTCTCAGGCACATTTCCCTCTCTCAGGCGCGAAATAGGAACCATAACGGAGGCATTCAACAGGGAGATCTACGGGGAGATGACTATCACCGGTGAGGAGATGGCTCTCCTGAGGGCAAAGCGGCGGAGACTCGCCAGCCCTTCTCTCTGGCCGGCTAGACTCAAGACCCTCATCGCGGGACAGATCACTCCTCGTTCCTGATGCTCTCCATCATGTCCTTGAAGTAGAGCTTCTTCTTCTTGAGAAGCTTCACCTCGATTTCTTCGTCCCCGGTCAGGTAGGGCTTCGCCTGGAGCATCTGAAGCTTCTCATCGAGTGATTTGTGAAGAATGCGGGCCTCGTTGTAACGCTCTTCCTTGCTTTTCTTTTCTTCCATAGACGTATAGTGTAAAGGGTCCGGAGTGAGGAGTAAAGAACAAAGAATAAATGGATAGATCCAAAGATAATGACCAATGACCAAATTCCAATGGCCAATGAAAAGGACAATGACCAATTCACCAATAACCAATTGAACAAAGAAAAGGGCAGAACGGACTGTCTGTATTGCTTTTTTGGTTATTGGTCATTGTCTTGATTCACTCGTCATTCCCCGGGATCAGGGACGTTTCAGGCCACGGAAAAGGAGGTTGCGGGAACGTTCTGCCGCCTGCATCATTTCCATCACGTAAGAGGGGCGCAGGCCGTCACGCCAGCGCGGGTAGCCTCCGCGCCAGACATAGAGGATGAGGTCATGGAAAACCGCCCTCTCAAAAAGATAGCCGCCAATGTCCACCGTGAGGCGCCGGTCGTCACAGGTGATGGAGATCGTGCTCCTGCCGGCGTAAGACCTTATCATCTCCTCGATCACGCCGCGGGTCTCACAACCCTCCGGCTGCTGTCTGAACTTGTCCTCTTCAGTCGGAAAGGGAAACCGCTTGTAAACATCGCCGATAAAACCTCTGAACTCGATGCCGTGAATCGCTCCTATCAGGTTTCCAATACGACTCCGGTCAAGGGTGTAGACATCGACGCTGACCCTCGCCGGGCCGTCCGCATCGAGAGACGCCAGTTCCGACACCGCCGCCGAGAAGTCATCGGCGAAGAAGAAGTGGACGTCGAGGAGCAGCATGTCCGTGTCGATATTGAAGAAACCGAACGCCACCTCTCCATGGCTCAAGGAATGAAAGGCAAGGGGCATGGAACCTCCAGGTCGCAGGTCGCAGGTCGCAGGTCGCAGGTCGCAGGTCGCAGGTCGCAGGTCGCAGGTCGCAGGTCGCAGGTCGTCAAAAAGAATGGCGCCAAAGGGGATGGGCTGTCAACAGAATTGTTGCACTGACAGCAAGTTTTTCTGCTTTTAGACTTGGGACCTGAAGCTTGCGACTTGTGACGGTCTTTTTCCCCTTGCAAAACACTGCCATCCGCAGGAGAATCTAGGCAATCGGACAAATCGATCACGACAACAGGTGGTGAAGGATGACGGACCCATATATCAACAATGATCTCAAGGATATCGAGAACGCTGTGAAAGAGTTCTGCGCCCGGGAGCTCGATCAGGACCAGTTGCACAGACTCGAGGACGAACACAGGTACCCGAAAGAGCTCTTCGAGAAGATCGGGGAGCTGGGGTTTATAGGCGTCGGTTTCTCCGAGGACGTCGGCGGCTCGGGGTACGGGGCCCTCGGGCATGTCATCGCCGTCAAGGAGCTGTGCCGGTGCCTGCCCGGCATGGGGATGGCCCTGAGCCTCGGATACATCCCCGGGTTCGTTGTCGATATCTACGGCAGCGACGAGCAGCGGGAGAGGTACGTGCGGCCCATGATAGAAGGGAGATACGTCTCCGCCATAAGCGTGACGGAACCCGACAGCGGCAGCGACCTTCTGAGTCTCAAGACACGGATGGAGGACCGGGGAGACCGCTACGTTGTGAACGGCTCGAAGGTCTTCACGACGAACGCGGGATACGCCGACTTCTACGCCCTCCTCGCGAAGGACGATGACCGCCAGAGCATCATGATTATCGACAAAGAGCTCATCGAGAAGAACGGTCCGGGGCACTTCGAGATCAACGACCTCGGCAGGAAGATGGGAATCAACACCACCACGTCGGGGGAACTCGTCTTCAGCGATTTTGAGATTCCGAAAGAGAATGTCCTCGGCCAGCGCGGCAAGGGCTTGAGGATGGTCCTCGACGGGTTCGAGCTCGGCAGGATAGTGATAGCCGCCCAGGCCTTCGGGGCCATGCTCTACGGCTACGAGAAGACCGTCGGCTACGCGAAGAAACGCCAGCAGTTCGGCCAACCCATAATCCGTTTCCAGTCTGTCGAGCACGACCTCGTGGACATGTACGTGGAGATCGAAAAGTGCCGCAACCTCCTGTACAAGGCCGCCTGGCTCTACGACAACAAGGACCCGGAATCGAAAAAATACTCCTCCCTTGTCAAGCTGGCGATACCCGAATGCGCCATCCGTCTCCTCAACAGGACGATCGACATCCTGGGCGGCTACGGCTACATGCGCGACCAGGGCCTCGAGGGCGCCCTGAGAGACATACGGATAACATCGATCTACGAAGGGACCAGCAACATACAGAAGAACACGCTGTCAAGGATGATCTTCTAGAAAGACCGCCGCAGGTCGCCAGGAAAGCCGGACAGGCTCCGATCTTGTCTCAAGGCCTGAATCTTCCTCCGTCATTCCGGCGAAGCCCGGAATGACGGAAAAGGTCTGTCCCAGCAGAAAGCGTAGAAAACAATACCGTTAGAAGCACAATGCGGAGAGGTTCCGTGGGGTTCTTCCCTGTCAGGTGGTCGTTTACTGCCAGTCTTTCCTGGATTCCGGCCTTCGCCGGAATGACGGAGAGGGGTGAGGGGAAAGTGACGACCCCTGCAATGTCCGGGAAGATCGGAACCTTTGCACGTGAACCTGTGACGTGTGATCTGCGACCAGCGACAGTCTTCAAACCTCTCTCAATCTCTCCTCGAATTCCCTTGCCAGGGCGTCGTGCTCGAGGGTGAGGACCTCGAGTTCGTCGAAGAGGTTGTCGATCCGTTGTCTCGCCTCGTGGATGGACATCGAGAGGGACATTATGGCCTTGCCGTCGCCCTTCTGTGAGGCCGCGATGAGGGCTTCGTTGTCGCGGGCGAGCTGCCTCTCTGTCTCGGTGATGGCCGACTCCATGTCGTTGATGCGCGTCTTCACGGGCGTCATGGCGCGGGAGCGTTCGTTGATGATGTCGGCCTTGAGCCTTTTCGATTCTCTCCTGATGGCGCTCTTCGCCGGTGCCGCAACACTCCCGCCCTCCTCCCCGCCGCCTTCGGTCTCGTCTTCCCAGCCGACACGGGAGAGAAAATCCTCGTAGCTGCCGTCGAAGATGCCGACCCCGTTCCCGTCGAAGACGATGAGCCGCTCCGCGACGGCGTCGAGGATCATCTCGCTGTGCGTCACGATCATCACCGCGCCGTCGAATTCGTTGATGGCCTCGATGAGGGAGTCGATGGACTCCATGTCGAGGTGGTTCGTGGGCTCGTCAAGGAGCAGAAGATTCGCCGGAGCGGCAAGGAGCTTGCCAAGCAGAACCCTGCTTCTCTCTCCGCCGGAGAGGACGCCTATCTTCTTGAGGGCCCTGTCGCCGTCGAAGAGCATGGCGCCGCAGATGCCCCTGACGGATGTCTTGCCCCGACCGGGCTCGACACTCCATATCTCGTCCTCTATGGTCAGTTCCGGATCAAGGCGGTCGATGTTCATCTGCCCGAAATAGCCGAGCTTCAGGTTCTGGCTGTACGTGATCGTGCCCGAGCGGGGCGTGAGCTCCCCCGCGAGGATATTGAGGAGCGTCGTCTTGCCCTTGCCGTTCTTCCCGATGATACCGATGCGGTCACGTTTCCTGACGGCTATGGTGAGGCCCCCGATGAGCTCCGGTGCCGACGGGTCATAGGAAAAACCCACATTGTCCGCCTCGAGGAGCCACCTGCCGGGAAACGGGGCGGCATTGAAGGAAAACTCGAGGTTCTCGAGGGTGGCAAGCTTCTCCATCCTTTCCTTCTTCTGGAGCTGCCGCACTCTCGACTGCACCGAGCGCGCACGCGTCGCCTGGGCGCGGAAGCGGTTGATAAAGAGCTCTATCTCCCTGCGCTTCTTCTCTTCATTGACGCGGGTCTGCTCGTAGACCTCCTCTTCCTCGATGATCTGCTCGTAGAGCTTGTGGGTCGTGCCCGCTATCTTGCGCACCCTCATGCGGTGGATGGCCATGGTGTGGGTCGTCACGGAGTCCATGAAATCCCGGTCGTGGGTGATGAGGACCATCTCTCCCTTCCAGCTTTTCAGGAACTGCGTGAGCCACCGTATTGAGACGATGTCGAGGTAGTTCGTCGGCTCGTCGAGAAGGAGCATCATCGGCCGGGCGATGAGGATCTTTGCCAGGTTGAGGCGCACCTGAAAACCGCCGCTCAACTTCGCCGGGTCCGAGGAAAACTCCTCCTCGGTGAAGCCGAGTCCCGCAAGCACCGTCCTGGCCCTGTACGTCTCGTCGCGCCCGTCCTCGCTGACGGGAAGATTGAGGCACGCCTCGGCAAGGACGGACCCTTCGCTGAATGAGATGTGCTGGGAGAGATGGCGGATGGTGTAGCCCCGGGGGATATGGATCTCGCCCGAATCGGGCGTCTCCTCCCCGAGTATCATCCTGAAGAGCGTCGTCTTTCCCGTCCCGTTGCGCCCCACGAGCCCGAGGCGCTCCCCTGGCCCGACGGTAAAGCTCGCCCCGTCAAAGAGTGTCTGGGTCCCGTAGGCCTTGGAAAGATTATTGACGATAAGCATGGCAGCGCCCGTAAAGCGCTCTATATTAACCCAACAGGAGGACCGGTTGCAACAGCTTGAACAGCCTGCTGACAAAGTTTGCTTCTCCGTCATTCCGGCGAAGGCCTGAATCCAGGAAAAGCTGGCCCTTAGCACAAACAAGACCCGGGATCCGATAACATAGAGCCCGCAACAAAGGTCTGGCATCCATGGCCTGCCGAGCGATACCGAATTGATGATCTCTCCTGGATTCCGGCCTTCGAGACTGTGTCGCAATTACCCCCCCACCCCGTCACCCCGGCGAAGGCCGGGGTCCAGTGTCTTTGCTTTTACAGGATAAATGCATTTGGAGTATAACATTATTACAATAGT
>Ga0228535_1000213_pt1 | contig 191042 bp, 170 predicted proteins | sample SJ1metagenome_FD_168457 | JGI IMG/M metagenome (GOLD analysis project Ga0228535, IMG submission 168457) | Enriched culture of PCE-dechlorinating microbial communities from Ithaca, New York, USA - SJ1 | ecosystem: Engineered > Modeled > Simulated communities (microbial... > Unclassified... | reverse complement strand
TTGCACCATGATACCCTCGCTTTTTCTGTATCATAGCTGTCCACTTTTCAAATTTATACCTGAACCCCTTCTTTTGCTTGTCCACTTTTCAGCTTTAAACTGTCCACTTTTGAATTTTAAATAACAAGTGTGTATAAATTACTTGACAATTGAATGAAATAAGCTAACATTAATTTCATACAAAGAAGTTTGGGGAAAGAGAAGTTATAATAGTTCCTTTTATTAGGACTATTTAGGGAGGATAGAAATAGTGTATTTAACAAAATACATTTATTCTCAGTCGTTAAGCAAGGATTCACTTCTTTTAATAAATACTTTAGTTGGAGCAATTGACATTCTTCAATCACCACTTAAGGAAGAATTCGAGTTACTTTCACCTGGCAATCCAATTCAGACACAGATATCTCCAAAATTACAAATTCTCTTAAAAGAGAGAAATTACCTTCTTTATAATCAGGAAAAAGAAAAAGAGCTTATCAATCGATTACTTCAGCAATTCTCACTTGTTAGACCTACCCAACCGCGTTTATATTTATGTATGACATTTAACTGTAATTTGAATTGTACATACTGTTTAGAATGGAACGTGGTTTCTAGTAAACGATATGATGTTTTAAAACCCAATGATGCAAATATTGCGTTAAAAAATATTCTTAAAATCACACATGAATTAGACCAAGATTCTCCTTTTGGCATGAGAAAAAAACCCATTATCGTGCGTTTATATGGTGGTGAACCACTTCTCCCTTCAACAACGAATATCATTGATCATATTTATCAAACTGCAGCTTCACAGCATCTTCTTCTTACCACCATTACTAATGGGGTTTACATTCCTATTTTTCTCCCAATTTTCAAGAAATATCAACAGAGTGTCAACTCATTCTATATAACCATAGATGGGCCAAAATCGGTTCATGATTCTCGTCGATTTACATATAGCCGAGGAGGTTCATTCGATTTAATTATTTCTTCAATAAATCAATTATTAGATGCAAATTTTCATGTTGATGTAAATGTTAATCTCGATCGTCAAAGTATTAATCACTTACCAGAACTGATGGAGATTTTTGAGGAACAAAAATGGATTGGAAATCAATTATTCCATGTAGATTTAAATAAAGTTAATTTTCCTCAATGTAATCAACCACCACCATATAAATACTACATGACTGAACTAGAGTTCATTCAATCTTTTGAGAGTCTGCTGGCTAAATATCAGTTCGGGAATCAATACAACACCATGATAGGTGAAATGGATATTTACAATCAATTACGTCTCATGTTTGAAAGACCGAATGATTTCTCAATACCAAGATTACGAGGTTGCGATTCTACTTTAGGCTTTACATGGGTTTTTGGACCAGATGGATTAATTTATCCATGTGTTGAAACTGCTGGTTTTGAACAGTATGCAATTGGCAAATTTATACCCAGTTTTGAATTGTGGGAAAATCAAGTAAAAAATTGGCATTCGCGCAATGTTCGTTTAATTGATAAATGCCTTAATTGTAGGTTTCTAACATTATGTGGTGGTGGTTGCCCTCTAAAGTCCATTATTCGAGGTGTGGAATATTCGGAACCTACCTGCCCACCCGTTGAAGAACAGATCAAATTGTTTATCGATATACGAAAGAATAAGTTACTTAGAAATATTCTGAAAGCAGATGAAAAATGAATGATGCAATCATTAAAGTGAACAATATCAGTAAAGAGTACCTCGTTTTACAACGACGAGATGAAAAAAGCAATGCGTTAAGTGAGTTCTTATTTCCAAAACGGCAAAGTATAAAGGCGGTTAACAATATCAGCTTCAGTGTAAAGCGAGGTGAAGCGGTAGGCTACATAGGTGTTAACGGTGCTGGAAAATCGACCACAATTAAAATGCTAAGTGGAATCCTCGTTCCTACAAAGGGGACTATTGAGGTGCTTGGTCTTATGCCTTATAAGGAGCGGCAAAAGAATGCCCTCAATATAGGAGTGCTATTTGGCCAACGATCGGTTATGTGGTGGGATGTTCCAGTAAGGGAGACGTTTCGCCTATTAAAGCGTATTTACGCCATTGATCAGCATATTTATGAGGAGAATTTAAGCCTTTTCGATGATGTGCTAAAGATAAAACCATTGCTCGACACCCCCACTCGCCAGTTGAGTTTGGGCCAAAGGACGAGGGTAAACCTAGCAGCAGTTTTCTTACATAATCCAAAGGTAATCTACCTGGATGAACCGACGATCGGTTTAGATATATTAGTAAAACAGCGCGTCAGGAATTTCTTAAAGTTCATGGTAGCTGAAAGAAGATGTTCCGTGATCCTAGCCACTCATGATTTGCGAGATATTGAAGACATCTGCTCTCGGGTCATTATGATCGATAAAGGGCAAATTATCTATGACGGTCGTACTGATGAGATCACGCGTTTTTTGGGCAATACACGCACACTAATTGTACAGTTCTCTGCTGCTCCAACTCTCATCGAGACAGAACTGGCAAGAATGGGCTCTGCATATCCACCTTATGAAATTGATAATAATGTCGTCAGATTTCAAGTGAACCCTGTCGAACACTCAATGACAGATCTGGTGGGGCATTTTCTTAATAACGGAAATGTAGCAGATCTTTCTATTGATGAACCTGATCTTGAAAGAGTTGTGCAAAAACTATACCAAGGAAGAAAAATTTCATGATTGCTGTAAATCGATACATCGGATTATTTTTCATCCAGTTTAGAGCAAGATTAGCATATCGGATAAACCATTTTGTTAATTTTTTTGCCGCCCTTCTCCACATCCTTGTTCAATATTATTTATGGACTGCAATTTATGCTAACAGAGATGTTCTGGTGGGTATTACAAAAGAAGAAGCAATTTCGTACATTATTTTTAGTTTCGTGGTGTCAAGTTTTATAACTTCCAATGTAGATAAAATAATTGCTGACCGTATTCGCTCCGGTGATATCGCATTAGATCTGACAAGACCTTATCCTTTCATCACGGGTTATTTTGCGATGACCATGGGAGATAGCGTCTTCAACCTGCTGGCTGTCAGTCTACCTCTAGCAGTAATAGGAATAGTAATTTTTGGAGCAAGAATTTCAAACAATCCGGGAAATATTTTGATGTTTATAGTCACATTAGGATTGGGTTATATCTTGCTTTTCTTGAACGATTTCATCATAGGCACCTTGACTTTTTGGACAAAATACGCTCACGGTCTAAGCAAGCTCAGATGGGCTATCGTCAGTTTTTTTGCCGGAGCCATCATCCCTCTGGATTTCTTTCCCGACTGGTTAAGACAAATTGCTGATTTTTTACCATATAAAGCAATTTACTACATACCTCTATCTTGGTTAATTTCCTTTGGAGAATCTCGAATTTGGTGGGAAGATGTGGTATTCCAGCTTTTTTGGATCATATTGCTCTACCTGCTTTGCAAGCTACTATGGGCACAAGCAATAAAACGCGTGACCGTTCAGGGAGGCTAGCTTTATGCTCAAAACAATAAAAGATTATTTTGAGATTAGTATCCAATATATCCGGATAAATCTGCTTAGCCTTCTACAATATCGAGCTGATGTAATTATTGGCAGTATTGCAGTTTTTCTTTTACAAGGTGTTGGAATTTTATCCATCTGGGTCATCATGATAAATATCCCTGATATCAATGGTTGGAATTTTGAACAGATCCTTTTTATCTATGCCCTTGCCGTTCTTGTCCGCTCCATCTGGCACAGTTTTTTTATGGGACTTTTATCACTCTCCTGGTATGTGCGCCATGGTGTTCTGGATCTATTCATGACAAGGCCACTTCCAGTTCTGTTCCAATTGATCCATGACGAATGGGATGATGATGCATGGGGAGAAACAATCCTCGGAATAATACTGCTTGCTACTGCTTGGCGTCAATTACAGATCCCTGCCACAGGTCTAAATATTTTCATTCTGGTTATTTTTTTGTTATCGGGAACGATCATCTATAATGCCTTGACCATGATCGGATCTTCCCTCTCATTTTGGACGATAAACAATGACCCCTTCATAAGGCTTCAGTCAGATATTTTTGAATTGGTCAAATTCCCACTCGATATCTATAGCCCCGTGTTGAAGGTTGTATTGACTTTCATCCTACCAATTGGCTTTATCAGTTTTTACCCTGCTCAGTTCTTCTTGCAGAAAGAGAATTTTATTCAGTATTCATATTTCGCTCCGCTTGTCGCAATTCTCTTACAGAGAATCGCATTAATATTTTGGCGATTCGGCTTGAACCACTACCAAAGTACAGGATCTTAAATGATCTTTAGAAGTTTCGGAGACCGGTCAACTATCTCTGATAAAACACAAGGAGGAGGATGAAATGGACAATAAAACTAAAGAAAATCAGACAAGCAGCTGTCAAGATATGTATGTAGCTGACGCTGACGGGTTTGATAACCTTAATCAGCGTCTGTGGACTGAGATGTCAGAAAAAGAATTACTAGAACTACTGCAGGGCTCTGTTTGCATGTACGGGAAGAAAGGTGGATCAAGAGTTTAAAGCAAATCTTCTCCCCGAGGTACTGCAGTAAGAATAATTAGTTGACCGGTCTTTGAACTTTTTGAAGTGGGTTTGTAAATATGCCATATTTAACACGCTATATCCTTAGATTTCGCATTGGAAGTTACCTCCTTCTGGTTAATACAATATCTGGAGCAGTCAATTTGGTCAAAGGCAAGAATGCAAATATTATTGAAAGCTTAACTCCAGGCAGTAAAGTTTCACTTGCAAAGCCACTTGAGACTCAACTATCAACTCAAGGTTACCTTATTGATTCATCAGAAGACGAACGCTCACAAATCGTCCGATTTCTAAATCTATCAAACCATTTAACCAAACTCCCTCCGTCAATTTATTTCGCATTGACATACCAATGCAATCTTCGATGTACATACTGCAATGAATGGAATATCCCCAATGAAACCAAGCAAACTTTCAAGGTTTTATCCAAAGAGCAAATTGATAGCGCATTTATTACAATTAATAAATTGGAAAAATTGCATCAGGAACAATGGGGATTTCCACTAACGATTAACTTATATGGCGGGGAACCTCTTATGCAAATTACACGAGAGATCGTTGAATATATATTACTTAAATCAGTGGAATCCGGGTTCTACGTTCAGATTATTTCAAACGGTATTAACGTACCTATATTTATCGATCTTTTTCTAAAATATCGGAATATTATTCGACGTACCTTGATTACGCTTGACGGTGTACGATATATCCACAATTCTCGTCGGAAATATCCTTCTGGACACGGAACATTCGATAAAGTCGTCCAAGCTATTGATCTTCTTTTAGAAATTGGTATTCCAGTTACCATGCAGACAATCCTTGATAAGCAAAATATATCACATCTACCTGCATTAGTTCAGTTTGCGAAAAAGAAAGGATGGTTGGATAACACACTTTTCAACGGCGCATTAGGTAAAGTTATGTACCCCATGTGCAACCCGACAAATAACCAGTATAAATATTTTATTGATAATGATGAATTCATTAGGTATATTGCTCCAATCCAAAAGAACTGTACTGAGTTAAAGGGTTTTGATGCTCCCATCGGGAAATTAAACGGTTACTCTTTTTTACAACAGTTAATAAATGAGCCTAATAAAATTGAATCCCCAATGAGTTTAGGATGTGATGCCACTCGTGGAGGGATCTATCTCTTTGGTCCCGATAACTTAATATTCCCATGCGTTGAAACAGCAGGATTTTCTCAATACTCAATTGGAAGATACCATCCGGATTTGGAATTATGGACTGAAGAGTTGATCTGCTGGCAAGAAAGACATCCCAAAAACGTTAAAAAATGTCAGGAATGCATTTATCTAACAATATGTGGCGGGGGCTGCGCAATAAGCGGAATCCGAAAAGGCAATACATCCAGCAATCCCGACTGCCCAGATATAGAAAAGGTTTTAAAGGCTTACATCGAGAGCAATGAAAGCCAGATTATTGAAGCTTTTAGGAAAGCAGGTGCTAATCATGAGAGTACCTCATAAGTATACTTACTGTACCAAGCTTAACAATAGTCAATTCTTAGTAGGGAGCACTCTATCAGGCCGGATTGAAATTGTAAACTCAGAAAATCTTAGGAAAACAATTAATGCGATTAATACTGAGGATAGTAATATATCGTTGGATTATTTGCAACGAATGCTCTTGGTTGAGAAGAAACACATTGAATCTAATAAAATGATTGGAATCATTCCGACATATAACTGCAATTTCCATTGCTATTATTGTTTTGAAAACCATTTGCATAAAAAGGGACATGAATGGTTATGTAAAGTAATGGACATTGAATTGATCGAGTCTATTTTTTCGGTAGTAGATTACTATTTACAAATCGATCATAGCTCAATAAAGAGCATTAGTATTTTCGGGGGGGAACCACTCCTCATCGAAAATCAGTCTGTTCTGATGCAAATCTTCACGAAAGGACATAATCGAGGTTTATCCTTCTCGATTACTACTAACGGGTCAACCTTAAGTGAATATGTACCTTTTCTTAGAAATTATCAGATTGATCAAATCCACGTCACAATCGATGGTCCTTCTGATATCCACAACCACCAGCGTTATTTATACCCCAATGATGACTCATTTACACGTATATTATCATGTATCCATAAAGCACGCGAATTTGGTATTCCAATAATACTGTCGATAAGAGTCAATGAGAAAATGCTCAACCGCTTTAGTGAGTTATTAGCCATCTTTTTTCATGAGGGTTTTTCAAAAGATTCGGGAATTGAGATTGACGTGAATGGAATTGTAATGAAAGGAGGGTGTACACAAAGGGAAGATTTTGTTCAGAAAAATCTCAATACAGCAATTATCGAAGCGAACAAACTTCACAACTCTAATATTTTTCAAATGAAACTTGCGGGATACAGTTTCTTCTCTAGGGCATTTCAGAGGCAGGCAACAAAACCTCAATTTTGGCATTGTGGAGCCAACACAAGAAATCTCATTTTCGATCCATTTGGTGATATTTATTCTTGTTGGTACATGGTTGGAGATTCACGAAATCGGATAGGAAAATTAAATACAAATATTGAGTGGATCGAGCCTACACGTTCGGTATGGGCTGATCGAAATATTTACACTATCCCCAAATGTAAAAAGTGTAAATATGCATTAATATGTGGTGGTGGCTGTGCCTTTGAAGCTTTACTCACTAACGGCAGTTTATATCATCCCTCCTGCCCGGATTTTGAAGATTCCATCAAAAAGTGGGTTCCTGTTTTATACAAGCAAATAAGAGAAGGTGATTGATAATGTACAAATCACGATACACATTGCTTATTCCACTTGATAATAATAATGCCATACTCTACAACACACTATCTGGAGCAGTTGATAGAATTAATAGCTCAATTCAATCCGCTTGGAAATCCGACGATCTAACCTCTTTGCCATCGAAATTTAAATCTTTGTTGGTGAAACGTGGTCACGCATTTTTATTGGAATCAAATGAAAAGCAGGTATTTGCACAACTTACAGACACTCTAGAATCCATTGAAAGGAATGCATCTACTAATTTTGTGGTAATTCCCTCATATAGTTGTAATCTTGCCTGCGTTTATTGTTATGAAGGAGGATTAACAAACTCCGCAAGCTTAATGAGTGTCGAACAGACAAAACATTTAAGATCTGCAATTAATTCTCTGATTAACATCCGAAGTGGAGATTCAAGTCTTACTCTAATGGGTGGAGAGCCGTTATTGGGTAGGAATATGACTATTATTAGAATTCTATTGGGATTAGCAGTCGAGTATGGCATGGTAGCAGATGCTGTTACAAACGGAACAACTCTTTCCACATATGCAACTAAGCTAAAAAAATGGGGGCTTTCATCTGTCCAAATAACATTAGATGGTCCTTCGATCGTTCATAATGAGCGACGCCCTCACCGGAATGGTAGACCAACTTTCAATAAAGTCATCAATGGCATCGAAGCTGCTTTGAATGAAGGAATCAAAGTTGAATTAAGGGTAAATATTGATTCGCGAAATATTGATATGCTTCATGAACTAGCATTAGATCTCACCAAAAAAGGTTGGCTTGATAGTAATAGTTTCCATGCTTACCTTTATCCTCTTAGTGAATCTGGTTGTTTTGGACAACAAGAATTTTTGTTAGAAGAGACAGAACTTGCTCGTCAAGTAATTCAAAAATATCGAGAGGATCCAATTATTAGTATCTTTGATTGGCGGTTTCATGGCCTGGACCATATAGCAGCAATTCTAAATAAAAAGCAGCCTCTCATGCCCATGCTTCGTTTTTGTAGTGCCACTAAAGGACAATATGTTTTTGATCCTACAGGAAACATTTATGCTTGTTGGTGGGGTTTTGGAAATCCAGATTTCGTTATTGGGCAGTATAGCCCAGATCTCAAATTAGATAATAATAAATTAAATGATTGGCACAATCGCAGTGTCCTGTCAATTGATAAATGTCGTGAATGTAAAAATGCACTAATTTGCGGTGCTGGTTGTGCTTATAAAGCTTACCACCAATATGGCACTATAAATGCCCCTAGATGTAATGCTTTCGCTGAATTGATTAATAACATTGTGCCTTGTTTTTTATCACATGAAAATTTCTCAAGTAATCCCAATAATTCGACAACGAGTTTTATTAGTTAAGTGAAATTATCGTACAACCAACTAAATCAAGCTCGTTTGCATTAGAAACAATTACGGATACGTGGAGGATTTGGTGTTAGAAAATATACTTTTAAGTGCTCTAAATTTTGCCCCAAATTGTGCATATATGGATATTCGGATTATACGCTGGAAAGAGACGAAAATCATTTGGCATAATGGGCAATTCTTAACAATACAGGGTGGAAATGGACAAGGAGGAATGATTCGTATTTTGCGAAAAGGGCATTGGGGTATTGGATCATTTAATAATCAAAAAGACATCCCAAAATGTATTTCACTCTGCATTCAACAGACAAACCACTCCCAAGAATATACTCCCTCGGGTTTAGCCCCAGCCCCCATAGTAAAGGCTAGTTTTCATACACCAGAGTCCTATCATCTCGATAATATTAATATTAATGAAAAGGTCGATTTGTGCAACCATTACGGGCAATATGCTAGCAGATACGCAACAAATTGTCAGGTAACTTATTTTGATTGTACTCAAGAGATTGGTTTTGCTAATAATGAAGGTACAGTTCTCATTCAAGAAAAACCGTTAGCGCAATGTGCAATTCGGCTGGAGACAGTTAACAATATTGGTCCACAGGTTATTCCCTGTGCATTAAGCAGCACATGTGGATGGCAGCCTTTAACTAAAATGGATTCTCTATTGGAACAGACAATCAACGAAAGGCAAAAATTGCTATCAGCTCATTCGCCAAATCCGGGTATTTATGATTTAATCCTTGCTCCTAGAGTAGCAAGCGGTATTATCCACGAAACAGTTGGCCATCTTTGTGAAGCAGACATTGTTCTAAAAAATCCAGATTTGAGAAAGAAATTGCAGTTCGGAACACAAATTTGTAATATACCAATAAACATAATTGATGACGGTCAACTGATAAATGGTGAAGGCTCTAGTAATTTCGATGATGAAGGTGTTCTGACCTCCCATACTTATTTGGTAAAAGAAGGAAACCTTCAAGGGTTATTACACTCTCGATCCACGGCGAACAAAATGAATCAACCTGTCACAGGTAATGCTCGTTCGGTTGGATACGATAAACCTCCTTTAGTACGTCAGACAAACCTTATAATTGAGAGCGGTTCTAATTCAGTTGATGAATTGATAAACTCAATTAAATTAGGGATATTTTGTATCGCTTCCCATCCTTATGGTGCAAAATCAAGCGGCTCACATTTTGATTATCATGTTGCGGGAGGTTGGCTAATAAAAAACGGAAGACTCGATTCCATAATATCCAAGTTTTCCTTTAGTGAGAATATATTCGAATTTTTACAGAAAATTGATGGCATCGGAAGTCAAGTGGAGTTTTTTTCTCATGGAATTGGTGGGTGTTCCAAATGGGGGCATTACCCGCTTCCAGTTGGTATAGGAGGGCCAGCACTTCGAGTTCAGAAAGTTGAGATATCTGTATGAATGAAAAATTTTCTGCGTTACTTAATCGAGCATCTGAACAATCAGAGCAAGCGGAAATTTATACAGTTTCTGGTTCTCAAAGGCTAGTTCAGTACAGTCCTGATAAAACAGAATCTAATCAGGTGTCATTTATTCAAGGAATTTCCTTACGACTTATTAAAAACCAGCGACTTGGATTTGCATATAGCAATTTTCCCGATGACTCATTAATAAATATGGCTGTGGCAATGAGCCCCTATAGTCCATTAATTAAATACGATTTCCCATCTAAAATCCCTCTTAGTAAAGTCCATGTCTCTGATGGACATCTAGTTAATATCTCGGATGATTTTAAGATGATAGGAGAATTTATTCGTACTTATAACCATAGGATATACGTGGAATTTAGAAGCATGTTGGTAGATATCTCACTATTTAATTCAAAGGGTTTATCAATTAATTATGAAAAGACAGCCTATCATATGTCGATCATACACCCAAAAAACTTCGTTAGAAGTTATACATCTTGCAAGAGACAGGACATTAGTTTAGGTGACATTTCCTCATATTTGCATAAACTAATTTCCCTACCAGAAGTAGATAAATTGCCCTCATATGAGTCAGTCTTAATATCATGCCCCGTTGTTGAGCAAATTGGTATATCATTGCTAAAACAGCTTCAGTTATTTGGTAATCAATTAGATCCCAATCTTCTAGTCTATGATGATGGAACGATTGATTGGTTGGTTACGAGTGCTCCCTTCGATGATGAAGGAATAGTAACCCAGAGAACACAATTAATAAAGCAAGGAAAATTATGCGGGGCAATTGTAGATTTGAAGCAGTCGGTAGTAAATGGTTTACCTCCTACTGGTAATAGTCATAGAACATATAGTAGTCTTCCAGTTCTACGCCATAGGAAAATCGTCCTTGAAAAAGAAAGGGGAGAAATATTAAATTCACTTGATATGATCTCAAAAGGAATTTGGATACAGCAAGCGGACAAGATTGTTACAAAAGAACCAGGTTATCTTACTTTATCTGTCCCCTGGGTTTTATTAATAAATAAAGGTGAAGTCGTAGGAAAGCTTGGAGCCTTTGATGTGACCCTGGATTTCACCGGAAAAATTCCTTTCTTCATTGGTTCTGAAATCAAATCTTCCTATTGCGACACAGGTAAAGAGTTTATTTTCTTTCCATTAATTTCCACTAAATTTTAAATTGATAAATGTCATAAAATGAATATTTCCGACAAAACCGTAATGATCTATGGATTAACGCAGAGCGTAATCGGATTTCGGAATGAAGATAGAATGTGTGTAATTGGGCTTGAAAGGTATTTGAAGTGACTGAAGAGTATACAAACGAAAAAGATATATTATATGTAAAATTAGACAATGGTTTAACAGTTATTCTAAAAGAGATGAACCATGCTACATTTTCCACTCTTTATGTGTGGTATAAAGCTGGAAGCAGGTATGAAAGCCCAGGGAAATCTGGTGTCTTTCATTGGATTGAACATTTACTCTCCAGAGGTACCCCTTCTTTTTCAAAAGAGAAAATTGCACAATTAATAACAAAAGATGGTGGAAATTATAATTCTTTTGTTTGGTTGGATTTTACGACTTACTTTACAACGCTACCTACCAACAGCATTCACTTGGCATTTGAAATTGAAGCTGATAGGATGATTAATGCTCAGTTTAGACCTGAAGACATAGAAATCGAGCGAAAAGTTATCACTGCCGAAAGAAAAATGAATGAAAGTAATCCCAATTTTATTTTAGGGGAACGCGTGCGACAGATTGCTTTCAAGAATCATCCTTACCGTTATCAAGTTATTGGGAATGGAATAGATATCAATAAGATAACGCCGCAGGATCTTATTGATTATTATCATCGGTTCTATGTTCCAAATAATTCAGTAATTGTAGCGGCGGGGAACTTTAATAGTCATCTTATACTTAACATCATTAAAAGATATTTCAATGATATTCCTCCATTAGACACAGGTTATCCTCCGGTAATTACAGAGATTTTCCCGACCGAGTCCCAACGAGTGCTTGTTCAAGGTTCAGGTGACACAAGTTATTTATGTGTTAGTTTTAGAGTACCAGAAGCAACTCACAAAGATTTTATTCCTTTGGTATTATTTAATGCAGCATTTGTTGGTGGGAGTAGTCTGCCTTTTTATTCTGGTGCAGGTAATAATAGAATATCTCGACTTTATAAATCAACAGTTGAAAAAGGATTGGCAGTTGGTTTAATAGGATCAATTGCACCAACCATTGACTCTCATCTTTATAGTCTAAATGCAGTTATAAATCAAGGATCAGAAATTTCTAAAGTAGTGGATGTAATTCAAACAGAGCTGGAACTAGTTAGAAAAAGACCAATAAGCGGGCAAGAGTTGTATCTAGCAAAGAAGAGGGCGAAAGTTGGACTTGCGTTAATTGGAGAAAGAGTTACTGGTCAAGCACAGATGATTGGAATAGCTGAGATTGTTGCTGGTAATTATTTGTGGTTTGATGAAATGCTCGAAAAAATTCGAGCTGTTACAGAAAAAGATTTAGACCGAGTTATTCACAAATATTTAAAACCAGAAAATTGGATTATTGGAGAATACATACCAAGTAGGGAAAAAACGTAAAATAATTATTCATTTGGTCTTCGATCTTTCTCAATTTTTGTTATAAAAACTATTATTTTCACATTCTTAGTCATAAATTAATTATTGACGTTGGTGAAATTCACTAATATTTTTACCGTACATAATGAATTGGCCTTCATTTCTTAATCCAAATAGATAGCAAATATACAAAATCATAGTATAATAAATTTTTGTTAATAAAGGGGTTAAGTTGATTAAATCCAAACAATAAAAGACGTACACTTTGTTATTCTTAACAGTAACTTACTGGTATAGTAATACTCTATTTTTATCACATAGTTATTATTTCGACCTTTTAATAGAAGATTTTGCATTTTCACTACCAGGTATTGAATATTGTCGATGATTAATAACACTAGAATAGTGTGGAGATAAGTTCCGTTTATAAAGGTGAGGCATTGTTATTCAATTCTTACACCGGTCTTTTATTAATAAAACTATGATTAATTACAATTAGTCTAATATCAACAAAACAATCACATAGAAAAAGGAGTTGTTTTACGTCTGGCTCAAGTTACCCAAATTCAAGCAATATTTCAAGATTCAAGTTAGACAGTGGTGCAATTATTCTCTTCCATGAAAAGTTCACATCCGAATCAGTAGCCATACGGGGAATAATACACACGGGTTCAATTCTAGATCCGCCGGATAAATCCGGACTTTCACATCTCACAAACTCCTGCATAATGCAAGAAATAAATAGCAGATCCGTAGATTCTGTTCAGTATTATTTAGATAACATTGGTGCATCTGTGAACTTTCTAACTGAGCGCCACCGAATATGCTTTTCTGCTATTTGTTTAGCAGAGGATCTAGAAGTTGTAATTAGGATAATTATTGATACTCTTAAAATGCCAGAATTTGGTCACAGAATGGTCGACCAAACGCGTAATAAACTGATTTCCACGATACACATAAAGAATAATGAATGTGAATACGTAGCAGATAAGATCTTTCGTCAAGTACTATACAAAAATCATCTATATCAACAACCTATAATTGGCGAAGTTGAAACGATCTCTAGCATTACTAATGATAATATAACGACTTTTTATCAAGATTATTATGGTCCACAAAACTTGATTATTGCAATTGTAGGAGCTGTAATCGAAGATAAAATGAGAGATTTAATAGAAGGGCTCCTATCAAATTGGACTGCAAAATCCGCTAAAGAGGAATTATTACGTGTTCCAAATATGCCTTGGCCATCAAAGATGCTTCGAATATCAAAAAAAATTCCAGGTAAGAGCCTTTCAACTATTATCGTCGGTTTGCCCGGACCTTGCCGATTAGATAGTAATTATCATAGTACTCAAGTGGCAAATGCAATTCTTGGAGGTCGTAATAATAATAATCGACTATTTAACCGCATTAGAAATGAGGAAGGATTAGCTTACTGGATTCACAGTTATCTATCAAGCAGTAAAGGCCCTTCACCTTGGATGGTCCGTACCCAGATTTTTTCAAATAAAGCAGATGAGGTAATTTCTATTATCCTTGAAGAAATTAAAAGCCTTCAAAATTTCTATGTTTCTAATAGTGAACTTGAGATAACAAAAAGTTATTTGATTGGCTCAATGCTCCTAAACTTGGAAACCAATATTTCTGTAGCATCATATATAGCTGATATGGAATACTATGATTTGGGATTGGATTATTTACATGTCTTTCAAGAGGAACTTTCAAACTTGTCCCAAAAAGATGTGCAAACATCAGCAAGGAAAAATTTTAGCATAGAACAGATCGCAGTAGCAATTGCTGGCCATTAGCAATTCCCCCTATTCATTTCCTTCACTGATTAATAAAAGTAAGTCCCAATACAAATGTGTCTCAAACAAATTTGATAAACGCAAATAGGAATGTCGTCATGAGTCCTGAACGTTCTTCCCAGGGCGTGGCGATCCCAGACCGGGATAGAAATGGCTTCACATTGCCTTCGTAATGACTTGTTTCTTTTCTGAGAACACCATAGATTAACTTACGACCGTGAACTTTCACTCTACTCGAAATAATTAGGGAGAAATTAACAGTTAATATTTTGTGGAATTCGTAGAAAACAGGTGGGGTTGGATAAAACCTCTATATTCCCTGAGGCTAAATCAGCGACCAAGCAATTACCTAGTCGTTCCTACCACAACCATCCGCTGCTCATTGCGCTGGCTGCTGTTTTTCAAGTGATACCCGCTATGGGGTAGCAGTTGGTAAAACATCTTTGATAGAAACTAATTCTGTATCTGTCAAAGGTTTCACAAGAATAGCAGTCGGTTGAAGACCATCAGAAATTTGTTGAAGTTCAAACGAAAGCACTGCGCCAGATAATTGACCAGATTGGGTTCGTATGATGTAAATAAAGCGCAATAGCGTTGGAGTAGAAAAATCATAGGAAGCATCTGCAGGGAAAACGATGCCTGTGCTCTGCCCCTGTGATACATGTCCCTGGTGGGTCGTGGGTCCTTCCCCACTTTGCAATTGAATATCAGGATCAATTCCAAAAAAAACATTGATTAGTCCACTATCATACGATGCATCATATTTCCAGTTATAGTAAACTGCCAAACCGCTAATATCGCTAAAATAAGATTGAACAACATCCGTTGTGAAAGCAGAATCACAATATAGAATCAGTTCAATCGTGAATTCCTTGCTTTGCACTACTCCACCCCCCAGAGAATTCTCCACCGGATGTATTGAAGTTAATTCAGAATTGGATAAGGTAGGTAATGGACCATTGGATAAGCCGCAGCTTTCAGGTGAAATTACAAATGAGATATTCTCTTGCATGGATTCAATTGTTTGAGATTTTTCTTCATCAATAGGAATCAAAGCAGCGGTTGGACTTTCAAGAGCAGTATTTTCGGTTGCTGGTTGTGTTAGGCAGCTTGTGATTAAGACTGCCATAATGCTAATGCTTATAAGAAATCGCATGCACTTCATAATGTTTTGCTCCTTTTTTCTCGATTTGAGTTTAATAGACCAAGTAAGTTTTTATACTCCCCAAGCTTTTCCAATCTACTAATTATAAGAGTGCCGGAGGAAAAGTTATAGAGTAACCGCCCTAAATTTACCTGTAAGTGTTGACAACTTTTTTAAAGCCGAATATAATCATCCCACTTATGCGGGCATAGTTCAATTGGTAGAACGCTTCCTTGCCAAGGAAGAGGTTTACGGGTTCGATCCCCGTTGCCCGCTCTGAAACGCAGAGAAATGCTCTGCGTTTTTTTGTTATTAACACGGCGCTATGTATGGGCTAAAATCGGAAGTAGTCACATTTCATCTACAACACCAGCTTATATAAATGAAACTATTCATCTTGCTCCCGTTCAGTCAGGAACATTTTTCTTGCAATCAAGAAGACCACAAACATTCCCACTGCAGAGACAAAAAAGGACACACCTATCGGTTGCGAGTCAGCCAGGTAGCCAAAGATCAACTGTCCTAACGGAATAGAGATCGTTGCAAGCAAGTTGATAATGGAGGCAACCCTCCCAATATAGTCAAGCTTAACGCGCTTTTTAAAAACAACAGTTGTCGCAATGTTCATTGAAATCAATACCATGTTCATCGATACAGCTATACCAATACTGATCAGCAAGATGAACGAATTGTCCAAAATTTGGCTGACACTCGGCAACACAGCGATGAATAGAGAGAGCACAAGGATCGTTAAAATAGCTATGCTTCCCTGAATGATCGCCCCTTCGGATTTCTTTTTCATGAAAGGAATCGAAAGCAATGGAACGATGATGCCCATCACGCCACGCAGAACGTTATAAACTGCATAATTGTTTGTGCTAATCTGTAATTTTTCTCGCAGTAAATATACGAGTGTTACTGTAAAAATAGAAGTTAAAAAAAAGTTCAATAACGGTGCTAGTATTACCAGCTTTCGGATAAATGAATCTCCTTCAATCAATTTAACTGCGTCAAAGAATTTTGAAATTGCTCCTGATTTTTTTACTTCACGATTTTGTAGTCCTTTATTTTTAAAATTCTTCTCCAGCGATTCAGGAATGTGGACAAAATTAATAGTAAGACAGGCAGCCAAGTTAAATAAACCAGCCCCTAATAAACCTCCTGCTACTCCAATTGCATTATATGTAAATGCTGCAACAACAGACCCAATAATTTGAACAATTCCATCATCTATGGAAGAAAGGCTTGTGGCTTCTGCTAATTCATCCTTTGCTACCACAGCAGGAATTATCGTCGCTGAAGGAGCAGAATATAAAACTTCCGATAGCTCTAGGAGAATTACTAGAATAAAAACCATTGGCACAGATAATGGTCGAAGAACCAGATGATATAAAGCAAACAAAGCCAGAATCAAGCCACTTCCGATATTGATACCAGCCATTAATCGAACTTTATGATACTGATCTGCCCAAATACCAGAAATTGGTGTTGCCAATATTCTAGGAATAATTACGATGGATAAGATAGAAGCAAATGTGGCGGCTGAGTGGGTCAGATCTAACACATAAAGCGCAAGAATAAACTGTATTATATTTGACGCTGCCATTGCAAACGTCGACGAAATCCAATACATCATAAAAGAGCGATTGGAAAATAGATTTTGTTTTCCATCCGCATCTTTAGAATTTTTGAATTTAGTTATAACCTCTCCTTGTTTTGAACGATGCCTCACTCTTCCCCATAAACCATCTTCTTTTTCCATTCCTATTTGCGTTATTGATTTTTATAAAGTTCCTCAAAAGTGGTAGATAAACAAATCCATTAATACTGTTTACTATATTTATCAATTTTTTCGTATATCATCTGTGGTTAATAAATAAAAGTCTTTAAGAATGACAACCCTCTAATTTACATATTTTAACACGATATGATTTTTCAACCCTTTGTCATATTTTAAATAGATCTATCAATCTCTATTATCAACTTTTTTCTATATTTTTTCTTATTTTGTATTAATTCTATTTCCTTTATCTTCTTGAGATTTCACTTTGATTGGACTAGAATCTCTTTTATTCTGTTCGATCGACAAACATCCTTGAAGAATAGGTAGCAAATATCATGCATAAAACTATGGATAGTATTTACAGCAGAAGAAGCATTCGCCAATATAAGCCTCAGCAGATAACCAGCCAGGAAACGAAAACGATCCTCAATGCAGCGTTATACGCCCCCAGTGCACGCAACCTGCAAGACTGGCATTTTTCGGTCGTTCAGGATCCTGCCTTGCGTTTGAAATTGAAAAAGATCCTTATAGAAAACATGAATAATTCAGGGATAGGATTTCTCATCCAAAAGGCGGAGGATCCCAATTTTGATCCTTTTTTCAATGCGCCCACCATTGTCATTGTTTCAGGCGATCAAGCTGATAAATTTGTGGATATTAGCTGTGGCGCAGCCGCTCAGAATCTCATGCTGGCAGCCGAATCGTTGAATATTGGCTCCTGTATCATTGCGACTCCGGAGCTTCTCTTTGCCGCAGATAAAAAGGATGAACTGAAAAAGGAATTAGGGTTTCCTTCGGGATATCGTTTTGTTTGTGCGATCACATTGGGGTATAAGAATTGCGAAAACCCCGTTGCTGCACCACGCAAAAACGTGATTTCATTTTTATAGTTTACCTGATTTTCTCATTCTGATCCTGAAATTTTGTTGATACTGAAACAAGTATTTTTAATCAATTGCTCTTCAGTCGTTGACAAACGCCTATCCAACCCTTTATAATTGAATTCCCTTGACCTGGCGACGTGGCCAAGCTGGCAAGGCAAGGGTCTGCAAAACCCTCATCACGGGTTCAAATCCCGTCGTCGCCTCTAGAAAAGTGCTGGATGAACAGCACTTTTTATTTTCCTCTTCCGGCTTCTCTGGCTATCCGATCTACTCGCTCATTGAAGTGATGACCAGCATGCCCGCGCACCCATTTCCAATGGATATCGCGTTTCTCGATCTCTTTTGCCAGAGCCTGCCAGAGATCCACATTAGCCAGCGCCCCCCCTTTACGTTTCCAGTTACGTGCGATCCAGGCAGGCATCCATTCTTCGATCCCCATCTTTAGGTACTGCGAATCGGTAAAAATAACGATCCTTTTGTCCTTTTCTTTTACGGCTTGAATCGCCCGCAGCGCAGCGGTCAGTTCCATCCGATTATTGGTGGTCTCCGTTTCGTATCCTTTCAATATTTTTTCTTTTCCATTTTCAAGGATGATCGCACCCCAACCCCCTCTTCCCGGATTGGGGTCGCAGGCTCCATCGGTATAAATGAACACTTCGTTGTTTTCTTTAACTGCCATTGATGCCTTCGTTTGCCATATTTTCCAGATTCTCAAGAATAGCCGGAATATCCGCCTCTTTCACAGTGTACAGCGATAACTGCCAACCCATATCTTGCAGCAGGTTTTTGATCAAACTCCAACTGCCACTGAGCGGTGTCGGCTTGGAAAGCGGCAAATAGGTTAAAACGCGCTGCCACTTTGAATTGTCTCCCAGAAAATCGCTCATATCTTGTACCACGGCTAAATTGATCGGGAGGCTGAAAGTCTCTTCGCTCAATCTTTCCTGCACCTCGTTGGAAATCATCCAGTGGATGAAATCCCAGGCAGCCTGCTCTTTTTCTGAATTGGTCTTGAAAATACCATAAGAGAGAGCTTCCCCATTCACGATCGGGTTCCCATCATTTCCAGGGTAGGCGATGATGGTCCAATCATCGGTATTGTTTTCGGTTTCATCCATGGTGATCTGTCGATTCCAATCTGCCGTGCTTCCGCTATAAAAAAGGGCATAGCGCTTTGAAAAATAGCGATATGGAGTTTCCTCTTTTCCGCTCCAGGCGCAATCCAACTGGTAGATGGTACGCAAAAACTCCAGCGCCCTTTGATTCTCGCTGGTATTGAAGCTGAACCCGCGCTGGGTTTCGGGCGGAATTTCCCCTCCTCCAAACACCTGCATCCAGCTCAACATGGTCACCGCATCGGTGTTATAGATCCAACCGCCGGTTCCGTTATTGTCAGCATCCCCATCATTTGCGTTGTACCTGGCAGCAGCGCAAGCCTGGTTCAGGAATTCTTCTGAACTGGTTGGAGCGGTCTCAAACCCTAATTCCTGCGCCCAGGTTTGATTGTAGTAAAGAAAATGCAATGTGTATTCAGCAGGAACGCCGTAGCGTTCCCCATTGATGACATCCCCATTCCAAAATGCGGCAGGGATCGTCTTTTGTTCATCTTCTGAAATCCCTTTTTCAGGATCGTTTACGAAATCATCCAACCCGATGAGAATCCCTTGTGCATCATACTGAGACCTTAAATAATCTGCCGGGGCAACCACAAGATCAGGAACGCTGTTATTTTCAATCGCAGCATTGATCTCTGAAATAAGATAGTCATCATCTCCGGCAGCAATCGCATTGATCGTAATGCCGCCTTGATTGATTGCGTTGTACTCTTCAATCAGCGCTGCTACGCTAGCCGCTTTCGTCCCCGTCCACGGATGCCAGAAAGTAAGCTGCTGTTCCGAACTCGTAGAGGGGGTGGATGTTGGTGTAGGGCTGCTGGTTGGAGTAGCAGTTTGGGTTATCTCGGTTGCAGTGGCGGTCTCCTGAACGGTTGTGTTTTGAGCAACACAGGCAGCCAGGAATAGAGCAGCAAGCAAGAAAATTCGAATCAGTTTTTTCATATGGGTTAATCTTATCAGCATAAATTCTTCTTTGCACTTCTCTCTTTGCAATTGACATTCTCCTGTGATATTTGTATAATCTTGGCAACGATCATCAAGAGTAGTAAATTCCGACAACCTGATTAGAGAAGGAGCGCCCTGGCTGAAAGCCTCCGCAGAATTGAACGGATTGAAGTCGCTTGATGGAACCTGCTGAAGAAATCAAACAGAGAGTAGAACAGCGCGGGTAAGCCCGTTACAGCGAAAGCGGAATGATGGTTCCGCGCGAGAGCGCAGTGAATGCGAAGTGAGGTGGTACCGCGCAAGGCTTTGTCCTTTCGTCCTCTGGATGAAAGGATTTTTTATTTTCTGGAGGAATGAATGTCCAAATTCGAATTATCGAAAGCGTACGATTTTCAAGCGACGGAAAAAAGGATTTATACGTTTTGGGAGAGGTCGGGATATTTTCAACCCACCAACGACCCCCACAAACCCGACTTTGACCCGACCAAGAAACCGTTTGTCATTTCCATTCCTCCCCCCAATGTGACCGGCAAGCTGCACCTTGGGCATGCCATGTTCATTTCAATGGAAGATTTGATGATCCGCCATGCGCGCATGAAAGGCATCCCCACCCTATGGGTGCCGGGTTCAGACCATGCCGGTATCGCCACCCAACTTCAGGTTGAAAAAGCGTTGGCTGACCAGGGAAAGACTCGCGATGACGTAGGACGTGAAGAATTCGTGAAACTGACCTGGGCATGGAAAGAAGAATACGGCGGGCACATCCAGCAGCAGATACGCCGGTTGGGCGCTTCCTGTGATTGGACCCGCGAGCGCTTCACACTGGATGAAGGTCTTTCCATTGCCGTGCGCGAAGCATTTGTCAGGCTGTATGAGAAAGGCTTGATCTATCGCGGTCCGCGCTTGATCAACTGGTCGCCCAAACTGCGCACTGCCGTTTCCGATCTGGAAGTGGAATATTCCGAAGAAAACGGCACTTTATACTATTTCAAATACCGCCTGGCAGATGGGTCTGGTGATTACATTCCGGTCGCCACCACCCGCCCCGAAACCATTCTGGGAGATACTGCGGTAGCTGTGCATCCCGCAGATGAACGCTACAAGAATTACGTTGGGAAAAACGTGCTCGTCCCCATCCTTGAACGACCCATTCCGGTGATCGCAGACGAATACGTGGATCGAGCGTTCGGCACCGGCGCTTTGAAGATCACCCCTGCTCATGATCCTCATGATTATGATATCGGCATCAATCACCACCTGCCGATGATCAGCGTTTTGAACCAGGATGCCACGATCAATGAAAATGGCGGTCCATATCAAGGCATGGATCGTTTCGCATGCCGCAAGAAATTATGGGCTGATATGCAGGCTGCCGGGTTGGTCATCAAAGAAGAACTCTACAAACTGAACGTTCCGCGCTCACAGCGCGGGGGCGAGATCATAGAACCGCTCATCAGCACGCAATGGTTCGTGAAGATCCAGCCGTTGGCTGAAGCGGCATTGAACGCGGTGAAAGATGGGCAGGTTCGCATCATCCCCGACCATTTCACCAAGGTATATTACAACTGGATGGAGAACATTCAAGATTGGTGCATCAGCCGCCAACTCTGGTGGGGGCACCGCATTCCAGTATGGTACTGCGATGATTGCCATGAAGTCACCGTCGCCCGTCAGGATCCCGACCGCTGCGCCCATTGCGGTTCCGGCAAGATTCATCAGGACGAAGACGTACTCGATACATGGTTCTCTTCAGGTTTATGGCCCTTTTCTACACTGGGCTGGCCCGAAGAAACCCCCGACTACAAGTACTTTTATCCAACCACCATCCTGGAAACCGGCTACGATATTCTGTTCTTCTGGGTAGCCCGTATGATCATGGACGGCATCGAATTCACCGGAAAAGTGCCTTTCGAAATCGTCTACCTGCATGGTTTGGTGCGCGATGAAAAAGGGCAAAAGATGAGCAAAACCAAAGGGAATGTCATCGACCCGCTGACAGTCATGGATACGCTTGGCACGGATGCGCTGCGTTTCACATTGCTGGTAGGCTCCACCCCTGGAAAAGATACCAATTTGAGCATCAAGAAAGTGGAGGCAAACCGTAATTTTGCCAACAAAGTTTGGAACGCTGGTCGTTTTGTCATCAGCGCACTGGCAAAAGCTCCCGCAAAACCAACTGCAAAACCCCAATGGAGCGGCGCTGACGAATTCATCCACGCCCGCATGCGCGCGGTGGTTCGCAGCGTGAACCATTTATTTGATAATTTCCAGTACGGTGAAGCCGGGCGCCAGATCTACGATTTTTTCTGGAGCGAATTCGCAGATTGGTATATCGAACTGGCAAAACTTCAGCTTGACGAAGGGGGCGATCGGGCATATTACACCGCCTGGAGCCTGGTGCGCGTTTTGGATAAGTGTTTACGCCTGTTGCACCCCTTCACGCCATTTGTTACCGAAGAACTGTGGCAAAATCTTAAGAAGGCAGTGCTTGAGAGCGATACACACATAACGGTTGACAATGACTGGTCAGACGCTTTGATCATTGCCCCATGGCCTCAAAATATCCATGAAGAGGAATGGGAAAAGGATGCCATTCAATCTTTCCAGACGGGAATCATAGAAATCGTGAAAGCCATTCGAACGTTGCGCCTGGATAATCAAATCCCATTCCGCGACGCAGTGGAGATCACAGTGGTTACCAATACATTAAAGAAAACACTGGAAAAAGATCTTCCCATCATACGTTCTTTATGCAATCTTTCTAAGGTCAACGTTTTGGATTCTCTTCCGCATGGAGACGCGTACAAAAATTACCCCTCCGCATCTCTACCGTCTTCAGGTTCCACCCTCCTGCTCCACCTTGATGCAACTGAGGCGATCACAGAAAAACGATCGCAGCTTGAAAAAGAATTACAGAGCATTACCAATCAAATCGATCGCCTGGAGAAACTCTTAAGTTCAGACTTTGCGCAAAAAGCACCACAAATGGTCGTGCAAAAAGAACGAGAAAAATTAGCTGCATTTCATGAAACTGCGGAGAAGTTGAAAGATCAGATCAAGACTTTGTAAAAAACAGCCCTGTGCATTACAGGGCTGTTTTTTTATTCTGCCTGAAAAGTTCCTTTGACCATTCCGTAATAGATGCGGTGATAATCTTTCAACGCATATTGTTCTTCGATCTGCGGAAGCAGAAAATGCTGGGGGTCAAGATCTTGCCAGTACATTTTTTCACATTCCAGGCAGAGATCTGCTTCTTCAAAGGAAGGGGCAGCCACAACCTGCGATGCAATGGGAGTAAGGCCCGCTTCCGTGATCTTATCCACATCCTTTCCCGATACGGTTCCAAGATACTCCAGCTTTTCAGCATATTGATCCGGAAAGGTGCATAATGTGAAAGAGTGATACTGATCCAGGAACGTTCGAGTATAGCGAGTAGGTCTCACGAAGATTTGCACAAACGGCATTCTCCATACGACCCCCAAACTGCCCCACCCTACTGTCATACAATTATATTTTCCTTCCTTGAAATCTCCGCTGGTCAATAAAAGTGAGCGTTCACTCCAAACAGAGAACACACTTTCTTTCAATTCTGCTACAGCTATTTGTTTTCTTTGCATCATGCTCACCTTTCTGCACAAAAAGTCACAGCTACCACCGCATCCAGATTCAGCGGTCCATAAACATGAGGGAAAAGCTCTCCGCTTCCATGCGAATCTTCATACTTGATTTCAGTTGAGAGCAGTGTCGGATCAATTTCGAGGAGAAGCAGATCTGCTTCTCCTCGAAACCACATTTTGAGCACGCCTTCCGTTTGGTCCTTCGTACAGCAGTGGATGAAACCATCCTTTTCAAGCGAATCGGCACTGTATGCGCCATATTCCAAGGCTTTGCGCCAGTTGTTCAGCGGTGTGATGTGATAGACGTTCATGAGTGTTCGGTTTGAAGCGTGATCGCTAAAAGACCAAGTTGTTGAAGGTTCTTTTCGACATCTTCACTGAGAAACACACCATTCTCACCACGCCGAATTCCCAATTCATTGGACAATTCAGGGATGGTGTCCAATAGCCGGGTAAAACTATCATCGATCGTTTTCGGATCTTGAATCGCTTCAGCCCATCCGCGCAGTTCCACCCCTTTCAGAATGACCCCTACATTCGCCCCATTTTTTAAACTGCGCCACTCCTCTTCGGTTTTTTCCACCAATATTTGCATTGTTCTGCCTGTGCGTTGGTAATAGGCAGGAAAAGAATGCTCCTTCCCCGATTCTCTTCCTATATAGCGCACCACGAGAGAATGTTCGCTAATCAGCGGATGGAGCGGGGATTTAAGTATGGTATTGATGATGGGATTCAATATCTTTCCGAAGATCCTTGACTTCGCCATTTATTTTCCACCACCTTCATAGGGATATTTTTAACTACATATACGCAAATTCCGCTTGCAAGTTTCGTATTTAATAACCCTATTCCTCACCAACAGTGACATTTGGGAGCCCCATGTTGAGCGTTAAGGTATCCATGGTCTACATCACCAGCAGCAAAGCGCTGCATTACAACTGCCGGTGTCACGTCATTTCGTCGAATTCAGGCAGGGCACTTCCATGTTAATTTCCGCAACCTCTGCGAACCCACGATTTCGCAGCCCGTATGCGCGACCTGGGTCCAGCCGACCTTTTCATCCAGCATCCAACGCATCAGCATCACAACCGGCGCATTGATCAATCTTTTGACTTCATATTGCCTTGCACGATCAGACCGATCAGAAAGAGAACAACCAGCACTATAGCAGATAAAGGGAAAGATAAGTTCAAGGTAGTTGAAATCAGCATTGCCCCACAAGCAGCGGTCAGGATGATCAGAGCCCAATCAAACATTGTTCCAGCCAAGATTGCCCCTAACACGCCACCCACAATGACCACCAACCAGTAATAATTTCCCAGATCAAAATTGACCATAGGGATCAAGGAATATACAACATACGCCCCTGCAGCAAACCCGGCTATACCGATGGCAGCGCTCTTGACCAACATCGCCAGAAAAACGCCTAATAAGCCCAGCACAACTGCAACGATCAAAATGACATTTTCAGATTGATTGGGGAGAATTTTAGGAGCCAGCGTATACCCTATGTAGAAACCAATTCCACCGGTAAACAGCCAGAAAAACTTTCTACCCAAGATCAACATCGCAACGCCAAGAGCAAGATACACCCAATTCATATTTGAACTCCCAACGCCAAATTTCTATGAATCAATTATATTCTTATGCCATGAGGAAACAAAGAAAAAAGTGCTTGAAAGAGCACTTTTTTTGTTATTTTTTGCGCAGGACCGAGCGCACGATCACGAAAATACCCAACACAATCAACGCCACCGGGAAAGCGGGCACACCGAAGGGAATGAAATTCTTCCCGCTGATATTCAAGATCAATTCGAAGAATACGAAGAAAATGAAGAACAGGGTTAATCCCACTTCGATCAGTCCTTTTCCATTCTTTACCAGGGAGTCGCGGTTGTGCTGCTTTCCAAAAATCACCTGAGCCACCCCAATGGAGGTCGGCGCAAGCAATGCCCATGCGTAAGCCCAGCTTGCCCACATATTCAGCATCTGTTGCAAGAGAAAAATGACTCCCAGAGCCGCCATCATCGAACCCAAGATCGCTACCCCCTCGGCATGGGAATCTTGGGAAGAAAGTGCGCTCAAAAACAACACAGCGCCTGGGATGATAAAAATGAACGGCCACAAAATGGTTCCAAAACGAAAACCAAGCAACTCGCCCCCCAGCAAAACAATGCCCAAAAAGAGCAAAGCAATGCCCAGAAGGACTGGACCATGGAAAAATGAAAGGGGAGCATTTGCCCCCGGCATTTCATCTTTTGCTATTTCAGTTTTCATAGCTTTTTCCGACGATTCGGCTTTTGCTTTAATTTCTTTTGCCTTTTCTTTATCAGAAGCTGCTGTCTGTTCTACCGCCTCGAGCGGTTTTCCATCAATTGTTTCTTCTTTTTTTGCTGCCATTGCACACCATCCTGTATCTCTTCATTCTTTTGTAGAATATACGCAAAACCATAGAATTGGTTGCGGATTTTCGATAGCTCAACACGGTATGGAACAATCTTCCTTCAAGTATTCAAATTCAACGGTAGTATGTTGGCAATGAAATTCCCGCGCTATCTGACGGATCGATTCCTTGATCCTACGGATATCCGAACTTTTGGCGCCTTCCGTCAAAACGATATGCGTGGTCAGAACATTTTCTTCTCCATCCAGAGACCAGACATGGGTATGATGCACATCTTCCACCTTATCCAGCCGTTTCATCCGCCGTTCGATTTCGTCCATATCCACATCTGCAGGAACCGCTTGCAGAAAGAGAGAAATGGTTTCTATTAAAGTTTTGATCACATTGTAGAGCACAAACGCAGACAACCCCAGCGAAAGGATAGGATCGAGCGCAGGTATATCAACGAATAACATCACGATACTCACGATCAGCACGGCAACCCAGCCTAGCACGTCCTCCAGCAGGTGCCAGGTCAGCATTTTGGCGTTCATGGTCTTCCCACGCTGCATCCGATATACAGCAAACCCGTTGACCACAATACCAATGATCGCAAAGATCAGCATGCCGCGCACATCGGTTTGAGCGGGCTCTCTCAATCGCAGAACCGCTTCTCGAATGATGAACACAGAACCAACGACCAGAATGATCGCATTGATCACCGCACCGAGCAGAGAAAATCTTCTAAATCCATAAGAATATTTTCCATTTCGATTACGATGCGATAATCTTTCAAAATACCATGAAAGACCTAAGGAAATGCTATCTCCAAAATCATGCAAGGAATCTGAAAGAACCGCTACCGAATTGATAAGCAACCCGCCGATAAATTCAGCGACCGAAAAAATGACATTCAGGAAAAATGCTAATTTAATATCTCCAAGCGTGCTGTTGGAAGAATGATTATACCTATGCTCATGCCCGTGTGTATGCATTTTAAGCGTCCTTCAATTTATAATGGTTATCAAATTCTACTCCATGAAACAAGTTTCTGTGAGAACCCTTTGGTGAGGAGAGAGATATGAAAATAGGTTACATCGGGTTAGGCATCATGGGAAAACCCATAGCGAGAAATATTCTTAAAGGTGGGTTTCCCCTGGTTGTTCACAACCGCAGTCAGGAAGCTGTTGAAGAGCTTGTGGGCGAAGGCGCCATTCGTGCTTCGACCCCGCAGGAAGTCGCCGAACAGGTCGATGTGGTTTTTACCAACCTGCCCGATTCGCCGGACGTTGAAAAAGTTGTACTGCAGGAACGTGGCATACTGGCAGGGGCACACCCGGGCTTGATCCACGTGGACAACTCAACCATAAAACCTCTGGTGGCACGGAAATTGGCTGCCATGTTGGCGGAAAAAGGTGTTCGAAGTTTGGACGCGCCGGTCAGCGGTGGCGATATTGGCGCCATTAATGGAACCCTGTCCATCATGGTCGGTGGGTCACAGGAAGCTCTGGAAAAAGTACGACCTGTTCTCAATGCGATTGGAAAGACCATCACTCATGTTGGTAGTAATGGTGCTGGTCAAATTGCGAAGGCAGCCAACCAGATCATGGTAGCTGCGCAAATGGTAGCCATGGCAGAGCTGTTGATCTTCACACAGAAAGCGGGGGCAGACCCCCAAAAAGTTATCCAGGCAATTCAAAAGGGAGCCGCCCAATGTTGGACGCTCGATACCAAACCGCAACGGCTATTTGCCGGTAATCGAGACCCCGGATTTAAAGCGGCTTTGCAAGCCAAAGATCTCAACATCATTATGGAATCAGCCCACGAGTTTGGAGTGCCTCTCCCCATGACCGCTGTCACCGACCAGCTTTATCAAGCCATGCTACAGAATGGGATGGGAGAGCTAGACAATTCGGCAATCGTAGGTATCATTGAAAAACTGGCAAATACGCAACTGGTATCGCATACACACATACCACAGGAGGAATGACATGGACCATTTTACCGGGGTCTACAAAAATCAGACTCGTGAATATCATCAAATGATCGAGGTGGAAGATTTCGAGAATAATCTTCTTAAGGCTATCCTGCGGTTCACTCCTATCTCTTCAAATAGAGTTCTAGACATTGGCAGCGGAACAGGTCGTTTACCCTTGCTTTTTCACGCTCAAAATGCGGATTTGTTGGCTTTGGATATCAGCTTTCCTATGTTACTGGAACAAAGAGCGCAGAAGCAGAACATTGGAGGGAAATGGGAGCTTATCCAAGGAGATATGCGCATACTGCCGGTTCGTGACAGTTGGGCAGATGTGACCACTGCTGGTTGGGCAGCCGGGCATTTTTGCGGCTGGTTCCCTGAAACCTGGCAACAAGAAATAGACCGTTTCATCCTGGAAATGCAGCGCGTTACCAGACCAGGCGGTGCGTTATTTATCATGGAGACTTTGGGTACCGGCAGAAAAACTCCCGCTCCTCCTACTCGCGCTCTACATGAGTATTACCAGCGGATTGAATCTCAATGGGGTTTCCAACGTGAAGTGATCAGAACTGATTACAAATTTCAATCAGTGAGTGACGCAATAGAAAAAACCGCATTCTTCTTTGGGCAGGAGCTCGCAGAAACCATCGACAAAAATGAATGGCAGATCGTTCCCGAATGGACCGGAATATGGCATCGGGTGAATTAAGTTTTTATATCTTTCAATCTTTAAGTTCTGCTTGAAAGACGGTCACTGCTTTTCCATGTAGTTCCACACGGTCTCCCAATACATTCACCAGCAGGCTTCCACCGCGAGCTGAAGCCTGGAAAGCCCGCAGGCGATCCTTTCCCAATCGCTCCATCCAAAATGGACCCAAACTGCAATGAGCCGATCCGGTGACCGGATCTTCATTCACTCCAAGAGCCGGGGCGAAAAAACGGGAAATGAAATCATAAGCGGGATCATCCGACCGGCACGTCACTGCCAGATCGCCGTTGCCAAGGGCAACCATCCGGTCGAAATCTGGCGCCAGTCTTCTAAGAGTTTCAGCGCTCTCCAATTCAACAAATTGGTGCGGACCTGCCTGCCAGAGTGCACCCTGTTTCACTCCCAGAGCTTTCATCAAAGCCGGTTTTTCAATGCTCTTCGCTCCCCGGAAGGCGGGAAAATCCAATGCCACTGAACCATTTTCCCATCGTGCAGTCAACAATCCGCTTAGCGTGTGAAAGTGGATCACCTGGTCGGTTGATACGATCTTTTCTGTGAAAAGTACCCAAGCGCTCGCCAGTGTGGCATGCCCGCATAATTTCACTTCGGTTGCAGGGGTAAACCAGCGCAATCCATATCCATCTTCCTGTTTTGTCAAAAAGGCAGTTTCCGAGAGGTTCATCTCTGTTGCCAATGCCTGCATCCAGGTATCGGCTTTTTCATCTTCCAGCAGACAAACCGCAGCCGGATTGCCGCTAAAAACGCGGTCGGTAAAAGCATCCACTTGAAATAGTTTGGTCATGATCCACTCCAGAATATTACCTGGCAATATTGTAAACGAAAAACTCCATCCGCCCTCTGCGGATGATTAATGTTAAAATGGGTTCCATCTTGTGGAAGGGAATCTGACCGTATGAAAGAGTACATGCAAAGGGTTCTTGAAAAGGATGTGTCTGAATCAGAGAAGATGCGCAGACTAGGGGAAAATAGAGCGTTCCATCCTCTGGCGGTTTTCCTGGCACATTCTGGAGATTCCTGGTACTGGTTGGCATTTCTTTTTCTCGTCTGGTTATTTTCCCGATCTAGCTGGCATACCTATTCCGCATTTTTGGCGATTGCTATTTTGATTCAAGCCGTTCTGGTGCTGGCGATTAAATTCATCATCAAGCGCAGCCGCCCGGCAGGTGATTGGGGCGCCATTTATCGCAACAGCGATCCTCATTCTTTTCCTTCCGGGCATGCCACCCGGGCTGCCATGCTGGCTGTGCTCTTCTGGGGATTGCGCCTTTCCCCACTGGCTATCCTCGTCACCGTTTGGGTTTTTCTGGTGAGCTTCGCACGGGTGATTTTGGGCGTCCACTATCTGAGCGACGTCATCGCAGGTTGGGCTCTGGGAATACTGTTGGGTTTGTGTATGCTCTGGTTGCAACCCTTCTTCTATCAAACTTTTCCATGGATCTTCTTTCGATAGATCGCCCTTCGAAGGGTAACTCAAAACAATTTTGAACTACAATCAAGGGGGAGAACTTTTCGATGAAATCAATCCTTCAAGATGTTCTGAATCATCTCACAAAAGATTATCCCGTAAAGAACATTGGCGTTTACTCTCACTCCATTCTGGTGACCAGCCGTTTCAGCGGTATGGCCTCCACGGTTCTCAGCGACCAACCACATGGCGAGGAATTGGTACCTGAAGCGGGATATTTGCTTGAAAAAAGCGCATTGCAGTTAGCCGCATCGTGCACATCACAGAATTCCCTTGAAGCTGGAATCGGTTTGGCTGCCATCAATTCTCTACTCGAAATTCCTCAAGGCAACGTCCGATCTGGAAATGTCGTACAAATCCTTGAAAAACAGGGCAAAGGAAAAAAGATCGCGCTGATCGGTCATTTTCCTTTCATCTCACGTTTAAAACAGACCGCGAAAGACGTTTGGGTGATCGACTTCAATCCGGCACCTGGTGAATTTCACCCGGATGACGCACCTCGCCTTTTGCCCCAGGCAGATATCATAGCCATGACCGCCAACACCTTGATCACGAAAATGGCTGAAGATTACCTCACCCAATGCAACCCTTCTGCTTTAAAAATCATGCTCGGTCCAAGCACACCCATGTTAGCTACCCTGTTTGAGCATGGACTGGACATCCTGGCAGGCGTTCGCGTTACAGACCCGGATTTGGTTCAACGCTTCCTTTCACAAGGCGCTTCATTTTCCCAACTACAAGGCGTTGAAAAGATCACATTGTTCAAAAACTAGTGCTTCATCTTTACAATCCATGTGGTCTGGGATATCCTTTAACCGGGAATGGTAGGGTCCCGGTGGATCCCTCGGTCTTCAAAACCGGTGACGGGCTGTTATGCAGGTCGTGGTGGGTTCGACTCCCATCCATTCCCGCCTTTTAAGATAATTCTTATGTAGTATTTCTCCCAACCTAAGTACAATACATCCAGCAAACAAGGAAAAATCCATGGAAAATGAGCAACTGAAATATTATGATATCGTCGCACAAGAAATGACAATCAGCGATGTGGTCTACGGTCCCACGCAAACCAACCCCTATATAGCAAAATTCAGCGGGCAATTGAAAAACCCGGATAGCGAACATTCGTATGCAACGGTAGAAGCTGCACTGAAGCCACTGAAGTTAACCCCTGTCTTTCGGCTAGAAGGGGACCGACAAGTGATCCTGTTGGTGCCCGAGATTGCCAAACCGAAAAAAACGAATCCACGTACCAACCTGATCCTTTTCATATTGACAGTGATCAGCGTTCTTTTCACGGGTGGGCTATATGGGCTGGAAACAGCACTGCCACAAAATGCCTGGCAGGCGATCCTGGTCATTTTGAAAAATGGCTGGCCGTTTGCCGTCTCATTGCTGGCAATTTTGGGTACGCACGAGTTCGGTCATTACTTTATGGGCAAGAAACATGGGGTAGATGTAACCCTTCCCTACTTCATCCCATTTCCGTTCAACACCTTCGGTACCATGGGCGCTTTCATCAATATGCGCTCGCTACCCAAAAATAAAAAACAATTATTCGATATTGCGGCAGCAGGACCATTAAGCGGCTTGATCGTTTCGATTATTGTTTTATTGATCGGTTTGAATCTATCAGAAGTGTATGCCTTACCAGCAACACTTGAGGCAGGCACAGGACTGCAAATGGAAGGAAACTCTCTTCTATATTTATTTCTGAAATATATCACTTTCGGAAAACTCCTCCCTGCCCCAGCCAATACCAATGGCATCCTTCTGATCATTCACTGGTTCAAGTATTTCTTCACTGGCAGTCCAATTCCCCTGGGAGGGTTGGATGTGATGTTGCATCCGGTAGCCTGGGCTGGTTGGGCTGGTCTTTTTGTAACCATGTTGAACCTCATCCCGGTGGGGCAGTTAGATGGCGGACATATCTTTCAAGCGTTGTTTGGCACAAAGAACTCGAAGCGCATTCTCCCTTTCATCATAGCAACGCTTGTATTATTGGGTTTCTTCTGGAATGTATGGTGGTTTTGGGCAATACTCATCCTGTTCATGGGCAGAAGTTATGCAGAACCTTTAGATCAGATTACACAACTGGATACAAAGCGTAAATGGCTCGGAGTCGTCATGATGATTGTTTTTGTCATCACTTTCATTCCGGTTCCGATCACCATTTTGTACGGTTGATGGAAAGATGACTTTGTAAAAAGGTTATGGGGAAAAATCCTTTTTCACCACCAGCGTCGAGATTTTTTCACCGGTGTGGATGTCTAAGTATTCTCCCAGCAAATGCGCAGCCAGACAGGAGTGAACAGGAAACACCTGAATCACGTCTCCCACCCGATATTGCGAAAAACTCAGCGGATCCATTGCAATAACCCCATGTTCCTGCGTGGTCGATATCACCTTGCAATCGGGTTTGAGCATGCCAAACGGTTGGTTGAATTCTCCCGCAACCAATCCATAGATAGGTTCTCCTTGATAGGGCATGGTCTCTTTAGAAAAATGGATCGCCCCACCATAAACTACCAACTCGTTCCGCGTCATATTCTTAGAAACAATGGGGCACGCCATCGCCACCGCAATCTCTTCTTGGGAGCAAGCGCCTAGCTGCCATTGCTCAAGATCGAAAAATATAAAATTCCCGGGGCGGATCTCATCCACTCCTGAGAAATCGTCTATCAATCGGCATCCGGGCGTATCGCCAATGGATACCAGCACATCCTCAAAACCAGCCGCCAGCAGACCATCCTTGACTGCAAGCATAGCCTGTTGGCTGGTTACAGCAAGTTCCTTCACATTCTGGGGGGATTTCGCATGATAAGTTTGCCCGGCATGTGTAAGAATTCCACGAAAATTCAACCTGGCAGAGCGCATGATGACCCTCGTCAGCGTTTCGATATGCGTTTGATCTTGCCACCAGATGCCGCTGCGGTGCAGACCTGTATCAATCTTGATCCACACATCGACTGCATGCCTGACATGAAAAGCAAGATATTCAACACTTTCCTGACAATCTACCAAAACCCCCAATCGAACTCTTTCTGCCAACGCGTTCAAAGCGTCCATCTCACGCCAATTCAAAGGAAAGGCGATCAAGATATCTTGCCAGCCTGCGTCAGCGAAATAGCGCGCCATTGCCACAGATGACACCGTGATCGCACTAACCCCTCTCTTTCTAAACAATTCCGCTATACGACTTGATTGGTGTGTTTTGAAGTGAGGACGGAAAGCCACTTTATTCCTGACCGCCTTCGCACTCATGGAGGCAATATTTGCATCTGCCTTTTGCAGATCGACCAGCAACGCCGGCCTCTGAATCAGGTCCAGAAAGGGCAATTTCACCAATTCCCTTTTTTCGCTATAATCATGGTATGGATAATGATACCATCGCTCGTATCTTCCTTCGCATCGCGCGATTGCTGGAGATTAAAGGAGAGAGCAATTTCAAGATCACTGCCTATGAGCGGGCAGCGGATAGCATCCGCAATGCTCCTGAAGATGTATCAGCAATGGATGAACAAACCCTGCAAACCATCCCGGGCATTGGCGAAGCGATCGCAAAAAAGATCACGGAATTCAACCAAACCGGAGAACTCAATTTTCTGAAAAAATTAGAGACCGAAATTCCCCCCTCTCTCTTAGAATGGCTTGAACTTCCGGGAGTTGGTCCAAAAACAACGGCTTTGATCTGGAAAACATTGGGCATTACAACGCTCCCCGAGTTGCTAGCGGCAGCCAAAAGCGGGAAATTGCACGCCTTACCAGGCATCGGGGAAAAGCTGGAAACAAAGATCGTACAAGCTATCGAAGAACAATAATTGCCATGGTTAAGAGGGGTTATGGAAGTTTTCCGACGTACAGTTGGTTGCCAAAAGCCAGAAATAACTCTTTTCCCATAGACACCCCTACTCCGCTCATCTCCGTTTCAGGCAAAGGATACGTTTTGCTCGGTTGCGGTTTTAGCGTTCGTTCTAAATTTAATTGGTAACTGTACTGGAGCACCGCCCGGTTTGCCGAATCTAAAATGTAAAAAGCGGATGTGGGATAAGTGGTCTCCTGAATCGCGTTGAACTGTGCATCAAAATACACCAATGGATTCTTTTCATAACCAATACGGCTATCTCCATACGCTGTGGGATCCTGGCATTCTGTCGCGTTCCCTTCTCGATAAGGGTTATATTGACACGTTGTCATGTGACTATCTTGATGCAAAATGAACACATCTTCTTTGTTGACTATCAGATCTATTGCCCCACCCAGATCCACTTCTTCTGCCCCTAGAAAATCTACGGGGTGACTGTTGAAAACAATGCCTGCCATAGCAGCAATTTCGAAATCGCTCCCCGAGTAACTCCAAATGCCATCTTTTTCTACATCCATCACATACAGTGTGTATTCATCCAAGCTTATCGCACCGATCTTGCCCCATTCACTCGCCGGTGGGATGAGCGAACTGGGTACAGGGTCACTTCCTGATAAGCAATACAGCACATTCCCCCCCGCATCAACCGCGAGTATTTCGAAGGAACGCGTATTGGTTGGCAACGTTGTAAAATCTACAATCTTTCCCAATGTGATCACTCCGTAGGTACCTGGGCTGCACCGAAAGGTTGAATCGATCTCATAAAAACCGCGGGAATTGGCAATCGCCCGATACACACTGCCGGCGGTGGCATCCAACAGATAAATACCCGATTCATTGCTTTTGATCTTGGTAAGCACCACATTTTGTGAAAATTGCGAGGTTGTGGCAGGTCTGAAATCCAAACGGGTAACCAGGTCCATGTCATCGATGACGGTCTGAGTCTGAACGAGTAACGTATTCGCAAGGTCGCTATCGCCGAATTCCATGGCCTTTAACACCGTTTCGTATGCTCTCGTCCAATATTCTCGTTGCTGTGCGGCATCTTCGATGGTGGTCGCCTGGGTGATATAGGATTGCGCCTCATCCAAGAAGACCTGGTGTTGTTCCCGGCGACCGCTGTACACATAAACCAGCACAGCCATGGTTATTAAAATGAGAGGAACAATAATTACAGCCGTACTCAACAAACGGGTTGGAGCGTTACTTTCCAATGGGGTGGAATCAGCAGTAAGCCAGTTGCTTATTCTGAGGAACAGGGTCTGCAACGCATTGGATGATCGCTTTTTTTCGGTTCCCTGTTTGGACGGTATCCGGCTTTTGACATACTCACTTTTCTTCCCCTTACGCGTCTCACCTTCCAATGGAGTCTCTCTCTTCTCAAAGTCTATTCTTTCCGGTCGCCCTGGTTCTATATTGAGCGTTTCTTCTTCCATTTCTGGAAAGAATTGTCCCAGGGTCAGATCATGATCGGCCTTGGATGTGCGATGCTGTACGGTGGGGCTTACCTGCTCTTCAACCTTGGCAGGGATGTAGCCTTGTTCTGTCTTTTCTTGTACTGCGGCTTGTTCTTCGATTTGCTCCACATTCCCCGCTTCGGATGAAAGAGCAGGGGTTTCAACTGACCATTGCTCTTCTTGTACCAAGCCCTTTCCTTCCTTACATTTAATTACCATGGCATTAAGATCAATGTTCACCTGGTCCAATAACCTGCGATAAACCTGCTCCATGCTTAATTGCTGGCTGTTTTTAAGATGGTTTTCATCCCACGTTAGGGGAGCCCGCGTTGAGAGCATTATCAGGTCACCGGAGGTCAGGGGCAACTGTTGAAAATTCAAGAGAAAGCGACGGGCGCTACCCAACCCACGTTCACCGTCATCCTGGTTCTGCAGGTGAACAAAAGAGTCGGCGCCAATGAGAAAAATATGCGAAGCCCCGGTTTGAGCTGTAAACAGATATCCATTGTGAGAAACAATAAAACATCCAGTCGCTCGGGCAGGTTCAACGGATTCCGGTGCAAGATTCCGTTCAAATAAGGCGGTGTTAACGGACGCCACCGCAGTTTGCAAGGCATTCGTCACCGAACCTGGGGTTTCAAAAAATTTTTTTCCCGCGCCGGCGATAATCTCTTTGATCTCCTCTTCAGCGATCAAAGCAGGCTCACTGAAATCGAGCTGCAAAGCCAGAACTTCTCCCTTACGGTGGCGATGGCTTTTAAATGAACTCGCCACAACAAGAGATCCTTTGGCAGTAGCACTCACGTTGCCATCTGCTATTCTCAATGGATAGGTATGAAAGTTAATGCCCATGTTGTGCTCTCATGTATGGTCTCATTATATTCACACCACAAAGTTTGTAAAATATCTACTCATTGGGTGTTTATCCGTATACAATAAGGATATCAAATAATGGAATGGTGAGGAATGGTTAATAGAAAAAATAGAGAGCTCTATCTGGGAAAGCTTTTCGATCTTTCTGATAAAAAATTGCTAACTGATCAACCATTAATGTACGATCTGGATGATCTCACAACCCATGCAATCGTAACCGGTATGACCGGATCGGGAAAAACCGGTCTATGCATCGGCTTGCTGGAAGAAGCAGCCATGCAGCAAATTCCAGCCATCATCATCGATCCAAAAGGTGATCTGACGAACCTCTTTCTGCACTTTCCGGAGTTGGCACCGGCTGATTTCGAGCCCTGGATCAATCCTGATCTTGCCAGAGGGGAAGGAAAAACCATCCCCGAAATGGCTGCCATCACTGCTGAAAATTGGCAAAAAGGATTGAAGGAATGGGAAATTGGGAAAGAAGACATCCTGAAACTTCAAAGCAGCGTAGAACGCGCTATTTATACTCCCGGCTCTTCCCGAGGTATCCCGGTCAATGTCATGACATCTTTCGAAGCGCCCATGATGGACTGGGAAGAAAATGAGGATGTCTTGCGCGAAATGATCTCAAGCACCGTCTCTGCGTTGTTGACATTGGTCGGTTTCAAAGACATTGATCCGCTGCGGTCCCGTGAGCATATTCTGATCGCCAACATCATTGAGGACAGTTGGAAAAAGAACAACTCTCTCGACCTGACCGAACTCATTCTGCTCATCCAGGAGCCGCCCATTACCAAGCTGGGCGCTTTCCCCATGGATAAATTCTTCCCCAAAAAAGAGCGGGATGAGCTGGCGTTACGATTGAACAACTTCCTGGCTTCTCCATCCTTCCAATCCTGGATCGAAGGACAATCGCTGGATGTGGCACAACTCCTCTTCGCGCCTTCCGGCAAGCCGCGCCACAGTGTCTTTTACCTGGCTCATCTCAATGATACGGAGCGCATGTTCTTCGTCACCCTGCTTTTCGCAGCCATCGACGCATGGATGCGCAGGCAAAGCGGCACTACCGGCATCCGCGTCTTACTATACTTTGACGAAATTCTCGGTTACCTTCCCCCGGTTGCCAACCCTCCTTCCAAACCACTGATTATCCGATTGCTGAAACAGGCACGCGCGTTTGGGCTCGGTTTGATCCTCACCACCCAGAATCCCATTGATGTGGACTACAAAGCGCTTTCCAACGCGGGCACCTGGATCATCGGACGCCTGCAGACCGACCAGGATAAACAACGTTTGCTGGACGGGTTGGAAAGCGCGGCAGGCGGTTTGAGCCGATCTGTACTGGACAAAACAATTTCTTCGCTTGGCAAGCGGGTTTTCATGCTTCAGAACGTCAATGAAAAACAACCCATCATTTTCCAGACGCGTTGGGCAATCGATTACCTGACCGGTCCGCTTACCATCCAGCAAATCCCCGCCTTGAACAGGCTGGCAGGCGCCCAAACGCCAGAGCTGGCGATAGGTGGAGTGGAAAAAATAAGATCAGAAACGTATTCCACAACCCCTTCCGCCAGTTTATCCTCCACTTCTGCTGCAATTCCATATATCCGCAAAGGCAGCGGCGCTAGCGGAAAGAATGCATCGCTGCTGGCTCAGGCAGAAGTCAATTTCTATTCGCGCACACCCGCCATCAACGCCAGTCACGTGATCACCGTCGTCATCCCCAATCCACCCCAGCGCGCATTGGACTGGGAGAAAAACCGCATCGAGAATCTAACCAAGGACAGTTTCATCCAGGCGACAGACCTCAAAACAGGGCAAAAGGATGTGAGCGAGTGGTTGCTCGATTCAAAATGGTGGATGGAAAGGCAAAAAGAGTTCGAACAGTGGGTCTATGAAAGCGATAGCCTTTCTGTGTTTCGCAACAAAGACACCGGATTACAATCGCAGGCAGGAGAAGATCGGGAATCCTTCGTCCAGCGCCTGACCGCAGCCACTCAAGAGAAATTAAAGACCGAGCAAGCAGTGCTGGAACGCAATTTCCAATCTAAACTCCTTAGTGCGCAAAACAAGGTCGAACGCCAACAACTGCGTGTTGAAAAAATCGAAAGCGAAGTCAACAACCGCAAGATAGAATTGGGGTTGAAAGGCGGTCAGGCAGTGCTTACTTTGCTAACCAAAAAGAAGATCACCGGCTTATCCAGTTCCCTCACAAAAAATCGTATGCTCCAAGAATCACAGGCTAAACTGCAAGAAGCCCAGCAAGTTCTTGCCAGTTACCAAGAAGAACTGGCTAATCTGCAAGAGCAATTAACAGAGCAAAAGACAGCGCTCATCCAGAAATGGGACCCCACATTATTGAACGTGGATGAGATACGCCTCACCCCCACCAAGCAATATATCCGTATCGAAAAATTTGGCATTCTTTGGGAGTAAAGAAAGTTGCACAACCAAAAAAGGAATCAGGCACCTGATTCCTTTTTTGATTTCAACAATGCGGGCTACATGTCTTGCCTGCCTGCCAGAGCGCGCAGGATCGTGGTTTGATCGGTATATTCCAGATCTCCACCTACGGGCAAACCGCGCGCCAGGCGGGTAATCTGGACCGGATAAGCTGCCAGTTGTTTTTTAAGATACAAAGCCGTTGCATCCCCTTCCATGCTGGGGTTGGTGGCGATGATGATCTCCTGAATGCCTCCGGCTTTCACGCGCTCTTCCAGTTCACGAATGCGCAGATCATCCGGACCGATCCCTTCAATGGGGGATATAGCTCCATGGAGAACATGATACTTACCTTGAAAACCGGCGGCACGTTCAATCGCCAACACATCCATGGGGTCCTCGACCACACAGAGTATGCTTCCATCGCGGTGTTCATCCCCACAGATATCGCAGCGAGGTTGATTGGCAAGGGTAATATTGAAACAGACCGGGCACGTCCCGATGGATAAGCGCAATCCGTTCAAAGCCTCCGCCAGCTCTGTGGAAACCTGTTCGGGCGCTTTCAAGATGAAAAACGCCAAACGAGAAGCTGTCTTGGGTCCGATTCCAGGAAGTCGTTCAAAAGCCTGCGTCAGGCGCTGAAGTGGTTCTGGGAGCAGTGGCATAGACGAGTACCCCTACCGCCCCATTCCACTAATAGGACCTAATTTTTTCATGGTCTGTTTGCGGACTTTATCGAGCGCTTTATTGATCACTTCTGCTAATAAAACTCCCATGGTTTGAGAATCTATGTTCTTACAAAGATCGCTATCAATCTCCACTGCCTTGCATACTTGTCCACCGGTGAAAGTTACCTTGATTGCCCCTCCACGGATATCCGCACTGAACTCTTCCTTTTCCAACTCCTTTTGCGCGATCTTTAACTGCTCCTGCATCTGGCGCATTTGACCAAGTAAATTCTCTGAATTGAACATACCCTTTGGACCTTTAGCCATTGTCATTGCTCCTTATCAATAATTTCACCACCCAGAGAGATGGCAGCGTTCACGAGATGCCCATGCTGTTCTGACGACTGTGTGGAATGATTGTTGTTTTTATTCTTCACCACTTCGCATTCAACCTGTAGGTCAAACCCTAAAAGTTTATGGATTGCTTTAAAGGTAATTTCCCGATTGATATCCGTATCCATCTTGGTTTTCAGCAGATCGCTTTCGAATCCCAATTTCAGCTTCTTCCCCTCAACACGGATGGATTTACAGGAATTGAGCAGCGCTTCCGTGTGCGGTTTTTCCTGCCGAACCAAAGCGCGGATTTCTTTCCAGTGATCGCGCACGGCATTCTCCGCTGATCCGCCGGACTGGCTTGCAGCTTGGTCAACTGGTTCGCTTTGTGGCGCTGTTTCTTGCGTTTTTTGTTCTGCGCGCTTTTCTGCTGCGGTTATGGGTTGCTCTTCTCTGCCCTTTTCCGGAACAGGCGCTGGTTTAACCTGTTCTTCACCCTTTTTTTCATGGGTCGGACGGGCAGTCGGTTTTGGGGCAGTTTTCATCGCTGGGGCATTGCCAGGGGTCCTCTCCACCACCGCTTGTTGAAGCGATGCCGGTCCCTCCAGGCAATCCACCACTGCCAGTTCCAGCGCCAGGCTGGGCTGCCAGCGCGAACCGAGATTGTGCTGCGCCTGGTTAAAGATGCGGACCCAGGTCACCAACTTCTCTAAACTCACTTCATCGCTGTGCGCTTGCATCACCCGTTTCAATTCCTGGGTAGCTTCAACATCTTTGCTGTTGCCGATCTTCATCAGCACCAATGCGCGCAGGTAATCAACGATTTGATTCGAAAACTGCCTCCCATCCGTCCCACTATCCAAAGCCGTATGGATTACGGAAACTGCCTGATTGATTTCTTCATGGATTAAGGACTCAATCAGCCGGATCACGTTTTCATTGGAGGTCGCTCCAAGCACTTCTTCGGTTAAAGCCAGGGTAATTTTATCCCCACTGGAGGCGATCTGGTCCATTAATGAGATCGCATCGCGCATACTACCTGTGGCATGGCGCGCGATCATGGTGAGCGCATCCATCTCATAATCCAGTTTCTCCGCTTCAGCAATGGTTTTGAGCTGGGCAGTTATGTGGTTAAGCGGTATCTGTCTGAACTCATAACGCTGGCAACGTGAAAGCACCGTAGCCGGGATCTTATGGATCTCAGTGGTAGCGAGAATGAACATGGCATGAGCAGGAGGTTCTTCGAGAGTTTTCAACAAAGCGTTGAATGCAGCCGTAGAGAGCATGTGCACTTCATCGATGATGTACACCTTGAAAGTGCCCTGCGAAGGGGCGAAATTGATCTTTTCTCGCAAGTCTCGCACATCATCCACGCTGGTGTTGGAAGCCGCATCGATCTCGATCAGATCAAGAAAACGACCGGCGTTGACTGCTTTACAGTTTTCGCATTCTTCACAAGGGCGAGCGGATTTATCGGGGTGCGTACAATTGACCGCTTTCGCCAAAATGCGGGCTGTCGAAGTCTTGCCTGTCCCGCGCGGTCCGGAGAACAAATAGGCGTGCACCTGCTTTTCTTGTGCTACGGCGTTGCGCAAAGTATGAACAATAGCTTCCTGCCCAATCACTTCATCCCAAACCGCAGGGCGCCATTTTCGATAGTATGCCTGTGTCATGTCTATCCTTTATGTAGAAATTTTCCTTACAGGAATTATAGCCACAAATATCTCTCTTGAGCGTTAAAACATCCGAATCCTGCGTTCTTTTCTAACATTTCGTTAATTATTAATCGGATAATTTGGATATACTATATCCGCGGATACCAAGACCTTTACGAGTAGTGGTATCGCCACCGATGGGTAGCGTATCCCTCCTTATGCTACGTGACTCCGCGAGGAGTATCGGTGGCAAATCCTCCTTTGGACTGCCGGTGAAACTCCGGCAGTTTCTTTTTAGCGCATTTGACAAACAAAATCCCACATGCTACAATTCAAAATTGCCTGCCCCCATTGTCTAGCGGTCTAGGACGTGGCCCTCTCAAGGCCAAAGCAGGGGTTCGAGTCCCCTTGGGGGCATTTTTATTTTCCAAAGTTTCTTGCTCCTCCCCACGTCCGTGAATACTTCCTTATCCACAAACTGCTCAGCCAACGCGGACGGTATAAAGAACGCGTGGCTGCTTTGGTGTGCCAGTCATTTCCTTCAGCCTCATTCGTTTTATGGCTGTAAGCACATGAGGTGGTGATATCACCCCCAAAGGGGAACGCGACAAAACCGTAAAATCTTCACTTGCAAAACGAGATCCCTCTAAACAGTGATTTTTCAAAGTGTCCTCTCATGCGTATGAACAAATACCTTTTCCTCTTTCCTATATATCCCATTGGTTTGTAGAAAAATCATGTTAGACTTGAAAATTACTATGAGAAGAATAGCCAGAATTGTGACCTTCTTTTTGACCCTGTGGCTTCTTTGCTTTCCATCTGCTGCGGTCTTCTCTGCCGGCGGCGCCACGGCTGCCGATCTCATCAACCTCATCCAGACCTGGCGCGCAGAGGCAGGCAACCCAGCCCTGATCGTGGACCCACTCTTGAACGTCACCGCCTACGACACTGCCTACACCATGGCTGCGCAGGGCTTGCACACCCATATCGGTAACGCCTCGGGCAGAATCGCCGCTTACGGCTACGGGGATGGCAGCACGGTACGCTGCACCGAAAATTTTGCCATGAGCTATGGCGAAGCGGACATCAGCAAGATCTATGGATTCTGGGATGATCCCGACCATCGCCTGCCCGCCACATACTCCTACTACAAACACGTCGGCGCAGGGGTGGCTACCACCGGGAATGGCTGGTACTACTATGTTCTGCACGCCTGTTACACCAGCGCCGGCACCTACACTCCTTCCGGTTCAGGAACCAGCATCACCACCGGCGATGGGACGGTCGTCACCGCCACCAGCGCAGTCTCACAGATTGTTGTGCCCGTTACCACAGCAACGCCCCAGCCCGATGGCAGTGTGATCCACATTGTCCAGAGCGGACAATCTCTGTGGTCCATCGCCACCGCTTATGGCACCAAGATCGACACCATCAAGCAACTGAACGGCCTTACTTCAGATTCAATTTACAACAACCAGGAACTGGTGGTGTATCCGGCAGGCAGCATGCCCACCCCGCTGCCCACAGCCACTCTGACCCCCACCAGCGCTCCAACGCTCACCCCCACCATGACACCCACGGCGGTGGAGTCTACCCCGCAAGCCACTCCCACTCCATCCCGCAGCAGAAACGCCATCCCTGCCCAGACCATGGCGGGATATGGCATCGTGCTGATCTCTGTGGTAGGGTTGCTAGCCATGCTCGTCAAGCTTTCGATCAAGAAGATAAAATAAAACCCATGGTTTCCCTCGAGGGAAGATTCCATAACAAAAGCTTTGGAATCTTCCCGCAGATTTAAGCTTCGCCAACTTGAGATGGCGTTCCTCTACTATAATCATTGCAGAGGGTAAATATCATGCCTGAACAGACCATCAGCAAGACCGATTTCCTCCTTTTTCTGGATTGTCCGCTGCACTTCTGGGCGCTCAAACACCATTATGAGCCCGTCATCCTCCCCACCCCCATGGATGAATTCCGCATGCAGCAGGGGCGGGCAGTGGAAGCGCTCGCCCTGGAGCATCTCCGGCAATGGATGAAAGGTCAGTATCCCAACGCAGCTCTTCTATGGCAACAGACCTATCTGCACGGCTTCTTCCTGGCGCGCACCGATGCGCTTATTCATGATGAAAACGAGGAATGCTTTGACCTTTACGAGATCAAAAGCAGCACAAACATGAATAAGAAAGATCTTTTCGACGTCGCCTTTCAGGCAGCGGTTTGCCAGCACGCCATCCCGCTGCGAAATCTGTACCTGGTGCATCTGAACAAAAATTATCGCAGACAGGGCAGCCTCGATCTGGACGCCCTGTTTCTGGTCGAAGATATCACCGCCGCGGTTGCAGACCTGCTTCCACAAACCAACGCCTATATGCAAGCCGCGCGCACGGTTCTATTGCAGGAAGAGCACGCGAACGTCGAACACTGCCGCAAACCGGACACATGTCCCTTCCCTGACCTGTGCCATCCCAATATACCCGAACATTCCATATACGAAATCAGTCGCCTGCACCGCAGCAAAGCGCTCCAGTTGGAAGCAATGGGCATCCGGGCGATCCCAGAGATACCCGATGACTTCCCGCTCTCGGACCAACAAAGAGAATACGTGGAGGTTGTAAAAAGCGGTCAACCTCGCGTCGACCCGGACGCCATTCAAGAAAAATTGACCAACTTGCACTATCCGTTGCACTTTCTGGATTATGAAACCTGCAACCCTGCCGTTCCCCTCTTTGAGGGGTACAAGCCCAACCAGCACATCGTTTTCCAATTTTCCCTCCATATCTTGCCTGCTCCGGACGCAGAAGCGGAACACCACCAGTTCCTGCACGCTGAATTGAGCGACCCGGCTCCCAAGCTGCTCGAAAAGTTATCTTACACCATCCAACCGCAGGGCAGCATTCTGGTGTGGAACAAGGGCTTTGAATGTTCGCAGCACAATGAGCTGGCACAACTGCACCCCGCATATGGAAAGTTTCTGGAAAACATCAACAGCCGCATCTTTGACCTGATGGACATCTTCAGCCATAATTTCTACATTCACCCTGCTTTTCATGGTAGCGCATCCATCAAGAAAGTGCTGCCCGTGCTGGTACCGGACCTCTCGTATGAGGGGATGGAAATTTCTCAAGGCGATGAAGCCTCCACTGCCTGGTGGCAAATGGTGAATGGCACATTCAGTGAGGAGGAGAAGGAAAACACAATCGCCCATCTCATGAAATATTGCCAGCTCGATACGAAAGCTTTGTTGGAAATCTTCATTCGCTTGCAATCAATTTCTTGATTGCCATTTTTTACATGTTTTTTTGTTTCGTGTATCATTCAGACATTGATTATTCCAAGAGGTGTATATGGATTCATTTATACCCAATCTGTTTTCCAAACCTCCCACCTACCGCAACCTGGTCTTCAAAGGCGGCGGGATTCGCGGCATCGCCTATATTGGGGCGCTGGAAGTGCTGGAAGAACGCGGCATTCTGCCCAGCATCGAAAGGGTAGCCGGCACTTCTGCGGGCGCCATTTCCGCTTTTCTGGTCAGTTTTCGCATCCCGGTCAGCGAGATCCTGAAATGTTTCGCCACCCTCGATTTCCGCAAGGTACCGCAGGCTTCCACCCACCATAGAAAACTTCCCATACCGCTGCCGGTAAATCCGCTTACCGAAGAAGAAAAGCTCGCCCGCATCGTCAGAAATTACGGACTTTACTCCAGTTCCTACTTCTATCAATGGTTGCGCTCGGTGGTAGCCGAGCACTGCAACGGCAACCCAAATGCCACCTTCGAAGATTTCCACGAACGAGGTTTTCGCGATCTGTACATCGTGGTCGCCAATCTAAACAAGCACCAGGGAGAGATCATGTCTTACCATGACACGCCGCAGGCATCAGTGGCAGATGCCGTGCGCATGTCCATGTCCATCCCGCTCTATTTCGAAGCTCTGCGCTTCGACGGAAAGAATTTTGGAAAGGGCGACTTTTATGTGGATGGCGGGGTGTATAACAATTACCCCATCAAATTGTTCGACCAACCTCCCTTCATTAAATCCACCGATCTCAAACGCAGCAAAGGCAATTCGGAAACGCTGGGGATGTTCCTTTACCCTGAAGGTGGCTTGAAGATCATAAAAAAGGAGGATCCACGCAACCTGATGGAATATCTGGGCGTCGTGATCAGCAATCTGTACACGGCTTTCGAGACCATCCAATATGAGAACAGCTTCATCGACCAGCACCGCACCATCGCTATCCCTGACCGCGGCATCCTATCTACTGATTTCTCAATTGTGAAAGGCGACGAAAAATACAACAAGTTGCGGGAAGCCGGTCGCACCGCTGCCCGCGCTTTTCTGGAAAACCTGTAAAATACAAAAAAGCGAACCGCGTGGGTTCGCTTTTTTGAGCTTACGAGATCCTAGTACTCAAGATCGTCTTCATCATCCTCGTCATTGCCCAGGTCATCCAGATCATCAAATTCCTCAAAATCTTCTGGCGTGTGGCGAGTCCAAAGCAATAACACCTGACCCTCATCAGTTTCAATAGAACGGGCAGCCATGATGGGTACCTTTTCTTCTACACCCATTTCATTGCGATAATGCAGTTGCATAATGCCGTTCTCTTTCCATACACGGTGACAGCGCTCTACCAGTTCGGGACCGTTAAAAGTTCGCAATTGGGTAAGGCTCGTATCAAACAATAAAGGTCCTTCTGTAAGACCGAGCGCCCAGCCATCTTCGATCGGCTCAAATACCGGCGGAGGACCTTCGATGATGGTGATCTTGTCTTCCAGATTGTTCTTTGTCATTCTTATTCTCCGAAGCCACAATCATACCACTTTTCAAACCACGTCATCCATAATTTTAATAAAAGAATTAGATTTTGCTTATTCTTTTTTTATCTTTGCTTTTTATGATTACAACGTAAGCATTAAGAAAATGGAGGTTTGAACATGAGCTACTTTGTTTATACACCTTTCGGCAGGGCTGCCCACATGCGCAGGATGCGCGAGTTCTTTGATGAGGATATGCCCTTCTCAGAGCGGGAAGTGATGGTGCCCATCGACGTGCGTGCTGAAAATGACGATTTCATCGTCACCGCGCTGGTGCCAGGATTAAAACCCGAAGATCTGAACATTCAGGTGATCAATGAGACAGTCACTTTAAGCGGTGAATTGAAGCTGTACGCCGATGAGAAAGCCAATTACATCCACAAGGAATGCCCTTACGGAAAGTTCCATCGCACCATCACTTTACCCAGCACGCTGGATGCACTGAAGGCAGAAGCCAATGTGGAAAATGGTGTGCTAACCCTGCGCGTTCCAAAAGCCGAAGAAGCCAAACCAAAGACTATCAAAGTCAGCATTGCCAAATAAAATAAGGTAACCAACTCCCAAAAAGACAGCCAATGAGCTGTCTTTTTTGGTTCCAGACTATAATGGAAAAGTGAATAAGGATGAACTTGCTGCTCTGTTGCATGACCTGCCGCTGGGAGAGTTGCGCTGGTATGAATCTATCCCTTCTACCAATGCCTGCGCCCTGGAATGGCTGCGCGAATTTCCCAAAGAATACTCCCTGGTAGCCACCAATCACCAAACTGCCGGTTACGGGCGCAACCAGCGCCCCTGGCATTCTACAGCCAGCGCTTCCCTTACCTTCAGTTTCATTCTGTACCCGAACCAAAGCGAGCAGGGCGCTGTGCCGCTGTTTTCAGCACTGGCTGCCCTTTCGATTTGCGACGCGGTTGCCTCGTTTTCTCCTTCTGCCAAAATTGCCATCAAATGGCCGAATGACGTCTTGTTGGATGGGAAGAAAGGAGCAGGCATCCTGGCTGAAGCAGCCTGGCAGGGACGCTCTTTGATGGGGCTGGTTGTGGGAATCGGCGTCAATGTTCGACCGGCATTCCTATCATCCGCTGCGCAGGAGCTGCTCTTTCCGGCAACCAGCCTGGAAGAATGCATAGGCAAACTGGTGGAACGCTGGGAATTGCTGCACCGCATCATGGCGGCATTCATAGCCAGGCGCGATAACTTTCAGGCGCATGCGTTCATGAATGCCTGGCGCGAGAAGCTGGCTTTTCTGGGCGAAGAGGTCACCCTATCCAGAACAGGAAAAGAATTGCAGCATGGCACCTTTCTGGATGTGAATGAGCAGGGATATCTGTTACTGAAAGAAGAAAACGGGCGCATCTCGACATTTCCGTTAGGGGATGTGAGCCTGCGCCCGCGTTTGAGCTGATATATCTACCCTTCTTTTGCATTCAACATGCTATCGGTGAAGCGCGCAACAGTAGCGACCCTGTCATTCTTTTCGATGTTCATCAACTTCACACCGCGCGTTGAACGACCCGATGTGGTGATATCTTTCACATTGAGCTTGATGACCAACCCATTGGTAGAGATCATGGTCACCTGATCACCCTCCTGCACCACGCGGGCGCTGGCAATCTTGCCGATCTTGGCGAGAGCATCTTTGTTGATCGTAGAAACACCCTGCGTACCGCGCCCAGCGGAACGGTATTCGTTCAGGGGCGTACATTTGCCGTACCCCTTTTCAGTCACCACCAGCAGAGAAGCGTCTTTTTCCACTACCGCCATAGAAGTGAGCGCATCACCATCTTTGAAGCGAATGCCGATCACGCCACGCGCAGCGCGACCCATAGGACGAATCTCCTTCTCATTGAAGCGCAGCGCCTGCCCATTGGCGGTCACCAGGATGAGCTCATCCTTCCCGGCGGTCAGGGCGACCCAACCCAGTTCATCCCCCTCACCCAAAGTGATGGCAATCATGCCCGAGGGGCGTACGCTTTCGAACTCTTTCAATTCCACCCGTTTCATATAACCTTGTACAGTAGCAAAGGTCAGAAAATGTGCGTTTTCGAAATTAGGCACCGCAATGGCGGCTGTGATGCGTTCGCCCTGCTCCAGGGCAATCACGTTCATGAGCGACAGACCCTTATCGGTGCGACCACCTTCAGGAAGCTGGAACACTTTTTCAGAGTAGATCTTACCGCGGTCGGAGAAGAACAATAACGTGTGCAGTGAGCGGCACGGCACAAGCAGCGCCACTTCGTCTTCTTCCTTCATGCCCTGTCCGATCACACCGCGTCCACCGCGCGCCTGGGTTTTGTAGACCTGCGGAGAAACACGTTTGACATATCCGCGCTGCGTGATGGTCACGAGGGCGGGAACATCAGATACCATATCTTCTTCCGAGAGATCCTCCACACCGCCATCTGAAATGAGGGTGCGGCGTCGATCGCTGTACTTTTCACCGATCTCCTGCAAATCGTTGCGGATCACTTCCAGCATCTTACGGGGATGCGCCAGCAGATCTTCAAGATAGGCAATACGATCCATGATCTCTTTATATTCTGTCTCTATCTTCATACGTTCCAGAGCAGCCAGCCGGCGCAGTTGCATATCCAGAATGGCTTGAGCCTGGATCTCGCTGAGTTTGAAGCGTTTCATCAAGGCAGTTTTGGCAACATCCGCATCTTTCGACTCACGGATGGTGCGGATGACCTCATCCAGATTCGCCAGCGCGATCAACAAGCCCTCCAGGATATGAGCACGATTGCGCGCTTTTTCCAATTCAAATTCCGAGCGGCGCTTGATGACATCCATGCGGTGGTCGATGAAGATCTGCAGGGCATGTTTGAGGGTCAACATACGGGGTTCACCGTTCACCAGTGCCAGCATGTTAATGCCAAAGGTGGATTGAAGCTGCGTGAACTTATACAAGCGGTTGAGCACCCGCTTGGGCTGCGCCCCGCGTTTTAATTCCAAAATAATGCGCATGCCGGTGCGGTCCGATTCATCGCGCAGGTCAGAGATCTCAGGAATGCGCTCTTCGCGCACCAGTTCTGCGATGCGTTCGATGAGCGTGGTCTTGTTGATCTGATAGGGAATCTCGGTAACGCGGATCACGAAACGCCCGCCCTTGCCCTCTTCGATCGTTGCCTTGCCCTGCAGGGTGATCTTGCCCTTGCCGGTGCTGTACGCCTGGCGGATGCCTTCGGAGCCTACAATGATGCCGCCGGTCGGAAAGTCAGGACCGGGCAGGTAACGCACCAGGTCTTCCACGGTGATCTCATCCAGATTATCCTGGTTATCGATGACGTAGACCAGGGTGCGGCATAGCTCACCCAGGTTGTGTGAAGGGATGTTGGTAGCCATACCCACTGCGATGCCCGAAGCGCCGTTCAACAGCAAATTGGGCAGGCGGGCTGGCAGAACCAAAGGCTCTTGCAATGAACCGTCAAAGTTATCGGCAAAATCCACGGTATGCTTGTCGATATCTACCAGCATTTCATCGGCAAGTACGCCCATGCGGGCTTCGGTATAGCGCATGGCAGCTGGCGGGTCGCCATCAATAGAACCAAAATTGCCCTGTCCGTCCACCAGCATGTAGCGCATGGAGAAATCTTGCGCCATGCGCGCCATGGCATCATACACCGCCGCGTCGCCGTGCGGGTGGTATTTACCGAGAACTTCGCCCACGATACGGGCAGATTTTTTGTAGGATGAATTGGAATGCACACCCATGTCCATCATGGCGTAGAGAATACGGCGATGGACCGGCTTCATGCCATCACGCGCATCGGGCAACGCGCGCGCCACGATCACGCTCATGGCGTAATCAATGTAAGAGGTACGCATCTCCTGGTCAATGTCAATTCGTTTAATTCCGCTGATTTCCATTTAAAAACAAAACTCCTCTATCAATTCACGGGAGTGATAATTATACCTTACTCCCAAAAGGATGTCAGCTAGCTCGCCTTCAGGCACAAGAATTGTTCAAATCAGTCCGCCGAAGTATATAATCAGGTTATCAATAATCAATCGCTTCGCGTTCGCAAATCGATACGGGAACTCTTTGAAATGCGGGGTTGTTATGCCAGAAAACAAAAAAGTGCTGAAGCTTTATGATACCTACACGCGCAGTAAACGCGAGTTCATTCCATTAAAACCCACACACGTTGGATTGTATTGTTGTGGACCCACTGTCTATGATTTTGCCCATATTGGGAATCTACGAACCTATCTTTTTGAGGATATTCTCCGCCGGGTTCTTGAATTCAATGGATATGCTGTCAGGCACGTCATGAACATCACCGATGTCGGGCATTTGACCTCAGATGCCGACACAGGCGAAGATCGAATGGAAAAAGGTTCGCGACGAACCGGGAAAACAGCCTGGAAAATTGCCGAAACCTACACCGATGCTTTCAAAGCAGATTTAGCCCGCTTGAACATTCAAGCACCACATATCTGGTGCCGTGCAACGGACCACATCAAAGAGCAAATTGATTTCATCCAATGCATCGAAAGCAAAGGATTTACCTACCGAACTTCTGATGGCATCTATTTTGACACCTCCAAAATTCCGGACTATGGCTACTTAGCCCGATTGCATGTCGAAGGGCTACAGGCAGGACGACGAGTCAACGTAGGAGAAAAACGGCATATAACTGATTTCGCCCTTTGGAAATTCAGCACACCCAATGAGAAAAAACAAATGGAATGGAAAAGCCCCTGGGGAACCGGTTCTCCCGGCTGGCACATCGAATGTTCAGCAATGGCAGTTAAATACCTTGGGAACTTCTTCGATATTCACTGTGGAGGAGAGGACCACATCATGGTGCATCACCCCAATGAGATCGCCCAAAACCAAGCCTGTTACGGAACGCGGTTGGCGAACTTCTGGATGCATAGCAGCTTTTTACAGATCGACAATTCTCGCATGGGAAAATCGATGGGGAACTTTGTGGTTTTAAAGGACATCATAGCCCTGGGCTATGATGCGTTAGCTTGGCGCTTCTATTGTTTGAATGCTCATTATCGCTCAAAGCTCAATTTTTCCACGGAAGGGTTGGATCAGGCGAAAGCATCCATAACTCGATTGAGAAACTTATCGTGTCAATGGGGAAAAGCTGGTAGCGCTGATGATCATTTCATGGCAAAATTTCAGGCACAGGTGAATGATGATCTAAATACTCCTCGTGCAATGGCAACAGTATGGGAGCTGACGGCAAGCGATCTGCCTGATTCAGCGAAAAAAGCAACGCTACTGGAGTTTGACAAAGTTCTTGGATTAGGGCTAGATGACTGGCAACCCACCCCAGAAGCCATTCCAGATGAGGTGAAAGCGCTTGCTGAAAGACGCGAATTTGCCCGAAGGAGCAGAAATTGGAACGAGGCTGACATTTTCCGTGACCAAATCCATCAACTGGGATATGAAATCGAAGATACGCCCGATGGCTATCAACTAAGGATGAAACACAAAAGAAAACCCTGACGAATTTGAGTCCCTTATAAAACTTTCAACACTGCTTGCCCCAGTCGATCATCAGGACCTTTTCTTCAATTCTTTGGATACGGTATAATTTTTATCATGAAAAAATCCAGCGTGATTTTTTTTATTTTGATCTTTCTTTTCATGGGCTGCACAAGCCCATTTTCGAACAGTCATTCTTCCGCCAGCACACTTTCTGAAAAACAGTACATTGAAAACAAAGGTTCTGATACCCTGGTCAACCTGGCGCTGGCATGGGCAGAAGCCTATCAACTGCAGCATCCCGAGGTGCAGATATCCGTTTCTGGTGGCGGCACAGGCACCGGCATCACTGCGCTCATCAACGGTACGGTGGATATCGCCAATGCCTCACGAGCCATCAAAGAGGAAGAGATCGCCAATGCCGAAGCCAACGGGATCGAACCCTATGAGATTGTGGTTGCCAATGATGCCATCGCGGTGATCGTCAATCCTGAGAACCCGGTTAACCGGCTGACCATCGAACAGGTATCGCTAATCTATCAAGGCATCATCACCAACTGGAAAGAGGTTGGCGGTGAAGATCACCCAATCGTGTGCCTCTCGCGCGAGACCAATTCAGGCACGCACGTTTATTTTCTTGAGACGGTGGTGCGCATGGGAGACCCGAAAAGCAATGCATTGTTTTCGGTTGAAACCCTGCTGTTGCCCTCGTCCGAAGGCATCATTGCTGAAGTGCGCGACAACCCGAACGCCATTGGTTATGATGGGCTGGGTTACGTCACAAACGAAGTGAAAATGATCGCGCTCGACAACGGCGTGGGATACATCCTGCCCTCCGAAGAGACGGTCAGCAATCACACCTATCCCATCGCGCGCCAGCTTTACATGTACACCAACGGAGAACCGCAGGGCATAGTGAAGAATTATATTGAATGGATACGCTCTAGTGAAGCACAACAGTATGTGCTCGATCTAGGTTTTATTCCGTATAATCAAGGCGAGTGAGAAAGCACATGAAAGATCGATTGGTCACACGTATCATCGAAACCGCCGGGTTTTCCAGCATCATCATCGTGTTATTGATCTTTCTGTTCTTACTGCGCGAAGGGATGCCAGCGCTGAATGAAGTAGCGCCGGGAGATCTGTTTACCACACGTTGGTACCCCATCGAGGGGTACTTCGGCATCTTGCCACTGTTCTCGGGCTCGCTGCTGGTGACCCTCTTTTCCATCTTGATGGCTATACCTTTTGGGGTGGGCACGGCGGTGTACATCGCCGAGGTCGCCCCACACAGGGTGAAAGAGATCCTTAAACCCATGATCGAGATCCTGGCGGGCATCCCCTCGGTGGTACTGGGATTCATCGGCATCGTGTTCCTCTCCCCTGCCCTGCGCGAGTGGCTGAACCTGCCCACCGGGCTCACCGCTTTCACCGGAGCAGTGCTGCTGGCGCTCATCTCTATCCCCACCATCGTGTCGGTGAGCGAAGACGCGCTGAATGCAGTGCCGCAATCGTATCGCGAGGCGTCGTATGCGCTGGGCATCACCCGCTGGCAAACCATCTGGCGCGTGACCCTGCCAGCCGCCCGCAGCGGGGTAATCACAGCGGTGATGCTGGGCATCAGCCGCACCCTGGGCGAGACCATGGCTGTGATGATGGTGACCGGGAATGCGCCCACGATCTTCAAGGGCATCCAGTGGCTGTTCAAACCCACCCGCACCATGACTGCTACCATCGCTTCGGAAATGGGTGAGGTTGCCAGCGGCAGCACCCATTATCATGTGCTGTTCTTCATCGGCATCGTACTGTTCCTGTTCTCGCTGATCATCAATATCATTTCCAACCACTTCAGCGAGAAGAATCGCAAAGATAAGGAACAGGTGGTTTCATGAACATACCAGGCAGCCGCGATTCGCTGATTCTGCGCAGGGTGAAGGACTCTTTGGGGTACATACTGATCCACATCATCAGCTTTTTCACCATTCTGCCTATCCTGGGCATAGCGCTGTACATCATCGTGAACGGGGCTCCCACCCTGACGTGGGAATTCCTGACCAGCATGCCAACCAACGGCATGAAAGCCGGCGGCATCCTGCCAGCCATCGTCGGCACGCTCTACCTCACCATAGGCACTGCCATCTTTTCGGTGCCGCTGGGGGTGGCAGCCGGGATCTACCTGGCAGAATACGCACCGCGCAACCACTGGACGCGCCTGATCCGCATCGCCATCATCAGTCTGGCAGGCATCCCATCAGTGGTATACGGGCTGTTCGGGTTGGGCATGTTTGTGCTGTTCTTGAAATTCGGCAACAGCATCCTTTCAGCCAGTTTGACGCTGGCAATCATGACCCTGCCCACCATCATCAGCACCACCGAAGAAGCCATGCGGGTAGTGCCGGAGCGCTTCAGGGTGGTGTGTGGCTCGCTGGGCGCCAGCAAGTGGCAGGGCATTCAGCGCATCATCCTGCCAGAAGCCATGCCGGGCATCCTGACCGGGGTGATTCTGGGAGTGGAGCGGGCAGCCGGAGAGACCGCGCCCATCCTTTTTACGGGTGCCACTTTCTTTTTGCCGCATTTGCCAACCTCACCGCTGGATGCTACCATGGCATTACCCTATCACATCTTTGTCATCTCCACGCAGGTGCCGGGCATGCCGCTGCAGATCCAATTCGGATCAGTGCTGGTGTTGCTGATTTTCGTGTTGTTGATGAACGTCTGGGCAACCGTCATCCGCAACCGCGCGCGCAGAAGGAGGCAATGGTGATATGAGCGACCCCAAAATTTCCATTCGCAAGTATTGCCTGCGTTATTCCGACGGGGTAGAAGCGCTCAAGAATATCGACCTGCAAATTCACCCTCATGCCATCAACGTGCTGTTCGGTCCGGCAGGGGGAGGGAAATCCTCGCTGCTGCGCTCCATCAACCGCCTGATCGACATGGCGGATGTAGAAGAAACCAGTGGGGAGATCCTCTTCAACGGCGAGAATATCCTCAGCCAAGACACGGAAGTGCCGTGGCTGAGGCGCAAGATCGGCATGGTCTTTTCGCGTCCCATCCCGCTGCCCAAGAGCGTTTTTGAAAATGTGGCTTTCGGACTGGAGGTGGCGGGAGAAAAGGATGAAAAGCTCATCCGCCAAACGGTGGAGCAGGCGCTCAAACAAGCCTACCTGTGGGAAGAGGTCTACGACCGGCTGGACGACCCGGGCACTTCGCTTTCGGGCGGGCAGCAACAACGCTTGTGTCTGGCGCGCATCCTGGCATTACAACCAGAAGTGATCATGCTGGATGAACCCACCTCGGCGCTCGACCCGGTGACCACCGCGCGCATCGAGAGTTTTCTGCAGGAGATCAAGGAACGCATCACCATCATCATCGCCCCGCACAACATGTCGCAATCGGCGCGTGTGGCAGATTACGCTTCATTTTTCCTGCAGGGCGAGCTGGTAGAATTTGGAGAGGGTTCGAAGCTGTTCGTAAACCCACAAGACAAACGCACCCAAGATTACGTGGAGGGCAGGTTCGGATAAGCTCAAGTTGACAAAAGTTGACATTGCGCAAAATTGCAATTGCAAGGGTTCGTTTCATTCGTTCCTTTGAAACGAATAAAGCGAATAACACTGACCTTTAGGAGGAAAGCATGTTTGGGAAAGCAAAGAAAACGATGCCGCTGGCGAACGCCATTCTGACAGGCGACAGCAAACAAGTGCGACGCCATCTTGATGCAGGGGTGGACCCGAACCAACCCATCCCCGGTGAAGATGGGTACCCACTGCATTTTGCTGCCAACAGTCGTGTCGACATCATCCGGCTACTCATCGATCACGGTGCCGACGTCAATGTGAGGGATGGCAACGGGAAAACGCCCCTGCACTGCGCTGCCGTGACAGCCAATCTGGAAAACATGCGCGCGCTGCTGGAGAATGGCGCAGATGTGAACGCGGCAGATAACGATGGCAACACCCCCCTGATGCTCGCCCGGCGCGGCACGCCAGCGGCGGCTTTTTTTGCCAATCTAGGGGTACCTTCGAACAGCGAGGACGACTTGAAGCAAAAGAAAGCGGCAGACCTGCTGCTGGAATACGGGGCAGAGGAATAGAGCTATCTCGACGGGCGTGTTGGAAACGCGCCCCACGACTGGGATTCCTCTTTGCGACATACCCTCTATGATTCCAGCAAAATGGACAGATCCTTCGTCGTTTCACTCCTCAATAGATTTGGCGCGTTGGAAACGCGCCCTACCCGACCCGACTCAGGATGACATTTAAGAGAGGGGCTTGTCACTGCGATATATTCTGGAAGAAGAATGGAAATGGAGAGATTCCTCTGTCGCGATGCTCCCTCTGAATGACGTTGCGGGGAGAAAATGGGAAAAAGCAGGTTGACTGGTTTAATATGTAAAATGGAGAGATCCTTTCAATCCTGCTTTTTGTATTGCTAACTCTTGATATTTAAGACGGTATCTACGACTGCCGATCTTTTTGGGAATGCGCCCCATCGGCGATCAGCGGAATGCACATTCTTCCCCACAACCCTCCACAAATCTGCCTGATCGATGGAATGTTGCAAAAAACTTGAGCAAAAATGGATATTTCAGTCCCGGAGTTTCTCGCGTTGCTCCATTTTCTCCCACTTCAGTGCGACCGCTGCTAACAGCATAAAAGGCAAAAAACTAATAATTTTTCATTTTCACAATCAATCACAAACAAAAATGACCATTCACTTTTCTCAATCAAGTGACATCTTCAAACATTGCTAAACCTCGAAAGCCATTACACGATTTTTGCGGAAACCCATGCCCAAATTTCACGAAACATTCCCTGCAATTCTGTGAAAAGCGCCCTTTAAAGAAGGGTACAGCGAACGGTACTCTGAATAAATTGTTTCATAGATCCTGGCTGCACTGCCGGGTACAACACGATCTCTGACCGTGATCGTATTGGCACACGCCTGTTCCACCGAGTCAAACGCACCTGCTCCCGTGGCAGCAAGTAATGCTGCTCCAAAAGCGGCGCCCTCTTCCGAATTGATCGTGACGATTTCAGCGTTGAGAACATCCGCGATAACCTGCCGCCATAAAAGGCTCTTCGAGCCACCTCCCGTAATCCGAACCTGTTCAACCCTTGGCAGACCCGCTTCATTCATCAGTTCGAAACCATCGCGCAGACCAAAAGCAACCCCTTCAAGGACAGCTCGTGTGAAATGTTGAATCGTATGGCGCACAGTAATCCCGATAAAACCGCCACGAGCCAAAGGATCGGGATAAGGAGTCCGCTCACCCGTCAGATAAGGCAAAAATAGCAATCCACCACTGCCGGGCTCAATATCCTCGGCTCCAGCAACCAGGTCATCAAAATTTGTTTCTTTCCTGAACGTATCCTTGAACCATCTGAGGCTGCCAGCAGCAGAGAGCATCACCCCCATCAAATGCCATTTTCCCGGAACGGCATGGCAGAATGCGTGCAACCGTCCGTCAGGTTCTATACGCGGAGAGTCCGTCGATGCAAAGACGACGCCCGACGTCCCCAAACTGATCGACAGGATTCCTTCTTTTACTGCGCCAGTCCCCACCGCAGAAGCCGCCTGGTCACCACCGCCGCCAAAAACAGGGATGCCCTGCATCAACCCAACTTCCGCTCCTGCCTGTTTGGTCAGCCAGCCTGTGATTTGCGTGCCCTCAAAAGTTGGTGGAAACCACGCAGGATCAAGACCAAGCCTTCCAATCAGATCGTAAGACCAATTCCTCTCCTTCAGATCAAAGAGAACTGTCCCCGATCCATCTGCTCGATCCAAGGCAAATTCCCCGGTAAGTTTATACCGGACAAAATCCTTCGGAAGCAAAAGGTGTCTGATCTTTTCAAATAGTTGTGGCTCTTGCTCTTTAACCCATACTATTTTAGGGGCAGTGAAACCGGTCAGCACATCATTTCCAGTGGTCTTGATAAATCCTTCTTTTCCAATTAAATCGCGAATTTCATCACATTGCTGCTGAGTGCGTTGATCATTCCATAGAATAGCCGGTCTTAGAACCGTTCCTTTTTCGTCGAGAATAACCAAGCCATGCATCTGACCAGTCAATCCAATCCCTTTTACCTGAGAGGATTTCAATCCTGCTTGTGCAATACAGCCACGAATGCTTTTCTTTGTTGCCTCCCACCACAGATCAGGATCTTGTTCACACCACAAAGGAAATGGCGTTTCATACGAGTATTCCGATGAGGATACTGCAAATATTTTTCCCAGGGAGTCAACGGCAATCGTTTTCGTTGACGTTGTTGATATATCAATTCCTAAATAGATATCCATATGCACATTCCTAGAACAATTTTTTGCGGCAAATTTTTGTCATTTCATCATGGAGAAAAAAATCTTTCAGATTGCTCAAAGAAAATTCAACAAAGGGATCTTCAACCACTCTCCAAATTTCTCGATGGCAAATTTCCTTGCCGGATTCAACATCCGTTAGAGGACCCAACGTTTCCAGTTCAATGAATTTCGAATTGCAGTAACACTGGCTGGTTGCACCATAATCAATGCATTGCCTCGTGGAGTAATTGCTCGCATATTTCACAAACAGCAGGTTGTTGCGATAATAAGCTATCCATTGATAGGGGTTTGCCATTCCCACCTTCAATGCTTTATCAATGGGCAAGGCATGGATGGTGATAAACTGGTTATCCCAGTTGAACCTTGGATCTTCGACATCGGAATAGGGCCATAAAGCAATCGAGCGGTTGGGCAACAGAGGGTTCTCATCCATCCCACCCATATGTTGAGGAAGAATTGCCGTTCCACCCAATTTCAATTGAGTAATTGCCCAGGGGGCACAACGAAACGGTTTGTCCTTTGCATTCCGAATGTGGTGGTCAACAATAAGAATATTCTCGAACTCTGTAGGCATAATTTGCATACTTTTCTGAATGCCAAGGGTTGGATCCACTTCTTGAAGGAGCTCTATTGAGTCGGATGTTTCATTAACGATTATTGGTTGGGAATCAGGAACATAGGTAAGCGAGGGATCCTCCGGCCCGCACCATAAGCGGTGTCCCCCATAAAAATAGAACTTGCCTTTTCCAGGATGCTCCAGATATTGACCGGGAACTTCCGCAAAGATGTTTTCTCCGCCATTCAAACAAAATGAAAGGATTCTTGGTCCAACCGATTTAGAAATCAATAATTGTATATGACCAATGTTGATTTCAAGACAATCGAGATCAAGGAACCTTTTTTCTTTCCTATCCATAACAAAGACCTATCGAACTCCCAAAAGCACTTCGTTCGTCAATTGATCAAGCAATTCATACCGCAATCCTTTTACGCTTCTGGATCTGCGATCAAATGGGTAGATTTTCAACGCCTGTGCTTTCGCCCGCGAGTATGGACCTTTGAATTGCGGCAGCTCGCTATCCATTTTATTCAGTTCACCCAGCAAACCCTGGATCTCCGCATCATGATTGAATTGATCGACTTTCTCTTTCAATATCAGGTAGGTGCGCATGCAACCGCGTGCAAAATCCTTGACGCCTTCCTCATCTTCAGTTCGATACGCATGGGCATCAAAATGCCGGCTGCCCGCGTAGTGATGGTCTTCCAAAAGTTTGACAAGGAAAAAAGCACTTTTAAGATTCACCGCAGCGAATCGAAAGTCCTGATCGTAACGGCCAAATACTTGATCGTTGAGATCTATGTGGAACAACTTTCCGGCATCAATCGCCTGCGCCACCCCATGAGAAAAATTCAGCCCTGCCATCTGTTCATGTGCAACTTCCGGATTTACGCCAACCATTTCCGGGTGATCCAGGGTGCTGATGAATCCGAGCATATGTCCGGTTGTGGCATTATATAAATCTCCCCGCGGTTCGTTCGGTTTCGCCTCAAGGGCAAATTTCACCGGATATCGTTGATCTAGTGCATATTCACAAAGAAAATTGACCGCTTCCCGCATGCGTTTCATGCTCTCAACAGGATCTTTTGAAGCATCCGTTTCCGTTCCTTCCCTTCCGCCCCAAAACACAAAAACTTCTGCCCCCATCTCAACCCCGAGGTCCATTGACTTCATCGTCTTTTGGAGAGCATAATTCCGCACATAGGCATCATTGGATGTAAAAGCGCCATCGCGAAAGATTGGATCATAAAAAAGATTGGTAGTAGCCATCGGCACCACCAAGCCGGTATCTTTTAGAGCTTTCTTAAAATTCTTTTTGATGGTTTCAATTTCTTCCGGCGTAGAATCAATTGGAATGAGATCGTTATCGTGAAAATTCACGCCATAAGCTCCAACCTCCGCCAGCAAATAAACCAGATCAAGCGGAGATTTTGGATCTCGCACCTCAGCGCCAAATGGGTCACCGCCCCTGTTTCCAACTGTCCAGAGCCCAAAAGTAAATTTATGCTCTGGTTTCGGATCGTATTTTATGGTCATGGCTATCTCCTTTTCCTTTACCAAATTTGAAAACAAGTTCTTTATCAACGCGAGCAAAATGAATTTCTTTCAATTTAACTTGAAAACCGTTGATAATGGTTTGGGCGCTCCCAAATCCTGCCCGCGTTTGCCAGGGGAACACCCGCCAATTTCCAAACGAAACTCGCCTGGTTCCAGGGTTAACTTTCCATCGTCATCGTAAAAAGACATCATCTCAGGCGTTACCTGAAATTCCACTTTCTTCTTCTCCCCCGGAAAAAGCCCAATCCGCTCAAATCCAATCAGGCGATGAAGAGGAACGATCGTTGAAGCTTCGAGATCTGACAGATAAAATTGAACAACTTCCAGGGCAGATCGATCGCCACAATTGTGGAGTTCAAAACTCAAGTGGAGCGAATCCCCAAGATTGATGCTCTGTTCTTCCAAATGAAGATCCCGATACTCAAATTTGCTGTAGCTCAATCCAAAACCAAAGGGGTAAAGCGGCTCTTCCTTTATGTACCGATATGTCCTTCTATCCATGCTATAGTCATCAAAGGGAGGAATTTGATTTAATGAATGGGGGAAGGTTAAGGGCAATTTTCCTGAGGGCGAAACATCGCCGAACAATACGTTCGCAACCGCATTTCCTCCCTCCATACCCGGATACCAGATAAAAAGAATAGCATCCACCAGATCCTCTATTTCACCAAGGGCAATCGGGCTGCCACCCGTCAAAACAAGCACAATCTTGGTTCCTGACATCGCCAGTTCTTTAATGTAGCTGATTTGGCTGACAGGAAGGGAAATACTGCTACGATCTCCATTTTGAGGAGAGAGCAGAGATTCGCCTTCTTCGCCCTCCAGGAAAGAAGAGGAACCTCCACAAACGATTGCCAGATCAGATGACAATGCCATCCCCGGAGCCCAAGTCTCTTTGATCTCTCTGGGGTGTTTTAACATCGCACCGGTAGTATATTCCATCCCCATCCCTTCAGGAATCCGTCCTGTAATCCCTTCGAGCAATGTAACCATCCGTTCATTAAATCCGTAATAATTGCCCAAAAGAACTTCTGTACTGGTCGCATTTGGACCCGTCACAAAAATTTTCCTAACGGAAGGTTGAATGGGAAGAATGTTATCTTTGTTCTTCAATAAGACAAATGATTCCGTCGCGATCTGATAAGCAAGCTCTCTGTGCTTTTCACAACCAATAACACTTTCTGGAATCGACGCAAAGGGAACATCTTCAGGAGGGTCAAACATCCCAAGTTTGAATCGGGTCAGCAAAACGCGTTCCAGAGCACGATCTACATCATCTTCCGAAAGCAGCCCTCTTTGGATAGCCTCAGGAATCTCGTCAAAAATATGGTCACAACCCAGGTCACAACCATGTTTCAACGCCAAAGCAGCAGATTCAGCCGCATCTTTCGTAACCTTGTGACTTAGATAGAAATCGGACAATGCCCCACAATCTGACACAAAATGACCTTGAAATTTCCATTCCCCACGAAGAATATCTTCTATCAGAAGCTCACTGGCACAACAGACCTCCCCCAGCGTTCGATTATAAGCTCCCATTACCGCTTCAACATGTGCATCCTGCACCAGTTTTTTAAAAGCTGGCAGGTAGGTATCGTATAACTCACGCTTGGTTACCATTGCATTGAAAGTATGCCGTTCTCTCTCCGGGCCTGAATGAACTGCATAATGTTTCGCACAGGCAGCGGTCTTCAGATATTTGGGATCATTTCCCTGCATACCTTTCACAAAAGCAGAAGCCAACTCGCCAGTGAGGACTGGGTCTTCTCCCCACGTTTCCTGCCCCCTACCCCAACGAGGATCACGAAAGATGTTAACATTCGGCGACCAGAAATTCAAACCCTGATATTGATCCGTATATCCATTTCTCCATAAAGCCTGGTGGTACTTAGCACGCCCCTCGTCGCTGATAGCAGTGGCCACTTCATAGACCATGTCTTTGTCCCATGTGGCAGCCATTCCAATTGCCTGCGGAAAAACGGTGGCACGACCGTTGCGCGCTACTCCATGCAATGCCTCACTCCAATAGTTATAAGCAGGGATGCCCAGACGGGGAATGTCCTTTCCCGTATAGCTTATCAGTCCAATTTTTTCATCAAGGGTCAGCAACTTCATCAATTCGTTTATTCGATCAGTAAATGACAACGAGGTATCAAGATAGGATTGCTGTTCTGGCTTACCTTTCACTTCCATAAATGCACCTCTTTTTTATAAATTTCCTCCTGATGGTTCTGCGAAGATATCCTTTCAACCTTCACAGGATCAAGAACAATTGCACATTTCCTATATCAGATAAAATGAAGATCCAATTTTTGACTTTGCAAATGGCATGGCTCTCCCTATCTATCCCTTCACTGCACCGGCTGTCAAACCTGAAATGATTTGCTTCTCGGCAAAAAAATAGAAAATGATTGTAGGAATGGCAGACAATGCAACAAAGGCTGAAATCAATGCCAAATCTTGCCCATATTGACCTTGAAATTGCATCGTGCCCAAAGGCAAAGTCCATAATCGATTACTATTCAAAATGACAAGCGGAACCAGTAAATCATTCCAACTGGCAATCATGACCAGTGAACCAACAGCAGTTAACGATGGTTTCACCAATGGCAACATAATCCGCCAGAAGAAATCAAAATTCGAACATCCATCGATATACGCTGCATCTTGAAGTTCAGAGGGTACGGCAGTGAAAAAACCCTTCAAGATCAAAATATTCCCGGATAATTGAAAAGCAATTTGGATAAAAATGACGCCCCACAGCGTATCAATCATAGGAATCCCTATTTGTTCTATTTGCCTCAACACAAAATACACAGGCAAAATAGCCACATTAATTGGAAACATCAGACCAACCGTAAATAGATTGGAGAAAAAATTTTTTCCTCGAAACTGTAATCGGGCAAAAACAAAGGCGACCAATGAACAGACGCAAACAGTTCCCATGGTCGTAGCTGTCATCACGATCAAAGAATTTTTTAACATGTTCCAAAACGAGGGCGTTTTCAGTATTTGCATGAGATTGCCCCAATAAGGAGGGTTTGGAATGGAATAGGGATGCGAATACATCTGACCCGTTGTTTTCACACTGCCAAAAAGCAATATCACAAGGGGGATAAAGATCATGATCGAAGCAAAAATAAGGAAAATATAAACAACCAATCGTTGAGGAGTCTTTTTCATCCATCTTGGAAGAGCAATATATTTACCCACGTAGCTATTCCTTTCTACAACCCACTGAGGTAATCCGGCTTTCGTGTAAGCGCCTGGTAGAGCAATGAAAAGATCATACAAAGGATGAACATAATGATGGCAACGGCTGCCCCGTAACCAAGCTGAAAGCGAACAAACCCGAAGCGATACATATACGTCGCCATGGTTTCACTTGCATTGACCGGCCCTCCCCTTGTCATTACCCAGATCAAAACAAATTGTTGAATCGACCCCAAGACAGACATATACACGGAGGTCTTAATGGTGCTTCCAAGAAGAGGCAGGGTAATATAAAAGAAATTTTGGATTGCATTAGCACCATCAATACGTGCAGCTTCCTCAATTTCTCTTGGTATATTTTGAAGGCCGGTAAGATACAGAAGCATATGGAAACCAAAATATTTCCAGGTTAACGTTATAAATACCGCGTAGATCACGACACTCATATCTGCCAGCCAGGCAACCGGCTGCAAACCAAGCCATACGAAAATGGCATTAAAGAATCCCCGTTCTGGATCTGCATTATAAAGTAGCATCCACATAATTCCCGTGTTGACTTCGGAAAGCACGTAAGGCAGGAAAAAAACCGTTCGAAAAAACGATCGTCCGGGTAGATCACGCCCCACCAGAACTGCCAAGACCAATGCCATGGGCAATTGCAACCCTAAAGACAAGGTAATAATGAGCAAGACATTTTTTATTGATTTTATGAATACTCCATCGCTGAATATCTTCTTATAATTTCCCAAGCCAATATAATCCACTGCCGGTCCAAAACCTTTCCAGTCATACATACTGTAATAAACCGATCGGAAAATTGGATAGATCACAAAGAGAAGAAAGAGAACCAATGCTGGCAGCAAAAACAAGATAACAACCAACCGATTTTGAAACCGTTGGTTTTTTGGGGTTTTCTCTTGAACACTATGTTTGTTGTGAATGAATTGAGACAATTGCATGTTTCGGTATCCTTATTCCCTCATACAAAAATTGTTTAAAAAATTTCTCGATATCCCTCTCCAATTTATGAAACAAGAGACAATCAAATTCACATATTCAGTATCATTGAAACCATTCGTTTTTCAAAGACAGGTGCGTTCCTGTTTTTTTTACCGACCCTCGCGCACCTGTCTTGATCCTGCTTGGAAATTATTTGATCAAATCTTCGGCACCAGCCTCAATTTCAGCCGCCACCTCCTCAGGTGTTGCCGTTCCAGCAAACAACTTTTGGACTGCATCATTAATGATGCCACCCATCGCAGAAGGCAAAATCTGATCATAGTAAAGCTGGAAGTATTTCGCCTGTGCAAAGCTTTGCTGCACAAGCAACAGGTTCGGATCAGTCAGACCGCTCTCAGCACCTTTCACCACGGGAATGCCTGTTCCTGATGCTGCAATGATGGTCTGGTTTTGTTGGCTGGTCAGGTATTTCACAAAATCAATGGCTTCTGGTTCAGCATCCTTCCCAATAGCAAATCCATTTCCACCGCCAATCACATCGGTAAGATCACCCGCGCCACCCTCGACAGCAGGGAAGTTGAACATTCCGAGGTTCTCGACGCCTGCCAGATCAGCGCTGTTCGCTGCCTGCGTTGACGGAGCCCACTGCCCAGAAAGTTCCATAGCGGCCCTACCATTTCCAAAAGTTGCCTGCATTTCATCATGCGTGGCACCCAGATAACCGTCTTGGAATGGTTGCATGTCGATCAGCCTTTTGAGTTCTACCCCTGCTTGTACGAAAGCAGGATCAGTGAAAGAGCCCGTACGGTCGGCTGCCGCAGTGAATGCTGCCTCACCCCCAATGCGCGTGGCAAGATATGACCAGATATGCATACCGGTCCAAGTATCTCCCTCACCCAATGAAATCGGGGTGATCCCAGCATCCTTCAATTTCTGAACGCATTCAAGGAATTCAGACCAGGTTGTAGGTGTTGCAGTAATTCCAGCCTGAGCAAAAAGGTCTTTGTTATACCACCATCCAACCATGCCCATATCCCATGGCACACCGTAGTTCTTGCCATCTGAGCTGAAAACTGCCAAAGCACCGGGGGCAAACGTACTTCGCCAGGCACCGCCATCGGCATCAAGATCTGCTGTAATATCTTTCAATAGCCCAGCATCAATTTGTTCCTTTAAAGTGCCCCCACCCCAACTCTGGAAAATATCAGGCACTTCACCGGATTGCAACACTGTGGTGAGCTTGGTCTTGAATGCTTCGTTTTCAAGAACCGTGATTTCAATGTTCACATTGGGATGTGCAGCCATGTAGTCATCAGCCATTTTTTGCCAATCAGACAGTGCCGGATCTTTTGTGGAAATATGCCACCATGTAATGGTCACCTGTTGCTCAGATTCAGCCGGGGCTTCCGCTGACAGTCCCTCTCCTTCTGCAGGTGCTGTTGTCTTCGCGCACGCAGTGAACAGGAAAAGGGCAATGAACAATACACTGATCATCGAGAATATCTTTCGATTCATGTCTTTCCTCCACTTTTGACATCAAAGGATATAATATGATCGTGTGGAGAACACCTCCACACAACTGTACAGGTCTTCTTGAAACACGCAAGAGTTTAAGAGAAGACCTGTTTTAATTATTATTCGATCTACCCCACCTCCTCTCACAACCATGGCATTCAACCAGTAGTATCAGAACCGTCGCTCCACCGACATCAATTTTTCCCCACATATGGCCGGCATGAATTACGAACTACCAGTTGCGTTTTTATTTTCAGAGTTTGATTCTCCTCAGGAATTTCATTAATGATCCTGATCAACATTTGTGTGGCTGCATACCCCATTTCGGAGATGAATTGATCTACTGTGGTGAGACCCAGATATTTCGACTCGGGGATGTTATCAAAGCCAACCAATGAAAAATCTCCGGGAATATGCAATTCCATTTCCTCAGCAATCTGATAAACCCCCATAGCCATCTGATCATTGGATGCAAAGATCGCTGTGGGTCGGTCTTCAAGTAAAAGCAATTTCTGCCCCCCCTCAACGCCGGTTTTCGTCGTGTAGTCGCCTGATACAATGAGCTGTTCATCAACAGGAATCCCTGCTTCCTCAAGGGCATTGCGATATCCCGATAAACGTTGATTCGCACTCTCCAATTCCACACGTCCGCCAATGAACCCAATCCTTTGATGCCCTAGCCCTATTAGATATTCCACTGCTTCCATGGAACCTTCGTAATTTGTAGCATGCACAGACGGATAACTCGGATCACTTGTTACCGGATCGATGGAGACAATTGGTTTATCAATGTTATATTCAGAAGTAACCGGCGCAACTACAATAATTCCATCAGAAATACTTTTTGCCAAAAGGGTAATATATTTTTGTTCAGATGTGATATGGCCCCGTTTGCGCACATCACCAGAAGTGTAAACCAAGAGATCAAACTCAGATTCCGCAATAGCCTGGTTCACCCCTTTCATGACTTCGATTGCATAGGGATATGCAATATCTGGCATAATCAAGCCAATCAGATTCTTTTTTGAGCTGCGCATACTGCGCGCTGCAAGGTTTGTGCTATAGCCCAGGTCATCAATAATTTTCAAAACATGATTCTTCGTTGCTTTGGCAACATCCACTTTACCGTTGAGCACCCGAGAAACAGTAGAAACTGACACGCCGGATTTTTTAGCGACATCGCGTATTGTGATGGATCGTTTGTTTTGTTCCACGTTCATGTTCCCCAATCACCGGTAACGTTGCCGGTAACATTACCGATATTATTACATAAATCAGATCAAAAGTCAACCCTCAAGTGGATCAACTATGGGAACTAGTAAAGTAACTTTTCTATATGAGTCAACGTTACTACCAAAGTTACTTTTTCTATTGAGTCATTAACGTCCTCATTCATTTTGCTTTAAGGGATCAGTGTGCGCATCTTTATAAATAAGGTGATGAAGCCAGCCCGTTTCGCTATTGAAGTCTGCATTAATGGAATTCCACCCCATTTTTTGGGAATTCGCCCCACCGGCGATCATCGGATCGCACAACCTTCCCCACTTCGTGCCACCCAATAGCCTGGTAGACAGGAATATCTCAAAAAAGTTGGGGAAATCACCCTCTTTTGTCTAAAAGAAATCTTGCCGCATACCACTTTTCCCCACCCCATTATTTAAGAGATCATAAAAAGGGACAGTTCTCTGTTCAAGAAACAGATCTGCTCATTGCACCAACTACATCAACAGGCCCACGGCTTTGGGGTCAGAATGCTTGTGGATTGTTCTTGGCTTTTTTTCGCGACCATGCTCTGCGATAAGGGCGGTCATGCGAGAGTGCATCCCACACGTCAGCCGGTGCAAACAGCCGGACTTCCATGAAATCTGCTTTCCTTCCAACCCCTGAGGATAACCGGCTCCATCCCAGCGTTCATGATGCTCGTACGGAATATGATAATAAAAAACCAATTACTCAACGATATTCCTTTGTCTTTCCCCTTAAGGGCAAGTAAGGAAAATCTACGGATTCATCCCTGCGGCAGGTTGAGGAAACGATTCTGAATTGGAGCGGTTCTTCAGCCGTAACATTTCTACCGCGTGATGTGAGGGGAGGAAATGAATAGAGCAAGTTGGTTTGATATATGGATATATCGTTGCGATTTATTTTGAAAATAGACAGGAAATGGCGAGTTTCCTCGGTCGCGATGTTCTTGCAGGATAATAGAGAAAAGAATTTATTGGAAAATACTTTTCTTTTACATTGTTATGAATATTATATTATGATTAGCCATTGACATCAATCTTATCTTATGATAAGATGCAAACGTTGAGGGAATGCTCTCAACATCCAATGAGGTAAACAATGGGCAAAACCTCAACAAAAGATATTCAGGATTTTTTATGCCAATGTAGAGAAATAATTCAAAGCAATAAGGTTGTCCCTAGCAATTTCTGGTTCATTTCAAAGAAAGAAAATAGAGACACATTGCTTGCATTAGGATTTTCTTTACAAGATATAAAATATGAAATTTCGAATTTATCCCTTGATAATTATTGCGAAGGACCGTGTGATGCACACGAGCACAAAGACCAAGTTTGGATATTTGGAAAAATCATGAATAATCGAGAAATCTATATCAAGTTATGCGTTTCAGATTTTGACAATGCAGGCAATAAAATTAAAACATTATATTGTTTATCATTCCATTTTGCACAAAAGCCAATGAATCATCCATATAAGCGGAATTGAAGGAAAAGAAAATGGAAAAGTATTGCCCTATCTGTGGAAAACCTACTGAGTGGAAGGAAAAGATCAGTAGAGATGAATTCGATGTACGAGGGGAAAAAATCTTTGTAGAATTCCCACTATTTTCGTGCTCCATTTGTAATACTGAATTTGAAGATTTGAATTCAGAGATTGATCCATATGCACTCGCTTATGAGGAATATCGCAATCGTAAAGGAATGGTTCATCCTAACCAAATCAAGGAGTTCCGAAGGAAATATGATCTTACTCAAAAAGAGTTGAGTGATCTACTCGGGATTGGAGGAATTACATTAAGCAGGTATGAAAATGGCGCGCTGCAAGATGAAGCACACGATCAATTATTAAAATTCATTTTTGAACCGGTCAATCTCTATAAAGCCATTCGGGAAAAAGAAAGATTATTCTCCGCAGAGAAGAGAAATAGGTTATTACCCAAACTGGAAGAAGAAGCTGGTATAAGTTCTTATAGACTATTAAATTCAGAAAAACATACGGACATCTATACTGGGAACACTGAATTTAACTTTCAGAAAGCTGTTAATCTAATTAAAGCTTTCACATCCAATCAATCTATTTTCAAAAGCAAACTTTTTAAACTAATATTTTATGCTGACTTCAGCCACTTTAAAGAGCATGGCGTTTCAATTACGGGCTTACAATATGCACACCTCCCTTACGGTCCTGTACCGAACAACTACAATTCCTTAATTGGTGTAATCATGAATGTGGATTCATCGATATACATTGAGGAAAGGATTGCTAATGATTATCCTGGTGAAGTCATCCTTAGTTCAACGCCTGCTGAAAATATTTTCTCAAAAGACGAAATAGAGACTATTCGAAAAATCCAAGATAAGTTTGCTCAATTTACGTGTAAGGGAATTGAAGAGTACTCACATGAAGAAGTCGGCTACAAAAAGACTCAAAATGGGGAGTTGATTTCCTACGAATATGCTAAAGATCTACAAATATAGGAGTAAATTATGTCGGGAAAAAATCAACATGTAGTACCAACTGGAAATGGAAAATGGGGTGTGCGTGGAGCTGGAAATCAACGGCTTACTCACATAACCAATACACAAGCTGAGGCAATTGAAATTGGTAAAGAAATTGCGAAAAATCAAGAGTCAGAGTTACTCATTCATGGCAGAAATGGTCAAATTCGTAGTAAAGATAGCTATGGGAATGACGATTGTCCTCCACGCGACAAGGAACATTAATCCTTTTCTGTCTCTCTAACAACCAGATAATCCACTGCAACAGATTCGGAAAGGGATTAGAAAATGGAGAGATTCCTCGGTCGCGATGCTCACTCGGAATGATAGCCAGAAATGGAAGTTCTTGTTGATCTTAAGTGAGCATAGTCAACACAGCAAACACTTTTTGATCCACCATAAAAGTCAATTCCCAATACGCGCCTATTATTTTTACAGGCTTTCCTCGTAAACTGTCACACCTTTGATAATCGTTCTTTTGACATTAATATTTTCATCAAAAAGGATGATATCTGCATCTTTTCCAATTTCAATGCTACCTTTTGTTTCTGACAAACCAATTTGTCTGGCAGGGTTCAAACTTGCCATCCTTACAGCAGTGGGAAGATCAATCCCTGTCATTTTGACGAGGTTTCTTACAGCACGATCCAGGCTGAGCGTCGATCCAGCCAGAGTTCCATCCGGAAGGCGCACTTCATTGTTTTTTATTGAAACTTTTGTGCCCATGTAATCATACACACCATCCGGCATTCCATTCGCTTTGATCGAATCAGAGATCAAAACCACTTTTTCGTTCCCTTTCATTTTCATGATGATCTGCATGGCTGCGGGGTGAAGGTGAATGCCATCACAAATCATTTCACAAGTTACTCTATCATCCAGCAAACAAGCACCGCTAATGCCGGGCTCACGATGATCGAAACTCCGCATACCATTGAACATGTGAGTGGCTTCGCTTATCCCATTTTCGATGCCAGCCATCGCCTCTGCATACGTGGCATAGCTGTGTCCTGCAGACACTGTAATTCCATTTTCAACCAAATAAGTGATCGCTTCTTTCGATCGTTCCAGTTCAGGAGCCAGTGCAACAATTCTCACCAATCCCTTTCCACGACGAACATAGTTCTTCAATTCATCCAGATGGATACCCGTAATATACTTCTCACTCTGCGCTCCTTTTTTCTTGATTGAAAAATAGGGACCTTCCAAATACATTCCTAACATTTGGGAAGCCGGAGAATCTGCCGCCGTTGAATATTTAATTGCATTTTCGATGGCACGAATGGTTGCATCGTAGGACGCCGTCATGGTGGTTGCCAAAAATCCTGTCACACCAGTTTTCATATGGAAACTGGCGATGACTTCCAGGGCGTTGATCGTTGCATCCATCATATCAAAACCGGAGTTACCATGATTATGGACATCAATAAAGCCCGGCGACAGATAGAGGCCTCTTCCGTCGATCACCATACAATCGGCAACATCAACATTTTCTTTCGTGATCGCAGAAATTTTTCCATCCTGAACAAGAAGTCGATTATCAAGAAGAATCTGGTCTTTTAGAATAATTTTTACATTTTTTATTAATTGATTCACATTCTTCTCCACACGTCCAACATATAGAGCAGTTCGGGATATTTCGAAATCAGTTGCATATAGATCTTCTGATTGTATTCATCCGTTCCATCAAGATTTCCACTCATCAGGATTGCCGGTTCATTTCCTTTTTGGAGCAATATCCCAATTATTTCGACAACGAGAGCCTGCAAAATGATTGCTCCTGCCACAGTCGATGTGGAACCGATACTATAGGGTTTGCCTCTCACTTCGATCGCGGCATCTCCGGTTACGCCACAATTATCGAGCACATAATCGCATACTTCGTACAATTTTTTACCACTCGGACATCTTGAAGTGACACTCTTGCTGTGTTCAAGATTGGTAAGTGCAATAACCAGCACGTCTGCTTTCTTTGCCTCCTCTGCCATCTCCACGGGCACGGGATTCCTTCCTGAATTTGAAATTACGATAAGTGCATCCTTCTTTCGAATGGCATTCGCTTCATAAACAATCTTCGCATATCCAGGCATACGTTCAATTTGCGTGCTTTTTCCTCTTCCCTGGATCTCCGTCAATTCTGGTTCAAGGATCGCTCTTACCTGCATAAGTCCCCCTGCTCTACCCGCAATTTCTTCACTGAGCATATGAGAATGACCTGCACCGAACGTATAAACAATTCCCCCATTTATTAAAATATCGCTTAATTTTTTTGCGATGGTACTGATCGACTCGCTTTGGGTTTCTCTAATTTTATGTAAAATTTCCTCAATCTTATCGAAAAAGATTTCCTGCATCGTTGTATCCTCCGAATTCATTCATCCATAAAATCAACGTTTGATAAGCAAGCCGGCTTCATGGCATTCACAAACTTGCCCGTGATCTTTTCTGGCATGGTGATAGCAGTTCCAATAGTTATCATATCTGCTCCACATTGCATGGCTTTCACCACCTGGTTTGCCTCTGAAATCCTTCCTTCAGCATTGATCTTTACCCTGACATTTTCTCTCAACGCTTGAATCAATCCAAAGTCGGGACCCAAGTCAGATGCCTTATCCAATGAAGAGCTGCTTTGCATCAACAAACGATATTTCTCCGGGTCAACCTTCAGACTCTCCGGTGTATATCCGGAAAGCGTGGTAGAGACGATATCGACACCCATCTCCGCTGCTTTTACACCTTCCTCCAGCGTAGATAAATCGGCCATAATGAGAACAGCAGGGTAGTGTTTCCTGATTTGCTCAACTATTTTATGAATATCGTCGTATGTTCTACCCCTGGGGGTACAATCCATTCCCAAGATATCGGCACCTGCTTCGATCACCTCTGCCGCGGATTCAAAAGTGGGGGTGATGTAGACCTTATTGATTGACAAAGGCTCATCATCCATTAATTTATTGATTCCAACAACAGGTAAATTTGTAATCTCTCTAACAGCTTTGACATTATCTGCCCAACACGCCCGGATGCCGCCAGCACCACCTTGTATGGCACACATAGCCATCTTTTGCATATAATCGGCTCCATATAAGGGGGAGCCCGGGAAAGCCTGGCATGAAACAATCAATTTATTTTGAAGATTTGATAGAATAGTATTCATATGAACTCCAAAGTTTTTCCGTATTTAAATCTGCGGGGTTCATCTACCAGTGTCTGAGCCCCATGAAGGGGCTCAGACATGACGCTTAAACTGCCAGCACTTTCGTGAAATACCCTACGATGGCAACAGCGATGAAAACCAAGAACAGCCATCCGATCTTCATCTTCTTTTCTGCCATCAGGTAATAGGTAGCCAGACCCAACAAAACGGTGATCAAGTTCGGGAATAATCCGTTCAATGTTGAATTGAGGTCAATAACCATATCACCCTGTGTAAAGGTTAAGCCGGTTTTCACATTAACATACATGGATGTGATCGCCCCTACAACCACCAAACCAATGATGTTCATAGCCTGTGTGATCTTATCTTTGATGCCGCCGGATAAGACCAATTGGGCTGATTCCATACCCATGCTGTACCCGCTCTTGAACAAGAACCAGGTCAATGGGAGCATGATCGCTAAATGGGAAATGACGTAGAAAACAGGACCCATCACATTACCACTATCCGATGATAAACCGAGGGCAATGCTCAAGAGAATCGGGATCAAAGTTCCTACGTAAAGGGAATCGCCAATTCCTGCGAATGGTCCCATCAAAGCTGTTTTGATGCCGCTGATGAGATCTGCAGAATCTTCTTTGTTCACCGCGCTCTGTTCTTCCATGCCCAGAACGATGCCAGGGACGATAGATCCGATGTACGGTTCAGTGTTGAAGAAGGCTTCATGTCGAGCCAAAAGCTCTTTTTGAGCTTCCTTGTTCCCAGGATACAATTTTTCTTTTACTTTTCCGAGCATGCGGATGATGGCGGGAGCCTCCATTCTCTCAAAGTTCTGCACAGAAAGGTTCCAGAACATCCAGTTCCAATAAGCGCTGCGCACATCTTTCCTTGACAGGAGTTTTTTCTTGTCGTCCGTCTTTTCGGTTTTGGTCTTCTTCAGGACTGAAAAATCAGTCTGCGTGTAGCGCAGGTCCATATACGCGAAAAGCAAGCCGAACAAAACGACAGGGATGATCTGAATCTTGAAAACAGCCACCAGGATAAAACCGATCAAATAGTAGATGAGGTCCAGTTTCTTTTTCACCACATATTGCAACAACAGAGCGAACCCAACCAGCGGCAGTATGCTGCCCAGCAAGGTCAGAATTCCGCCCAACCACTCGGGAATCAGGCTGACCATCGTGGGAACGAATTGGGCTCCCAAATAATTTGCAAGGAAGATCGGGATAAAGCGGCAAACGAAGTTGGTGATCTGCCCCACAACAGGAATGTTCATGGCTTTTTCCAACTTGCCATCCGTAATGTAGCGATCCATCTTGTGGACAAACACAGAATTGAACGATGCCGTCGCATAGACTGCCATAACCCCCATGAAACTCAGGGCGATCGATAAGCTTACAGCATAAGATGCATCAGCTCCGCTAATGATAGCCAGCGGAATTCCGATCCAGGCAGCAAAGTTGACATCAGCCGGCATGGAACCACCAGGAGTAACCAGACCAATATACATTGCCTGGATCGCCGCACCGATGATAATGCCCTGTTGAACATCCCCTAAAATCAGCCCGATGATCAATCCCGAAACCAGAGGTCTTCCTATCGTATACCATCCTCCCAGCAAGCCAATAAGCCAGGGAGAATAGATCGATGAGAAGTAGCCAAAAATTGAAATGAGTAATGCTTGCCAAATTGTCATTTTTTACCTCGCTTTTATTTGATACAACCAGCTTTACTTGCACAAATCTTTTACTTCGTTCCATTCAATTATTTTTTGATCAATTGTCTGATTGAAATATACCCGCACCCTCCTTTCTTCAACTTTATTGACAGCGTCAATTTCCTCTCTTGAAAGATACGTATACGGAGTTACCTTTATTGTTTCCGGTCGATAGCTGATAGGACCGATATTCAATTCTTTTTTTAGATTCGGATGAATTTCAAATAATTTCAACGCCACCGTGGGCGAACGCATGAGGAGCAAAACGTTTTCACTATTTTCAATAAATGGGGGAAGACTTGCTCTGGTTTCTTCGATCGAATAGATAACGGACTTTGCTTGAGGAGGAGTAGCCAGGTTAAAAATATTCTTCAAAATCGGATTAGAAGCTGTAAAGTCATCAACAATAACAATTTTTTCAATTTTGAAATCAACGATTACCCTTACAATACATTGACCGTGGATCAGTCGATCATCAACCCTATTTAACGTGATCATATATTCTTTATCCTTCCGATATCATTCTTTTAGTAATAATTCGAATGCTATCTTTGCCTTTTGCAACGATATCATTCAATAAATCGTCAAAATCCAGGTACTGGTTTCTCACTGAAAGTATTTCAGCAATCATCGGTAAATTCACACCTGCAATGACCGCCGCATCGATATCAACCAATGTCATTGCAGCCGCATTGGTTGGCGAGGCGCCAAACAGATCCGTAAAGATCACGTTTTTATGGCTCCCCATATTTCTTATTTGCTCGATAATCTTCTTGCTCAAATCCATAATGTCGTCCCCCTCATAAAGCCCGATGGTTTCAAAACACTCTTGCGGACCCATTAACATTTCAATCGCCTGTTTGAAGCTATCGGCAAGCGCAGAATGCGTACACACTACAATCCCTACTGTTTCGTTTTGATTCGCTGATGACATATTTTTAATATCCTAACTACCTAAAAATTACATCAAAAATATATTTCGTTCCATGGTAGATGGAATCGGCATACGCAACAGGGGTCATGTTCGCATCAAAATCCACGCCATTCATGCGCATTCCCACCCCTTTGTCTTTCTCGAAAAGTATCTTTGCTTCATTCCCTTCAACCATGACCGCATTTATTTTTTCCTGTTTCAAGACAACTTCAGCGTTGTATTTGGTTTTTAAAATTTCATAGAGGGAATTTTCTTCGAAGGAATACATCTCTAATCCGGGAAATCGCTTTTCAGGAAGGCAGACATTTTCAATGGCAATAGGTTCCAGATCAGCCAATCTTACTCGGCTCAAGTAGTAGACATTTTCTGTTGGCAGTATCTTCAATTTTTCAGCGACAGATATCAGCGGTGTTTTGATCTCGAAAGATAAGACTTTACTGGTTGGTGTATACCCGAGCTGTTTCATATGGTAAGAAAAGCCAAGCACCTCCAGGGATTTCCGATACACCCAATGGGACACAAAAGTGCCTCTGCCCTGAATGCGGTAGAGGTATCCATCGTTCACCAGTTCATCGATAGCTTTTCTGACGGTCATCCGGCTGGTATTGAACTGATTGCAGAATTCCTGTTCAGAGGGGATGATATTGCCTTTCTGGTAGATACCGTTTTCAATGTATTCTTTTATATAAGCGATGATCTGCTGATATATGGGTATAGTTTCTTTCATTACACCTCCGGTTTCAAGAAACTTCACAGGAAAGTTACAATATGGATATTGTCTTATCTATATATTTTATATATACAACTTGTATATATATTTTGTATATATTATAGAGGAATGAACATGAAAGTCAATAGGATCGTTACAGTATTTTCATTAGCTCTACGGTCAGTTGGGAAGTGCGTTGAGGAAGCAACTACAACTGCCCTCCCACATACACTGTAGAAGGGAGGAAATAAATGCTGCATGAGAAAGGTGTGCGGAGAACGCGCACCCAGCCGTTTTGGAGCAGGATATCTTTAAAATAGGGTAAAAAATCCTGAGATTTCCAACGCAATATGGAGAGGTTCCCCAGTCGCTACGCTCCTTCTGAATGACGTTTGGGGCAGGAAATGGAGAAGCGATCGCTGGTCGGTGCTTTCAATAAACAAAATAAGGGATTCATCGGTCGCGATGCTCCCTCTGAATGACGTTGGGGACAGGACATGGAGAAGCGATCGCTGGCTGGTGCTTTCAGTAAACACAATGGAGAGATTCCTCAGGCGCTGCGCACCTTCGGTACGACGAAAAGTAAGTTGATGAGTTGAGACCCATTCCAAAAACTTCAATCGTCTGTGCACTACGGTGTGTCATCCCAGGTAGCTTTACCCGGGAAACCGATCCCATTCGGAAATATTTTCCCCATGATTTACCACTACCAATAAACGGTCCGCGAAGCGGGCAATCAACGCGGACGGATTGGACGCAGCAATCTTCAAGAGATGCGCTCTTTTGGATGAATCCGTTTTCGCAATTGATAATAAAATGACGCGCATGAAATAATAATCGGTTTCACCGCTCTTGATTATTTTTTCGAATTCCTCCATCGCCCGCTCACTGTGCAGGTTCCCCAGTATTTGAGCAGCCATAATTCTGCGTTCGGGAACGGTGTGATACAAAGCGGTCAGCAATTTTTGTTCATATTCCAGTTGGTGGAATTCATTCAATACATAGCCACATTGAGGGCAAACACTATCATCATCTGTCACTACAGACCAGCAATTCGGACAATAATAAATCAACATAAAATCCTCATTCCAGGCAGGGTCTCATACGCATCCAGAAAATCTGCTCATGGTTTCAATCCAAATGAACTGTAGTATTCATCGAATAGAGATTCTCTTTTCTCTTCGATATGCAATCTTGCTGATCGCGCCAGGGTCTTCCCCTGAATCTTCCGCTACAGTTTCATTCAGCCTGGTGGTGACGTACTATGCCATTTGCTTCCCCTTCAGAAAAGCTGGGGGAAATATCTCCCAACCAGATAGCAAAACATTTAGCGCACAAAAGCCCTGCGACCCGCGTACAACGCAGAATCGCCCAATTCTTCTTCTATGCGCATCAGTTGATTGTATTTCTCAACTCGCTCACCACGACACGGGGCGCCTGTTTTGAGATGCCCGGTACTCATGGCAACCGTGAAGTCAGCAATGAAGCTATCTACCGTCTCACCAGAGCGATGAGAAACCATTGCTCCCCATCCAGCTTTTTCAGCCATTTCGATGGTCTTGATCGTTTCACTGAGCGTTCCGATCTGATTAAGCTTTATCAACACAGCGTTGGCAACATTTTCCTGAATCCCTCTGGAAACACGTTCAACATTGGTAACAAACAGGTCGTCGCCCACCAATTCGATCTGATCACCAATGGTTTGATTCAATAATTTCCAACCATCCCAATCATCCTCCGCCAATCCATCTTCCAAAACGACAATGGGATACTTTTTGATCCACTCAGCATAGATGTCAACCATTTCTGCAGAGCCTACTTTCTTGCCTTCAGTCCGCAGGTTGTAGAAACCATCTTCATAAAAGCCACTCGAAGCCGGATCGAGCGCGATGCAAATCTGATCTCCCGGTTTGTACCCCGCTTTCTCAATGGCTTTTAATAGTACTTCCACCGCTTGCGCATTGGCCTTCAAAGCAGGAGCGAAACCGCCCTCATCACCCACTCCAGTAGAATACCCGGCATCCTTTAGAACGCTCTTCAGTGCACCATATACTTCACTTCCCCAGCGCAACGCTTCTCTAAAATTCGCGGCTCCAACAGGAGCGATCATGAACTCCTGAAAGTCAGTTCCCTGCCAATTGGCATGCACACCGCCATTCAGAATGTTAAACATCGGTACCGGCAACAATTTGGCAGTTACCCCTCCAAGATAACGATACAAAGGAAGGCAAACCTCATCCGCCGCAGCACGGGCAACTGCCAGGCTAACGCCCAGAATGGCATTTGCGCCAAGCTTGCTCTTATTCGACGTGCCATCCAAAGAGATCATGGTTTGATCAATAGCTGTTTGATCCAAAGCATCCAACCCAATAAGTTCGTCTGCAATCTCTTCGTTCACATGTTTTACAGCCCGTAAGACACCTTTGCCCCCGTAACGCTGTTTGTCGCCATCGCGCAACTCTATGGCTTCATGAACGCCAGTGGACGCGCCGGAAGGAACAGCCGCTCGTCCGAAAGCACCACTTTCAAGAAGAATTTCAACCTCCACTGTAGGGTTGCCACGCGAATCAAGAATTTCTCGTGCATGAACATTCATAATACTTGCTTTCATTTCAACGCTCCTTTTACCCTATGTAAATGGCTTAACGATCATTTTTGTGTTTTGCACCAATGTAACTCTTCGTGATTTCCAAAATCTCAAGGGCTTTTTCCACCAAATCATCAATCACCCCATCGATCAAATCAGCACTCTTTTTTGGTAGATCCCCATAACCTGCGATCCTTTCAGGTCGGCATTCTTCAAGAGTCTGCCAACTGATACTCATCTCTGCCACAATTTCATGCGCGATATCTTCATCAAAAGGCTCAAAGTGAAACAAATCAGCATATCGCTTTATCATTTCAAGCGCTATATCTATCTTGTTTAGAATTTCACCGACATCTTTTCGGTTAAGAAGGTTCGTACGATGAAATAAGATACCCTGGTCGTTGATTGTTATCAACGAACGTATACGTCTAAGAGAATTCTCAAAGGCGAGAAAAGTAGAGCGTATGAACCTTTCTTGAGAAACGTTCAATTCATCCATATTGATATCTTCATTTTTTAATCAAAAAGCTTCTACTGCCATGAGTAGAAGCTATCAGTCTGTCAGACAATTTTAGCGAGCTTCATCGCTTTTTTCCTAAGATGTATGTGGGATCATTATACCAAATTTCCTTATAAAGTATTCCATATCATTTTTCGACACGGTCATCCATCATGTTATTTGAAACTGAAAAGTGAACCGGTAACACTTCAAAAGTGACCTTCTGATCCATGATAGATTTCTCAAAAAAGGAGGTCAGCATGGGTCAATTGCACAAGCGGTTTACGAATGAGCAAGTTAGCCTTTTGCTTGAAGGGTATGTCCAGTAAATTGATTGGTTTGATATATAGGCATATCGTTGCGACTTGCTTTGGAAACAGACAGGAAATGGAGAGATTCATCGGTCGCTATGCTCCCTCTGAATGACGTTGGGGACAGGACATGAGGAAAAGCAGGTTGATTGGTTCGATGTATGGGCATATCATTGCGACTTGTTTTGGAAACAGACAGGAAATGGAGAGATTCATCGGTCGCTGTGCTTCCTCTGAATGACGTTGGGGGCAGGAAATGGAAAAGCGATCACTAGCTGGTGCTTTCAATAAATAAAATAAGGGATTCCTCGGTCGCGATGCTCCCGCGGAACAACTGAGGTAAGGTGGATTGAGAAGCGTACCGCAATCGAACACAAAGAAGAACTTGTCTTCTGTCAATCACTATAATAGTTTCCCATCAGTTCTCTACCCAAAGCGGGAAAGCTTTGCTATAATGCAGTACACAACGGGCGCGTAGCTCAGCTGGTTAGAGTGCACGGTTCACATCCGTGAGGTCGTGAGTTCGAGTCTCTCCGCGCCCACTATTCTTCTCTAAGTGATGAAGCTCACTTAACCAAAACCGCCCCTGCGGGGCTGATAGCTTCTATTCAAAATGAATCAGAATGAATAGAGGTTAATCCATGGGCACGAAAAAAAATAGAGCAATCAAAACCATCACTCTGGCACTTCCGACCGCCACGGTCCAGAAGATCGAAACCATCAACCAGGAGAAAGGTTGGGAATTCGATCAAGGAATGCGCCGCATTCTCGGTGCGGGATTGGGCTTTTTAGAAATGGGGGAGCTTGAAAACGCCGGGGCAGATCCTGATCCCCATGGAGGTCTTGTGCGAAGAGTGATCGAATCAGAATCGATCATCGCATCACTGCAATTCAAACTTTTCGAGAGCGAGACAGCCAATACAAACTGGGAATTATCAAGCGGCGCTATCGCAACAGAGAATCATGGATTGCGCGAAACCGCGTTCAAGCAGCTTGAGAGGATCGATGAGTTGACCAGAACGATCAACCAACTTAGAAAAGAGAATCTTGAACTTGTCAAAGAACTTGAAAGTCGTACAAAGCATCAAAGCAAAACCAGCAATCTATCTATATGGAACCATTTAAAGCAATGGAGCAACAGAGGAAAATGACATTGGCGTATTCTTTATCGACATTACCGGTTGCTTTTCCCCTGGGTTCGTTACCACGATGAGCGATGACACCAATCGGCGCCACAGGAGATAAGGATCCCGCCTCTACCGGGCGTCCCTAAAAACCATGCCTCTTCCCACCATTCAACAGCTTTCCACGTCCACTTTTTGTTTATAAAGAAAAAAGGGCTCAGCATCACCACAGTTATAATTTGTCCGAATCACTCAATACAAGTTACGAGGACGTAGCGGCTGGTTAGAGTGCACGGTTCGCATCCGTAAGGTCGAGAGTTCAAATCTTTTCATCTCCACCAGTACAACATACTCGGAGTATTTTCTTCTCAGGCTTCATGAATGGGGGCAAAAATATTATTTCTCGCCCTGAATGAAACGAATTGGGTCAATCCACATGTGTTTTGTTTCAGTTCGCTTGACAATTTCACTTTTTTAGGCATATAATAGCATTTTATTAGGTATACCTAAACTCGGAGAAGGAAAGATGACGCCAAATAAAGAGGATTATCTGAAAGCAATTTATAAACTGGGCGGGGCAGAAGAACTTATCAACAACAAGCAAATTGCTGACGCCCTTAAAATAGCGCCCGCCTCAGTCACTGAAATGCTGGGCAAACTCAGCCGCGAAGGGCTGATTCGGTATGAACCGTATAAAGGTTCCCTTTTGACAGCGGAGGGGTTGCGCGTTGCAATTTCTCTGGTGCGCGGTCACAGGCTGTGGGAGGTATTTTTGATGCGCCATCTCGGCTATTCCTGGAGCGAGGCGCACGAGGATGCGGAACTTCTGGAACACACTACTCCGCTACGCCTGACCTCCCGGCTCGATAAATTCTTGAATTACCCGGCTTACTGTCCCCATGGCAGCGCCATCCCGCACACTGACGGGCAAATCGACAGCGTTCCTCTGCAAACCCTGAATCTGCTTTCAGCGGGAGAAACCTCGCATATCCGCAAGGTAACGGAGGAAAGGGAACTGCTCGATTATCTTCAAAACCTGGGGATAGAAATCGGAAGCGCCATCACGGTTGTTTCAGTCGGCGCATACGAAGGTCCGCTGACGCTTGCCCTGGACGGCGGCAAGCGCGTTCAAATCAGTTATAAAGCCGCCTGCCAGATCTACGTCGATCAGGCAGCGCAGCATAACACCACAATCACATCACAATAAGGAGATTCATCATGAATAAAAAAAGTCAACATTTTTCTGGAATCGCGCTGAGTTGCGTGCTTTTGCTTGCCGCTTGCGCACAGCCCGCGGCGAATCCGGAGCCCACGGAAGATACGTTGAACGTGGTAGCAACCACGACCATGCTTGCAGATTTGTCCAGAGTCATCGGTGGAGAGTACGTCACCGTGAGCGGCTTGATGGGACCCGGCATCGATCCCCATTTGTATCAAGCCAGTGCGGGCGATGTAACACGGATGCAGGAGGCGGATGTTGTGGTCTATAACGGGCTGCACCTTGAGGGAAAAATGGGCGAGATTTTTGAAAACCTGTCCGGTCAGGGGCATGCGGTGATCTGCATCGAGGACGGATTAGACGAATCCAAGCTCCTCGCGTGGGAGGGCGGCGGCTCGGTGCACGATCCTCATATCTGGTTTGATGTTGCAATCTGGAAACAAGCCGCGCAAATTGTCGCAGAGGGCTTTGCCAACGCCGACCCGGCTCATTCGGATGCGTACAAGGGAAACCTGGAGCAATATCTCAAGGAGCTTGATGAACTGGATACATACGTTCGCGACAGAGTTTCAGAGGTAGCGGAAGGGCAGCGGGTGCTGGTCACAGCGCACGACGCGTTCAATTACTTTGGCAAAGCCTATGGCTTTGAGGTGCGGGGACTGCAGGGCATCAGTACGGAGGCTGAGGCGGGCACCGCCGACGTAAGTGCACTGGCTGATTTCATCGTGGAGCGGCAGATCAAAGCGATCTTCGTGGAATCCTCCGTGCCGCCCAAGACCATTGAGGCGCTTCAAGCAGCCGTAAAGGCAAAGGGTTTTGATGTGTCCATCGGCGGAGAACTATACTCCGATTCATTGGGTGGAGAAGGTTCCGCTGCTGAAAGCTACATCCTCACCGTCAAAGCCAACATCGACACCATCGTGGAGGCTCTAAAATGACGCAGGTGGTCGACATGGAGAGAAGCGCACAAGGTTATGCAGTGGAGGTGGAGGACCTCACCGTCGCTTACGACACAAAACCCGTCTTATGGGATATTGACCTGAAGATCCCCAAGGGTAAGCTGATGGCGGTGGTCGGACCGAATGGCGCAGGCAAGACAACATTGATCAAAGCGATGCTGGGGCTGCTGACGCCGGTCTCCGGATGCATCCGTTTTATCAACGGCAGCGACAATGTGCGTTCGCTGAAAAACCGTATTGGCTACGTTCCACAAAGCGGCAGCGTGGACTGGGATTTTCCCGCAACCGTGCAGGATGTCGTTCTCATGGGACGCTACGGCAAACTCGGTTGGATCAAACGCCCCCGCAAGGCAGATTATGAGTTAACGCTACAAATGCTCAAGAAGGTCGGTATGGACGCATATGCTTCCCGCCAGATCAACCAACTTTCCGGAGGGCAACAACAACGGGTTTTTCTGGCTCGTGCATTGGTGCAGGAAGCGGATGTCTACTTCATGGATGAACCATTCAAAGGGGTAGACGCACAGACCGAAAAAGCCATCGTCCTGCTCTTAAAAGAGCTGAAAGGGCAGGGAAAAACTGTCGTGGTCGTACACCACGATCTTCAGACGGTGGCAGATTATTTCGACTGGGTAACGCTGATCAATCTGAGGGTGATCGCCAGCGGACCGGTGGAGGAGGTTTTCTATGAGGAAAACCTGAAGAAAACATACCGGAGCACCGGCACACTTCTAAGGAGCGCGACGTGATATGAACGCGTGGATTTCTTTGTTCAACGACTACACCTTCCAGACGGTGGCACTAGGCTCGGCTCTTTTGGGGCTTATCAGCGGCGTATTAGGGAGCTTTGCCGTGCTGCGCAAGCAAAGCCTTTTGGGCGATGGCATTTCTCATTCCGCACTACCCGGCGTCGTCATGGCGTTCATCCTGCTCGGCAGCAAGAACACCGAAACGTTGCTGTTGGGGGCGCTCATTTCCGGCTTGATGGCTACACTTTTCATCGTCGGCATTGTCAGGCACACGCGCATCAAATTCGACAGCGCCCTGGCTCTCGTCATGTCGGTGTTTTTCGGGTTGGGGCTGGTACTTCTGACCTATGTGCAGAAGATTCCAAATTCTAACCAGGCAGGGCTTAGCCGCTTTATTTTTGGGCAGGCGTCGACACTGCTGCAACGGGACATTATTCTGATGGCTGTATGCGGCGCGGTACTGCTGGCACTTGTCATTCTGTTCTGGAAGGAGTTCAAGCTCTCTACCTTTGACAGCGACTTTGCACAAAGCCTTGGCTTCTCGCCTAAAAAGCTGAACCTGCTGCTGTCGTTCATGATCGTGCTGAGCATCATCATCGGGTTGCAGACGGTAGGGGTCATCCTGATGAGCGCCATGCTGATTGCCCCGGCTGTCGCAGCGCGCCAGTGGACCAATAAGTTGTGGGGGATGGTCCTGCTTTCTGCCATTTTCGGCGTGGTGTCCGGCATTGTCGGAACAGCGGTCAGTTCCCTGGTGGCAAAGCTGCCGACAGGACCGGTGATCGTAGTGTGCATCAGCGTGATCGTTATGGTCAGCGTTTTGTTTGCGCCGGGAAGGGGTGTTCTGCACAGACTGTATCAACGCCGGAAAAATAGACTTCTATTGAAGATGGAAGGAGGTGAGCCTAATGTCCCCACAACTTGAAATACAACTTATTGCCGTGATTGTGGCGGTGACCTGCGCACTTCCTGGTGCGTTCCTGGTGCTGCGCAAAATGTCCATGATGTCCGATTCGATCACCCATACAATCCTGCTCGGCATCGTACTGGCGTTTTTTATGACGCATGACCTATCCTCTCCGTTGCTGATACTCGGTGCAGCGTTGATGGGCGTTGTAACCGTTTGGTTAACCGAATTGTTAGGCCGCACGCGACTTTTGGCTGAAGATGCGGCTATCGGCATTGTGTTCCCGCTGCTTTTTTCCATCGCGATCATTCTTATCACGCGCTATGCGGGCTCGGTGCACCTGGACACCGATTCGGTGCTGCTGGGCGAGCTTGCCTTTGCGCCATTCGATCGGATGGTTGTAGCGGGCATGGATATCGGCGCAAAAGCCATCTACACAACAGGCGCGCTTTTCCTCATCAATCTGGCGGTCATCATTATTTTCTTCAAGGAGTTGAAGGTCGCAACCTTCGATCCCATGCTTGCCGCCGTACTGGGCTTTGCGCCTGCGCTGGTGCATTACGGACTGATGACACTGGTTTCGCTCACCGCGGTGAGCGCGTTCCAGGCGGTGGGTTCCATATTGGTGGTAGCGTTCATGATCGGTCCGCCGGTCACAGCGTATCTGCTCACCGACGATTTGAAGTGGATGCTGATCTTAAGCGGGCTGATCGGCGCAACAAACGGGATCTTGGGTTACCAGGCAGCCGCTTTGCTGGACGTGTCCATCGCGGGCAGCATGGCAGTGATGACAGGGATCGTTTTCCTGTTGGTGTTCATTTTTGCCCCACACAGAGGGCTCGTCAGCGCCCTGCGTCGACGAAGGAATCAGAAAATACAATTCGCAAAAATGACGCTCCTGTTCCACCTTTACAATCATGAAGGCAGCGAGAACGAAGCGAGTGAAGCCGGCATTGACGACATACACACTCATTTGCGCTGGGATGAAGCTTTTACAAAGAGTATCCTGGCGCTCTTGAAAAAAGAGGATTGCATAAAGTTTACAGATGGCGTGATCAAACTGACCGATCAAGGGCGTTCAAACAGCCTCCGCAACTATGAGGCACTGTTTTCAGAATAAAGCTGCTTCAGGCAGGTTCAAAATACCGACCTTTGATTCATAAAGGTCGGTATTTTCTTGCAGAGCCTGTTTTCCATGCAATACTATCCTCTTTCACTTCGTGCAAAATGTACATCCCTAGAAAAAACCTTCCGCCCATGGTTCCTCAGCAGATGGCAGGGCTGCCTGCACTTTTATCACGAGGCGTTTCTGTACATACAGACAACGCCGTATCACGAATATCCCACCTTTATAAAAAGGCGCGCACGTTTTGACCAGCATACTTTCTGTGATATTCTATATGCAGGATATCACAGAGAAAATAAACTTTAACGTATAGGGAAATCGACTCGCCTTTTCTTGCTTTACTGAAACGGAGGGATTGAGATGAGCGATTGGAAAACGGTACTCAAAGCGGATCCGACAAACTGGCTGCTGGAGGAAGAGAACCCATCTGTGCGCTATTTCACGTTAAAAGATATTTTAGGCAGGGCGGAGGATGACAAGGCAGTTTGCACTGCCAGACAAGATGTGATGCAAACCGGCATGGTACCTATGATTCTTGATAAGCAACGTGAAGCCGCGTACCTTCAGAGCTATTCCCGATTTTATACCTACAAATACAAAGGGCTTGTCTGGTCACTGATCGTGCTCACAGAATTGGGGGCTGAAGCAAATGCGCAAATCAAAGAGCACTGCGAGTACCTGTTCGAAAATTCGCAAGAGAGGCAAGACGGCGGTTTTTCGCAAAATACAGCCGCGAGGGCTGGCGGCGGCAGGATTACCGAAGTGATCCCGTGCCTGAGCGGAAATATGGTATGGAGCCTGATCCGCTTCGGCTATCTCGACGATACGAGGCTGCAAAAGGGCATCGATTGGATCACCCGATATATGCGGTTTAACGACGGCGTAGCGGATGACCCACAAGTGCCGCCGTATGATCGTTATGAAATATGTTGGGGGGCGCACACCTGTCATATGGGTGTAGTCAAGGCGCTCAAAGCATTGAGTGCCGTGCCGGTGGAAAGAAGAACCAAAGAAATAAACGATACGATACAAAAGGCAGCCGAGTTTCTATTAATTCACCACATCTATAAACGCAGCCACAATTTAAACAGGACGTCCAAGCCCGGCTGGCTCAAATTCGGCTTTCCTTTAATGTATCAGACGGACGTGCTGGAAATATTGGATATCCTGACCGAACTCGGCATTGAAGACAGCCGCATGGATGAAGCAATCAACATCGTCATTGCAAAGCAAGACGATACGGGTAGATGGAAAACGGAGAACACCTACAACAGCGACCGACTGCTTATTCCAATGGGGCAAAAAGACGAGCAGAGCAAATGGATCACACTCAGAGCTATGCGGGTGTTGAAAAGATATCAAGGCAGATAGGAATGATCATTCTTCATCATGATTGATGGCTGAAAAAGCTCAACGCCGTCAAATTGTGAAAAAAGTACGCCCCTTTGAAAATTGCACGCGTTAAAAGACGAAACGGATTGCATGGCAGAATATCATCTTCGCACCGGGTGTGAAGGTGTTGCAGTGAAAAAGGGCAATATGATCCTTAGGCTTTTTTCTCAATAGCAGGAAAGTTTTTTCTTATTATGAAAAAGCATGCGGTTTGCGTACAGTGGGAGAAAAGTGCCGCTTTTCTGGCACATTTTTACCCATATAATCAGGTTATCAAATATTTTCAACCCAAGGAGGTCAGTAGACAGCAATGACCGTAGCGCAACCGTATCAATCTGATGTTGATGCGATTCTGGCAAAGCGATATGACAACGGCGCCGATTATTGGACCACACCCGACAGGCGATTGCTCAAAGGAGGACCGTTTTCTACCCTCGAATGCGCGTTTATGCTGCTGGAATTGGGAATGGAACCCTCCGATCTTTTATTGAAAGAGACTGCCGATCTGTTCTTCAGTTCGTGGCGGGAAGATGGAAGGTTCAAGCTGTCGCCGCAAGGCGCAATATATCCCTGCCATACGATTAACGCCACCAACGTGCTTTGCCATTTAGGGTATGCTGCCGACAGCAGGCTCCAGAGAACTATTGACCACCTTTTAGAAATCCAGCACAGCGATGGCGGCTGGCGTTGCAACAAATTCAGTTTCGGCAGAGGTCCGGAAACAGAGTTCTCAAATCCCGGTCCAACGTTGGCGGCTCTCAACGCTTTTCGATTCACAGATCTGCTCAATAAGGAACCAGCCCTTGACAGAGCCGTAGAATTCTTGCTCGACCATTGGACAACGCGCCTGCCTCTCGGTCCCTGCCATTATGGGATCGGCACTTTGTTCATGCAGGTTGAATACCCCTTCGCCAATTACAACCTTTTCGTCTATGTCTACGTTCTCTCCTTCTACGACAGCGCCAGGAGAGATAAGCGATTTCTGGATGCGTTTGGGGCTTTGGAGTCCAAGGTCGTTGACGGCAAGATCGTCGTGGAGCGGGTCAACCGGAAATTAGCAGGGCTGACCTTCTGTAAAAAAGGGGAACCAAGCGACTTGGGAACCATGCGATACCATGAGATACTGAAAAATCTTAGCTGCGTCAAAACGTGAAGCAGCGCTCACCTTCTTGGACGTACACCCGAAAAAAAGACCGCGACGTTTCCCCGCCTTTCGTAAAACAGTGCCACCCCTGTAAGAAGCCCAGGCGGCGCTGTTTTCTATCAGCAGACGCGATTTTTGCGTTCACGGCTTACACCTTGCTTATGGTGGACTTGTTGTTGAAAAGGGAGTCTGCTTTTCCTCATTTTGTATAATCCTCTTCAACATCCACTGGCAGTGGAGGAGAACGAACCAACATCGTATTCTTCCAATAGTTAGTGTATACTAACTCAAACCGGCTCCACGTTGCCGTAGAGAGGAAATGGATAGAAAGTGCTCAAAAAATTCTTTTTGAATACGCGAAGCCCTGAGGGCATAGGTGGCGTGATCATGTTGTGGTTGATGAATGTGGGGCATAGTTCCATGTCGCAATGGGGGTTGAAACAGTTTGCTGTAAAGCCCGATGACCATATCTTGGACATCGGGTGCGGCGGCGGCGCGAACATCGCCCGCATGCTCGACATGGCTCCGCATGGAAAGGTGTGCGGGGTGGATTATGCTGCTCTAAGCGTAGAAAAATCCATACAGCGCAACCGAAAAGCCATCGCTGCCAAGCGTGCGGAAATAAAGCAGGGGGATGTATCACAAATACCCTATGCGGACAGCACATTTGATATCGTTACCGCTTTCGAAACCGTTTATTTCTGGCAAGATTTTCTCAACGACCTGAAAGAAGTGGCGCGGGTGTTAAAGCCCGGCGGAACCTTTTTTATTTGCAACGAAGCGGTACGTTTGGAGGGGGAAGATCCGCCGCACAAGGGATTCATCAAAATGTTGGAGTTGAACATGTATTCCGCAAACGATTTCAGGCAAATGCTGCTAGCGGCAGGATTTGAAAGCGTGAACGTCATTCTAACGAAGCACAAGAACATGATATGCGTCATGGCGAAAAAACCGGGAACACGAAAAACATCTCCAACCGAAGACGACCTTTTCTCTGAAACGTCTCTTTAAGCAGTTTTTGGGTCAGCGCGGTTTTTCCTGCCCTCAAGAAACCCAATAGAGCGCTTCTGGTACCATGAAACACCCCCTCCCGACACAAACATCGACGCGGGATGATGCCCGATCAGGTGGGGTTACAATCTTTGCAGTACCCAAACACCTCCAAATTATGACCCATCACATGAAAATCTTCATCTTCCAGTTTTGGCACAAATTTCTCCATCGGGCAATTATCCATCGGGATGATCTTATGACAGCTCATGCAGACCGCATAATGCTTATGCTTGAAACGGTTGAGCTCATACACTGCCATTTCATTATTCATCACGTTGGTTTTAATCACCACGCCTTTCCTAACAAAAAGTTCCAGGATGCGATAGACGGTAGACAGCCAAGCGTCATCTCCGCCTTCTTCCACCTGGGAAAATATGTCGGGTGCGCTCAAGGGCTTCTCAGAATTTTCGAGTATCGAGAGCACACTTTCACGCTGCCTGGTTCTTTTGACCCCTGCAGGCCAGTTATTTTGCACTTCTTTCAATCTGTTCACCTTATCCACTGGCTCAAAAAGAGCCTGCTAACCCTTTCTTGCACACGGCACATCCTGCCATATCTACCAACCGCGCCATTTTGTGGAATCTGCACCTTTACATATTCCCCGCAGTGCACCGCGGTTCTTTTTCCGTGACGCGCAAATGCGTATTATTCGCATTTGATTTCATTATAGAATGGCGGTTCCAAGAAGTCAAGCATTGTGCGCGGATGTCGGCACAGACGCATCATTTGCTGCGGGCGGCGCTGATGCTCGATTGCAGCCTTTTGGCGATCAAAACCAAAACAAGGACGGCAACGGAAACAAGGGCGGTAAAGCCCCCGGGAGCGACATTAAGATAATACGAAACAAACAGCCCCAACATGATATCGATTACGCTGAAAACAATTGAAAAGATCAAAGTGAGTTTAAATCCTTTCCCAAGCTGCAGTGCCGTGGCAACGGGAAGGGCAATCATTGAACTAAGCACCAGCACACCCACAATTCTTATGGATACGGATATGGCGGAGGCAACCAGAACGAAAAAAACATAGTTAATCAGCCCCACTTTTACGCCCGCCACTTTCGCGGCATCTTCATCATAGGCGATATAAATCATTTGATGGTATAGAAGAATAAGGGTTAAAACGGAAATCGCACTGAGGATCAACACCAGCACCACATCCAAGCGGGTTACCGTCAGAATACTACCAAACATAAAGGAATCTGCATTGGCACGAAGCTTCCCGGAACTGATGATGGTAATCGCGATACCTACACTCAGTGAAAGCACAATGGTGAGAATCAAATCGGTATATTTTTTGAAATAGCTACGCAGAAACTCAATCAGCGCGCCACAAATGGAAGTGAAGATAAATGCGCCGAGTATGGGATTCTGGTTAGCCATCAGCCCGATTGTGATGCCAGCCAGCGAGGCATGCGATAGTGTGTCACCTATCATAGAATAGCGGCGAAGAACCAAAAAGATGCCGATGCAGGGGCATAGAATCGCAATAAACATAGAAACGAAAAGTGCATTTTGCATAAAACCGTAATTAAGCATGGGTATCGTCCTTCCCGCGGTACTTCAAGAACTCATCGGCATAGCGCCGAGGGGTGCAGAGATGCCCCTGCCCGCCCATCAAATGGTAAATCAATGTTGAATTTGAAATGACGGCATCCAGATTGTGTTCAACGGAAACAATGGTGATACCGTTTTCTCTGTTGATCTTTTTCAAAAAATCATAAATTTCTTTTTGGCTATTGGTATCGACCCCGTTCAAGGGTTCATCCAGAATCAGCAAATCGGGGTCTCCCATCAATGCTCGCGCAATCAGTATTCTCTGATTCTGCCCTGCGGAGAGGGCGCCCATCAACACTCCTGTAAAGTTGGTCATTCCAACCCGCTCAAGACTTTCGGTAATTACGCCCTTGTTTTTGATCTTCAACAATTTGCGGTAAGAATTCAGCGCCTCATAAACCGTGATGGGAAAATTAGCATTAGAGAAATCGTTTTTTTGCGGGACATACCCGACTCTTTTTGCTTGAGACAGGATGCTCCCGCTGGTGGGTTTTATGAACCTCAATATCAAGCGCAGAAGCGTACTCTTTCCGCTGCCGTTTTCGCCCACCACCGACATATAGTCGCCAGCGCGTATTTTCAGATTGATCCTATCCAACACATAAGGCGGCGAACCCGTATAGGAAAAGAATACTTTCTCAGCTTTGATCATGAACAAAATCCTTTCTGACTGCAAACTATAAACCATTTTTGTTGCAAATGCCATACATTCGCACTTGACAAAAATATCCCTGCACGCTATCATGCATTATAAATGCAAATGCTTCTCATTTGCAAATAGATTTTGGAGGTTAGAGGAGATGTTAAAAAAATGGACCGCTTTTTTGCTATGCTTGATTGTCATTGTGAGCTTTTCGGCGTGCAGCAGCAATGATCATCCGGCAGATGAGACGGAAGAAAGCAAACTCAACGTTGTCGTAACCTTTAACGCGATGAAAGAGTTCGTCGCAGCCGTGGGAAAGGACAAGGTAGAGATTTTAACGATCATCCCTGATGGCGTGGAACCGCACGATTTTGAACCAAAGGCACAGGACCTGGTTGCCCTTAGTACAGCCGAGGTTTTTGTGTACAGCGGATTGGGAATGGAAACATGGGTGGAGGAAGCGATCAACGCCGCCAACAATGCAAATCTGATCATCGTGGAAGCAGCGAAAGGTGCCGACGCAATTGAGAATACGGAGCCTGAGGAAGTTGAAGAACACGGGCAATATGACCCCCACATCTGGCTCAGCCTGAAAGGGGCTGAATTGGAAGCGAAAGCCATCAAAGACGCACTGGTTCAGGCAGACCCGGCCAACAAAGACTACTATGAACAGAACTGCGATGATTTTGTGGCACAGCTCGAAGACCTTTTCAACGAATACAACGAGAAATTCCAGTCTGTGGAGAAAAAGAGCTTTGTAACGGGACATGCAGCTTTTGCCTACCTGTGCCGAGACTTCGGCTTGGAACAAAACAGCGTAGAAGACGTTTTTGCCGAGGGAGAACCGAGCGCGCGGCAACTGGCTGAGCTTGTTGAATATTGCAGAGAGCACAACGTGACGACAATTTTTGCCGAAGAAATGGCAAGCCCGGATGTTTCCCAAACGCTGGCGAACGAAGTCGGCGCAACGGTGGAAACCATCTATACGATTGAGAGCAACGAGGACGATATGACCTACCTGGAACGCATGAGGGACAACCTGTCTAAGATTTATGAGAGTCTGACAAAATAAAGACTATACATTTCGTTGAGAAGGCGGAGATTTGTCATCAGTGCGTGGAGATGAGCGCCATGGAGCCTGAAAGACCATAATAATCTGCGCTTCTCGCAACATCCACAGCGATGAGTTCGAGCCGCTCCGTACACCTGAAGGACCCGGGAATCCATGCCGGGTCTTTTTTTATCTCCCTATCGATAAAAATAGCAATTTCCCTTGTATTTTAATATAGTAGATATATAATATATAGGATTTATCTTATATAGGAGTTGCATAGTATGTCTCTCGAACACGCCATCCTGGGTTTTCTCAACTACCAGCCATACACGGGGTATGACCTGAAGAAGATCTTCGACGCTTCCGTGCAACATTTCTGGTCTGCAGACCAGAGCCAGATCTACCGCACGTTGGGCAAACTGGAAGAACAGGAGCTGGTAAAAATGGAAAAAGTAGCGCAGGAGGACCGCCCGGATCGCAAGGTGTATCACATCACCCCAAAGGGAAAAGAGGAATTGCTGCGCTGGCTGGCTGGACCGCCACTCATGGGAGCACCACACAGTTCGCCCCTGGTGCAAGTATTTTTTGGCGGGCTGTTGCCAGACGAAGAACTGCTGATCAAGTTCGAAGGGTTCGCGCAAATGATGCGTGCTGTGCTGGCACAGTATGAGCAGGTGCCAGAAAGCATCGAGACCTTCAAAAAAGAAACCCCTTCCAAACGCGAGCATTACTTCTGGATGCTGACATTGGACAACGGCATCCGCAATATGCGCGCCAACCTGGAATGGGTCGAGAATATCATTCAGCAGATAAAAAATGGCGAAGTACCACAAGAACAGGAATAAAAAATGATCAAACAAATCCCTTTGCGGCAACGTGTGCGGAAATTCATCCTGATCGCGGTCTTTTTCTCTTTTCCGATCACCATGAACTACCTCTCCCCGTACCTCATCCTTGAAGGGGCTTCACAAGGTATCGTCAGCGGTAGTTTGATCACCTTCACGTTCCTTTTCATCTCTTCTCTCTTCCTGGGTCGCGCATGGTGCGGATGGGTGTGCCCGGGTGGGACAATCCAGGACATCGTGGAACCGGTCAACAACAAGCTGATCCATGGGAAAAGAATCGATTGGGTCAAATGGCTAGTCTGGATCCCCTGGGTGAGCCTGATCGGCTGGCTATTCATCCGGTCGGGCGGCATCAGACAGATCAATCCACTGTTCGGAACAGAAGGCGGCATTTCGGTGGCTGGCTCAGCGGAGCGCCCTATCATGTTCGCCTATTTCATTTACTACATGGTGATCGTACTGTTCAGTGGACTGGCGCTGATCGTTGGCAGGCGCGCCGGATGCCACAGCATCTGCTGGATGGCACCTTTCATGATGATCGGGCGCTGGCTCCGCAACCGGATTGGTTGGATTGCTTTGCGCTTGCAAGCCACACCCAGCGCCTGCGTAGATTGCAAGATCTGCAACGGGCACTGCCCCATGAGTTTACCCGTTAACCAAATGGTACTGGACAATAAAATGGAAAACGCAGAGTGCATTTTGTGTGGTTCCTGCGTAGATTTCTGCCCCAAGGACGCCATCCGATACACATTCAGCGCTAACAGATAAGAGAAAGCGAACCATGAAGATCACCATATTAAACAGTTCACAAACCAGCGCTGCGCTGGATGGCTATATCAACACATTGGTCAATCTACTGGAAAGCAAAGGGCACGAGGTCCAGAACCTTTTGCTGCGCGAGATGAATCTGCGATCCTGCAGGGGCTGTTTCCATTGCTGGGTGAAAACGCCGGGATACTGCGTGCTGAAGGATGATTCCGACTTGCTCGACCGTACGGTCATCAGCTCCGATTTTGTGCTATGGGCTTCGCCCATGGTGCTGGGTTTTCCCAATGAGTTCTTCAAACGCGCCCTCGATAAGCATCTGCCGCTGTTGCTGCCCAACATGGAGATCGCGGAGGGTGAGATGCACCATGTGGCGCGCTACCCACACTACCCGCGCATTGGCATGTTGGTAGAAAAGGAACGCGCAACGGATGAGGAGGATGTGCGTATTCTGACCGATATTTTCGCGCGGACAGCCTTGAATTTCAAAACCCGTCTGGAATTCCTCGCGACCACCCAGGAAGCGCCAGAGCAGATCAGCGAGCAGATCTTGCACCCGCAGGAAGGATCCCATCTCTATCAGAAATCTCTGAAAGGCATGCCTTTCACCACCATCCAGCCACCCCACAGCATCACAGTGTTCAACGGCTCTCCACGCGGCGAAAAAGGCAGCAACACGCTGATCCTGTTGAACGAATTCACCCGCAGTTTCGAGGGGAATATCCAGCTCCTCCACCTGTGGAACGGGAAGGATATGGAGAACCATGTGAAAGCTTTCCAGTCCGCGGAATGCGTGTGGCTGGGATTCCCACTCTACACAGACTGCATGCCAAGCATCGTCACACGCTTCATCGACGCTCTGCAGCCCCTGCTCAAGCGATCGATCAACCCACCCATCGGTTTTCTGGTGCAATCAGGCTTTGCGGAAAGTCTGCATTCGCGCTACGTGGAACGCTACCTGGAGAAACTAGCCAGGCGCTTGGGTTCCCCCTACCTGGGCACCATCGTCAAGGGCGGTGGGGAGGGCATTCACGTCATGCCGCCCCAGGCGAATCGCAAACTGTTTCAAAATCTGCAGCACCTGGGGGCATCGTTCAAGAGCAACGGCAAGCTGGATGAAAGAGTATTGAGCCAGATCGCCAAGCCGGAGCGCATTCCTACCCTGATCATCCCTCCCGTGAAGAAAGCTATGCGCATACCCTTGTTCAATTCCTACTTCGATGGGCAACTGCAAAAAAATGGCGCTTATGAAAAACGTTTCGACCGACCTTTCCTGGAGGAACGTTGATATTCTTAAGAACTGTTTATTACCATACGCTGTTCTTAACTCGCCCCTATTTCGAAGATCGCGACTTTGGATATACACACGACGGAAAGCATAGCGGTTGCCATGCTTTTTTATGCACAAATAGCATTTGCGCTATCCTAACTGACTTTTAATATGACGTTAATCTCACAACCATACAATATCATCCATACTATGGATAGTATTTCAGGAGATAAGATGACCACGCGCGTTCTCTTTTTATGCACAGGCAATTCCGCCCGCAGCCAGATGGCAGAAGCATTTTTGCGCAAATACGGCGGAGAGCAGTTCGAGGCGTTCAGCGCCGGGTTGGAACCGAAAGAGATCCACCCCTTAACCATCCAGGTGATGAACGAGAAAGGGATCGACATCTCCACCCAACGCTCGAAGGGAATAGAAACCTATCTGGGCAAAGCGCATTTCCAGTACCTGATCACGGTATGCGACGAGGCGGACAAGAACTGCCCCACCATTTTCCCGGGAGTGAACCAGCGCATGCACTGGTCATTCGAGGACCCGGCAGCTTACCAGGGAACAGAAGAAGAAAAACTGGAAAAATTCCGCGCCATTCGCGACCAGATCGAAAAACGGGTAAAGGATTGGGTAGCAGGTCTCGATCAATCTGAAGCATAAAAAGAAGAATCACCCAGTTCTATATCTTATTTACGGTTGTTCTTTGCGATGTGTATGGTATTTCAACACGAAATGGAGAGATTCTCTGGTCTATGCACTGCGCAAAGGGAGTTTCAATGGTGCGTTGAGAACGCATCCGTCTCTTTCACTCCTCAATAGATTTGGCGCGTCAGGAACGCGCCTTGCAAACTGTTTTCCCGCAAGCAGGGAGTCGTGGTGGGTTAGAAACCCACCCTACCCGAGACTCAGGATGACGTTGGAAAGAGGGCTGCGTTGCTACGATATACTCCAGAAGAAGAATGGAAATGGAGAGATTCCTCGGTCGCGCTGCTCTCTCGGAATGACTTTGCGGGGGGAAAATGGGAAAAAGCAAGTTGACTGGTTTAATATGTACCTGGAGAGATCCTTTCAATCTTGCTTTTTGTATTGCTAACTCTTGACATTTAAAACGGTATCTTCTTTATAGAACGATGGATACTTTATAAATCTTCTTTCATCCTAATCACTCATATCACACACTTCATAAATTCTTATTTCTGTTCTAGCAATATTCTTTAAAGAAAGGGCGCGGAAAAATTTCCGAGCCCTTTTCTTTTCAATGCTTAGCGACCTCTGCCGCCAGCGCCGCCCGGCATACCTCCCCCACCGGGCAGCATGCCACCGCCCATGCCAGAACCCGTGATCACGCTGGTGATATCCAGGCTGGTGACCAAAGTGCCGCCGCTGTAAGCGCCACCACTATATAAGCCATCGGTTAATGTGCCGGTGTGCGTGCCGCCATAATAGAGATCCACGGTCATGCCATCCTGGATCAGCGGAGAGGAAATGAGAATGGACTGGTAGTTCTTGGTAGGGATGAACGTAACGATCGCCGTTCCATCCGAGCTTTCAAAGTGCAGCATAGTCCCCGCCGCAACCTGAGAGGTGAAATTGACCAGCAGAGAGTGCTGGGTGGAATCAGCGGTGGGGGTCATTGCCATGCCGGCACTACCCACCGCCACCAGAAAACCGCCATCCAGGGTGAAGGATCCCATGTAATCCAGCGCACCGTTGCCGTCACTGGTGGGACCATTGACGATGACCGTGCCGCCGTTCATATCGATCGAGCCGTTAGAATCGAGACCATCACCCCCTGCATCCAGATATATGTACCCATCATTGATATACAGATAGTTATTGGCATTGGCGGTGAAATCGTTCTGCCCCGGGCGCCCCCCCAGTGCTGATTGGTCATTTCCACCCGCCACATTAATGGCGTCATCGCTAGAGGTAATGCGCAGGTTTCCGCCGTTGATGGTAATGACCGCACTCTCGATACCCTCGTAGGACTGGTTGATGGTAAGCGTTCCTGCGTTGATGGTCAGGGCAGTATTGGCATGCACGCCATCATCTCCGGAGGTCAGGTTCAATACACCATCATCGACGGTGATACTGCCATTCGCGTTGAGGGAATCATCGGCTGAATCGATATTGATCACACCACCCAGGATATGGATGGCGATACCGGCCTTGAGCCCTTTCATGCTTTCCGTGCTGCTGACAGCGTTCTGGTTATTCTGCAGACCACGATCATTCTGGCCACTGTTTTTGCTGATACCATTCGCGCTGCCACCGCCCGAGGAAATGGTGAGATTTCCGGCATAGATGGTAAGGGTAGTTTCCGCTTGAATGCCATCCAACCCGGCGATAATATTGAGCGTACCGCCCTCGATGGAGATGGTGCCTTTTTCCACATCTTCGGCATTATCAGCTTGAAGCCCATCGCCACCTGCATTAACCGTGATGGTGCCATCGCGGATCGCAATGGAATCTTTGCCTTTTATGCCATCGTGAACCGCTTTCACCAAAATGGTACCGCTGACGATCTTGAGGTCATCGTCGGTGGCGATCCCATTATTGTAATTGGCATTCACCGTAAGCGTGCCATTGCCATTCATGGTCAGATCATCATTGCTGAAAATAGCCGCGTTGGGCTCGGTGACATCTGCACTGGCATAGACATACGTGCTGGCATCGCTCACATAGCTATGCATGCCATCCGCCAGGGTGATAACCACCTTGCCGGCATTGGCAACATAGATGGGCGCGCTGCTGGAATTGCTGATGTTGGCTCCGTTTAAAATAAGCCGAACCGTGCCATCTTCCGCCGAATCCACCACGATCTGCCCGTCATTCAGGGTCCCACTGACGCTGTAGACACCGGGGGAGGTAATGGTGACGGTACTGCCATTCACGGTCGCGCCACTGCCTTCAAAGGAAATGGTGTCACCGTTCAATCTGATCAACGCCATGGCAGGATCATCCAAGTTGGCATCCAGGTCATCGGCATCGTACTCCCCCAGAGCGGTACCCGCTTCTGTCGTTGCCCGATTTTCTGCCGCGGCAGTTGCTGATTGTTCAACAACCCAAGCACCTGCGGATTCTTCATCAGACGTGCTATTCACGACGATGTTTCCCGCACAAGCGGGCAGAACAAGCAGGAGCCCCAGCAGCAGGAAGAAATATGTGATCTTTTTCACTTGTCAACCTCTATCGTTTTTCAATGTTTCCTTCATCTGTGTTTCTATCTGTTTCTTTTTCGACGCAAAGAAAATCAACCATGCATCGGATGAAAGTGTGAACCCATGATAAAGGGCAGTGGTGATTCTACCATCCATCAAAAGGCGGAAATGTTTTCAATCTGGCGGGGTATCTATTAGAACTCCTTTAAAACAAAAGAGGATCCGTATTTCTGAAACGAATCCTCTCGGTCGGTAAATCTATTCCTTCTTCTTTTCATGATGCGCCCTGAACTTCAGCCCATCCTGACCGGGTTCCACCCGAATGGTATCGCCTTCAATGAAAGCCCGGATTAGTGTACATGATCATTCGTGGAAGCATTGATATTGATGAGAGGTCCGAAAATGTGCACCAGCTTCTCCAGTCTGCTTTCATCTGCAACGACCCAACAAGCCACAAGAGTGGTGAAAGGAATTGCCAGAAAAAGCCCGATAGTGCCCACCAGGGAACGAACGATCTCTTCAGCCACGTAATTGATGTTCACCAGCACGCTCACATCGACACTGCTCATGGTATACAGCACGATCATGCTCAACGTGGCGCCGAGGTAAGCCAGAATGAGCGTATTCACCGTAGCGCTTACATGGTCCTGACCGATTTGCATGGCACTCTTGAAACGCTGAAGAAAGCCCATGTGAGGATTCCCTCGATACAGTTCGATCACCGCTGAAGTCTGACCGATCACAAGGTCATCCATGACACCCAGCGTACCAATGAAAATACCCGCCACCAACAATTTTTTGATATCGAGACCATTCCCCATCTGGACCAGATACATGGCGCTTTCATCTCCGGCTCCATTCAGCCTGGCCCAATTCACGAATAACAACGAGAGCAACCCCGTGACAAAAATGGCGAAGGTAATGCCTGCCAAGGCAATGTGGGTTTTCAGCGTCCAACCAAAAACCAGATATTGAGATACCGCCAAAAAGAAGAAAGCTCCCAGCAGGCTGACGAGCATAGGGTCTTTTCCTGCGATGATCTGCGGGACGACATAAACAGCCATAACCAGGATGCTGAATGCCATACTGATCATGCTGTTCAAGCCTTTCCAACCGCTCATAGCAATGCCGGTGACAATAAAGATACAAAGCAAAACCAGCAATGAGTCAGTACGTACGTGATCGATGAAATATACAGCATAGGTACCATCTTGCATGCTTTCCAAATTGACCAAAATCTTATCGCCCACCTGTAAACGATAATCATCCGACAGCAACTGGTATTTTCCATACTGCAGTTCATACACCTGCCCCTCCTGGTCGCTTTCCAGCAATTCCACGGAAAGCACCTGGTAGGTTTGCGTCTTCTCCCCCATGGTCACCGTGCCTTCCTCAAGTATGCCGGTAACGCGCGCCTTCACAGTAGTAGAGGAGTAACCGACCACATTTTGATTATTTGCACTCGTCTGCCACAAGAGAATCAGAACGACCACCACGACCACACCCACCAGCGCCGTGATCCATCTATGATTTCGATTGAACCAATGCCACATTTTCATTCTCCGTCGTTTTTTTCAATTTTATAAACAGAGAATTATATCCTTCCAGCGGGCAATCGAAGCACTGACCACTGAACAGAAAAGGTTAATGTATTTTTCTTTCAGGAAAGGCGATCACTCTGAGAACGCTTGGGTTTGACCTGACAACCGCAAATCATCTCGGAAGGCATGTTCTTCACCGAGCAAGCGGGGCAGGAAGCGTGCGAACAATCAGGCATGCCAGTTTCCACTTTCAGATCCCGGTTTCTATTGAGGGTTTGCATAATGCCTGATAACACGTTGGGGTCCAACTCCAACCTTTCAGCAAGTTCATTCAAACTGACAAAACCACGATTTTTATTGATTTCTTCAAGGATTCTTTGAATCATTTTTCACCTAACAGATTACCAGAGACCAGGCAGGTTTGAACGAGGACCTGCCTGGTCATCAAAGGTCACAGGAGAGAGCCGATCTGGAAGACCAATGTCGATACAAGCCACGCCAAAGCGAATTGACCGATCACACTGACCCACATCCATTTCGTTCCAATTTCATGCCTCTCTGCCGCAATTGCCACCATACAAGGCGTATACAGCAAGACAAAGACCATGAAAGCAAAGGATGCCAGCGCTCCTCTCCCTCCGCTTGAGGCTTCAAAGCCATCATGAACAGCCGCCATCAAAACCGTTGGTTCAGCTTCTTCCCCCTCATTAAAGAGATTGATTCCAACGATCAACGGGATGGATTTTATGGTATCCCAGGCAGCCACAAAGAATGATGAAACAATCTCCCAAATATCTTCCAAAAATGTGGTCGCTACGGCTTCTTCTTCCGCTTCTTGCGCCTCATAGATCTGCGACATGGTGCTGATGACCACCTCTTTTGCGACAAAGCCGGTCAACAGCGAACCGGATGCTTCCCATGTTCCAAAACCGGCTGGAGTAAAGATGGGCGCAACTGCCGAAGAGACCGCAGCGAAGGCGCTATCACTAACCGGAGCATCCGCAAAGCGACCTTCTCCTTTTACCGGCAGAGCCAGCAGCGCCCAAATACAGATACTGGTCACCAAGATCAATCCCCTGGCTTTTTTCACGAAAGCATTGGTGCGTTCAGCCATCTGCGCCCAAATGCTCTTCAGGGTAGGTCGCCGGTAGGGAGGCAATTCCATCACAAAAGGAGACACATCCCGTTCTTTGAAAACTGTGTTCTTCAACAGCAATCCAACCAGTATAGCCATCACGATCCCGATCACATACAGAGAGAAAATGACCAGCCCAGTATTTTGAGGGAAGAAAATGGTGGCAAAGAGCACATACACCGGCAGCCGCGCGCCACAACTCATAAACGGAACCAACAAACTGGTCAGAATCCGATCTTTTTCATTTTCCAACGTGCGCGTGGCATAGATAGCCGGCACCGTGCAGCCAAAGCCAACAATCATGGGAAGAAAGCTTTTTCCATGCAAGCCAAGACCATGCATCAGGCGATCCATGACAAAAGCAGCCCTTGCCATATACCCCGAATCTTCCAGGATTGCCAGAGCCAGGTACAGCATCATCATCACAGGCACAAATACCAACACCCCTCCCACACCTGCAATCACGCCATCGACCAACATCGATTCAACCCAGGTGCCGTCCAACCTCAGCAATGTGAGCAGAGAGACCACCCAACGGGTAAGCGGACCGCCGATCACGCCATCCACCCAATCCAGAAAAGGAGCTGCCACATCACTGGTCAACTTGAACACAATCCACATCATCCCTAAGAAGATGGGGATGCCCCAAACACGGTGGGTGACGATACGATCCAGCTTATCAGAAAAACTGGCTTTCTGTATCTTGGGCTTTTTCACAGACGCATTGACGATAGTATGAATCGTACTGTAATAGGTATCGGCAATTTCCGTATCAATTCCAAAATCTGACCTTTCTTCATAGGTCTGAGAAAAGAGGCGAGCTTCTTCTATTAAACTCTTGTAGCCATTCTTTTCTTCTTTCAGGTCGTTCAGAACTCCTTTATCGCCCTCCAGCAACTTAATCGCCAACCAGCGAGAATCGAAAGAGCGCTTGTCTTTTGGCATACTCTCGATCTTCACCTGAAGTTTTTGAATCGCTTCTTCTAATTCTTTGTTGAAGCGAGCTGGGACCTCTTTTTTATATTCCTGTTTCGTTTTTGCAATCAGAAGGATCTTTTCCTTCAGCTCATCCAATCCCTTTCCATCGCGAGCAACCATGCGGACCACAGGAACGCGCAGAGCCTTTTCAATCTTCTCGGCATCAATCTGAATCTCGCGTTCTGCCACCACATCCATCATATTCAGTGCAGCAATCACCGGAACCCCGAGTTCAATGAGCTGCATGGTAAGATAAAGATTCCGTTCGATATTGGCAGCGTCAATAATCGAAACCACCAGGTCAGGTTTTTCTTTAATGACATAATCTCTGGCAATCACTTCTTCCAGTGAGTATGCGGTCAAACTGTAGGTGCCTGGCAGATCTACGACGGTAATGTGCTGCCCTTTATACTGAAAACTACCCTCCTTCTTTTCAACGGTTTTTCCGGGCCAGTTGCCCACATGCTGCCGCGTACCGGTAAGCTGATTAAAAACCGTTGATTTTCCACAATTTGGATTTCCAGCTACTGCGATGATTAATTCCTTTTCCATGATTTCTTCCTTATTTTCTCGATCATCCATGACGACCTCCAAAACGGCGGTGCCTCCTATCGTGAACATGCCGATATGATGAGATCTGAGGATCAAGCGGTTCGGTTTGATGCAGCGAAGATTCTTTTGCTTCTACCTGAATATGGTGTAGCAAACCCCTCCCGATTGCCAATCGAGAATCTTTCACTGCAAGAATGATCGGTCCACCCTCATTCTGTGAGACGATCATCACTTCTGTGCCGGGGGTGAGCCCAAGCGCATTGAGGCGTTTTTGCACCCCCAATCCACCTTTGATAGAAACGAGCGTGAGAAGCTGCCCTTCAGGAGCAATACTAAGCGTCATCATCCATTACCTGAACAGCCACCATGCGCGCTTCTTTTTTTCGCAATGAAAGGTTGTATCCTTTCACTTCGAATTCGATTGGGTCTCCCAGGGGAGCAACCCGTATCACTTTTACTACCGTTCCTTTCAGCAAACCCATATCCATCATTCTGGTACGCACTGCCCCCTCCCCCTCGATGGCTTGAACCACACAGGTACTACCCGGAGCCACGATGTCTAAACTGGTCATGCATCCTCCTTTTTTATATATCTATTATATATATCTAAATATTGAGGTTAGCATATACTAATTCTTTTTATCTGTCAAGCCAATCTTCCCCCGCCGCTCATGGACAGGACGGCAATGGCTGCCAGCGCACTTCGCACGAAACATTTCACCATGCTACCTATACAGCAAATACCTCCACAGGCTGAATCGAATTCCATCCCATGGTGGATATCATTCCGCAGGCGACATTCTATGATAAGGGCATGAATGGAGGTTGCACCATGTTTACCACCCAAAATCAAACCTATTCCCTGTTGCTGCCTTCGCTATTCAACCGCACCATGGCAGCCATCGAAGAGATCGTGCCGACCTATTCCACCGTGTCATTGCATGAGATAGAGGAATACGCGCTGCAAGACCGCGTTGACGTCAAGTTCCTGGTGAGAATAGTGGATGTGCCCTCCCTGCTGTCCATTTTGCCAGGCAGTTATTCGATCTTAGAAGTGGAGAACAAACGAATCAGCGCGTACCGCACGTTGTATTTTGACACCCCATGCTTGACCTTCTACTTTGACCATCACAATGGAAAACGCCCGCGCTACAAGATCCGCATGCGAGAATACCACTCCACAAACGACACGTTTCTGGAGGTCAAGAAAAGAGAGAACGAGTTGCGCACGGTGAAGAACCGCATGCCGATCGCGCGCATCAGACCATCGTTCAGCGCAGAGATGTGCGCATTCCTGGCACAGCATTACCCAGAAGACAGGCGGAATCTGAAAGCGGTCCTGCGGAACAACTTTAAGAGGATCACCCTGGTCAACCTCAATGCTTGCGAGCGGGCAACCATTGACACGGGGTTGAGTTTTTCAAACAGAACCAACAGCCTGCAATTATCACACCTGGCTGTGGTGGAAGTGAAACAAGACAACTATTCAAGAGAATCCGTCATCCTGCAAGCATTGAGAGAAAAAGGATACCAACCCATGTCGTTCAGCAAATATTGCACCGGCGTGGCTTTTCTGAACCCCGACATCAAACGTAACAGGTTCAAACAAAATTTTTTGCAATTCAAAGCTTCAACAAAAAGGATCTACAAAAATGGCAACATATCTCCAGTATATACTTCACTTTCTTTTTAATTTCCTAACCGCCTTCGTGATCGTGCGGTTCATCTATTACCCGCAGCAGCGTTCTCAGAAATTCGTGCTGACCTTTCTGGGGTTCAATACCATCATTTTCATCCTGTTCAACTATATGGCAAGCATCGAACTCAGCATGGGGGTAGGGTTCGGACTGTTCGCGATCTTCTCGCTGTTGCGCTACCGTACTGATCCCATGCCATCGCGCGAAATGACCTATTTATTCATCCTGATCGCGCTGCCAATGTTCAATTACATCATGTTCAGCCAGGGCGCTTACATAGAAGTGGGATTAACCACTCTGTTGATCAGCGCGGTGCTGGTCTTTTTGGAAAAGGGATGGGGCTTCCACTTTCTGGCTTCCAAATCAATCACCTATGAGAAAATCGATCTGGTCAACGCCAACAACCAAAAGGAACTGATCGCAGACCTGGAAGAACGGACGGGGTTGATCATCCACTACCTGGACATCAACAAGATCAATTTCCTCAACGATACCGCCGAGATCAAGATCTACTACGAAGATGTGAAGAATGAGCGATAAACAGGCTTTTTCCTTTTACAGTGAGAAAGACTTGAGCACACAGATGGACGCACCGCACGCAGGAAAACTATGGAAAATTTCACGAGCGTCCGAAAAACCCTTGCCACGGGCAGTTCTTCCAACTGGAGGGCTGCCTGCCTTTTCATTTCCTCTGCAGATGATGTTGAACGGCGTAAATGGCTGCCTGCACGCGGTCGCGCAGATGAAGGGTGTTCAAGATCTTGGAAACATAGTTCTTGACCGTGCCCTCCGTAAAAAAGAGCTCTTCTGCTATCTCCCGATTGGAATACCCTTCTGCGATCATACACAGGATCTCATATTCCTTTTCATTGAGCAACGATAGTTCCTGCTCCGGTTCTGGAGAAACATCGGTATCGCGCAGCAGATTGCGTTCTACCAACATGCCGATGGTGTCAGAAGAGAATTGGGAAACCCCCCGGTAAGCCAGACGAATGGCTTCAGCCAGGTCATCTTTGGGAATATCCTTCAACAGATAGCCATTCGCCCCCGCCTTGATGGCTTTTACGATGTAATCATCATTGTTGAAAGTGGTCAGCATGATGATACGGATTTCCTTATTCAGTTGGCGAATCTGGCGGGTGGCTTCGATGCCTCCCAAACCGGGCATACGGATATCCATGAGAACCACATCAGCCGGGGTCTGTTGGAGAACATCCATAGCTTCCTGCCCATCGGCGGCGGTGCCGATGATGGAGAAATCTTCTTTTATTTCCAGCAAGGCTTTAATGCCATCGCGCACCAACTGCTGGTCATCCACAATCAAAACCCTGATCTTATCATTCATGGTCTTTCCCTCTCTGCGGGTTTTCCTGTTTTAAGGGTATCCGAACCTCGATGCTGGTACCCTTCTTCTTATTGCTGGCAATATTGACCGACCCATTCAACAATTCAACCCGCTGGTGAATGCTGGATAAACCATAATGCCCTGCCTGGTCAGCCGATTTCTTCGCTTTGAAACCAACACCATCATCCTTCACCAGCATGACAACCTCTCGAGCCTTGAAATTGATGGTCACCACCACATTTTGCGCGTGGGCATGTTTTTGGATATTGGTGAGCGACTCCTGGAGAATGTAGAACAGGTTGCGTCGGATGATCTTGGCGAAAGCAAATTCGTTCCCCTCATATTGGAAATCAAGAGTCGTGAACACATCCTTGAAATTGGTGATCAATTCCTGTGCCTTCTCTTTCAGACTATAAATATCCTCGTGGTCGTGCAAGCCATCCACAAAGCGGCGCACCTCCCGCAAAGCCTGCTCGACCGAAAACTTGGCGTTGATGATGGCTTCATCTACAGTCTCGGAGGAAATGGAACGATAGGCGAGCGCTTTTTCGAGTTGAATATTGATCGCCACCAGATAATGCCCAATGGAATCGTGCAGATCATTCGATAGCTGCACCCGCTCTTCCATGATGGACAGGCGCGATAAATCCTCGATATAAGTACGCAATTCGATATTGGAGCGCGAAAGCTCTTCGATGATCTCCTGGTTCTCAAAGGTAGCCTTCTTGTCCCTTTCGGCAAAGATGGCTGTAAGCTGGAAAAACAAAACGCTGGCTAAAGCCGGAAGCGTTTCAGGAGTTGGGATAAAGGCGGAAATGGAATAAAAGTAATACAACACGACAATCATGGATAACAGGCTGATCACCAGTCCAAAGATCAGGTAAGCATGATAAGGGATGAGACCAAAGAGTATGCGCGAAAAATGGGTGATATCGATGCTGTTCATGAAACCAATCACAATGATGCGCAATACAAAGAAGAGGGTATGCATGAACAAACGAGTCTTCGAATAGAAGAGCATATCGAAGAGATCAAAAGCAGCTAATAAGAAATAGCTGGAAAAGAGCACCCATTTCTTCCAATGCGGGTCGGCTTTGGTCAGTTCCCCTTGAAAAATAAAATAATCCAAAGCGCTGATGCAGGCAAAGGTAAGCACCGCAAAAAGCGAGAGGGCGTATGGAAAACGGCTGGTGAGCATACGTTTACTTTTCATTGTTGTAGATTATATTCTCAATCACCTTTCTACCATATTGCTTGAGTCATTTCTATCCAGTCATGAGTAATATAAATAATACACCAGTTCACCTGGTTTCCCTTACCATCAGGACTGGAACAAAGGAAAAACCACCAATAGAATTTGGGGAAATTACACTGCAAAGGGAACGCAATGAACTGGAAAAAAAGACTGCTCCTGAGCATCGGACGAACTATCCTGAATATCTTTGCCAGATTATTCCTGGAATTTAACGTCCATTATGAAGCCCCTCTGAAGCGAGGAGCAAAGATCTTCGCTGCCAACCACCCCACCACAACCGATCCTTTTCTGATGAGCCTGGTGACCGAAGAACCTCTAACGGTGCTGGTCAACAAAAGGATCATGCAGATATCCATTATCGGGAGATTAATTGAACAAGCCGGCACAATACCAGTTGATAAAGAAAATAAAAACAGCCAAGAGATCATTCAGCGCTCCCTGCAGGTGCTCGAACAAGACCTGCCGATCGCGGTATTTCCCGAAGGGTGCCTGACACCTTCGGTGAACATGCTCTCCGAGCTGCATACGGGTGTCACCCGCATCGCGCTCGCAGCGCACGCTACCATCGTGCCGGTAGGCATTTACGTCAACCCGACATACATCCGGCGGCACTTTTTCCATCGAAAATATGGGTTGGAGGAATCGCGCTGGCTGCTGCATGGGAAATATTACATCACCATCGGCAAACCGCTACGGTTCGAAGGAGATGTAGAAAACAGAGAACTGGTGAAGGAATTCACCAACCAGGTCGGGCTGGAGATCAAACGCTTAATGTTAGAAAGCGAACTGCGTGCAGTCCAAAAAGGGATCGCCTGGAATCCAATCATTCCCCTTGCGCGAGAGATGCCGCGCAAGTAGAAGCCAGTGCATCAACAGAACAAAGAGGAGGACACAGCGTTTATGTGTTCTCTTTTTTGATGATCCCTTCGCGCCAGGCGAACACCGCCGCCTGGGTGCGATCGGCAAGATGCAATTTGCTCAAGATGTTGCTGACATGGCTTTTGACGGTCTTTTCGCTGATCACCAACCTGTTGGCAATCTCAGCATTCGACAAGCCCTCGGCGATAAGAGCCAGCACTTCCTGTTCGCGTTCCGTGAGCTGCATATAATCTTGCATGCCATCACTGCGATCATCACGCCACTCACCGATGAGCCGCGAGGCAACCTTGGGGGAAAGGGTGACTTCGCCACGCGCCGCTGAACGTATGGCATTCGCCAATTCCTCCGGTCCGACAGTCTTGAGAATATAAGACAAAGCGCCGGCTTTGATAGCGGGGAAAATATGCGAATCTTCATGATAGGAAGTGAGAATGATGATCTGTGAGCGCGGACTCACCTGCCGTACGCGCCAGGTCGCCTCCACACCATCCATCTCAGGCATTTTCAGATCCATGAGCACCACATCGGGTGCCTGCTGTTCGGCAAGCTTGACCGCCTGGGTGCCCGATTCGGCTTCGGCGATGATCTGGATATCTGGCAACACTTCCAAATAAGCTCGAATGCCACTACGCACAATGGCATGGTCGTCCACGAGCATGATCGTGATCTTATCGTTCGTCATTTTTCCTGCTCCTCCCTCACACGTGGGATAACAATGGTGATGGTCGTCCCAGCGGTTGAAGAATTCAATTTAATGATTCCCTGCATTTCTTTTACCCGTTCTTCCATGGAGTGCAATCCCAAACCCTGTTTCACCAGGTTTTTATCAAAACCGACCCCATTATCGCTAATCTGCAAGGTCAAATGATCAGCTTCGAAAGTCAAGGAAATGCTGGCGGCAGAAGCCCGGCTGTGACGGGTGATATTGGAAAGCGCTTCCTGAACGATGCGGAAAAGGGACTGCTCGGCTTCGCGGGCGAGAGGCTGGTGGGCACCTTCGGTGCGGAAGACAACCGAGACGCCGCTTTGTTTTTCCCAGACCTTCAAATAATCGTGCAAGGCATCTTGCAGCGATTGATCTTCCAACTGAACCGGGCGGAGGGTGTTGATAAGAGAGGTCAGTTCGTCCAGAGCCTGCTGGGCAAGCTTTGAAGAGATCTCTACCTGTTGGGTGGCTTTTTTCAGATTGGTCTTCAAAAGCGATCGTATCGCTCCCAAATTCATGGAAATGGCAAAAATTTGCTGCTTCACACTGTCATGCAGATCGCGAGCCAGGCGGTTACGCTCTTCCATAGTAGCCAACATCTGCTCCTTCTCCAACAACTGCTGGAACTGGTCTGCCATGTGATTCAAACTGACAGCCAGGGTGCTGATCTCATCGCTTCCGCGCACCTCGGCTTTCTTAGAGAAATCACCCAGCCCCCACTGAAGGGTCGTCTCTTCCATGTGATCAAGGCGCCGGGTGAAACTGCTGGCGATGATAAACCCAAACAAGATACCGATCGCCGAAGAGATGATGAAGAACACGGGCAATTCAGGCAAGAAACCGGAAACAGCAGCTTTCACCTGTTCCCAAAAAGTGGGCGCATAATATTGAGCAAGAATGGCTCCCACGTATTGATCGCCCTGGCGGATGGGAAGCAGCAAGGTAGTCGCGTCTTGCTCCATGATCGAAAATTGCGGAGCGGGAATAACGGCAGATGCCACGGTAGCAAGCATGGTATTCTCATCTGCCGAGAGGTAGGCAGAGATAGATTGACCCGGCGGGAAGATGAGGGGGTTGTTGGTAACCAGGATAATGCCATTAGCATCCACGATGGTCAATGTGCTCTTTGAGGTGCTGAAAGCGACAGTTTTGGGCGTCAAGTCGACAATGGAACCGTCGTCAAGCGGAGGGGTGTTTCCCTGAGGATCATTTTTCCGATCAAAGCGACCATCCTTATCAGACACTCGTAAGAAGGTCTCTTCATTGTCTGTGATCCAAGCGTTCAGAAAATCGGCATCCACCGGTTCCCGCAAAGCCTGCGCAAGCGAAGCGGTTGATTCGCTGAGATATTGTGCGGAACTGTAAACAAAATTGAGCGACGTGAACGCATAACGGTTGCCCGAAATGGCAATCAGCACCTCCACTAAAAATAACATCAGAAGCGTGGCGAGCATGTAGGTGATGGTCAGCTTCCATTTGATACCCACGAAAACTTTTTTCAGAGAAGTCATCGTAGCGTTACCATCCTGCTTAGAATCCATTGGTAATACTATATACCAAACCGATCAGTTCTGCGACTCTTCTCTGGAAGGAACTTTCCTCCGTCTTAAGGTGGGGTTCCAAAACCTGTGCGGCGTTCAACCGGAAAGACGTTCACAAGCCTTTTTCCATTTTATTCACCCTGAGCGCCAGGCGAATTATATTGAAAACCACCATCAGAGCCATCAAGAAAACCATGAACAACAGGATATCGGAGAACGTGGCTTGTCCAGTAAAACGAGGAAAGAAGATGAGAAGATAGCTTATGGGGATACAGGCAAAGATCAGAGAGCGAAGCACTCTCTTATATTTTTGGATCTTCGAGTGCACATCGGTGTAGATTTCTCGAGTATCTGGACCACTTGAAGCAAAATAAAACCAGTTATTCAAACGACCGATATATTCCCAACCCGCATCGGCGAACAGCTCCAGATAACTCTGAAGTTCACTTTCTTTTAATTCCTGGTAATCGAGCCGGTAGTTGATATGACGGGGTTTTTCTTTGCGGAAGGTGTACCGAATGAAGCCAACCTCTTCCAGTATCCAACCGTGGGCAGCCATCTGCTCTAACCAGGTTTGTTCGTTTTCATCCTGCCAGGCAAAAAACAGCTTCGTGATCTTCTTTTTTTCCATATAGATTCTCCCATCAACCTGCCACAACACTGCGGGCATTCTTGATCAATTCCTCATAGCGAATCAGTTCCTGGAGCACCAGGTCTTTCCCTTTGAGCGTGATCTGGTAATCACGGCGGCGATCAGAACTGCTTTCTACTTCCACGATCAAGCCATTTTCCAGCAAATTTTTAAGCGCCCCATACAGGGTACCCGCCCCCATAAGGATACGCCCAGCGGTCATTTCTTCGATCTTCTTGATAATGCCGTAACCATGCAATGGTTGGATCAAAGACAGCAAGATGTAGAAAGAGGTCTCAGTCAACGGCAAGATATTCTCAATCTCTTTTGCTCTCGTCATCGCGCCTCCTTATATCATTCTTCGTTATATCGTTTCTCTATGTATCGTTGCACGATATAATAGCATTCCTGGGCGATTTTTGTCAAGGGGACAATCGGGTTTTTTGAACTTTTGGGGGCTTCTCTGCGACCCAACTGCTAACCCATTTTGATGAAATTGTGATAGGATTAACCCCTGTGTAAGTTATAGTAAGGTTCTAAATAGAAAGATCCTCTTTTGATTTGGAAATCCTGAGTAACCCAAGCAATCAATATTATAGAAAGGAGTTCCAAATCATGTCCGAAAAAGAGCAAGGCACCGTCAAATGGTTCAACGGATCCAAAGGGTATGGCTTCATTGAACGAGAATCGGGCGAAGATGTTTTCGTCCATTACAGTGCGATTGTTGGAAATGGTTTCCGCAATCTGGAAGAAGGACAGCGCGTGCAATTCGTTGTGACACAAGGTCAAAAAGGTGCACAAGCTGAAGAAGTCGAAATTCTGAAATAATTCAGATACCCAAAAAGGCAGTGAGATGATCACTGCCTTTTTTTATTAAAACCAACCCCCGGACGTTCTATTTCTGTGCGTAAAAATCCTGAATATATTCTTTCAGCACTTCGCCGGTATAGGAATGAGCGGAAGCGCAAACTTCTTCAGGAGTGCCCTGGGCGATCACCTCCCCACCCCGGTCTCCACCTTCCGGTCCCATATCGATGATGTAATCAGCGATCTTGATGATATCAAGATTGTGTTCAATAATCAGCACAGAATTCCCCGCATTCACCAACGCTTGCAGCACATCCACCAGCCGGTGCACATCCGCCGCATGCAAACCAACGGATGGTTCATCCAGCACATAGAGGGTCTTTCCGGTGGCGCGGCGGGAAAGCTCGCGCGAGAGCTTCACGCGTTGGGCTTCTCCACCGGAAAGCGTAGTGGCAGATTGCCCGATGCGCACATAACCCAAGCCAACCTCTTGAAGGGTCTTCAATCTTCCAACGATACGAGGAATATTGCTAAAAAAATCGATGGCTGAATCGATGGTCATATCCATCACTTCAGCAATATTCTTGCCCTTGTATTTCACCTGCAACGTTTCACGGTTGAAGCGGTTACCATGGCAGACCTCGCAAGGAACGAACACGTCAGGCAAGAATTGCATCTCGATGCGGATCTGTCCATTCCCACCACACGCCTCGCAACGCCCACCTTTCACGTTAAATGAAAATCTGCTTGCGCGGTAGCCGCGCATCTTGCTCTCGGGCAGTTCGGCGAACAGGTTGCGGATATCATCGAACACGCCGGTGTAGGTGCCCGGGTTAGAGCGTGGGGTGCGCCCGATGGGAGATTGATCGATGTTGATGATCTTATCAAGATATTCTGTGCCATCAATGCGCTCGTACAGACCAGGATTGGTCTGCGCGCGGTTCAGCTTGCGCGCCAGGGCGTTATAGAGGATATCCACCATCAAAGTGGACTTACCCGAACCGGAAACGCCCGTGATGCACACCAGCCTGCCGAGAGGAATGCTGACATCAATGTTCTTCAAATTATTTTGCCTGGCACCGACCACGGTCAACGCATGCCCATTGCCGTTGCGACGTTGTTTGGGAAGGGGGACCACCTTGCGGCGGGAAAGATAGGCGCCCGTTAGCGAACTGGGGTGAGCGAGAATGTCCTTCACCGTCCCTTCAGCCACCAACTCGCCACCATTTTCTCCGGCGGCAGGACCAAGATCAATGATCCAATCAGCCGAACGGATCGTCTCTTCGTCATGTTCCACGATGAGCACAGTATTGCCGATATCACGCAGGTCCATGAGGGTCTTCAATAACCTGGCATTATCCCGCGGGTGCAGACCGATGGATGGTTCATCCAGAACATACAAAACACCCATCAAACTGGAACCGATCTGGGTTGCCAGGCGGATGCGCTGGGCTTCACCACCCGAAAGGGTGGCAGCCGAACGCTGCAAGGTAAGGTAATCCAGACCCACATTCACCAGAAATCCCAGGCGATCGTTGATTTCTTTCAAGATACGATCAGAGATGATCTTCTCCTTGTTGGATAAGGGAGAATTCTCAGAAGTCAGGCGGTTGATCCACTCAAGCGTGCGAATGACCGGCCATTCGGTCACTTGCAGAATATTGACCCCATCCACGGTGATTGCCAGCGATTCCTTGCGCAGGCGGGCACCATTGCACTCGGTGCAGGGTTTGTCGCTCATGTAGGTGGCAATCTTATTGCGGATGTAGTCAGACTGGGTTTCCTTGAAGCGGCGCATCAGGTTGGGGATCACACCCTCATAAGCAGAATCTACTTCGTAGATGCGGTTTTCGCGGCTGAAATTCATGCGCACTTCTTTGCCCTGGGTTCCATACAAGATCACATTCAGTTTTTCTTCAGGAAGTTCACCGACCGGTTTATCGAGATCGATTTTATATTCCCTGGCAGCAGCCTCAAGCATCTGCCAGTAATACCCGCCCTCTTCACGCGGTCCGTTCCATTCGCTGGGCACCAGCGCACCTTCGCGGAGGGAAAGTTCGCGATCGGGAATGAGCAAGTTGACATCGATCTCCTGCTGCACGCCCAAACCCTGACAGACCGGACAAGCGCCGTGGGGGGTATTGAACGAAAAGCTGCGCGGTTCGATGGCAGGGAGAGATACGCCATGCTCGGAGCAAGCCAGGTGTTCAGAGAAGAACATATCGCGCGACCCCTCATCAGAAAGCACCTGAACCACCAGATAGCCCTCCCCCACCTTGAGGGCAGTTTCAATGGAATCGGACAGGCGGGAAAGAAAAGTGCTCCGGTCATCCTCCGACTCAGCTTTTCGAATGACCAATCGATCCACCACCGCTTCGATATCATGAATCTTGTAGCGGTCCAGTACAATATCTTCTTCAAGATTGACAACCTGTCCATCGACCCGGGCACGCACAAAACCAGCTTTTTGGATTTCCTCGAAGACTGCCTGATAGGTTCCTTTTCTCCCCCTCACCACAGGCGCCAACACGAAAAATTTGGTATCGGCTGGCAATGCCGCAACGATATCCACTATCTCCTGAGCAGATTGCTTCACCACTTCCTTCCCGCAAACAGGGCAATGGGGAATGCCAATGCGCGCATAAAGCAAGCGCAAATAATCATAGATCTCGGTGACAGTGCCAACAGTGGAGCGGGGATTGTGGGATGTGGCTTTCTGGTCAATGGAGACCGCTGGTGAAAGCCCTTCGATATAATCCACATCGGGTTTGCTCATCTGCCCCAGGAATTGACGGGCATAAGCAGAAAGAGACTCCACATAGCGCCGTTGCCCTTCAGCAAAAATGGTATCAAAGGCAAGGGAACTCTTGCCAGAACCGGATAAGCCGGTGATGACCACCAATTTATCGCGGGGAATATCAACCGATATATTCTTCAAGTTATGTTCGCGCGCACCTGCCACGCGAATAAAATTTTGTGTCATGAACGATCCTGATTTATGAAATGAATAATTATTATATCATTTGTTCTATTAATTTTTTAGAGCAGTGCGGCATTGCTAATAAAAAATCCTCCTTTACAGAACCAAGGAGGATCCGTTCAGGAAAAATAAGGAAACGATTAGAGCAACACCGCTTCGGCTGGTTTTATGACAGGTTTTGAGAAGAAGAAGCGTTCTTTAAGGACTTTCTTCAGGTCAGGCATGACATCCCAGGCAGCTTTGGCTCCCGCAGCGATGACCTGACCGACCTGACTGAACCCGCCCAGGGTAGCCACATCAGAACCGATGGCAGGCCTGATCAAAAAATCAACATTGGCTTTTTTCAGCTTGGCTTCAGTGATGTTCGCTCCCATCATGGCATTAGCGCGCCAGTAGCCGCTGGCAATGCCGGGCATTTTTTGATTCTTCCAATAGGAGGCATCTTCGATGGAGGGGCTAACATCCACGGCAATCACAATTTCTGCGCCCATAGAGCGCACATAATCAGCCGGGACATTATTCAACGAACCGCCATCCACCAGGGTTCGCCCGTCGATTTTCACTTCTTCCACAATACCAGGCAACCCCATGGTGGCATTGATAGCAGGGATCAACGCCCCTTTCTGCAAAACCACTTCTCTGGCAAGGTCGAAATCCACCGCACTTAATGCCAGAGGGATTTTGAGGTCGGAGAATTGCGGATCCTTTCCGATCGTTTCTTCAAAGAATTCCTGAATGCTCTCTGATTTGAAAATGTGATCCAGTTTGGTGATGCGCGTGTCCATCAATTTGGCTAATTCGCCCAAACTGGACACGCGCCGGGCAGTCTCCTCGATCTCTTCAATAGTAAGACCACAGGCAGTCAAAGCCGCAATGATGCCGCCCATGCTGGTTCCGCTCAGGCAGTCAATCGCGATGTCCTCAGAGCGCAAAACTTTCAACACACCAATGTGCGCGAAACCCCGCACTCCTCCGCCACCCAGGGCAAGTCCCAAAACTGGTTTTCGTATCATAAATTCTCAGCACATCCTTCAATAAACTCAGTGCAATTATAATAGCGATTCCCTGTTCGCCAGAACACTTCGCCTTTTTCAAAGGGGGAAATGCCAGCTTTCATCGCATTCCAGCAGCACGAATTCAACAAGCGTGGCTTCTATATATCCAGATTCCGCACATACTTGGCATGCGTCTGTATGAAACGCTTGCGCGGGGGAACCAGTGAACCCATCAGCATATCAAAGGTTTGATCAGCATGGGCAGCATCTTCAATAGTGACCAGCAGTAGGGTACGGTTTTCCGGATTCATCGTGGTATCCCACAGTTGTTCCGGGTTCATTTCACCCAGACCTTTATAGCGCTGAATACTGGATTTTGTACCCAATTCCTTCAAGATGGCATCTTTGCCTTCGTCTGTATAAGCGTAGCGCTTTTCATTCTTATTCCTGATCAAATAGAGGGGTGGCTGGGCGATGAACAGGTGCCCATTCTCGATGAGATCCGACATAAAGCGGAAGAAAAAGGTGAGCAGCAGGGTACGAATATGGCTGCCATCCACATCGGCATCGGTCATGATGATGATCTTGCCATAGCGCAAGTTTCCAAGATCAAAACCGTCTCCAATTCCGGTTCCCAGCGCAGAAATCAAGGCTTTTACCTCTTTGTTGGAGAGGATCTTATCCAAACGGGAACGTTCGGTATTCAGGATCTTGCCGCGCAAGGGAAGGATAGCCTGAAAATGGCGGTCGCGACCCTGTTTCGCCGAACCGCCGGCGCTATCACCTTCTACGATGTACAATTCAGTCTTTTCAGGATTGCGTTCCGAGCAATCAGCCAGCTTGCCGGGCAGGGTCAAGCTTTCCAGCGCAGATTTGCGAATGACCAGATCGCGCGCCTTGCGCGCGGCAGAGCGAGCGCGGGCGGAGGTGAGACATTTATTGATGATAGCTCTGGCTGCTGATGGATTCTCTTCCAAGAATTCCGCAAAGCCCTCACCTACGATCTGCTGGACAAGGGTTTGCACATCGGCATTCATCAACTTCACTTTGGTCTGGCTTTCAAACTGCGGATTGGGGTGCTTGACACTTATAATAGCGGTCATGCCCTCGCGAACATCATCGCCGGTGAAGTTGCCCTCGCTATCTTTGATCATGCCGTTCTTGCGGGCGTAATCATTGATAACACGCGTAATGGATGAGCGGAAACCCGTGAGATGGGTACCACCATCAATGGTATTGATGGTGTTGGCGAATGCATAAACCGATTCGGCATAGGCATCGGTGTATTGCATGGCAACTTCGATGCCGACCCCATTCTCTCCCCCTTCCACATAGAAGACATCGTGCAATATCTCGCGATTGCGATTCAAATAGTGTACGAATGAGACGATACCACCCTCAAAATAATACGTGACACGGCGGGAATTTTCAGAGCGGTTGTCCACCAGGCAGATCTCTACTTGCCTGGTGACAAAAGCCATTTCACGAAAACGCTGGGCTAACGTTTCGAACCGGTAATTAATATCTTTCTCAAAGATCTCTTCGTCAAAGCGGAAAGTAGTGATGGTGCCGGTGTCTTCAGGATCGCACTTGCCGATCATCTTGACCGGCTCGTGGGGAATTCCGCGTTCATAGCGCTGGAAGTACATCTTGCCATCTCTTTTCACGCGGACCTCACACCATTCTGAAAGCGCGTTGACGGCAGAAACGCCCACACCATGCAAACCGCCAGATACCTTGTAGCTGGTGCCGCCGAACTTGCCACCGGCGTGCAAAATCGTCATGACCACTTCAAGAGCAGAAACCTTCTTGGTGGGATGTTCTTCCACCGGGATACCACGCCCATTATCCATAACGGTAACGCTACTATCTTTATTGATGGTCACCACAATCTGATTGCAAGCGCCGGCTAGCGCTTCATCGATTGAATTATCGACCACTTCATATACAAGATGGTGCAGGGCTTTGATATCGGTACCACCAACATACATGCCAGGGCGGCGGCGGACCGCTTCAAGCCCCTCCAGAACCTGGATATCTTTTGCACCGTATGACGTGGCGCTCTTTGTTCTTTCTATCAAACCATCCTCCAAAATGAGTATATTTTCAAAATCACAGTTGCGTACCGGTCGTTTTCTGCGGACCCAGTTTTATGATCTCATCCATCCAGATCGTACCATCGCGGAAATAGACGAAACTGGCTGCCAAGATACCCGAGGAAACAAAAGCATGACCAAGAATCCCCAGAAAATACAACCAACTATCAGGGGCAGGCGTGGACCACAACAGGTCAAGCCCATAACTCAAAGCAACGGCAAGGGTAAGAAAGAGGGTGGTCGCCATTGATGAAATGCGCACAAATTTGGTGCTCAATGAAATCGCCTTGAACGCGCTCAGACGCCGGGTGAAAATTCCATGCGGCGAAAAAACGAGAGGAACAAATATCCACAACAAAATCAGACCTAAAATCATGAGAGGGAGCGTGCCTATGGTTGGCACAAAAACGGAAAATGAGGAAAGGAAGCACAGCACCGGGAAGGATAACAAGAGAATAGCCAGCACGATCAAAATAAAGAGCACAAAAGTCTGACCAATGGAATAGAAGAAATGCGCGCTCTTTTCTTTTTCTTTCGACTTGCGCAATAAGCGGGAGATCAAGCCATAATAGAGAGCGCCCAGGAAAAGACCCAAGAACACACAGAGAACGATCACCAAGAGTGCTTCAGAAGATGATTCTACTTCGATCAACAAAGGGTTCCCCAGCGGGTTGGCACTGTATCCTTTGGAGGCAAGCAAACTAGGAATGCCGATGGGATAGGTGCGCAGCACGGTCAACAAATTGAAGTTAGAAAACAACTGATCCCAGGTGGTGCGGGTGGTTTGTAAAACCGTTGCAACATCAGCCGTGGTGAGCGATGCAGACAAGGTTTCCAACATCTCCTCCAGCGCAGGACTTAACAGCTCTTTAATCCGGTAGAATGGACCGAACCAGAACAAAAGATCCAACAGGAGCGGAAAGAGCATGACGTAAGGATGCGCAGCAACTACATTAAATCCTTGCACAAGCGTCTGGATGATCTTGGGCGGCTTTAGGCGGTTTTCATTTTCTTGTAACATACAATCCTCCATTGTACCATATTGACAATGCTTACTCCTGGACGAACCAGCGCCGTGGTAAAAACCAGCAGAAGCGGTGTACAATCGAGAAGAACCATGAAGAATCAATCCATTCCAACCGATCGTTTGAGCATCATTTCTTCGTTGATCATCCTAAACTACGCATTGATGCCATTCATTTACTCACCCCGCATTCCCATCCAACTCTCATTGTTTGGCATTTTATTTGACCTCTCGATTAAATATTCCGATTTGATGGTCATCTCTGCCGCGGCGTTCGCCGCGATCGGCACGTATTGGTTATTGTTTGACCACCCGTTGATCAATAAATCCAACAGCATCATTCATCTCATCTTGCCCACCCTGATCGCGGGGGTGATGAGCATCCCCTTGAATGTGATCAACATCGGCCCAGCCTGGTGGGCGGTGTTCGCGCTGGAAAGCATTCTGATCATCTTGACCCTGATCGCCGAGTACTACAGTATCGATCCGAACCATTCGCTCTTCGCACTGTCCAAGATCATCTTGATCCCATTGGCTATCAGCTTAATCTTGCTCCTATCCATTTCAGCCAGAAGCGCCGGCTACCGGCTGTACATCGAGACAGCGGTATTGGGAGTTGCCTTCGGCGCCATATCCGTCCGCCTAAACGCATTAACGCACTCCGGTGAAAAAAGGGCAAAGACGCTGAGCTCCACCTACCTGTTCATCCAGATTCTGGTGGTCTGCCATTATCTCCCTCTGACCTCAATTCCGTTCGGGTTGGTGTTGACAGGTTGGGCAACGTTTTTGATCGGCATCTCTCTCGCAGACGATCTCGAGAAAAATTTTTCCGCCACCTTGCGGAATGCAGCTTTTTATGCCATCCCATTTCTGATCGGTGCCATACTCTTTTTATTCGTATGACCAAGAGAAATAGAGCAACCCTGGTGGTCTGAATGCTTACAGAACCGGATCGGTGCCCAACTTTTTCAGTTCTTCTTGATACAGGTGAACCAGGTTGCGCCGATGCAATTCTTCGACAAGCCCCCCCAGCAGAACACGGCTCTTGCCGCACGATTCCACCGTTGTTTCCTCCAATACTTTTTGCGGGTCTTTTCTTTTGAGGGCTACCGCCACCACTTTTTTCAATTCATCCAGGTATTTCAGATTCGAATCAATAGCGCCTTCGATCTCGCCGCGCAAGATCACATCGCCATGCCCTTGAACGATGTTCTCGAGCCCCAGATCTTTAAAGGATTCTATGGTTTGAATGAGCTGATCGATATCGCCTTCGATGAAAACAGGCAGCGGCAAGAAGGCATCTCCGGTGAAGAGAATGCGATCTTCACGCACAAAAACGGAAATTCCATCAGGGCTGTTCCCGGGGGTAGTGAAGACCTTGAGGCTTTTCTTTCCTACCCTCATGTTCATGGAGCCAGCATCCAATGTGATCTGCGGAAGGATGATTTTCGTTTTCAAATACTCTTCACCCTGCTGTTGGGCATTTTCCAGAGCAGGGATGTTCTTTTCTTTCACCAGCTTTCTTCCCAGCGTGTGGGCGATGACACCAGCACCCGGAAAAAAACAATTCCCCCAGGTATGGTCAGCGTGATAAATGGTATTGATAACAAAGCGCACCGGCACTTTGAGGTGTTCTTCAATGAATTCCCTGATCTCCAAAGTTTCTTCCTGTACCGGCAAGGTATCAATCACCACTGCCCAGTCAGTGCCAATGACCGCTCCAGCCGCCACCTGGGCATATACTTCACTCTGAAACCAGTACACATTCTCTGAAATTCGTTCACGTATCATGGGAATTCTCTATATTAATGAAATATTACTAAAAATCAAGAATAGCATATATTTTTCGAAAAGTCAAAATTTTAGAACATGTATCCTATTTCGCTTACAGATTGACCATCTTTCTGTCTTGTGATAAGATAAGTGCCAATTAAGCTCATCCAGAGAGGTGGAGGGACCGGCCCTGTGAAACCTCGGCAACCAATGTTCGGTGCCAATTCCGGCAGAAGCCGCCCAGCGGTGATTCTGGAAGATGAGAGAAACGGTTTCAAAAACCTCTCATTCCAGAGAGGTTTTTTCTTTATCAAAAAGAAAGCGAGACTGTCATTTGAAAAATTACGGTTACCTCGAAGCTCTCAAAGAATCCATCCTCATCTTTGATGGGGCAATGGGAACCAATCTGCAAGCATTGAAGCTCCAGGCTGCCGATTTCGGAGGGGAGCAACACGCCGGCTGCAACGATGTTCTCTGCCTGACCCGTCCGAGCGCGATAGAACAGATCCATCGTTCCTTCCTGGAGGCAGGTGTGGATGTCATCGAAACCAACACGTTTCGTTCCAACCGGATCACATTAAGCGAATATGGGCTGGAAGATAAGGTATTTCCAATCAATACACAAGCTGCGCGCCTGGCAAAACGCCTGGCAAAAACATACAGCACAAGCGGTCAACCGCGATTTGTGGCTGGCTCCATCGGCCCTTCCGGAAAAATCCTTTCGATCGACGAAAATCGATCTGCGTCCGTTCCCTTTCCAACGCTTGTGGAGGTCTTCAAAGAACAGGCGTTAGCCTTACTGGAAGGCGAGGTTGATCTGCTGCTGTTGGAAACACAGCAGGATCTGCTGGAGGTGAAGGCAGCCATCCTTGGCATTCGCAAAGCCTGTCAGGAAAGCGACAGGTATGTGCCCATCCAAACGCAGGTGAGCATGGACACGCACAACCATATGCTATTAGGCAGCTCGATCGACGCGGTGTCGGCGATCTTGGAACCGCTTGAAATCGACGTGCTGGGTTTGAACTGTTCCACCGGTCCGGACGAGATGGAGCCAGCTATCGCATTCCTAGGAAAAAATGCCAGCCTGCCCATATCTTGCCTGCCCAACGCAGGCATGCCTGAAATGAGAGACGATGAGGTAATTTACCCCCTGAGCCCGGAACATTTCGCCCAACAACTGGCACACTTCGTGGCAAAACACAGCGTGTCGGCGGTAGGCGGTTGCTGCGGAACCACACCGGAACACCTGCGGTTGCTCGTAGAAAAAGTACACGATTATCCCGCACCGCATAAACAAAAAAGCCAGGGGAGCTTTCTCAGTTCGCCCCTGCACGCCCAGGCAATACGCCAGAGCCCTCCGCCATTCATCATTGGAGAGCGGCTGAACACCCAGGGTAGCCGAAATTTCAAAACCATCATCCTGGCAGGCGATTTCGCGCAAGCGGAAACGCTGGCTCGACAACAGGTGGAAAACGGCGCGCATGGGCTCGATGTATGCACCGCCTTGACCGAAAATGACCTGGAAAAACAAAACATGGTCACGCTCATTCGGCGCATCAGCCACACGCTAGACGCCCCACTCATCATCGACACCACCAACCCACAGGTCATGGAAGCGGCACTCCAGAGCACGCCGGGGCGATGCCTGTTAAACTCGACCAACTTCGAAAGCGGAGAGACAAAGGCGCGCGACACATTTAACCTGGCACGCCAATACGGGGCGGCGGTGCTTGTTCTCACCATAGACGAACATGGAATGGCAAAATCCACCGAAGAGAAACTAGCCATCGTCGAGCGCGCCTACCAGATGGCGGTGAACGAGATACAACTTTCACCCCAATCTCTGGTTTTCGATCCATTGACCTTTTCGCTGGCAAGTGGAGATGAGGGCACGCTGAACAGCGCCGTGGTAACCCTTTCAGCCATACACGCCATCAAGCAAAGATACCCCAACTGCCATGTATCGCTCGGCATCAGCAACATCTCCTACGGGTTCTCTAAGCCAGCCCGCAAGATCTTGAACAGCGTGTTTCTGTACCACGCTCTACAAGCCGGGCTGGACATGGCTATTTTGAACGCGGCTGACCTCGTGCCATACACCGAAATCTCCGCGGACGAAAAAGAAGCCACTGAACGTCTGATCTTTCACAATTCCGCTCAGGCACTGGCTGATTTCATCGCAATATTCACCGAAGGGAAGAGAAACCACGCAGAGGTGGAAAGCCCCCCTATCTCAACGCGAATGCAGCCCGGAGAGAAGGTATATCGGCGCATCACAAACCGCACAAGAGACGGGTTGGAAGAGGATATCGTGCGATACATCCAGGAGAAGTCACGGCAGCAATCTCCCCAGCATGCCGCGCTTTCCCTGCTCAACGAACATTTGCTGCCCGCCATGAAAGAAGTGGGCGAGCAATTCAGCAACGGTGAGATTATCTTGCCATTCGTACTACAATCTTCTGAGATCATGCGGGCAGCGACCACAAAACTGGAAGAGTACATCCAGAGACAAGAGCAAGAAGAAATGGGTCGTGTTTTGTTGGCGACAGTTTATGGGGATGTTCACGATATCGGCAAGAACCTGGTAAGAACCATTCTGGAAAACAACGGGTATAGCGTAATCGACCTGGGGAAGCAAGTTCCGGCAGAGCAGATCGTGGAGACCGCTCTGGACAAAAACGTGACTGCCATCGGGCTGAGCGCACTGTTGGTAAACACCAGCCAGCAGATGCCATTGGTAGTCGAAAAACTGCGCGCTCAGCGCAGCAACATTCCGCTGCTGATCGGGGGTGCAGCGGTAAACCAGACCTTCGCGAAAAGAATCGAAAAGGACGAGCAGGGAGCTGCATATGCCGGAGGGGTTTTCTATTGTAAGGACGCTTTTGATGCCCTCGCCATATTGGGTGGGCTGCAACAAAGCCGGAAAGGGATGCAATGAACAGCGCTGATCCAACGCCCGTTCTCGGCGCCCACATCATTCCCCACATCGCGGTCGAAGAACTGCTCCCTTTTCTTAATCGCAAAGCCCTCTATCGTATTTCCTGGGGAGCACAAAAAGCACAAGGCGCTCAATGGGAAAAAATCCAGAAAGAATATGAAGGGAAACTGGAGAGCATGCTATCCGAATTGCGCACGAACGCGTGGATAACCCCGGCAGCAGGATACGGACATTGGATGGCAAATTCTGAAGGCGATACAATTCTGCTATATGATCCACAGAACAGCGAAAAGATCATCGCCCGCTTTCCGTTACCCCGCCAGCAATCCGGCGAACGACTGTGCCTGGCAGATTATCTTCCTGCCTGCTCCAGCGGGATCTCCACCATCCTATCCCTGCAAGTGGTCAGCATGGGGCACAAAGCCAGCGAAACAGCCAATCGTTTTTTCAGCAATGGAAACTACGCCGAGGGGTATTTCAGACACGGACTGGCTGTTCAATTCGCCGAAGCCGCGGCTGAATATGTGCACGCCCTGATCCGAAAGGAATTGAGCCTGGAAAAGAGGCAAGGACGGCGATACTCGTGGGGGTACGAGCCTATTCCCGATCTGAGCCAACACCGCATTCTTTTTGAGTTGATTCCGGCACAAGCAGAGCTGGATATGGATTTGACCTCCGCCTGCCAGTTGATCCCCGAACAATCCACAGCGGCTATGGTCATTCACCATAAAGCCGCCCGCTATTTTCGAATATTGTAAACAAGGACTTATTGTATGAATAGAGATGCTTTTCTGAAACGATTGCGCGAAAAGAAACCACTGGTAGCCGATGGGGCAATGGGAACATTGCTGCACGATCGCGGTGTGGGTTTTGAAAGCTGTTTCGATGAATTGAACCTGACCAACCCCGCCCTGGTCGGATCCATCCACCAGGAATACATCAAAGCGGGCGCTGAGGTCATTTTGACCAACACGTTCGGCGCAAACCGCTTCAAACTGGAACGGTGCGGTCTGGAAGAGCTGGTCGATGAAATCAACCAGACGGGGGTTGAACTTGCCCGGCGCATCGTTCGCGCTTCGTATAAAGACGTGCTGATCGCCGGAGACGTGGGACCGCTGGGAGTTCGCCTGGCTCCCTTTGGGCGAGTACAAGCAGAACAGGCACACGAAGTTTTCAAGGAACAGATCCAGGCACTGGTTGAAGCGGGGTGCGATTTAATCGTCATCGAGACAGTGACAGATCTCTATGAAGTGCGCGAAGCGATCAGCGCGGCGAGAGAAGTGGCAATTGACATGCCGGTTGTGGCTTCGATGACCTTCACGCGCGACGACCGAACCCTGCTGGGGGACGATCCGCAAAAAGTGGCAACAAAGATTTTTTCATACGGGGCAGACGTGATCGGCATCAATTGCTCCGGCGGACCAAACCAATTACTGCGCCTTCTGAAAAAGATGAAAAAGGTGGTGCCGGATGGATTATTTTGGGTGAAACCCAACGCCGGTTGGCCAGAACAGATCTCGGGCAGGATCTTTTACCCCGCTTCAGCGGAATACTTTGGCGAATACGCGCTGGCATTCTGGCAGGCGGGGGCAGGTGTGATGGGAGGTTGCTGCGGAACCACCCCGGCGCACATCGCCTCCATCCGCCAGGCAATCGACAACCACGCAACACCAGCCACTCTCAACGGCACAACCCTCGAGCTGGTGGAGGAAGAAACGGTTGAAACGGAAACCAGCGAACCATCCGAATTCGCCCAAAAACTGAGCGCGCAGGAATTCACATTCTCGGTTGAGATGCAACCGCCCAGGGGGCTGGCTACCAAGAAGATCGTGGCGGGCGCGAGCATGCTGATGGACTCAGGCGCAGATGCCATTAACGTGGCTGACAGCCCCATGGCGCGCATGCGCATGAGCCCGTGGGCGGTTTGCAGTTTACTGCAAAACAAAGTGAACGTGGAAACCATTTTGCACTTCCCAACGCGCGGCAGAAATCTGCTGCGCGTACAGGGTGATCTGCTGGCAGCACACGCGCTGGGAGTCAGAAACGTGTTCGTGATCATGGGCGACCCAACCGCCATCGGAGATTACCCCGAGGCGATGGATAATTTCGACCTGGCACCATCAGGCCTGGTCAAGCTGATCAAACAACGTTTCAACCAGGGCATCGACCAATCAGGATCCGATATCGGTCAACCCACAAGCTTCTTTGTGGGCTGTGCGCTCAACCTGGCAGCGTCCGACCCAAAACGCGAGATGGAAATTTTGAGAAGGAAGATTCGCAACGGAGCAGACTTCGTCATCACCCAACCCATCTATGAAGCAGCTCTGATCACAAATTTCATCTCAAAATATCAAACGGATTTCGAGGAATTGAGGGTACCACTCTTGGTGGGGATCATGCCGCTGGTCAGCGCAAGGCACGCTGCCTTCCTGAACCAGGAAGTTCCGGGCATCACCATTCCAGATGCCATCCACGAACGCATGAAAAGCGCTGAAGCGAACGGCAGAGGACCACAGGAGGGCATCCGCATCGCCATCGATCTCATTAAAGAGATCAAGAACAAAGCCCGGGGAGTGTATATCACCCCGTCTTTTGGGCGGTTCGATTACGTGGCAGAGATCATCGAGAAATCAAAACAACCCACATGAGAAAGCGTCGGCATACACCAGAACACGGCTCATAGGGTTGTTTTCTTACGTTAGAATATAGAATATAGACAAGAAAGGAAACCATGCTGCTAATCATCGACCTGGGAAACACGAATCTGGCGCTCGGATTATATGAAGGTCAGCAATTAGCTTCCCATTGGCGCCTGGCAACCGACCACGCGCGCATGCCCGATGAATACGGAATGCAATTTCGCGACCTGCTGGACCATCATCACATCCCCGTAGACACTATTGAGGGAATCTGCCTGTCCTCGGTCGTCCCCCCGCTCACCGAGCGGGTTGTAGAAGCCTGCCAGGTGTATCTCAACAAAAAGCCGCTGGTGGTCACATCTGACCTGAAGTTAAACATCCGGATAAAGTATGAAGACCCCAAGGCGGTGGGCGCGGACCGCATTGCCGACGCCGTGGAAGTCCAGCGAACCTATGGAGGACCAGCCTGCATCATCGATTTCGGAACAGCAACCACGTTCAACGCGCTGACGGAAAGCGGGGATTATCTGGGTGGTTCGATCTTGCCGGGCATTCAAGTTTCTGCAGACGCACTGGTACAACGCACGGCAAAACTGCCAGCAGTAGCGCTGGAAGCCCCTCCTTCGGTGATCGGGAAGAACACCGCTGACGCCATCAGAGCCGGCTTAATCTATGGATACGTAAGCCTGGTTGAAGGGATGGTTGCACGTTACCGCAAGATCCTGGGGGAGCAAATGAAAGTGATTGGAACAGGCGGACTGATACAACTGATCAGTCCACATACCAACGCTATCACGATCATTGAACCCTGGTTGACCCTAAACGGTCTCCAGCACATATGGGAGATGAACAAGGACCATGGAAAACCCCATTAAACACAAAAATATTCTGCTGGGTGTGACCGGCTCCATCGCCGCCTATAAAGCAGTTGACCTGGCATCGCAACTCACCAAAGCCGGCGGAAATGTGGATGTCATCCTCACCCCATCAGCCGAGAAACTGGTATCTCCCCTGACATTTCGTTCGGTTACGGGAAAGAAAGTGTTCACCGATGCTGACTTATGGGACACCACCAGCCATGTCGCTCACATCAACCTGGCGCTGCCTGCAGATATCTTGCTGGTGGCACCTGCCACAGCCAACACCATCGCCAAACTAGCACATGGTCAAGCCGACAACCTGCTGACCCTGACGGCGCTGGCTATCCGCTGCCCGCTGGTGGTTGCACCAGCCATGGACGGGGGAATGTACAGCAATGCATTCACGCAGGAAAATCTCGAAATACTGCGTTCCCATAAGATCACCCTGCTTGGACCAGATGAAGGTCACCTGGCATCTGGGTTAAGCGGAAAAGGGCGCATGCTGGAACCAAGAGAGCTGGCTGGCTGGGTGCGTTTTCTGCTAAGCCGGGAAAACCCTCTGGCGGGAAAGAAGGTGATCGTCACCGCCGGGGGCACGCAAGAACCGATCGACCCGGTGCGGGTATTGACGAACCATTCTTCAGGCAAGCAGGGCTATGCGCTGGCGCAAGCGGTTCTGGACGCCGGCGCAGATGTCACGCTCATTTCCGCGCCCACAGCGCTCACCGCCCCCCAGGGTGCAAAATGGGTTCCGATAAAAACAGCAGAGGAAATGCATTCGGCTGTGAAAGATGAGCTTCAGAAAGCAGATGCCGTCATCATGGCTGCAGCAGTGGCTGATTTTCGCCCCGCAACGAGCCAGAAAGAGAAGATCAAAAAAGAAGGGAAACTGCAAGAGATACAATTAGAAGAGACCGTTGATATTCTCAAAGAACTGGGAGAGTTCAAACGCAATCAAAAACCGGAATTGATCTTGATCGGATTTGCCGCAGAAAGTGAAAACCTGCTGCAGAACGCTGCAAAGAAGCTGGCACAAAAAAACCTTGATCTGATCGTCGCCAATGATATTTCCAGAGAAAATGCAGGATTTGCCGTGGATACCAACGCGGTCACGTTGCTCTTCAAAGATGGCAAAAAACGAGATCTGCCCCTGCAGGATAAAGAACTGGTCGCCCAAGAGATCATTGACATTCTCATTAATATCATGCAAAGTTAAGAAAAGGAAAAATCCATGCACATCCTTGTCTTTTCAGATATTCATTCCAATCTCACAGCGCTGGAAAAAGTGCTGTCGGTTGCCGGTTCATACGATGCCGTGTGGTGTTTGGGGGATGTTGTAGGCTACGGTCCCGATCCCAACGAATGCATCGCGTTGATCCAAACCCTCCCCAATCTGATCTGTATCCGAGGGAATCACGATGCGGCAGTAGTGGGAGATGTTGACCAACACACATTCAATCATGAAGCCAGCTTAGCCATCAGTTGGACAAAGCGAGAACTGGACGCTGACGGGCAGGAATTTCTGCTGAAGCTGCCTGAAACAGTGATACAGGAAAACGTCACCCTGGTACATGGAAGCCCACGCAACCCGGTATGGGACTACGTAATGGATTCCATGACCGCCCTGCGTATGTTTCAATTCTTCGAGACGCAGATCTGCATGCTCGGGCACACACACGTACCTGCCTATTGGGTCGAGAATGAAGCCGACAGCAAAAGCAACATCGTGCTGGATTTTCAAAAGAGAACCATCCAAGGAAGGGTGATCCTCAACCCCGGTTCAGTGGGGCAGCCGCGCGATCATGACCCGCGGGCATCTTTCGCGATTTTCGACACAGAAAACTTAACCTGGGAACTGCGCAGGGTGGAATACGATATCAGCAGCGTTCAAGACCGGATCAAAAAAGCCGGGTTGCCCTGGAGGCATGCTATGCGCCTGCACGAAGGTTGGTAGCAGGGAACTTTTTACCGGTCGCAACGTTTAAAAGGCAAGCCTAATTTTTTCTAAGGAGGAAAAATGAAGAAACATCGTATTTTGATCAGCTTCATGCTCTTCGCCATCCTACTGGCAGCCTGTGCTTCAAGAGCGGCTAGCTCAGAAGCGGTCTACAACGAAAAAGCATATAGTGAAGACATGGTCGCCATGGAAGCTGCTGCTCCCGCAGAGATTTCCTACGCTGCTGGAGCGGTGCCATCGTATGACGTGGAACGCGTAGTGATCAAAAATGCCGACTTGAGCATCGTTGTAGCAGATCCGGTGAGCGCATTGGATACGATCAGCCAGATGGCAGAAGACAAGGGTGGCTTTGTAGTGAATTCCTATCTATACAAGATCACTTCTGTATCCGGCAAAGAACTGCCCGCGGCTTCGGTGACCATTCGCGTTCCCGCAGAATCGTTGGATGAAACGTTGGCAGAGATCAAAGCGCTGGTTGAAGACGCAGAGATCGACATTCTGAGCGAATCGGTATCAGGACAGGACGTTACCAGCGAAGTGACCGACCTGGAATCGCGCCTGCGCAACCTGCAACAAGCTGAGGAACAACTGCTCGAGATCATGGATGCCGCCACCGACACAGAGGATGTGATAGCAGTATTCGAGCAACTGACCTCCATCCGCGGGGACATCGAGGTGCTTCAAGGTCAATTGAAATATTATGAAGAATCAGCCAAGCTTTCTGCAGTTTCCATCAGCTTGAAAGCGAAAGAAGAAGTTGCACCCATCACCATCGGGGGATGGAGACCTTCACTGACCATACAACGCGCCATTCAGGCTTTGGTGGATGGGCTGAAATTCATCGCCAACGCGTTGATCTGGATCGTAATCTTCGTTGCTCCCATCGTGCTGGTGATCGGACTGCCAATCTATCTCATCATCAGAGCCTCAAAGAAACGCCGCACGGTTCAAAAGAAAACAGAGAAATAAGGATACAAAAAGAGGCTGCCCAAAAATAAAAGGGGCAGCCTCTTTTTTTAGTGGGTGATCGTGATGGTTTGCGGCTGTTCTAATTGCACCTGCAGCTCATAGACGCCCTGCTGCAGCATTGTACAGTTTAAAATATCGCCTGAAGAGGTGATATTCTTAGGAGCCCTGGGGAGAGAAAGAAAGATGCTCCCTGATGTATGCCGACCCGCATCCAAAGTAAAACGCGTGGCAGGTCTGCGAGATGACCACTTTGCCACCTCCTTGCCTTGAGAAAAATGCAGGTCAGAACCGAGATATTGCTCACCGCGCTGCACGGGACGCACAGCCAGAAGCGCACAACCATGCGCCGGAACGACGAACTCGCCCAGCGAAGAGAGATCTGTATTCTTGTGGATCTTTTTCGCCCAGAAATCACTGATCCAATAATTTCCATCGGCAAGCCCAAAGGCGCTGCAAGAAAGAGACAGCGGTATCGTTGCGTCCAGCCAATTAATATGCGCCAGCAAAACCCAATCCCCTGCAGGTCCTCGCAGATTCATGCGCAAGCGATGCGGATATTGATGTTGCAGCCAATCGAGCACAAGCAGGCGATCGGTCACAGGGGGAAGCAGGCGCGATGCCAGCCACAGGCGTTCATCAGACAACGCAGTCAGATCATCGGAAAAGATCATAGAGCCGCCGCTCATCGCCACCACGGTTGCCAACGTTTGCACCTCAGGCAGGGTCAACTCTGACTGATCGCGCACCAGAACACAATCAGGGTCATTCACCCACCAGCGATCATGCAAATTAGCGCGGGACAAGATGTTGCGAAGGCTGTTGCGGGCACTCGGTACGCTGGGTTCCCTGGTAAAGCGGATTTTGACATCCTCAAACTTCGGAACCCACGAACCAGCCACATCTGGTCCAACGCGCATGGAATCCACCAAACCGATCCCCGAGCCAATCGGCAAGCCACACCCCACCAGGTAGATTTGCTGCCCAGCAGCCGTGCGTATGGTTTCCAATCCAGCCCGCAACACCTGCGCACGGGTTTTGGTGGGGTCATAATATTTCCCTTTAAGGGCTGCTGCGTATAAAAAGTCCAATTTCAAATAAGGATATTGCCAGTCTCCAACCGCCGTGCTGATTACCTCACGCACATAATCAGAAGCAGCAGGTTGGGTGAGGTCGAGGGCTGTGGTGAGGGCATTCCAACCGAAACCCGCGTTCACCGGGCTGCCAGTCGCTTTTCTCAGAATCCAGTCAGGATGATCCCTGAACAGGCTGGAAGAGCGGTCTACGATAAATGGCGCCAACCACAAACCAGGAAGAAAGCCATTCTGCTGGATATCGCGAGCAAGCGGTAACACACCTTGCGGAAAACCCGCCGTGAATGAAAACCAATCACCAACCTTTGTTTGGAATCCATCATCGATCTGCACCAGATCAAGTGGGAAATCTTGCCGATGATCGACAAGCACCTTCAGGTTTTCGCCAATGGTCTCACGGCTGATATCATGATAATACTGGTACCAGGAACACCAGCCAGTGAACACTTTTTTTTGAAAAGCGACCGCGTTTTCTCTGGCGACCTCATCCAGGTAGAGATCAATGCTTGAATTATCCAAGCCCTCCACCAGCATGAACGTCGCCCAATCGGTCTGCAATTCTGTCTGCTCATCCAGGCGCACGCTATCGGCATCCGCCCACATGCAAACATCCGCATCCTTCCACGCCGTCAGTGCGATATGCCCGAACTGCTCTTTTTGGGAAAGAAAGCCCAGCAGACAGCCCTTTTCTTTGTCACGATTAAAAAGAACAGCGTACATGTCAGCAAGGCTGGCAAAGGAACCGGCTCTTCGCAAGCCGGCATCCACAATCATGGGGTTTTGCAAAAAGCCAAGCCGCGAGCGCATTTGCGGTTCTAGCCGCGAGGTAAGCGCACTGAAAGACCAGGACTGCCAACCATTCACATAAAAAGACAGCGCGTCAGGGCTCCCATTCACCCGCAAACAGGGGCTCTTGCTTCCTGACGGTCTTCTCACAAGGTCTATCCTCTCGATATGGAGCGGCGTGGAACCCTGATTCAGAATCTTTACCTTCCAGAAAATAGCAGGCTGGTTGAAAGGGATTGAAAAAAGAACCTGAACATCCAACCCCGGGATAGGAGAAGATGGATGAAAAGTGATCACAGCGCGCCGTGAAGACGTACGAGGCTTTTCTGCAGTCTCGTGTGCCGTATCTTCTCGCAATGTTAACGGAATTTGAAAATGCCTCTCATCACTTTTCATAGTAATGACAAGCTGTGCTTTTCTGATTACCGGAAAATCCGAATCGGAAGGCTCTATGGTGAACGCTCCGCTGTGCAAATCAATCGAAAGAGCCAGGAATGGATTTTGTGTATGGTTCATCTCATCATTTTCAGGGGTTAACCTCTGTCTGCACTCCCCTCTCATAGCGGTAGAAATTGAATTGACCTCGTTTATCCAGGTAAGCCAGACGCCCTGAGAAGATCCAGCCGTAGGGATCGCTTTCCAGGATCATCGATTTGGCTGCAAACACATAATCCAACCCAATCGAATCAAGGTACTGATAGGCACGCGCGGTTTTCAGTTGTTCAAAATATTCAACACCGTTGACCAAGCCATCGAGGTTCACGATGGTGCGATCTTCGATGAAATAAGCGATCACTCCCCCACCAGTCATCCCGATAACATCGCCCGGTTTGGAATGATCCTCCACAAACTGCGTTTCAAGGATATATTGATGCGGCTCGGCAGCATCATCGCGATAGGCATACTGTCGAACGGTGGGAACAAAGAGATTTGCCACCAAGACCAGACAAAAAGTGCCAATCAGCAGTTGCGATGCGAATATTCCGTGCAGATAGCGCTTATAACGGCGGAGAACGCTTTCGACAAAGATGCCCATGAAAATAACCGTGCAGAAGACCTCGGGAATCCAATACCAATATTTGGCGTGCAAATAGCCGGTGGCTTTATAACTGAACAGGTGGAAAATACAACCGACCAGCAGTGGAAGGAAAGCGCTTTCACGGACAGCCTTCTGAATAAAGCCTTTCTTTCGATAAATGAGCCAGGCAATGAGTATCAGCACAAGAGCCCAAACCAGAACCCCAAAATCACGTTTGAAATTATTAAAAACCAGGGACGGTTGGGGCAAACCGGTGGCGCGAGCCACGATCTCGATAAAGAGGGACACCGGAGCGGTAACCAACCACCAGGGACCTTCTTTGGTCGTAGGGTCAAACCAGCTACCAAGGACTTTTCCAAGGGTTTTCAAGGGCTGCCCGTATACCGTGAGCGGCAGCGTGCCCCACCAGCGTTTGATGGTTCCACTGATAGGCATATAGGCGCCAGCATAGGATTTGTTGAATACCATATATACAGCCAGCAGAACAAGAATCGGCCCAAAATAACAAACAGCGTTCACCAGCCAGGTTTTGCCGTTGGCACGCCATGAAATATCTTCTGTATAATCCCGTTTTTTGAAGCGCATGTAAACAATATAGCCAATTCGCCAAGCCAAAAAGAGGACCAAAGCAATCGCGAGATCAATGAGCAACACCACGCGCGGGAATCCCAGAAAAACATGCAAGATATCATGCAACACGAACAGCACCCCACCCGTTAAAACCGATGAGATGCCCAAAGCAAGCACAGTGTTCAGGATCTGTTTTTTCAAGGATACCGAGGAATCACATAAATACCCTTTCAACATATACTGGACCACCACCTTGGAAACGAGGGAGAGAACCATGAAAATGTAGAGAAAGGGCAGGAAGTTGAAGATATTATCGGTGTTTTGGACGCGCAAATAATAGGCGCTCAGGGCAGAAAGGAAGCCCGCCAGCCCATCCAGCAACACCTGCCAGCGGAGAGTGGTCTTGCGAAACACCAGCCAGATGCCCATCAGAATCACAATAAAGATGGTATCTAACCGGCTGAAAAGCAAGAGCAGCCCCAAAGCGCTCATCGTCAAATAGTTCACCGGTTTGAGTTCACGCTCTTCAAAAGAGGACAGATAAGTGAGGGCTGCCGCCAAAGCAAAAGCGGTCAAGCCAGATTCAAGACCCAGTTTGGAAGTCAACTCATGAATGGTCGGCAGGAAGGTCCAAAAAATCGCCACAAACCAGCCGGTTTCCTGCGAGAACTTTTTGGCAAAAAAACGGTACAGCAGGATGCCTGTGGCGGCATTCAACAACGCCAGAATCATGACAATGATGCGCAAAGGAAGGTAAAGATCCACCCTCGCCAGGCTGAACACAGGGATACAGATGAGCATCCATAAAGGATGGAAGCCATTGGTCAGACTGATCCCATCAAAGGTGATACCCCGCCCTTCAGCGATATTGCGAGCAGTAACAAAATAATAAAAAGCGTCATCTGTCTGGAACCAGTTCAACAAGCGCTCTTCAGGAGAGAAAGCCACAAAAGCATGTAAAACAAGAATGACAGCCAGCAACAAGATCTCAAAGGGGATTTTCTTTGTTTTCATTTTCCTGTCCATTCACGGATGTGGGTTTATTATAGCGCATGGCAAATAAAGAGAAGGCAGATGATGAAACGCTGTCTTCTCTTTATCATTTCAGCCTGTTACGACAACCCGCTGATTTTGCCCGTCAGCGGATCGATGTCGATATCCATGAAAGCCGGACGGGTCGGCAAGCCCGGCATGGTGCTGATTTCGCCGGCTAAAGGATACAGGAAACCCGCTCCGGCTGAAAGGCGAATATCGCGGATGGGAAACCGATACCCTTTCGGCACGCCTTTCAGCTCCTGATCATGGCTTAAGCTCAAATGGGTCTTCGCCATACAAACAGGCAAATCCGCATAACCCAAGCGGGTAAATTCCTCGATCTTCTTTTCTGCTTCAGGGGCATAATCTACCCCGTCTGCACCATACACCTGGCTGACGATGGATTCGATCTTCTTCTTGATCGACCAATCCAGCGGATAGAGAAACTTGAAACCAGACGGTCTTTCCGCCGCTTTGATCACCGCTTCAGCCAGTTCCACCGCGCCAGCCCCGCCCATCTCCCAGTGGTTGGTGACGACGCAGTCATCCGCCATACCTGCATCGCGCACAGATCGTTGGATCAACTCCAACTCAGAATCAGAATCTGTAACAAACCGATTGATTGCCACCACAGTGGGAACACCGTATTGGTGGACGATCCCAATATGATGGAAAAGATGGTCCAAACCATTGCGCAGCAAGTCCAGGTTTTCTTCTTTATATGCCCGATCCAACACCTGCCCGGCAGTGACCTTTGGACCGCCGCCATGCATTTTCAAAGCCCGCACGGTGGCAACCAACACAACCACATTGGGTTTCAACCCCGAATAACGACACTTTATGTCAAAGAACTTTTCCATGCCCATGTCCGAGCCAAATCCGGATTCGGTGATGACATAATCGGCTAATTTCAAGCCTATCCGGTCAGCCAGGATGGAGCTATTTCCATGCGCAATGTTGGCAAAGGGCCCGGCATGCACGAAGACCGGCGTGCCCTCAAGGGTCTGAAGCAGATTAGGTTTGATGGCATCCGCCATGAGCACAGTCAACGCTCCGGCAATACCCACATCTTCTGCGGTGACCGGTTCGCCTTTTTTATTGAGAGCGACCACCATCTTCCCCAGTCGTTCGCGCATATCTTCAACGCTGGTAGCCAGCGCCAACACCGCCATGATCTCACTGGCAACCGTGATGTAAAACCCGGTCTTTCTTTCGGAACCAACTTCCTGAGCACCCTGCCCAACCGTGATGCCCCGCAAGAAGCGATCGTTGGTATCAATGCCACGCATCCAGTAAATATGCTGCGGGTCGATATCCAGGCGCACCAGCCTGGCTTTTTGCTCAGCAGATAACGACCCCAACTGACGTGGATCAATGCCGAATTTTTTCAAGCGCCCAAGCTGCCCTCGCCCGACCTGGAATGTGCCGTCTTTATCTTGCGGATAGAGTCGGCGGAACAAAGCATCGTCAGTCTGGTGATTTTCATGGTACAACCGCGTTTCCACAGCCGCGGCCAAGAGATTATTGGCTGCTGTGACGGCATGGATATCACCAGTGAGGTGCAGGTTCAGATCTTCCATCGGGATGACCTGGCTGTAGCCGCCACCGGCAGCCCCGCCTTTAATGCCAAAGGTCGGACCCTGGCTGGGCTGGCGCAGGCAGGTCATCACACGTTTCTGCAAGTGCGCCCCCAACGCCTGGCTGAGCCCAACGGTGGTGGTGGTTTTGCCTTCTCCCAATGGGGTGGGGTTAATGGCAGTCACATCAATATACTTGCCATCCGGCAGGTCTTTCAGGCGCTCCAACACTTCGAGCTTCGCTTTCGCTTTGTAAGGACCATACAACTCCAATTCCTGCGGCAAAATGCCCAAATCTTCCGCCACCTCACTGATGGGACGCAACTGCGCCGCCTGGGCAATCGCTATATCGCTCGGAACGGGTTTCTGGGTGATCAAACGTGTTGTGCGAAAAGGTTTTCGTTCTTTCTGCATTTTCATCCCTCATTCTTTCTGCTCATCCAATTGAGCCAGGCTGACCAACTTCTTCTTCGCCGGCTTCTGCATCAGCAAATAGCCCAGCGCAGAAACGGTACAGATGATGCCACCGGCATACCAAACCCAGTTGGGATCGTAATTATCCATAATGATACCAGCAGCCAGCGGCCCTATCGCATTGGCTGTGCCGTAGCTGAGGTTGAAAACAGCCATATATCTGCCGCGCATATGCTGTGGGGCAAGGCGGGCGATGATAGATTGCATAATGGGCGAACTGATCATCTCACCAATCGTGATGATAGCCATCGCCAGGAGGAAAAGGGAGTAGGTGCCGACAAAGCCATACATTCCAAAGCCAATGGCGTAAAGGATATTTCCAAAGAACATCAACAGCATCGGGCGGTATCCACTGATCTGGCGGGTGACCCAAAACTGCATCACCACCACCATAACGGCATTGAGCGAAAGAATATAGCCGTATTTCTGCGAAGAGATACCATACATATCCCGCAAGAAGACCGAGAGGCTCGAACTCATCTGCATATACACCAGATTGGTCAACAGCGATAGAAAAAGGATGCCCATGAAAAACCAATCTTTCCCGATAAGTCCGTACCCGCCAAGCGTCTTCAGCAAGTTTTGCTCAGGTACGAGCGGGTCAGGCGTTGATTGCGGCTTGGTTTCGGGGACCTTTAAGAACACGATGCCGGCGGTAAGCATACTGATCACAAAATCAGCCACGAACAGATAGAAAAAGTTATAGCCAGCCAGCAGACCACCAATAGCAGGACCAAAGGACACCGAAAGATTCACCGCAACGCGCAGGATGCTGAACCCCTGGGCGCGCTGCCGTTCGGGGAGGATATCAGCCATCATGGCGTTCACGGCAGGACCGCCGATATTGGTCAACAGACCGGTAATCACGGTGAAGATTATGAACGTCTCGTAATCTGGAATGAATCCCATCAGCAGGCTGCTGGTTCCGCTCAAGATGATGCCAGCCAGCAGCATTTTCTTGCGACCAAATTTATCGGTCAACGCCCCGCTCAGCATGTTCCCAAAGAACATGGCGGAGGTATGCAGCATGAATATATACCCGACCTCGGTCATGCCCACGCCAAAACGCTGGGTGATGTACAGTGAGAAGAACGGGTATAACAGCGACCCTCCCAGCCGATCAATAAACATCGCTCCGATGAGGGTCCAAAATGTATGGGAAAAGCCTTTATACGTTTCTTTGATGCTCTGGAACAATTCCTACTCCTGTGTGAGCAATGCGAGGCGTTTTTGTACCTGCGTGTTCATCAATAAATAACCGCACAAAGTCACCAAGCAGATACCACCTGCAATAGTCCACACCAGGTCAGGATTCAGATTGTCCATCACCAAACCCGCGAAAAAGGTGCTGAAAATGTTCGGCACGCCCCAGCTCAGACCGGCAAACGCATTGTACCTGCCACGTTTATCTTCAGGGGCAAGGTTCGCGATCAACCCGCTGGAGGTGGGGATGTGCACCATCTCACCCAGGGTGATGATAGCCATGGCAACCATGAACATCCAATACTGGTCGACGAATCCGATCATGGAAAAACCAACCCCATACAGCAGGGTAGCTAATGCCATCATATACATAGGCGGTTTTTTGCGCGTGCCGCGGGTAACGCTGAACTGGAAAAGAACCACCATGAGGGCATTCATGCTCATCAACCAACCATATCCCTTGGCGGGAATATCATGCTGCTGGTTAAGATAAACAGACAGCGTGCTGTACATCTGACCGTACACAAAAATCAACAACATGGAGATAAGCACATACACCATGAACAGCTTATCGGAGACAACCTGCCCGTATCCTTTGAAGGTTCGCAGCAACGTCTCTTTTTCGGTTTCTTCGCCTGCCTGCGGTTTGGTCTCCGGAATTTTCCACACCACGATCAACGCGGTGATGATACTGGCAATGGCATCACAAATGAAAACCATCATGTACGAGCGGCTAGCCAGCAAACCACCCAGAGCCGGACCGATGATCCACGCCAGGTTTCCTACCACACGAATGATGCCAAAACCTTCCGCCCGCTTGTCAACCGGCAGCATATCGGTGGTCATGGCGCCGCGCGCCGGACCGGCAATATCCGAAAGCATGCCCACCAAAGTGGAGATGAGGGCAAACGCCACGAGGTTGTTCACGATACCCATCAAGATCGCGGTGGTAGCTGAAAGCACCAGCCCTGCCACGAGCATAGTCTTGCGCCCGATCTTGTCGGTCAGGGCTCCGCCCAGCATATTCCCCACCACGCCTGAGACAGCCCAGATACCAAACAGCAATCCGATGGTGGTCATATTGACGCCGAATTTTTGCGCGATATACAATGAATAGAAGGGCTGGATCATGGTGCCCCCTACCCGATCGATAAAGGTAGCTCCTGCCAGGATCTGAAAACTCTGTGGGTATTCTTTAAAGGTTGAAGTGATTTTCTTGAGCAACGCGCCCTCCAAAGTGTTGATCAGGAAAGTAAGTATACCGCGCATTTCTTTTCCATGGAAATTGGCTTACGATATAATCTTTTCATATGATGAAAAAGCAAGAGATCACACTCGGAAAGGTGCTGCCGGTGGGGTTAATCCTGACTGCCGCAGGGGGAGCCGGATTGTTGCTGGTGCTCTTCAACATGCAACCTTTTCTCGGTCCACGCTGGTTGCTCTTCTTTTTTGTATCGCTACTGGCATGTGGGGTGAGCCTTCCGATCATCACCATGATTCAACTTCGTTTTTCCAAAAAGAATCTGACCGAAGGGGTGCTGCTGCGCGAAACGATTCTTTTCTCAGCATACGTTGACCTTTTACTCTGGCTACAGCTTGGCAGGGTTCTTTCGAACCTCATCATGCTACTGCTGGGAATGGGATTTGTGCTGCTGGAAATCTTCTTGCGGATCAGTGAAAGAGCAGTTTTTTTTGCAGGAGGAAAAAAAGATGACTGACCGCAGCCATTTTCCTTCTATTGATAGACTTCTCCATTTAAAAAGTACGCTGCCATTATTGGATACCTACGGGCATGAACTGGTGGTGGAAGCCCTGCGACAAGCCCTGGATGGAATACGCAAAGGTGGGAAAGCATTCACCGAAGAGAAGATCATCGACGAAAGTGAAGATCTTCTGCTTGCATGGACCGCACCCACCCTGGTGCCGGTCATCAATGCCAGCGGGGTCATCCTGCACACCAACCTGGGGCGCGCTCCCCTTTCAAAAAAAACCTGCCAGGAGACAGAGAATATCGCAATTTCCTTCAATAATCTCGAATATGATCTGGATGCAGGAAAACGCGGCAGCCGTTCGGTGCACGCCGAGCGGATCCTGACCCGGCTCAGCGGCGCAGAAGCGGCGACCATTGTCAACAATAATGCCGCAGCGGTATTGTTGGTTCTAACCGCACTGGCACAGCGGAAACGTGTTCTGGTTTCACGCACACAACTGGTGGAGATCGGCGGAGGATTCCGTGTACCAGACGTGATGCGCCAATCGGGAGCAAAACTGGTAGAGATCGGAACCACCAATCGCCTGCATCTCTACGATTACGAAAATGCCCTGCAGGAGCCGACAGCGCTGGTATTATGCGCCCACCATTCCAATTTCAAGATCGTCGGTTTCACCAGCGAACCGTCGCTGGCAAGTATCTGCACGCTTGCCCATCAAAAGGGGGTACTGGTGTTCCATGATCTGGGGTCGGGAGCGCTGCTGGACACAAGAAAATACGGGCTGCCTCATGAACCCATGGTGCAGGAATCTTTGCAAGCCGGGGTGGATGTGGTCAGTTTTTCTGGTGATAAATTGATGGGCGGTCCACAAGCAGGCATCATCTTAGGGAAAAAGGGATTGATCGAGAAGATCAAGAAACACCCGCTAGCCAGGGCGCTACGCCCTGATAAAGCCTGCCTGGCAGGGGTCAGCAGCACTCTGCTGGCTTATCTGACCGGAAAGGCAGAACAAGAAATTCCGGTGTGGCAAATGCTGGCACTGCCCGCGCAGACCATTTCTGAGCGTGCACTTCAGTGGAAGAATTTGCTGGATTGTGGTGATATCATTGAAGGACGTTCCATGATCGGCGGCGGCAGCTTACCAGAAGAGAGCTTGCCCACCTTTTTATTAGCGCTCAAGGTAAAGAAACCTGATCAGCTTCTGAAAGTGCTACGTCAACAAAAAACACCGATCATCGCCCGCATCGAAGAGGGCTGCGTGGTCCTTGACCCGCGCACAGTACTGGCACATCAAGAGCAGGAACTTCTGGGAACGCTACAAAAAATCCTATCAGACTGGAAGGAATAACAAGGAGCTGGCAATGAAAAAAGACCTGGATGCGATCATGCAAGAACAAGGGATTGATGCGCTATGGATCAGCGGTGCCGCACAAAATAATCCCGACATGGTGTATTTCACAGGGATCCATCATGTGAGCAGCGCCGATCTGATCAAGGTCCGTGATCAGGAACCGCTTCTTTTCTACAACAGCATGGAACGGGAAGAAGCCGCCAAAACCGGGTTAACCGTTCAAGGATATGATGAAAAATACCCTCTGCGAAAGTATGCACAAACCACTAACGGTGATCTTCTCCAGGCGATTGCCCTGCGCTACAAAGATATCTTCACTGACCTGGGGATACAAAACAAGAAGATTGCCATCGCCGGCAGATACGATCTCAGCGCTTTTTACGCAGTGGTCAGCGCTATGCAAGAATTATTACCGGGCACAGAATTCGCCGGTTGCTTTACTGAGGGTCCTATCAAATTGGCGCGCCTTACAAAAAGTGCGGATGAGGTGGAGCATATTCGCAAGATGGGTCAGATCACCACGGAAGTGGTGGGAAACACTGCCGATTTCTTGTGCAACTGCCGGGCTAAGCATGACACGCTGGTTGACAAAGACGGGAACCCGATAACGATTGGGCTGGTAAAGTCTTACATCCGCAGATGGCTGGCAGAAAAGGGAGCCGACAATCCTGAAGAGACGATCTTCTCGATCGGACGCGACGCGGGAATTCCGCACAGCGCAGGCAATGCAGACGACCGCATGGAGTTAGGCAAAACCATCGTTTTCGATATCTTCCCATGTGAAGCCGGGGGAGGGTATTTCTACGATTTCACGCGCACCTGGTGTCTGGGGTATGCCTCTGAGGAAATCCAAAAGGTCTATCAGGATGTCTTTACCGTCCATCAGGGCATGCTGGAATCGCTCAAGGTGAACACTCCCTTCCGCGATTACCAAGCGGCTACCTGCCGCATGTTCCGTGAGTTCGGTTACGAGACCATCCAAGAGAACCCGGAAACCACAGAAGGGTATGTGCACAGCCTGGGGCACGGGTTGGGACTGGACGTGCATGAAAGCCCCTTCAGCGGAATGGGAGCCGGTGCGCGTGACATTTTGCAGCCCGGAACGGTCTTTACCATCGAACCCGGTCTCTACTACCCTTCCAAGGGCTTTGGCGTGCGGATCGAAGACACGGTATATCTCAATGACCAGGGGAAGGTAGAGATGCTGGCAGATTTCCCCTACCAGCTCGTCCTCCCGCTAAAAGAATAATAAATTTATGGAAGAACAATCGAACGAGAAAAAGAGCATTCGTATCCTGGGCATTGAAACATCTTGTGATGAAACCGCAGCAGCGGTTCTGGAAGATGGTTCGCAGGTTTTGAGCGATGTCGTGGCATCGCAGGCAGACTTGCACGCCAGATACGGCGGGGTATTTCCTGAAGTTGCCTCACGCGAGCACATCAAAACCATCTACGCGGTCGTCGATCAAGCTTTGAAAGACGCCCATCTGGACATCCACGAACTGGATGCCATTGCAGTCACGCGCGGACCCGGATTAGCCGGTTCCCTGGTGGTGGGAATGAACATGGCAAAAGGGTTGAGCCTGGCGAGCGGCATTCCCCTGATCGGGATCAACCATCTGGAAGGGCACCTCTACTCAGCCTGGATACCACTGGATAACCCCGAATACAGCCAACCGACATTTCCGGTAATGGCATTGATCGTTTCGGGCGGGCATTCCTCACTGGTATTGATGCAGGACCATCTTACCTATACGCAATTAGGGCGCACCCTGGATGACGCGGCTGGAGAGGCTTTTGACAAGGTCGCCCGCCTGCTGAACCTGCCCTACCCGGGTGGACCTTCTATTCAAAAGGCAGCCGAGAGCGGGAACGGTCAGGCATTTCAATTCCCGCGCGCATGGCTGGAGGGGAGCTGGGATTTCTCGTTCAGCGGATTGAAGACCGCGGTTCTCCACACCTTGCAGGAACTGCGCGCCGACGGGCGCCCTGTGCTGGTTGAGAACTTGGCAGCCAGTTTTCAAACGGCAGTGGTAGACGTGCTTTGCCAGAAAACTCTGGCGGCTGCCCGCGAATTTCACGCCAGAAGCATTTTGGTGGCGGGCGGAGTTTCTGCCAATCGCGCTTTGCGCAAGGCATTCCTCGACCAGAAGGAGTTTCCCGTTCACATTCCCCCGTTAAAATTATGTACGGATAATGCGGTGATGATCGCAAGCGCCGGTTACCATCGCTTCACGCATGGATTTAAAAATGATCTTGCGATGGACGTTTTACCCAATTGGTCGTTAGTTACCGTTTCAAAAGAATGAGAGAAGAGAAAAAACAGGAACAGGCTGAGGGATCAGAGAAAAAAGAAAGAGGAACCGCTCAACAGCTATGTGGATGGGAGGCAGGAAAATGCTGCCCGCGCTGCGGTTAGGGCATCTTGGACTACAACGGTTTATCGAACATCCACTGCCCCCAATGCGGTTTAGAGATTGGGCACGGATTCACTGGACAAAGGTTCCAACCCCGGCGGGGTTCATACAAAGGAGAAAAATGGACGCAAAAGTGATCTGGAAAGAGAACATGAGCTTTGAAGGTACGGCTGACAGCGGCTTCAAGGTCCCATTGGGAACGGTTGCCGAATTGGGTGGAAACAACGACGGATTTCGCCCGCTGGAGCTGTTGGCGATCGGCATAGCCGGTTGCACAGCCATGGATGTGATTTCGATATTGGCAAAGAAAAAACAGGATGTGCGTGATTTCGAGGTGCTTGTGCACGCTGACCGCGCTGAGGAACACCCCAAAGTGTTCACCCATCTCACCATCGAATATGTGGTGAGCGGGAAAGGCATTGAGCGTGCCGCTGTGGAGCGCGCGGTGGAGCTTTCAGAAACGAAATATTGCTCGGCACAGGCAATGTTCAAGAAAGTAGCACCCATGGAACTGAAGATCACGGTGAAAGAGATATAAAAACATCCTGATCAACGAAATGAAAATCCAGCGCGCAACGCTCGCAACCTGTCCAACAGCCAGCGGTTTGGTGGTCGTCATTGACGTGTTGCGAGCTTTTACAACGGCAGGTTACCTCTTTGACGCTGGCGTGGAGGAGATCTTTCTCGTTTCTCAGGTGAAAGAAGCTTTCGCCTTACGCAACCAACTGCCCGATTGCATCATAGCGGGAGAAGTGGATGGGGTGCGGGTTCCAGGATTTGATATGGGCAACTCTCCTTCCACCATTAATGCTGTGGTTCATCCTGCCAAACGGGTCATCCTGCGAACGACAGCCGGCACACAGGGCGTGATCTTAGCGAAGGAAGCGGGGGTAATCCTGACAACCGCTCTAACCAATGTGAGTGCGACTGTCCGCTACATCCAAAATCTCGCTCCAGAAAGTGTGACGTTGATCCAAAGCGGTCTATTTGAAGATAGGGGATGGGGGGATGAGGATGTGGCATGCGCTGACGTGATCGAGGATATGATCTTGAATAAGCCCATTTACTGGAATTCGATTTACCAACGAGTGCGCGCATCAAAGGCAGGAACCCACTATGATGGCACACGCATCGATTTCCCCTTTGCAGATCTGCAAATGACACTCGAGCGAGACCGCTTTCATTTTGCCATGCTCGTAGAAAGGAAAGACGGTCTTTTCTGCACGCACCCGGTAAACAGCTAGCATGTATTTACTGCATCGTGAAATCTCGCTATAGGGTGTCTTCAACCAACCTACAGATCGAGCCAGCGCGCGGCGACAGCCGGCAACTCTTCCACCGGACCCCGTTTTTGCGTGCAGGGGGGCAGGGAGTTCAAGAATAATTGCCCGTACTGTTTATTCAGGATACGGCTATCCAGCACAGTCACCACACCACGATCCGATTTGGTACGGATGAGCCGTCCAAAGCCCTGCCTGAAGCGCAGGATGGCTTCGGGGAGCTGGTATTCCTGGAATGGATTCTCGAAGGTTTCAGAGCGAGCGGTGATGATCGGGTCGCTGGGCACATCGAACGGCAGCCGCACAATGACCAGCACCGAGAGCGCCTGCCCAGGCACATCCACGCCCTCCCAGAACGAACGCGTACCCAGCAGCACAGCGCGCTCGGCTGCGCGGAAGGTTTCAAGCAAGGCGTTCGAGGAAGGTCCTTCCCCCTGTTCAAAGACCTGAATATGGTCCTTGTTCAACAGAGGGGTGATGCTACGAGAAGTCAGCCGCAATTGCTTGTAGGAAGTGAAAAGCACCAGCATTCTCCCCCCTGTGGCTTTCGCCAAGCGCAGCAGGGTACGCTCCACCCAGAGCTGATACTGGCTGCGATCTATGGGTTCGGGCATATCGATGGGCAGATACAGCAAGGTGGAAGTTTCAAAATCAAAGGGGGAGCCCAGCAACAGTTCATCTGCCGTCTCGGCGTTCAAGCGATTACGCAGATAATCAAAATCGCCGCTGGTGGTGAGCGTGGCGGAGGTGAGAATGACGCTCTGCTTTTCATTCCACAGATATTTTTCCATCAGCGGACCAATATGCAGGGGAGCCATGTTGACAGAAAAGCGCTCAGAACGAGGCTCGATCTCCAACCAATAGACGTTTGACGGCTCCGGTTCATAAATTAAGGAAGAAAAATTGGTCAATGTTTCCTGAAAACGACGCGTCAAACGCGCCAGCTCGGTGAGATCCTCATTCACTTCCAATTCTTGCGCAAAATCCAGATCGGATATCTCGCGAATCAGGCGAGAGAGATCGTTGAGCATGCTTTCCAGCGTGGTGCTGGCATTTTGCCAACACATTTCGATCTGCGACCAGATGGGTTGGCGCGTGGTAGAAAGCTCGACCCGCACACGCTGCCCATATTCGCTGACCTCTTTTCCCTCACGCATATCTTCCATAAAGGTTTGCATAGAATCAAACACGCGATCAAATTCATGATCAGCTCGAAACGCGAGATCGGTGATCTCTTCCAAAACTTCGTGATAAGCTGAGAACTGCTCTTCGGACACCCGGCCCTGCAAGCCAGCAGTCACATTTCCCAACGCGCCGGTTTTAGGGCTGCCCAATTCTTCAAAACTACGCTTGACATCTTTATTCGAAACCTTGTAACTCAGTGCGCTGGTAGAAGCATCTTCCAGATGATGAGCTTCATCGATGATCAGGTAATCGTAATCGGGCAAGACGCGGTTTTCTGTGACCACGTCTGCCAACAGGAGAGCGTGATTGACCACAATGATATGGGCGCGGAGCGCGCTCTGCCTGGCGCGAAAGTAGGGGCATACCCCGCCCAATCGGTTCATACACGCCTCAGCCCCACAGGTTTCATCTTCCGCAGAAAGCTTGCTCCAGGTTTCCCACTCCAAACCACCGTTGAGGTTCAACTCGCCCCGATCACCGCTGCCCCCTTGATGCAGCCAGACCAGCACCTTGGCAAGCATGCGCATCTCTTCGCGCGAACGGGGACCGCGAAAACGCAGCCCTTCCAGACGGCGAGGACAGAGGTAATTGCTCCTTCCTTTCAGCACAGTAGCCCGCAGATCCAAGCCAAGCGCCTGTTGGGTATCAGGGATATCCTTTTTGATCAACTGGTCCTGCAAATTGATGGTATTGGTAGAAATGAGCACGCGCGTCTGGTTGTGGATCGCCCAAAGAGCTGCAGGCACCAGATATGCAAAAGATTTTCCGGTGCCGGTACCGGCTTCTACCATGAAATGCTGGCTATTATTGAAAGCGTTCGCCACCATGCGCGCCATTTCGATCTGTTGAGAGCGACTCTCGAACTGGTTCATGAAACGGGAGAAGGTACCACCGGGTTCCAAATGGGCAGCCACCTCGTCTTCATTCAAGGATTCCAAAACGGCTTTGGGTTTCAGCGGGGGCAAAGCCAGTTCTTCAAGGCTTCCGAACAAAACGCCATAATCCTCCTGGCGCACTTTTTTGGCTTGCACAGGTTCGTGGATGCGTTGTCTGAGCAGTTGATTGAAAAACCATTTTCCACCCCAGCTCAAACCCTTTCCCTGATCCACGATCTCGCGAACCAATTCCAGGGGCAGTTCATCGCCCATCTGCACAAAGCGCAAAAAGACCTCAACCGTCATTCTGGCGTCATCCAGCGCGCGATGTGATTGGAGGCCTTGGGTTTTTATTTTCAAAATCTCAACCAGCGAGCCTAAATTGTAACGGCTGGCGGTGGGCATGAGCACACTGGCAAGGTCGTAGGTGTCAACCTCCTCGTTCACCAAGACAAAGCGATTGCTGCGCAAGAAGGAAAGATCAAACGAGATATTGTGCCCCAGCAACGGATCATTCCCCAGAAAAGCAGCAAATTCATCGCGCGTTTCCTCGATGAGGGGAGCGCTGCGCACCATCTCATTGGTGATAGAGGTAAGCTGCGTGATCTCAGGGGAGATTGCACGCTGGGGATTGACCAGGGTCTGATAGGTGTCGAGAATGCGGGTTCCATCAAATTTCACCGCACCGATCTCGATGATCTTATCGCGCTGGGGGTCCAAACCGGTGGTTTCAAGGTCGAAGGCGACAAGAGAGGTCATGAAAAAGATTATATCATCAGGCTTTCAACAAGCAACGATTTTTCAACCCAATCGCAACTCATAACAAAAGAGGCAATCCTGTTCGATTGCCTCTCGATCGCCAGAAACGTTGGTCATTCCAGAGAGATCAGCTCCATGGAATACGCAATATCATCTGAAATCTGTTTCACCAACCCAACCCCTCTAACGAACCAGGAGGTCAGGGCGTAGTCCTCCTTCACCGTCGGCAGGGTCATACCCTGCGCCTCGATCTTGATTTCAAGCGACAGGGTAGAATCAACTCGCGCGGCTTCTTCATAGGTAGCCAGGGGAACGGTCACCGATTCCTCCGCCCCAATCGTATTGTTCAAGGTAGCATTGATGGTTGCATGCACCAGCCCCACATTTTCCACATTGATATCGCTCTCGATCACCCAGGAACCCGTCCATTGCGAGCCGACAAACCATTGATCATTCGCCGGATAAGCGATGCCGCTGAATTCAATGGTCTCGATCTCATAATCGTAATCATAGCCCATCCCCTGCATCACCATGGGGATATTGGTTGAGACAAAATCAGTGGAGATCAAACCATCACCAGAACAGGTCCAATTTGTCTGCGATGCAATGGGCGGATCGCTATCCATTTCCTGCTTCCAGACAAACGAATTGTCCGTGATGTCTTCGTACCAGATGCGGCTTTCTACGAACGAGTTGTTCGCCTGAAGCAGGCGGTAAGTCCACGTTTGATCTGGCAGGACGGGGAAATACTCCACGCCGCAGGCACCACTCACTACCGGCGTGCTTTCTTCCCCTGCGTTTTGCTCTGCGGGCATTGGTTCGCCTTGTTTCGAACAGGCACCCACCATGAGCCCGATGAGCACACATAGCACAACTTTTCCAAAGTGCTTTTTCATTTTTCTCCTTTTCTCTTGAGTTTTTGATCCACTTAGAGAGTGTAAAAAAATTGTAACAAGAAACCACAATATGTAAAACTATCGTTATAATCACAAAAACAAATTTTTAACGAAACATTCTCATAAAGCTCAAAACTATGCCCATGCACTTTAATAGAAAGAATCATACAGAAAGGGGTATTTGATGAAAAGAAGTTCCTCGGTTGAGCGCACAACCAACAAGAAGCCAGCCTTCCGGTTCAGTGAAACCATGTGCACGTTTCAAGATATCAAGCAAGAGATCGTCGAGGGAAAGATATGGAACATACCCAACCTGATCATGCTGGTGCGGCTGGTTTTAGGGATTGCAGTGATCAATTTTTTAAAGGACCCTCATGGCGCAGATCCCTTGCTGGTGATTCCATTTGTTGTGATCATGTTCTTTTTAGATTTTCTCGATGGAGCATTAGCCAGAAAATTAAAGCAACAAACCCTTTTTGGAAAAACTTTTGATCCCTTCGTAGATAAGCTCCTCATCGTTTACGGAATCCTCAGCCTCTTCAAGCTGGTGGAAATTCCCACCACCCTAAGCATCCCTTTCTTTTCCACGCACATTATCATGGTGGCAGGTTCAGTTTTCTTAATGATCACCCATCGCGCGTTACCGGCAGTGCGTTCCTATGGGGCAATCTCCAACGTGCTGGCGGTCATTGCAGCAATATGCTACTGGCTGGGGTTGATCAAAATCGGCAAAAAGATCCTGCTGTTGGCTATCGTAAGCGGGTATGCGCTAATCATTGATTACGCAAGACGAATCAGTTGGAAGAAGGGCACAGTTCATGAATAAAAAGAGGGAGTCATTTGCTCCCTCTCCATCTGCTTTATTTCCCACGGTTGCGCGTGGCTACATCGAAGATCACCGCCACAGCCAGCACAGCACCTTTCACAATATACTGAGAGGAAATATCAATGCCCATCAAGTTCATACCGCTGGTCAACGACATCATTACGAACGCACCAATGATCGAACCTGTTACACGACCCACGCCTCCACCGGCTGAAACGCCACCCACATAAGCCGCAGCGATGGCATCCATTTCAAAGAGCTGCCCGGCAATGGTCGTAGCGGATTGCAGTCGTGACGAATACAAGATGCCGGACAGAGCTGCCAACATACCCATGGAACCAAACACGATATAGGTAATGGTCTTCACATTAATACCGCTCAATTCAGCAGCTTCGGGGTTGCCACCAACCGCATAAATGTATCTTCCAAGAACTGTTTGCGTGGTAATGAAATGGTAAATAAGCGTTACCGCCAGCACGATCACAAACGTCCAAGAAAGACCATTATAGCCAGCCAGAACTCGGGTAACCCCCAAGATAAGCGCTGACACAAAGATGATCTTTAATATGAACATATCCATGGACGGCACTTCAAAATCGTAGGCTTTCTTCTTTTCGCGATCCCTGATCTCTCCAATAATGAAGAAAATGACCGCAAAAATGCCAATCAGCAACGTCAATTTATGCACTCCCGGAAGAATGTTTAAATTTTGAAGATCCGGAATGTAACCATTGCCGATCGCATTGTACGTCGCGTTGGGGATAATAATGGTCCCCGTTTTCAATGTCACCAGTAGCAACGCTCCACGATAGATCAGCCAACCAGCCAGAGAAGCCACGAATGATGGAATGCCTAATTTTGCCACCAAAAAAGCCGTAAGAAACCCCGCAAGTATTCCCAAGACCAACACCATGGGGATCACCACACCCACAGGCAGATGCCAGGAAACCATCGCAATGGCTGCAATGGCACCCATAAATCCAGCCAAAAAACCAACTGAAAGATCAATATGGCGAATGACAATCACCAGGGTCATCCCCACCGCCAAAACGGCGATATATCCGGTTTGATTCACCAAATTGCTGATATTGCGGGGAGAAAGAAAGATACCCTTGGTCGTAATAGTGAAAAACAACATGATTGCAAACAATGCAATGAACATTCCATAATCGCGGATATTCTCTGAAAGTGTTTTTTTGATGTTTTTGATGAATGACATAGCTCTCTCCTCAATCTGTCGCTAGTTGCATAATTTTTTCTTGGGTCGCATTTTTTGCCAATAATTCGCCGGCAATACGCCCGGAGGAAACCACATAAATGCGATCGCTCATACCCAAAATTTCAGGGAGTTCTGATGAGATCATGATGATACTCATGCCCTCTTCCACCAATCTATTCATGATCATATAGATTTCATATTTCGCTCCAACATCGATGCCACGGGTGGGTTCATCTAAAATAAGCACCTGCGGACGGACGAACAGCCATTTCGCTACTGACACTTTCTGTTGGTTTCCGCCACTAAGATTGAGAACTTTTTGTTCAATGCTGGGTGTTTTGATATTGAGCGAATTGGTATACTCTTTGCTCACAACCACTTCTTCATTACGGTTCACAACACCATTCTCTGCAATAGCACGCAAATTCGCCAGCGTGATGTTCTGCTTGACATCCTGGATGAGAATCAGTCCGTTCCCCTTGCGATCTTCGGTCACATACGCCAGACCAGCTTTTATGGCGTGTTCAGGGTGTTTAAAATGGACTTGCTTGCCATTCACAAACATTTCACCCGTCACATGATACCTGAGTGAATTTCCAAACAAACTGAGCGCCAGCTCCGTTCTGCCCGACCCCATCAGACCTGCCAGACTGACGATCTCGCCTTTGCGAACATTAATGTTTATATCTTTTAAAATATCTCTTCCGATCTTCGGGGCATAGGCGTTCCACCCCTTTAACTCAAACACCTTTTCATCAATAATTTTGGCATTTCGCCTTGGATACACATTATTGATCTCACGACCTACCATGTGCTTGATCAGCACGTTCTCCTTGACCTCACCCTTGGATGCATCCAAGGTACAGATCGTCTTTCCATCCCTCAAGACGGTCACCCGATCTGCTATTCCGATCACCTCTTTCAACTTATGCGAGATAAGAACAGAGGTGACCCCGTGTTTTTTCAGATCACGCAGAAGGTTCATGAGGTTCTCGCTATCCGTCTCGTTCAAGGCAGAGGTGGGTTCATCCAAAATAAGCAGTTTCACATCCATGCTCAAAGCTTTGGCAATTTCGATGAGTTGTTGCTTCCCCAATCCAAGTTCTTTTACTTTCACCGTGGGATTGACATCAAGCCCGACTTTGCGCAGCATTTGAGTGGCTTCTTTGATGGTTTCATTCCAGTCGATCACCAAGCCGCTCTTGATCTCATGCCCAAGGAAAATATTTTCATACACCGTCAATTCCGGCACCAACGCCAGCTCTTGATAAATGATTGCGATACCCGCTTTTTTGCTGTCACTGATATTTGCGTATTTCTGCACAGTTCCATTGAATATGATCTCCCCCTCATACTCTCCGTACGGATACACGCCGCTGAGAATCTTCATGAGGGTCGATTTGCCCGCACCGTTCTCCCCTACCAGGCAATGGATTTCTCTGGCAGTCACGCTAAAACAAACATCATCCAATGCCCGTACACCCGGGAATTCTTTGGTGATATGCTGCATTTCGAGAATCGTATTATCCATAATAAACTCCGGCTGTTGATTACTCCCTCTGAATAAAATTTTACAGGAATAGCAGTGGGAAAACCACCACTATTCCTGTATTGGTTAGACTCTGGTTTTATAGCCCGGTGAATAAGCTGGCGTCGTAGTATCCAGAATCGATCAATGTCTCTTTGACGTTATCCTTGTCAACAGTGGTAACAGTAGATTGAATGGCAGGGACATCGATGACATTATTGTTATAGGAGCCACGAGAAGCAGGTTCTTCACCCTCAATCAGGGCAACAGCCGCCGCAATGGCATCGTTAACCAGGTTGCGGACATCTTTCCACACCGTCATGGATTGCTTGCCATCAATGATGTACTGAACAGAAGCCTGTTCGGCATCCTGCCCGGTCACATAGTAGCTGGTCACATCCGGGTCCACGGCAAAGACATCGGCGATAGAACGTGCAGTGCCATCATTTGGCGCAAGGATGAACACATCGCCCTTATCAGCCGCAGGTGCAGCGGTGAGGTTGGCTTCAGCCAGGTTCTTCGCCACAGCGAAATCCCAGTTGGTGGTGACCTGACCGATAATCTTGCTCATTTCTTCACGGGTGAGGGCCAGTTTATCTTGCAGAGCGACAGCTTCGCTGGAATTCTTGATCACAAACGTGCCATCGGCAATCTTGGGTTGCAACACTTCCCAGGCACCCTGGAAGAACAAGAACGCATTATTATCAGAGGCAGCGCCCGCATAGAGATAGAGCGGATTGCCAGTGCCGGTCGCATGATCGACCAGATATTGGGCTTGTTGCGCACCCACTGCGATGCTATCGAAGGTGACATAATAATCAACCGCATCGGTATCGAGGATCAGGCGGTCATAAGAAATGACCTTGACACCAGCCGCGCGTGCTTCCTCAGCGGCGGCTGCCGCAGCAGAACCGTCTTGGGGGCAAATGATGATAACTTTGACACCCTTGGAAATCAGAGACTCCACATTGGTTTTCTCTTTAGCAGAATCACCCTGGCTGAAGAGAATTTCTACATTGTAGCCTGCAGCAGTCAATGCATCGGCAAAGCGGGTCTCATCCTGAATCCAGCGGGGTTCATCCTTGGTGGGAAGAACGATACCGACAGCTAATTCAGCACTTTCTGCCGCTGGTTCTTCAGCAGCCGGTTCCGCAACTTCGGGGGTGGCAGCCGTACCGCACGCTGAAAGCAGCATTGCAAAGACGACCAAAACTGCCAGAATTGACGAATACTTCTTGAACATTTTCTACCTCCAAATATTTGTGTTTTATTCTCAAAAAAATTTATTACAATCGTTTTCCCTTCCACCTCCCTATCACTTATCAGATGATCGTTTATCGTCTTCTCTTTCCGGAAAGACAGGTTTGTCGAGATGAGAACAAGATCAAAATGCAGCAAGCTATCGGCTGACTCATTTTGTAATGTACTGTAGAGAAATTGTGCCCCCCTACCATCTCGGAGAAACACAAAGTATTCCCATACCTTCAATTGGTTAAGAATACATTAATCAGAAATGGGATTTTAAGAAAAAACCCTTGTTTTTATTGGGGGGTTTCCCCTATCGCAAAAGGAGATCTTCTCTTTTTTTCTTGGTCTTGGCTTCTACTCGAGGATGGGGTATTTCCACCATCAGAACCGACCCACGCTTGCCGCCATTTTCCAGATGCATCCTCCCACCCAGCAGAGAAACCCGTTCACTGATCCCCATCAACCCATAATGCCCATGAGTAGATAGCTCGGTCAGATCAAGATCATCCGGCAGACCCTTGCCATCGTCCTGGATAGAAACCATCAAAGCGCGCGGAGAAGTATGGCGCAGTGCCACCGTAACATGGCTGGCTTCTGCATGACGCCAAACATTGTTCAATCCTTCCTGGACAATGCGGAAAATAGAAAGTTCGATCGACTCGGGCAAGCGGCTGAGGTTTTCATCAATTTCCACCGAAAATTCGATGCCGGTGCGCTGGTGCCAATCGTGCAGGTACGACTGCAGGGCTGCTTCCAAACCGAGGCTGTCGATGGTGGGGGGACGCAGTGTTCCACAAATGAGGCGTAAATTTCCAACCAATTCGCGAATGTTTTGCCGCACCGTAGCCAGGTCATGCTCCAGATTGGTCGAAATGGTCTGGCGCATGGCGATCTCCTCCAGATCGTAATTGACACTTAACAAATCTTGAATAATTTGGTCGTGCAATTCGCGCGCCAGGTGCTTGCGCTCCTCTTCACGCTCCGAGAGCAAGCGACGCTGGGCATCCCGTAAAGCCAGGTTGGTCTGATCCAAAGCCTGCAATTGCGCCGCGAGCTGCTCAGCCAATTGCCGGTTCAGTGATCCCTCTGCAGCCAGATCTTTTTCGAGCAAAATTTGATGATACCGCAATTTCTCCGTGTATTCGCGGACGGTGTCATAACTATTGAAATCCCAAATGGTGGGGGTGACATGCTGATTCTTGGTAGTGCCCAGCAAATAATTCACCACCTCTTCACGATTGGTCTCATCGGTATGCAGGTCAGCCGTAATAGAACCAGATTGCAGCACGATGATGCGGTCGGTGACCGCAAAAAGGTGATCGAGATTATTGCTGCTGAAGAGGACCGCCACACCTTTTTGACGCCAATCCTGAATCAACTCCAATAACTTTTGCTGATTGGGGTAGCTCAAGGACACAGTCGGCTCATCGATGATGATCAGACTGGCAGGAAAAGTGAGCACACGCGCAATGGAGACCATCTGACGCTGCTCACCGGAGAGATTATAGACGATCTCGTGCAGTGAGTTCACCTGAATATCAAGCCGGTTCAACAACTGCATAGCCTTTTCCTGCATTTCATGATGGTCCAGACGGCGCAGGATCCCCATGTAATCCGGTTTACCGATCTCATTGCCGAGAAAGATGTTGCTGATGACATCGAATTGTTCCACCAGCGTGGAGCGCTGATGGATCACCCCAATGCCAAGATTCTTCGCAGAAAATGGCCAATTCAAACGCTTCTCTTTGAAAAAAACATGCCCAAAATCCGGTTCATATAAACCGGCAAGCATCATCATTAACACAGATTTTCCAGAGCCGGTGCTGCCCGTCAGCCCAACCACTTCTCCGGCGTTGACCGAAAAATTCACATTTTGAATGACAGGCAGGGTGCCAAATGATTTTGAAATGTGTTGAACATTCAATAGCGTTTGCATTTTCTTTACTGGGGAGAAACGTACCAAAGGGTCTTACGAATAAGCGCAAACATCAACCGAGCCTTCCCACATTTGTCTTTCTCCTCTTCGGTTTTTCATTATACCCGATATGGTGAGGGGAAATTCTCATCCATTTTCATTCGGGCGGGAGAAACAGTGGTATAAAGTGCATATGGACATAACACGTGTTCTGCTGGCGGATGACCACGCCATCGTGCGCTCAGGCATTCGCAGAATGATCGAACAGATACCCAAAATGGAAGTGGCTGGAGAAGCCGAAAACGGTCCGCAGGTTTTAACCCTGCTGCGTTCTGAGTCGGTGGATCTGTTACTGATCGACGTAACCATGCCCGACTTTGAACCCATCAAAACGATCAGCGCCATTCGCCGATTGTATCCTGATATCAAGATACTGGTCGTCAGCGCGTATGACGACGATTATTATGTCAAGGGATTGCTCAATGCGGGCGTGAATGGGTATCATATGAAAGATCAACCATTGAACGACCTGAGAACCGCAATTGAAAGGGTTATGGCTGGAGAACGATGGATCTCCCACACGCTCATCAATAAACTTGTAGAGAAAAGCATTCCTGCTACCCCGCCGGCAGCCCTCACCACGCGCCAGCGCACACTGTTGCGCTACCTTTTACAAGGTCTGGATAATAAAACCATTGCAGAAAATCTGGGGCTGAGCATCAAGACAGTTGAAAACCACCTCACCCGGCTGTACCGTCAAATTGAAGTGCAGAGCCGCCTGGAAGCAGTGAACTTCGCCATGCGCAACCCGCACATTCTGGGGATACCCGGATATCAGGCAGGGCAGGAAGATGGCGAGACGGATCCCTTGATACCGCGCAACATTTCCATACTGGTAGTGGATGATAATGCCCGCTACCGCAAACAATTATTGCGCATGATCGGCAGGGTAAACCCGCGCACTACCATCTATGAAGCGGACTCCATCCAGGAAACGAATCAGATCATCAGAAAGATCGTCCCGCAATTGGCGCTCGTGGATGTGGTTCTGGGAGATGAAGATGGGATCGCCTGTGTGCGCCAGATCAAAGCTTTGCACCCCAACAGCCGCATCGTTCTGATCAGCGCATACCCTGATCGCGAATTTCACCGGCAAGGGCTGCAATCAGGCGCGGTAGCTTTTTTGGATAAACGCAATCTAGACATGCCCACCCTGCGTCAGGTGATCGAAGACATCAGCAACTGATTCATAGCCCTTTTGTTTTGCGCCGACCAGGGCAGAACATTCCATCCAGAGTTCTATCGCTGGCTAATCGTTCCGGCTATCCATGATGGTCGGATCGTTTTTGCCCTCGCAGGAGCATTCCGGCTGCCAAGAGCCAGCTCACAACCGCGATCAGCATGGGAATGGTGATCGCGGTATGATCTACATAGATCTCTATTTCCCCATTCTGCTGCACTTGAATCCCCAGGCGATCGTCATGATCAACGAGTGAAGCGCTTCCCGGCGATATTTCCAGAAAGCGCACGTCACGAGCCGGCACATCGCTCAGAACGATAATGGAATTACCCACCGCATCCGTTACAGAGAGATGGAGGGCACCAGGGGAAAATGACGTGATTTCCACCTCCGGCACGTCCTGACTCGCATCTACAATAATCTGAGGAGCGTTCATTCGAAAGAAAGCTACGGTATTTTGAGGGGTAGCCAGCGCCACACGCCACCACATGCCAAAAGCCAACAGTAAAGGAACGACCAGCAACTCTTCCAGGACAGCCGGCAGACGACTACAGCGGATGCCTGGCTTCTCCTTCGCCTTCCCAGAGAAACGCAAAAGACCGAAAAGCCATAGAAGCGCGAAGAGAAGCGTAGCAATCAGCAAAAAGCGTTGACCATAGCCATACAGAGCGGCGGCTTTGGAGACATAGCTTTGCAGAGGCACACTGCTCGCCCTCTGCATGCGCTGCGCCAGCCAATCCGCTCCCTGCCCGGCGTGCGCAAGCGAAATATGCCGGTTTATCCAGCCGAGAAGCGCAGGGCGCGCTGCAAAACTTGCAAACACCAATGCAGCCAGAACCCCAGCCAACCAGGCGAAAACCCGCCGCCCACGCCGGAGTTTGCCACACAAAGTTCGAAAGACTCGCGCCAGTTTTTTGAGCACCTCATAAACGCCGGCAATGGCTTCATGAATAAAAACCGGTAAGTCTACCCAATCGGCAGCGATCACAAAAGCAAATCCAAAGTACGCCGGAATGGCGAAGCGGAAGGGATATTTTTCCATGCCTTCCAGCGCAGGCAAGCGCAACAACCCCGAAACAAAGGTGATCAACGCTTCATACAAACCATCAAAGGAAAAAACCAACAGCAATGCGCTGGCACAGCCAACCGCCAACGCTGAACCTTGCGAGCCCTCATAGCCTTGTTTGTTTCTTCGATAGCGGTTCGCAAAAAAGAAAGGCAGGAACAAAGTCAAGATGATGAGCAGACCCCAGAAAAGGGCGCCATCCCAATAGGGAACGCCGTCAATATAGCTCTCAATGAAATATTCAATATCATCCATGCTGGCGGGGGTGAAGAAAGGGGGCACGAGCGCCCAGCGGAAAAACGCGGACAGCGAGTAGCCTGCGAAGAATCGTTGCGAGAAGGAGGAGAAGGTTTGCAACGAAAGATGGAAACGGGGAAAAGCCATGCCGATGGCAGACAGAAACGTCAGCGGTACGCCCAGCAATTGATTCCAACTCTTTTGAATGAGCGCGCTGCTCACGAGGTAGAAGGTCGTAAAAAAAGCCAGCCATACAAACACATGCAGCCCACCCTGCAGCAGCACCAGCGCGAGTACCATCCCGCATCCCACAGAGCGGGGGAGAAGATCATCCATCAATGCAAAGTAGAGCAGCCAGGGGATGAGATACAGATTGATCCAGGGCAGGTAGCCGATGGCAACATGCTGGAACACTATGGGGGACAAAAAGAAAAGTGCAGAAAACACGCGCAGTTGAGCAGGTTGCCAGCGCAGTTTTTTCGCCAGCACCTCCACACCCACCAATCCTGCAACAGCGTTCAACACCACCAGTAATTTAAGGAAAACCACGGGTGAGAGAAAAAACAGTAGTGGAAGGAAAGGAGTAAAAAGCATGGTTTCGGGGTTGGCAGCGAAGAAGGCGCTCTGATCCACCGCCGGATAGCCCGCCAGACCTGCGCTGTTCCACAGGAAGAGGGGGAGCTGCCTGTATTCCAAGATGCTGGTCTTGATATAAGCCGTATATAACACTTCCTTATCCCAATCATAGATGCCAACATTGGGGTAAACAAGAAAGACCAATAACGCGATCAGGAACAGACCGATGTACCCATATTTCTGAAAGATCGTCTTTATTGTTTCCAAAGCCATTTTTTCGATCCCGCATCCCATTATAAAAGAAAAGCGTGTGAAGCGGATAAGCGTCCCGCAGGCAAAAATTCGTTTTACAATTGGAGAGATGACGCGAAAAAGGATTTTCTTCTCACTTCTGATCACACTCCTGCTGGCTGCCTGCCAGACCAGCGCAGAGGCGCGACCCACGCAGGTTGATCTGACCAATTTCACGCTCACGCCGACCCCGGCAGCTACCACCACCCCCACTCCGCCGATCCTGAACGCTCCCGAAAATCTGACCATCCAATGCGGGGAAAATCTGCAGCTTCTGGGCACGTTACAGCATGGAAATACGCTCACCCTCTTCAAAGCCAACGGACTGGAATATTCCAGCAGCAGCAATTTCATTGAGGGAAAACTGGCGGGCGAGGTTTTGGTCACCTCTGAGATCAAAGGCACCAACCTGCGCCTGCAGAACAACACGCTCACCCAAACCAGCGTGTGCTTTGTAGGTTTTCAAAATGGAGAGCGCAGCCTGGGAGTGATGCTGCCGATAAAGCGATTGCTGAACGAGCGCAGGGTAAGCGAGCCGTTTGAGGGCAGTTTCCTCATCCAGGCGAACGGTGCAGAATTCGGAATGGAATGGCTGACCTATCGCTACAGCACCAGTTCCAAGAAAAGCTGCATTTTATACCGGATCATCCAGAATCCTTATCCCTGCAACCAGGACTGCGCAGCCATCGAAACGGAACCTGGCTGCGAATGCTTCTGCGCAAATTTCCTTTATTACGATGAGAACTGCATCCCAACCGAGATTAATCCAAACTGCAAGTGCGTGTGCCGGGGTGAAGGAGCCAGGTTCACGCCGAATGGGGATGATTCGCCTTGATCCAACTCTCAAGTTTGTTCCCAGGCATCGGTTTACCGATCCAGAAACCCTGTCCATACATGCAGCCCGCTTTCAGCAACCAATCAAAATCTGCCTGAGATTCAATTCCTTCTGCAATCGTCTGCATTTCAATGGAAGCAGCCAATGAGAGCGCTGTATGCACGATCTGTTGTTTTTTCGGCTCTTTATGAACACCCAGAACGAAGCTTTTATCGATCTTCATGTAGTCTACTGGCAGCAATTGAATATATTCGAGAGAAGAATAACCAGTACCAAAATCATCCAGCGCAATGCGCGATCCGATCGCTCTCAAGCGTTTCAGCGCACTGAGCGATCTTTCGACATCCTTTATAATGGCAGTTTCGGTGATCTCAAAAATTATCCTGGAGGCATATAGATCAAAGGTATCCAAGAGACTCTCGAACCTTTCGATCCAGGAATGGTCAAGCAACACGCGCGTGGAAAGGTTAATCCCCAGATATCCATCGAAATTTTTCCAACTAGCCAATTGAGCGACAATCTCGCATATCTCCCAATCATGCAGAGAGTACAGAAGTGAAGTATGTTCCAATGCGGGTAAAAAGCTCATGGGCGGAATCAGACCGAGTTTTCCATGATTCCAACGCAAAAGCGCTTCAACCCCCATTACCTCTCCATTCTGCAAGCGCACGATCGGCTGAAAATTGAGTTTGAACTCATGCCGGTCAATTCCCTGCAGTACATCGCCCAGCAGCGCCTGGCTGTTGCGCGCGGTTTGGAATTCTTCCCTTTCATAGATCCAATATTTCAATTCCTTCTCGCTTGCCACCTGAGCTGCAACCGTTGCATTTTGCAGTGAGATATGCGGAGACATATTCTTGAGATTATCCTGCGCGACGCCAATACTGATGTTAACGAATACAGGAACATCGTTAATTTCAAAGGGTTCCCGCAATGCGGCATAGATAGATTCGGCGATAAAATCACAGGTATTTCTTTCATCGTCAATTTCTACAGCGAGACACAATAAATATGGCAGGATCTGATAGAGGACGGATGAGTCTCCCAGAATGTTTTTCAAGCGATGAAATACCATCATGTTCAATTTATTGAGCTCTTCCATATCCAAGATGCGGGTGATGCGGGCATGATTGTCAACCTGGATCATGAAAATAGCGTATACCGTGTCGAGGGATCTATTTTCCTTCTTCTGTTCCAGGTCCAAATATAGATGGGTGCGGTTGGGTAACCCCGTATAGCGGTTATGCGAAGCCTGCCAATGCAGCTCTTTCACCTGTCTCTTGACAGTCGCAAAAACTGCGCCCTGCATTCCCCCAACCAGCGTGAAAATGATCAGCCGGTAAAGCCAGTTATACAGGGTTTGCATTTCTCCTGTTTCCACCACCATCGGCATCGATGGTCCAAGAACCAAACCACCAAGAATCCCCGCAATTACCCCTCCAGGCACATCAAAGAAATATGCAGCCAGAAAGATGGGGATATACATAAAATGTGAATACACGTATTTGATCCCGCCCGTGTAATAAACCAGTAATCCCGAAAGCAGAATCAAAACCACAACAAGGAGCGCGTGCCACATCCCCCCCTGCCATATGGAGATTTTCAAAAAATCCTCATTCTTTATTTGGCGTTTCGTTTTCTCTGACCGCATCATCACTCCCTTGGACCGGACAACGATAAACACGAAGGATTAAACCATTATATATCAGATGGGGATGATGAATAAGCTGAATCAAGCTCGAAGATTCTTTCTATGAATCCATTGATTTCGAGACGAGCAAGCCATGTTGACAAATCGAAATGGTTTCAATGACGCTGCACTCGAGATCGATTTGGCGAATGGCAGGGGTGGATGCATTCCAGCCCGTTAAGCGATCAATGATTTCAACACAGCCATGGCACATACGCTTTCAAGTATCTCCACCCTATCGATGTTTTGCTCCAACGTTTGACCTGCTGACAATACGCCAACAGAAGGAACCAGCCAGATTTCGTTCGAGTCTTCCACCCATTCCCCATCGATGTAGCTGGCAGGGATCAATTTCACCCGCTCGATCAAAGCATCTGCATCACTCAGAATTCCTTTGGGGGGCAATTGATTCCTGTTCGTCAGCACCATTAAAAAATGCGGTTGGCACAACAACACGGTTGTGGCGGCACTATAGCGATAAATCTGTTGATGCCAGGCTGTATGTTTGGGTAGCATCAATTCTTGATCGTGTGGTTGCTGCTCTATTCCGGTAAAAAGGAGCGCTTCAACATCCAACAAGCCGAAAGGAATGTCTGGCGCGTTGATCATAAGCTTGCCCCCGCCCACCCGCATGCTCATTTCTGCCAGCGAACCCGCGCAAAAGCGCTTGGCATCTACGACTCTGGCAGCAGCCAGGTACCGTTCAAAGATCACACGCGATGCGACCGCACTGCGTGTGATCTTCTGGGTTTTGCGAGGTGAATTTACCAGATCAACAACCTTCCACATCGCTCGTTGCAATCGTTTCAGCATATGCACCAACTATAAAATCGTTCTACTCAACATAACCCAGCGTTTTATCCTGAAGCCAGCGCAAATGATAGATGGTCTGTGACTCGTTCAGTTCCAACTCAGCATAATGCAGCGGTTGTCCTTTTTTAACATCTCTGATGATGGTTGCACCAACGGTCAAACCAAGGGGTACCAAACCCTCCTTGCGCGCCACTTCGGCTTTTTCAACATTCCCATATACCGTATAACCGCCCAGGTAATCCACTTTTTCGCCGGCTTTCAGGTCTCTCTTTGCCATGGTGATGGTCTCAGCGGTGGGTGCACTATGGGTTGCCAGCGTTTCTTCGTGATAGAAGAAAGCGCGCAAGATGGAAATGGGCGTTTCAAGGTTTGCCATATGATAGGGGCGGTACAGTGCCCAATAATTACCGTGATGGCTGACATGCAGGTAATTCAAGTCAGCGATGATCTTGGGCTGGTCGGTAGTGATGATGACGAACACACCCGGGGCAATCTTACCCATAGCATAATCGACAGCGTGCCTCGTTTCCAGAATGCCACCATCCTTTTTCGGACAAAACACCTTCGGAAGATCGGCAACTTCCACGGTGGGGCCATACCCTCCACGCACTTCGGGCACATAACCGGTCCCATTCGCCATCGCGGTCATTTCCGCCATCGTTTTGGTGCCATCCTCAAATGCCGCCAGCATTTTGGGGTTCATATTTTGCGCTTTGGCTGATTCTGCCACCGTATCAGGGGTTGCATCAGGATGCAGCGGGTTGTTCTTTCCTTTCCCAATGCAAACAATTTCAAAACCCAACGTATCGGCAAAGTCATACAGCTCTTTGACCGAGCCCGGTTCATCACCGGCTACCAGGGTATAAACCACGCCGGCTGCTTCCGCCATCTTCGCCAACTGGTAGCCAACCACCACGTCTGTTTCCACATTCATATTGACCACCGACTTGCGCGCCAGGATAGCATCGTAGCAGAACTTCGCCCCCACTTCCGGTATGCCGGTCGATTCGACCACAACATCCAGGTTAGGGATCTGAACGATCATATCTGAAGAATGGCAAGCAACACGTTTACCACTTTCGATAGCCTGCGCTGCTTTTTCGGGGTCATCATCGTTTTTCACGAGTAGCGTTTTATCGACACTGGCTTCTTGATACGCTTCATAAGCACGATCTTTCCGCACGTCCGCAACCGCGACGACCTTGATGCCGTACATTTTTTCGATCTGGCTGATCAGCCCGGTACCCATTTGACCGGCGCCCAGCAGACCTACCCGTACGGGTCGCTGATTCTCCTTTTCGAATTTATACAACAATTTTTTAAAGGACATTCCAAATCCTCCAAAATTCAATTTCCTTCAATCTTGATTTCTGTGCCAATTGCAATAGCCGGGATCTGTTTTTCTTCCAAATTTACATCTCCAGGCAGACGGGCTGTATCCTCTCCACTGAACTTGAGGATTAAATGTCCCAAATTCGCCAGATTTGTATTGGCAACATCTCCAACTGACAGCACCGTGAATCCTTCGGCGCCGATATACACGGTATCTCCGGATTCGACAGGTTTTATCAGCTCTTTCGCATCGTGGATGATTGAAAACTCCACCAATTCTTCAGGCGCTTTTTCTCCAAAAAAAACCAGAATGCCAGCCTGTCTAAATTCATCGACCAATGGACCGATCGAGACAACTTTTCCCTGAAATTTGATCATGGTCCACTCCTTTTTTAAATTCGAAAACAGACTTCCATCTTTTTTTCATCCGGAAGCTGCTTTCGCCAGATGTTAATGAACTTTTAGCAGGTTAGTCTAACACTTCAATATCTTCCACCCGCACACCAGAAACAAAAACATCTTCTGTGATGAAACGGAAAAGTGGACCAGACGGTGAAGTAGGGTAAATGTCGACTGTTGGAACTTTCTTCATCGGGTAGACACCCACCCTGGCTGTACCACCACAGTCGATCACACAAACTGCAATTTGTTCAAATGGTGCGCGAGATTTAAAGCCATCAAAAGGTGTTCCGCCCGTCAATTCGGCAATTTTCGCAGCTAACGGATGAATACCACCACCTGTAACAGAGTAGATCAGATTCTTTTCATCGGTGGGTTCAATAGTTAATGGACCACCCCACCCCTTAGGACCAGCCTTGATCTTGATCTTCTTATATTTCTTATCAGCCATGTTTCGGAACCTCTTTTTTATCTTACATTTCAATTATAATAAGCATGTGTGTGGTGAAGGGTGGCAGATCGCAAGACCTGCCCCCTTCACGCCTTCTTCCCAATTCTTTAAGCCGAATACAATCCAAAGCTTGCTAACCAGGCCAAAACAACAGCAACAGGTCCGGTTACGAATCGGGAGAACAATACTGCCGGAACGCCGATTTCGACGGTTTCTGGTTCGGCTTCACCCAGTGACAAACCTACCGGGATGAAATCACAACCAACCTGCGGGTTGATCGCGAACAGAGCCGGAAGTGCCATCTGTGGGGGAATGGAACCTTCGCCGATCAGAGTTCCTAAGAGTGTGCCAATAATCTGAGCGATGACCGCGCCAGGTCCCAGCAGCGGGGAAAGAACGGGGAACCCAATGATAAAGGTCATGATCAACAAACCGATCAAGCTGGAAGACAACGGTGCCAGGGTGTTCGCCAGGAAATTACCAACACCAGTCGCCAGGATAACACCGATGATCATGGAAATGAACGCCATGAACGGTAATACGTTCTTGATGACCTGATCGATCGATTCACGACCCGCCTGGTAGAGTATGCCAACTACTTTACCAACTGCTCGTCCGATTTTTTCAAGAAACTTAGCCATGATTCTCTCCTATTTCTTTTCCGCCGCTTTGCGACCCAGCATAATGGCAGTGATCACTTCGGTAACAATACCTCTGATCAAAATCACAACCAAACCAACCAGCAGATAGCGGATAGCCAGATCGCCGATAGGTAATCCAAGAGCGGTGATACCGGCTGCAATACCGCCCCAAACGAAATACTCACCAGGGTTAACATGCGGGAAAAGTCCCAGCGGAGGATGCACGAAACTAACAGCAGCATCATAGAAAGCTGGTTTGTAGCGTTCGGGTAAGAAACGCCCCATGGTATATGCCATCGGGTTGGTAAAGAAGAACACTGCTACAAAAGGCAGAATCATATAGCGCAAAGGATAATAGAGAATACCAGGGCGCGCAGCCACTTTACCAAGATTTTCCACCTTTTCGGGCCCAATCAATGCAATCAGTGCATTGACTGCGGTCATCAGGACTACCAACAGAGGAATGATCCCAGTGACCAAACCCACGAACTGTTCGCCACCTGCCTGGAACACTCCAATGAAGCCCTCAGCAAATTTTGCTAATCCTTCCATTGTGAATAACCTCCTAAGATTTTTGTTTTTAAATTACCGACTTCCAATATCCCTTATTCCATTGCCTTATAATCACCTCCTTCTTTCATACTACCTTCGAGGAATTCTCATCAAGTTGTTCATCATTTTGTGCCTGCGCTGCCGCTTCAGCGGCTTTTTTTCTGGCGTATTCCACTTGGTCAACAGCGTTGATAAAGGCACTACGGATCTTTTTCGATATGGGCAGTTCCACACTTTCATCCTTGATATCCTGGAGTGTGAGCCCTTCAAGTTCTTTTACGGGTTTCAAACTGGCGAACACGGTCCAACCGGAGAATTGTTCGGCACGAACGATCTTCTCCTGGTCATCGAACACCAGCACGCCATAAGCGCGTCGCTTATACATGGAGCCCGACATGCCGACCGCCGTCGGTCCCATTTTCTTCAACTCAGCCACGCGCTTGTTGTATCGACGCAATTGAAAGAAGGTCATCCCGAATTGAATGACCCAAGCGACAATAAAAACGAGGAAAATTGCTGAACCCAATTGCATCTCAGCTCCGAATTTAATATTATTCCTGTTGCTCTACCAGTCTTCTACCAATCTCCGAATCAGTGATCAGAACACTGAGTAAATTACCAATGAGCGATGCTTTTACCGCTTCAAATTTTTCAGGACCGCCCGCGATCCCAACCAATTTTTTGATACTTTTATATTGTTCGAAATCCAACCCGATGATGCGGTCGTTGATTTCGTTCTGAATTTCCTTGCCATTTGCATCCATAAACCGTAACCCCACATCCCCCACCGCCCCCTGCTTTTCCAATTCAACCAGTTCATTGGGAGAAAGGATGCCGTACTTGATCACCGGTGAACTGGAAGTTGGTCGTCCCAGACCCACGATGCCAATATCAGCCCTTCTGCCCAACTCGAGGGTTTCTTCGATTTGCTGCTCTTTCCGCAACGCATCACAAATCTCTTTGGTCGGGACAATTCCCGGGGCTGATAAAAGGCGCGCTTTCGCCCCAAATGTCTGCGCCATACGCATGGTCAGGTCAGCGGCATACATATCTGCCTGTGACGATCCCAAGCCACCCAACAGTTGGACGATACGCATAGCTGGCCAGTTGTTGCTGTGCAGGGCATCCACCATCGCCAGCATGGTTCCACCCCAGGTGATCCCAATAATCTCATCCCCCGAAATGACCCGGTCTAAAAAATCAGCGGTCGCCTGACCGATCGCTTGCAGCGTTTGCTGATGATCTGTTCGCGCAGGCACCAGGATGACCTCATCCACATGGTACTTTTTTTCGATGCGGTTTTCCAATTCGACATCCGCATTGATCTTGGGTTCCTGAATGGTTATCTGTACCAGTTTTTCTCGACGCGCTTTTTCCAATAATCGCCCCACTTTAATGCGCGACAGTCCGAACTTAGACCCTATTTCCTGTTGAGTCAATCCATCATCATAATAGGCGCGAGCAATTTTATACATGAGTTTTTGTGTGATTGGATCGGTCGCCATAAGTGATCAAATGCTCATAACTGTTCTTTTGTTCAATTGTTATTATAGCATGTTTCAAATTGAAAATCAAGTATTTCTTCACTGCAAAGGTCGCCCACTCCTAAAAATCAGCATCTTCTCCGGATTTTTTCTCACGAAGCACAAAACCAGCACATTCATACACTTATGCAAAAATGTGATAAAAATGAAATCATCATGAACGACATGAACGCCGTGATCTACAAAGGACCGGGGGATTACACACTCGAAAAAGTGCCCGTTCCCTTCATCTCCGATAAAGAAGTGTTGCTAAAGATCGATGCGGTAGGTCTGTGCGGATCAGACCTGCGCACGCTCAAGTTTGGGCACCGCAAGGTTACTCCACCCTATATTCTAGGGCATGAAATCAGCGGCACCATACGGGCAGCAGGAGCGCTGGTCGACCCACAATGGGCAGTTGGCATGCGGGTAGCGCTGGCTCCGGTGGTCTATTGCGGCAACTGCCATTTTTGCCAGCGGGGGCAATTCGAACTGTGCCAGCACTACCGCGAGATCGGGCAGAGCTGGTCAGGAGGGTTTGCCGATTACCTCAACATTCCGCAAGATGCGCTGCAGCATGGCGTCATCCACCCCATCCCGGCAAGTATGGATGCCGTACACGCCACCCTGGCTGAACCACTGGCTGCCTGCCTGCACGCCATAGATCTGGTGGACCTGCGCAATGTGTATACAGCCGCTATCTTCGGCTCCGGCGCAATCGGCTGCTTGCTGCTGCAATTGCTGCGCAATCAAGGGCTGCGTTCTATCATCATCATCGATCCCAACGAAAGCCGTTTGCGCATCGCTGAGCATTTTCGTCCCGATCACAGCATCAACGCCAACAGTGAGAAAGCTGTTGAGAAGATCTGCTCGCTTACCGGGGGGCTAGGCGTTGATCTCATCTTCACAGCCACAGCAGCACCGGTTGTGCAACAGCAGGCACTGGATAGCATCAGCAAGGGTGGTCAAATTGTGGTGTTCGCCGGTTTGCCGAAAGGGCAATCTGTGATCCCGTTCGATCTCAACAAGGTGCATTACGATTGCATCCGCCTGATCGGCTCCAGCATCTACGCCCCTCACCACCATGAGGAAGCCTTACGTTTGATCGCCGAACAAAAAATCGATGTAAAGCGTATCATTACCACCTTCCCCTTGGCTAAATTTCATGAAGGCGTACAGGCAGCCATATCGGGCGAGATCGTCAAGGCGGTGTTCATACCCTGATCATGTTCTCTAAGCGATTGGAATTGTTGAGCGTCAACCAGGACCAAGAACCGGCGGGCTGAGAATTTTCCGAAGCAGAGGAGCATTGAAAATGCGTGCGCACTGGTATTGCGATGAGCAACCCGCTACCGATGAAGTTTTTTCCAAGGGAAAACACCATCTTTACAACGCCCCATCTTCAATAAAAATGGTCGTCCCTTGAAGGGGATCAACGGCATGGAAATTTTCCGTCGTCAGGAAACGCCATAAAAACTACAGGGCTCCCTGATTTTTTCTTTCAATCAAACGGTCGCTCAGGCAGCGCTCAATAATAACATTTGAGAGCCAGCGCGACGGTGAAAATGACATAAGCGATGAGGGCAAAGGTGAGGAACAGCCTGAACCAGGCAGCAAAAGCGCTCCCGTATCTTTTCTTGCGCAGATTCCAATTATTGTCAGGGTCCTTATCCCTGCCAACCCCTGAAAGCGGACCCCACATGAAAGCGGAGAGAACGCCGATGATGAGACTGGGGAAGATGGAACGAACGAAGCTACTGATGACGCAGGTAGACATGCTTTTTCTCCTTCGGTTTGTTTATCAATAACAAATACGCGATACCCATAAAGCTTGTGCACCAATTATATATCGTTTTGGTCTTTCATTTTATTGTCATGTGCGTATCCATCACTTCACCGTCCTATAAAGACACCGCAAACGCCCAGAACCTTACCGCAAAATAAAGTTTCAACTACCACCAAGTTGTCCATGGATATTTCATGTTACAATCTTCAACAGTTTAGTGTTAATGTTTAATGTTAATGAGGAATAGAAATGGGAGATCAATTTCCATCTTTCAAAATCGCAGCAGTTCAGGCTGCTCCTGTCTTTCTGGATCGCGAGGCAACAACTGAAAAAGCCTGTCAATTGATCAGGGAAGCGGCTGCAAAAGGAGCCAGGATTGTCGGCTTCCCAGAAGGATTCATACCAGCGCATCCAATTTGGTTTCATTTTCATCCATCAACTGACAAAATCAGCACACAATTAAGTGTTGCGCTCTTCAAGAACTCTGTGGAAATTCCAGGTCCGCAAATTGCGCAATTATGCCAGGTGGCTAAAGAGACGAAGACTTATGTTGTAATGGGCGTTTGTGAAAGAAACCCTGGAACCATGGGGACCATGTATAATACCCAGGTTTTTATTGGCGCCGACGGGAGTGTTCTCGGGAAACATCAAAAAATTATGCCCACCACAGGTGAAAAGTTGGTTCATACTGGCGGGTATGGCGACACCTTGAGAACTTTTCCCACAGAGTTTGGTCCAATCAGCGGCTTGATTTGTGGCGAAAACACAAACCCGCTGGCTATTTTCGCCCTTATAGCGGAATTCACTAGAATTCACATCGCTTCCTGGCCCAGCAATTTTACGCTCATCAGCCATCCGATGCGAGAAAGAATGAGTTTTACCGCTAAAGCCTTTGCGGAAATGTCAAAAGCTTATGTGATTAGCTGCTGCGCTTTAGCAGATGAGCGCACCATCAAGATGTTGCAATTGACGAATGATCAGGAAAAATATTTTCACATACCAGAAAATACTGGAGGGTCATTAATTGTCGCTCCCGATGCCGAGATCATTGCGGGTCCTTTAGGAAATGAAGAAGCGATCTTATACGCAGATGTTGATCTTAACCTGATCATCAAACGAAAATTACGACAGGATTTTGCAGGTCACTACAACCGACCCGACATATTTCAACTCAAAATAAACCGAACGGTTCCCTCCATCTACAATCAAGAAGAACAACCTGACGATCACAAAAATTTTCAAAATGCGTTAAAAGTTAACCAACAGTTCACTGATGCTTCTAACGATACGGAGCCCGGTTTTCACTAGAAGCCACCTCTAAGAAAAATGAACATTGCTAAAATCATGAAAAACTCTTTACAGGAATAAACCATGGAAATCCTCCCAAACACTGGACCTCAGGCAGAAAAATTTAAAAATCGGTTGAACCAGTGGCTTGAAAGCGTTCCACAATGGCATGACAATTTTGTTTGGACACCGAATGAAAAACCTGCCTGGTGCGCACCAGGCAAACCGCTCGCCCAATCAACAGTAGCTCTCATCGGCACCGGTGGCTTCCATTTGAAAAACCAGCCGCCTTTTGATGTGGACAATCCCTTTGGAGATGCCAGTTTTCGCCTTATACCGGCATGCTCTGATCCGGCTGACATCGCGATATCCCATACTCATTATGACCATTCAGAAGCCGATCATGACATAAACTGCATGTTCCCGATAACCCGCTTGTGGGAGCTTAAAGAACAGGGGGTTATCGGCGACGTCGCTGAGAATTTCTATGGATTGAACGGTTTTATACCCAACCCTGCTCGATTGATCAGTGAAACTGCCCCGCAAATCTTAAGTCAATTGAAGAAAGATAGTGCCGAAGTCGTCTTATTGACCCCCGACAGCGCTAATGGTCACCGGGCTGTTGGTTTGCTACAAGATGCTTTTGAGAAAGCAGGGATTGTGACGATCTCCATCACGCTAAAGCCTGAAGTAACCTTGTTCATGAATATTCCCAGAGCCGCTTATATTCGCTATCCCTATGGCTATTCAGCCGGCCCGGCTTTTCAGCCTGATCTGCAAAGAGAGATCATACGTGAAACGCTCTTGCTGATCGACCAGATCAGCAAACCAGGAACCGTGGTTAAACTTCCTTACCGATGGTCGGGCGTGAAGGGGGATCCTACCATTCAAAGTGCCGAACCACGTACCCAACTGCTGATCAACGGAATCGACCAAATGATCAAGCTGCTAGAAGAAATTGTTGTTGACATGCAGAACGCTCAACACACTGAAAATTCTACCATGCAGCCTGATCCGCATAAACTCGCCTTCTACCAATCCCAAATGTTGCGCGCCAGAAAACTTGCCAGCTTGTTTGAGAACGAAGCAATCGACCAGGTGCACAGCATCCGCAACTTATCCGGACCGATCAAATATCTGCGCGAAGAACAAAAGTAAGAATTGTCAGGTCGCACCTGGTTGTTTTCGTATCTTCTTAATAAATTTTCTTTTTCAATGAATCAAATTTTCGTACGGAACTGTGGAGTTTGCATAATACCTAAAGGAAGTATAGGCATACCAACCAGCCTTCCGATGTTTGCATGATAATGAAGCATCACGGCAAAGTACCGCATTGAGCTTGAAACGCTTAGCTCGTCTGGAGAAGGTTGTCATTGTTTAGTATCAGGAAAGAAAAGGATCAACGCACTTTTAAAACACAAGTAGCGCGGGTGGGACTTGAACCCACAAGGGTTTACACCCGGAGGATTTTAAGTCCTCTGCGTCTGCCTAATTCCGCCACCGCGCCACAGGCTTCACTATTTTACATCAATTCGCTTCTCTTTCAAAGAGTTGGGTAAAGAAGAAGAGAAATCAATCTTTCTTGGACGAGAAAAGCCTGGAGAGCCTGACGAAACCAGCAGCTTTGATATGCTCCAGAGGTGCCAGGCGTTCCGTGTGCATAACGGCATGCTTTAAGCTCTCGCGCAATTGCTGCGCGTCATGGAAATCGGTCAGGTTGAGGGTGGCTAAGCCCACTTCAGGCAGGGTGTGCGCATCGGAGCCCACGGTGAAGGGTTTGTTCCACTGCTCTGCCAGTTCGAGGGCACGCTCATTGAACTCGGGTTTGAAGCAGCGCGCGTTGAAGACCTCCACCGCATCCACCAGGGGCAGAATCTGTTCCAACTCCCCCGGCTTCCAATAGGCTCGGAAATCATCGCGCGGATGCGGGATGGTGATGAAAGCGCCCTGCTCCCTCATCAATTCGATGGTCTTGAGCGCAGGCAGTCCGGAGGGGATCTCTTCTTGCAGGAAGATGGCGATCAGTTCACCGCTGGCGGTGAGCACTTCTTCCGAGACCACCACCAGGTCAGGGTCCATATCCTGCGCAATGAGGGCACCCTGGATGGTTTCGTGGTCGGTGATGCACAGTCGGTCGATGCCCACATCACGTGCCGTTTGCAACAGGCGCTCCAGGCGGTTGATGCTGTCGGGTGAATAGACGGAATGGCAGTGGAATTCAGCGCGCACAATTTTATTGGTCATCTCGATATAAATCTCCTGCAGGTGGTTGAAGGGTAGCTTCTGGTCGGCTGATTTTGGTGAGGTAATTGCCCCACGGATACGCCTCTACCACGCTGTCGCCCAGTTCCAGCGTTCCCTCGCAGAACTTTTCCTTATCATACGCCTGGTATCCGCTCAACACAAAAGGCAGTCCACCATCTGCCAGCACCCATTCGCCATTGAGCTTGCGCGCAATGTGGATGTGAATGCCGGAGGAACTGCCCCCCGTGCAGGAGGGATGCCCGACGGGCTCATCTTTCCTCACCCATTCCCCCAGCTTGGGCTTGTCGGTGCTGGAAAGGTGCATATAGAGCAACTGCCAGCCGGTTTGTTCGTACCCGTCCCCATCCAGATCGAGCACCAGCAAGCCGGTGCCGGTGCGCACCACCAGCCCGGTAGCGGCTGCCAGCGCCCACCTGCTGGAGGTGCCACAACCCGCGCGATCAAGGGGAGGGGCAAAATCCAGGGCGGCAGCCGGGCCATTCTTGCCCCAGGCTTCATGCGGTCCGCAGGTGTAATTCCATACCTGCCCTTCGGGGAATGGCAGGTTCATCTCGGGTTGCACGGTGCCGGCGGGGAAGAGCGGCTCCACCTGGGCAGCGCGCGCCCAGGCATCACCAAACAACTCTTCGTGCACCTGCGAAAAAGAATCCTCTCCGTACAGAGCTGCCTGCCAAGTATCTTGAGTGGAAATGGCAGCGAAGTACGTCATCACCGCCACCGTGCCGGCATTGAGGTTGGGCGCCAGGCGCAGGGTAGAACCATCGAGAAAGGTAAGTTCGGTCAGCGTCCCGGCGCGCCAGCCATAATAACCGATCTCCAATTGCCCGATCACCAGCCCCAACTGCTTGTAAAGCTGGGCTTTATCAGCTTTGATGAAACCATACGGATAGGTTTCTTGATCTTGGGTTTGCGGATCTCCGCTGACCCAGCCGCTCTGGTATTCGAGCAGGCTGAGCAATAAGCGGGGATTGATGGAATGCTCGAGCGCAAGCTGGTAGAGGATATCGGCACCGGCGGTGGTGCCGGCGGTCATCAATTCAGTGTATTCCGACAATTTTCCGCCTTGCTCTTGCACAAAGGTTTGCGTGTCGAAGCCAATGGTGGAGGGCGAAAAGACCACATCGCTATCAGGGATGAGCAATGCGGCAGGGGTGGTCACTTCCAGAACGGAAGGGATGTACAAGCGCGTACCGGGCGGCAGCAACCGCTCTTCCACCACCCCGTCGGCAAAGATGATATCACTTTCCTCCACGCCATAGTGATTTGCCACGGCTGCCAACGTATCACCCGATTGGGTGCGATATTCCACATACCCAGCCGGAACTGGATCGCTAGTGGGGGTGGGAGAGGAGCGCGGTTCTACCATCAGGGTCGCAGAAATGCCGTTGGAGCTGTTTTGTGGCGAACCACAGCCAACCAGCGCCACAAGCAGGAAGACCAGAAAAGCGAATTTACCAGGAGATCTCATTTTCATCGGTTATATACTCTGAAGCATCAACGGTGCTGGTATCCAAAGTCAGGGCTCCTTCGTACTGCACTCCCGAACCGCCCGATCTCCATCCGCTCAGGATGAAAGGCAGGTCGCGATCGGCGGCGATCCAAACGCCATTATACCGCCGCGCGATGTGCGTGTGGGTTCCGGTTGCCGGACCGCCCTCACAAGATGGATGCCCAATAACATCACCAACCTTGAGCAGTGTGCCCGCAGCCACCCGTCCGGACTGCGCGATGTGCATATAGAGCAGCGCCCAACCGGTGCGGATATCGCCATCCCCATCCAGGTCTTGCAGCACCACGCCATTTTCAGCATGTACGATCATTCCATCTGCCATGGCTCTTACCCAGGCATCGCTGGTAAAGCAGCCATATTCCTCACCGGGCGGGGAAAAATCCAGTGCCGCCCAAGCCGCTCCATCCCCCCAGGCAGAATGCGGCCCACCGGTGAAATGCCAGCCCTCACCCTGCGCAAAAGGAAATTGCAGCGCCGGCTGCACCAGCCCATCCGGCAAGAGGGCACCCATATCGTACTGGAAAGGATTGCCAAACAGGCGCACGTAAGCAGAAAAGAAACCGAGCGGCGAGAGCGCCAGTTCCCAATCGCGATGCCCCAGCATGGTTCCAAAAAGGTAATAGAGGGCGGCGCTGGCGTCGTTCAGCGCCGCAGGGAGAGCGACCACCTCGCCATCGGCTAAAGTGATCGAAGGGAAAGCGTTCACCTCATGCGTGTAATACCCGCGGTTGAGGGTATTAGCCGCCCATGAGAGTTGGGTGAACAGCCCTTCACGGGATGAATCCGCCTGAAAAAGGGGAGATTTGCCTCGATAGGCAGGATCAGATTGGCTGACCCATCCCGCTCGATATTCCAGCAGCGCCAGCAGCAGGCGCGGATTGACCGAGTAATACAGGCTCACCTGTTCGACGATCTGCGCGCCGCTCAATAAAACCCCATCCACCTCTTCGCTGTATCCCTGCAGATAGCCACGTTGCTCAGAAATAAACGCGGCTGCATCAAAACCAAGCTGTGCCGGGCTATAGGGCAGCTCGGCATCGGGGATGATCTGGATGCCATCTTGGAAGCCAACAGCGCTGGCTGGTTCTTCTAAAGAAACCCTGCCTGGGTTCGTACAGGCAGGGAAAATAAGCACAGCGATGAGCATAAGAAAAGCAAAAGAGCGTTTTTTTCTTTTCATCATCTTGAATGGATCGGCAGCGCTTTGCCCGCCATGAGATGCACATGGATGTGAAAAACACTCTGCCCAGCATCTGGACCAGTGTTAATGGAAAGGCGATATCCCGATTCGGACACACCCTGTGCCTGGGCGATCTGCTTTGCCACGAGCAGCAAGTGCCCAAGGAGCGCTTCATCTTCTGCGCTTACCTCGTTCATAGAGTTGATGTGCTTTTTCGGCACGATCAAAATGTGAACGGGCGCTGCCGGGTGAATATCCCAAAAAGCGATCGTCAGCTCATCCTGGTAGATGACGCGTCCATCGCTCTCCCCTGCTGCAATCTTGCAGAACATGCAGTCAGAAGGCATGCTATTCGGCTTTCTCACCGCGGATGAAAGCTTCGGTCATAGCAAGCGCCTTATCGTCCTTATATTGGCGCGGTGGAGTTTTCATGAAGTACGAGGCAGGGGCATAGAGGGGACCACCGACCCCGCGATCAAGCGCCAGCTTCACGCAGCGCACGGCATCAATGACCACGCCGGCAGAGTTGGGGGAATCCCATACTTCAAGCTTGGCTTCCAACAGCAGGGGCACATTGCCAAAGGTGGTGCCTTCCATGCGGATGTGGCAGAACTTGCGATCCTTCAACCACGGCACGTAATCGCTAGGACCAACATGGATATTCTCAGAGGGAAGTTCATAGGGCAGCATGCTGGTAACCGCGCCAGTCTTGGAGATCTTTTTGGATTCCAGGCGTTCGCGCTCAAGCATGTTCATAAAATCGGTGTTGCCGCCGAAGTTCAACTGATAGGTGTTATCAAGGCGCACACCGCGGTCGACAAAGAGACTGGTGAGCATGCGGTGCAAGATGGTGGCGCCCACCTGCGACTTGATATCATCGCCAATGATGGGCAACTTCTTTTCTATGAAACGCGGTGCCCAGTAGGGAGAGCTGGAGATGAAGACCGGGATGGCGTTGACCATGCCGCAACCAGCTTCGAGGATCTGCTCGACATACCACTTGGTTGCCATTTCGGAACCCACCGGCAGGTAGTTAACAACCACATCGGTCCTGGTCTCTTTGAGGATTTTGATGACATCATCGGTCGAACCGGGCGCTTTGGTGAGGATCTGGCTGAGATACTTGCCCAGCCCATCGTGGGTCATACCGCGGTACACCTTCACGCCCATTTTCGGCACATCCGCGAAGCGGTAGGTGTTGTTGGGGTAGGCGTAGATGGCTTCTGAAAGGTCTTTGCCGACCTTGGTATCCACCACATCGAACGCGGCGGTGAACTCGATGTCGCGGATGTGATATCCGCCCAGATTGACGTGCATCAAACCGGGAACGCGGTCATCATCTTTGGCATCACGGTAGAAATGTACCCCCTGCACCAGAGAAGAGGCGCAGTTGCCCACGCCGATGATGGCGACCCGCACTTTATGGTCTTTGCTCATAGAATCCTGCTCCTTCGAAAGAAAGAATATAGGGGTAATTCTATCATCAGTGGGTTTTTATTAAGTAAGAAATAACAAACTCAAATGGACAATGCAGATAGATGAGGGGCATCAGCAATTAATTGCACAGCAATTCTAACCGGGACCATAAGACTGCTACTTCCTTCCGGTGGAACAGTAAAGATTACATGCAAAAAAGCCATCATTTCGCTCTATCCTGCTTCAGGACAGGCTCCGAGCCCGGAGCACCAAGCCTCTCTGCCACGAAATCAGGAACATATCGATGCCCTCCACGCTCTTACTTATGGAGGTCATATTTGAACAACTTTCTGAGCGCCCAGCTTAAGCCATTCTGATCACTGTCAGGAGCGATTAATGTAGCTTTGCTCATAAGCAGCTCATTTGTAGAGCCCAGACAAACTGAATATCCTGCCACAGTAAACATGCTCAGATCATTGGCGCTATCACCAAAAACAATGATTTGTTCTAAAGGAATATTCTGAAATGCAGACAAATGCATCAAACCCGAGCCTTTGCTCACTCCTCGCGCTGTTATCTCAAGGGTATGGTCGCTCGAGCTACTGATTTCAACGGGGACGCGCTTTGCCGCCAGGTCATTTTCCATTTTCACCAGGCTTTCCTTTTCTCCTAAAATATCGATCTTGAGCGGCGCAGGGACGGTTTGCTCCAACGAAAACACAACTTCCATATCGTTCAGATCGCCGTACCAATCTTGCCAGGTCTTAAACCCTCGTTCATCACATACACATCCATCGGAAAAATGGAAAACTATTCCCATGTTCACATGCGTATTTGCAATGTGCACGACCTGATCTTTTATTTCTTGCGAGATGGGAAACTGCATCAAAATTTCACGCTTCTTTTGATCAACAATGCAGGCGCCGCTCGAACAAATAAAAGGAATATCGCAATGTACCGTATCGACAATATCTTGAAGATCGGATGCAGCCCTTCCTGATGCGATCGTTACCAGATAGCCATTTTTCTTCAGTTCATGGATGTCATCCAGCGCGTCCACAGGTATTTCTTTGTTTGAATTCAGCAATGTTTTATCAACATCAAAAACGAGCAATCTGTGCATTTTTCCATTCCACCGTTTGCATCTCTTGCGAACAGGAGATCTAAAGTCTTGAAATATTTCGTGTCTCTATTTTGATAACGCTGTGATCCATTTTAACTGAAATTCAAAAAGAAGATCTTTCTTAAATGCGGATATTCCACAAACTCATCTCGTGTCCGGAAAGCATCCGAATCGCCAAGTTTAACAAGTCATCATGCTCTATTCACTTTTTATAACCTGATAGCGACAGCGGCTTCAAGACCCAACCGGTCTACGCCAGATCCTCTCCGTTCGAAGCGACAACTTTCTGATACCAAAAATAACTATCCTTCAAACTTCTCTTACCCGATCCTTTTCCATAATCATCCAGATCCACATAGATAAATCCATAGCGCTTGCTCATCTCGGAAGATGAACAACTGACAATATCAATGGGTCCCCATGGGCAATAACCAAAGACATCCACCCCATCTTTCACGGCTTCCTTGATCTGCATGATGTGCTCTCTCAGGAACTCGATCCGATAATCATCGTGCACACTGCCATCGGGTTCTACATCATCATACGCGCCAAGACCGTTCTCCGCGATCAGGATCGGCACCTGATACCGATCCCAATACATATTCAATTTCGTTCGCAGACCAATAGGATCAATTCCCCATCCCCAATCGCTGTTCTTTACAAAAGGATTGGTGTAGGAGGTTTTTTTCCGCTTTACACTTTCTGCATCCGCGATCTTAGTATAGTAATAAGACATAGCCATAAAATCAGCCGTGTTCTCGATATCAGCGAGATCATTCGTGCCAAAATCGATGTGCAGGCTGTTATCCGCAAAGAAACGGAACGCATAACCCGGATATTTTCCGCGAAGCAGAACATCCCCATAGAAAAATTCCATCTGGTTCTTGCGATAATTGGCGAACACATCTTCCGGTTTACAGGTGGCGGGGTAACTGATGTTATCGCAAAACATCATGCCAATCTTCACATCTTTGTCCAAATCATGCGCATACTTTGTCGCTCTCGCGCACGCCACCATTTCATTGTGCACACCCTGATATTTCGCTTCGAGCAGATTTTCTACCTTGTCCTCCACAATACCAAGGTGGTTGAACGACTCATGAACGATCAAATTGATCTGGTTGACGAGGATCCAATATTTAACCCTGTCCGCAAACCGGTCAAAGAGCACCCTGCAGTACCTTACAAAAAAATCGATAACTTCACGAGAATACCAGCCGGAATATTTTGTTGCCAGGTTCAGCGGCATCTCGTAATGAGAAACCGTAATGATCGGCTCTAATCCATTGGCAATGATCTCATCGATCAATGAATCATAAAATTGCAAGCCCATTTGATTGGGTTTTTCATCATCCCCATTGGGAAAAACCCTTGCCCAATTGATGGACGTACGAAACGCATTGATCCCCAACCCTTTCAGGAGCTTCAAATCATCCTTATACGTATGATAAAAATCAATTCCCCACCGTTTGGGATAGATGCCTTCCGTATCAAGCATCGCATCCTGAATATCTTTTGAAGTCACTTCTTCGTTATATTTCTTGTTCAGAGGAATATCCTCGCGGAAACGGTTGATATCAGCCACACACCACCCTTTTCCGCCTTCATTCCAGGCGCCTTCACATTGGTTGGCGGCTAAAGCGCCACCCCATAAAAAATCCTTTTTCAATCCTTTGATCATAGTTGGTCCCAGCATTATTGATTTTCCAGTTTAGCGATTCTAGCACTGAGATACTCAAAGACCTTCAACAATTCCCTGGTCAAGGTCACTTCACTATTGATGGTCATCAAGGTATCTTGAGCATGGGTGAAAAGCAGAGAATATTCAAAGTCGATCCCACGCGCTGCAGATTGGATCATCATGGTATGGACTTTATGTGCTTCAACCAATTCGTTCTTTGCAGATGCTAAATTTTCGGACGCTTTTTGATAATCATCCTCTGCTATTGCCCCAAGAGCCTTGTGGGTAAATAAGCGGGCATCACCCGCATGGATGATGATTTCCATCGCTGCATTCACTATTTCTTCCTTTTCACCCATTTTGATCAACTCCATACAATTTCATCATTGACGACTTTTCACGCGAACATTTTCTCTTGAAAAAAGAACAGGCTCTATTCTTAAAAAAGGAATCGGAAGGAAATATAGAGCCTGTTTCACTTCTCAACGCATCACAAGATTAACTGTTTTTAGCTTCCAATTCAAGCTGTTGTTTCTCGTAAATCTTGAAGAACGGATACCACAGAAGGGTAGAAACAACCACAACAGCAACCATCAGGATAACCGCATTGACACTCCTCGTGGTAAGCCATGTGGAAATCGGGAAAGGCATATACCAGGCATCAAACAATGTGGCGGGAATAGGAGCGAACGGGATAACCTTCGTAAAGATCCACACCAGCGCTGGCAGAATGATACCTTGAAGCCACATGGGCACCATCAAGATCGGATTCCAGGCAATCGCGCCGAACACCACAGGCTCGTTAATATTAAAAATGCCCGGAACAAGGCTGGCTGTTCCAAGAGCTTTGGTCGACTTCGCTTTCGACCGCAGCATCATGATCACGAGGGGAAGAGTGCAGCCGGTACCACCGACCCACAGATAGACTGAATAGATCGTCTCAGCGGTCACCAGATTCAAAGACTGCGCAGTGATGGCGGTTCCTGAAGCGACCAATGCGATGTTCGCGGTGATGGCTGCCAGCGTCACAGGTTTGGCTACCGGCGACAGAACCCAAGTGGAGATGCCCATTGAATACAATAAAGTATAGAGGAACATCAATAGTATGAAACCATACCAGGATTCAATGAACCCTGCCAAAGGTTTGAAAACGGAAAGGAGCGCATTATACAGATCCAACGACATGATCTCAACGACCAGCCATCCCACACAGATAACGATCCCGATAGGAAGCATGGCATCGAACCAGGCACGCACAAAGTCAGGCATCACAGAATCTTCTTTGAAGAATGAGAACTTTCCAAAGGCATTCATGATAGCGCCGGTAAAAAGACCGCAGAAGATGGCGATGAACATTCCGCCTGCCCCCAAAGATTCGTGTCCAAAACCGACCGTCCCATCTTTGATGACCTGGGGGGAGACAACCAGCAAGAACAAAACAAGCCCGGTCATGCCGCCTATCAAGCGCTGTTTCCTTAATCCCTTTTTCTCCATCAGATTGAATGGGATCAGGAATGAAACAAACAAAGAAAGCATTCCCATCGTCCAACCGAACGGCGACCAGAAAGCAGGAACCCAGATCGCGATGATACAAAATAACGACCCTAAGAGAATAAAAGGCAGTATCTGTAAAATAGAATCTTTAACGGTGACGATCCAAACATTGCTGTTTATTTTCCGCATGGTTGGCGCAAAACTGGTTTCCAACCATTTCATGATCTTATTCATTATTTTTCCTCCAAATTTATTCGAATAAAGTTAAAACCTGATCCAGGGCTTTTTCTCCATCCAACCTTGCATAGTTTTCCTTGTCGATCAATGCAACCTTGACCGGTCTATCCTGGATGATGCGTTTTACATCTTCCAGCAAATATGCAAGGTGAGGTCCAACCAGCAGGCAATCGATATCATTGACATAGTTCTCAATCTCCGCTTCACTCCTTGCGCTGACAACCACATCCAACCCTCGGTTCTTGGCTGCTTTTCGAATGTTCGCTGCTAGAAAACCACTAGATGCCCCAGATCCACAGATTAACAGTATTCTTATTTCTTTCAACTTTGTCCTCTTTACCTTATTTTCTTTACGAGTAACTATACACGGCTTTCAAACCCAGATGAATATCTACCTCCTTTCTTTACAAGAGAGCGAAATACTGAAATCACAGTAAAGATTACTAGCCTAAGTATAGGGAGCGAAAAATGAGATGTTAAATACCAACAATCTATATCACCCATAACTCAGGGTTATAGGTTCTACTTCCTTAAAAATGGGGACTGCAGGATATTTTCTTTTCTACAAGATTGTTGGGGTGGAAAAACAGACGAAACGGGTTACAGCATTTCAGCCTTATCGGCTACTTTCTGCGCATTCGCTTTAATCGCCTCAATGAGACTGGAAAGATTTTTGCGATTGTTCCGATAAAACCATAAATAGATATACCTGCTCGTATACATGGCATTGATCCTGATCTGTTTTCGATCCGCCAGATATTCCGGGTCTCTATTATTCAGATTGGTGACTGAGCTTTCCAAATATGGATAATTCAGATCTTCGCGCATTTTTTCAAATAATAGAGAATCGAGTCGCAATTTGATATTCAATTTGCAGTTGTTCAACTTCAACACTTCCGTGATCCAGCTATCCATATCTGCGTGCATGTCAATATACAAAAGCGGCTCCCCCTGAATCTCCCTCAAAGGGAGCCAGTCTCGAAAACACAAGCGATGGCCCTTTGGAACACAAAAAAGAAGCTGCTCTTTGAACAATAGAATTTTTTCCAGATCCTTTGTGCCATAATGCCGCAGATAATAATCATCTGCGATCACTGCTTCGGCATGTTTATCAATCAACATAGCCGGAATAGCGTCATCAGGCACAACATGCAGTTCCAGATCGGAAATATTCTTTTCGTAATATCCTTTGAGCAATTCGGGTAAATAGTAGCCTGTACTGTATAATCTGATCTTTCTGCCCTTTTCTAAGCTCAGAAATTCTTGTTTGGCGATATCCAATGTTGAAATGACCGTGTTGGCGTATTCCAAAAGCCTCTTTCCCTCTTTGGTAATATTCAATTTTCGCCCGACGCGATAGAAGAGTTTACAACCAAGCTCTGTTTCCAGATTCTTCAACGTTTTGCTTAAAGCAGGTTGCGATAGATAGAGCACATCGGCTGCTTTGGTGATGTTCCCATGCACTGCAATGGTTCTGAATTGCTCCAACTGATCACTATTCATTGTCAAAAACCCACATGCTCATAAAAATGACGACTTAACGACGGCTGTGTTCAAGTAACGGTGCTTTAAATATTAGCACACATCATTTCTTTGAGGGGAAACACGACTATTCTCTTTTATCTCCGGCGCACTTATGTACACTACCACTGTTCAGCACTGCACACAGAGATTGATCGAATCGGTTGCGTTTTTTTAACGCGTTTGCCCCATCTTGATTGATGGGGCTATTTCTTAAGGAAAAAACTTGATGAATTCAGGATATACCCGCTTTCAATCAATCTTATACCTGGTTCCACAATCTTTATCAAAGAAGTCACCATCTACCCTGGGATCATAGACTTGGCAACCTTCCACTTAGGTGGCGATGGTTGCACCACACCCGAGAAAATCAACGATCCGCCCGTCTTCGACGACAAGATAGCCATCACGGACACCCTGCTCGAAACATAGCGAGCTGCATTTTCTGAACGTCAAGCTCGTCCCTTTTTTAGGTCATCGTAGGTGATCAGTTCAACTTTATGGGTTTCAACAAAAGCTTTCAGTCTGGGAGAACACGCCATGAAGAGGTCCTTCGCCCGGATAATTGTGTAATTTGAACAACGGAAGAGATCTTCATCCACAAAGCCCACATGACTGACCAGGAAAGAATATTCATGATCCAACACTTCAGAAATGACTTCCATGACCCCCGCCTCAACATCAGTTTGGAGCTGTTTTTCAACAGGGAAAGGTCGCAAGTACCAATTGATGGTCACCCAATGAAAATTGTGTTCCTTCAAAAAATTCATGGTATATGGGATTTCATATTTCTTCGCCATCATTTCAAGCGCTTTGTTGATATTAGGAGTCATCAGGGAATGTCCCTGGATATAGCCTGGTTTTTTCCCGACCAGTTCCATGAAACGTTTTACCTGGTTATCCGCTTCGATCAACGTTTCGTCCAATGGATAGGGATCATTTTCCATCTTGTCAAACTTCAAATCCATAAGAGATATATCGGATTTCGCAACGATCTCGCCGGAGGTATAAAATTCCCCAGATGGCTTCACAAGGCTTGGAACCTGATCAAGCGGAGAAATTGGTCTGCCCGCTACAAGATTGATATCAATGCCAAAACAGCACTGCGGATAATACTTGATCTGCTCTGCCGCGAACTCGGAACTGGGCATGTTGACAAACAAACCGGTGTTGCGGATCAACCCATCTCGAATTCCTTTCAAAGTGCCGCACGCGACCCCCTCGGTGATCCCGTAATCGTCTGACTGAAAAAGTAATTTCATGATCTAACCTCCTAAATAGTTTTGTAGTCCATTACAGAGAATCTCCAATCTTGGAACGTCAATCTTGAAATCCTTTTTGGAGCGGGTGTTGCGAACCAAAAAATCATGATTCTCGATCGTTCCTGTACATACATGCAACATTTTGGGGATAAACTGCAGGTTTGTACCTTTCAATTGTTCTTCTGAAAAAACATGGTCCATCACATCAACCCCAGTGAGAAAACCAACCAATTTCTTCGCCTCAAGACTTGTCGTCTGGTTGTGTGCGCAAACGAGTTGATCTCCGTAAGAAACACAGTCTATATAAATGATCATTTTGTTCTTCAGGCTTTCATCATCAGCAAACAACCGCCAGCCTGTATTGGAACTGACGGTATTATCCAGAAGCACATAAGCGATGTCGGTATTTTTCCTTGAGCGTTCCGCCAAAGCAGCCAGCAGGGCAACACTGGCTGAATTCCTATTGAAATTCACCGGATTGGGAATACCCACAATCAGTCGATAGCAGAAAAAGATCAAACCGGCAGAGAGAATGACACTAAAGACCTTCCAGAAAGTGGGCAGGAAGGCAAATTGTTTGAAGGTAAAATACGCCAAGAAACAGGAACCAACGTAAATCAAAGAGCGCAGGAACAACTCCAGGTTTTCCTGGCGAAGATTCTCCGACAGATTATACGGATAGTACTTGTAGGGGAGCAAAGATTTAGAGGGGGTGTCGTATGGGCACAAGACGATGTATTGCGCTTTGTGAACATCTCCGATGAGGATGTTCGACACATGGATCAGCTTTTTTTTGACTGCTTGAAATTCTACCGTGTATCCCAGTTTCTTAAAGAACGGTTCTACCTGTGAACGGAAAAATCTTTTTTGTCGGTTCGTATACCGTTTCGCTAATGTCACACCAAATAACATTAATAAATCTTTCATGTTACGTTCTCATACATGAAAAAGGTTATGGAGTATTGCATCCATAACCTTTTTCTCAAATTATCCTAAAAGATTCCCACCAGGGCACCCAGCAACGATATTGCCAGGATGGCAAAAATCAGAACGGTTGGGCGAATACCTTTTTTGATCAACCTCACCAGGACGAATATGTAGATGATGCTCAGCAATCCGGGGAAAATATTGTTAAATACATCTTGAACTGCAAGCGAAGCACCACTGATGGATAATGTCCAGTTTAGAGGCACATAGACCATTGAAGCGGTCAATGCCCCGACCATCATCAACCCGAGAATAGCGGCCGCTTTAGTTAAGGCGTTGATCAATCCTGAACCAAACACCTGGTCAATGAAGGAAGTTCCATATTTGTAACCTGCATTCAAAAGATAATATTTTGCAACGGACTGCGTTACTCCGTATAACAGAATGAACAGGAGGGCACCCAGAATGTTGCCCGTCGAGCCGAGCCCGATAGCGATACCTCCAGCGATAACGCGGACACCATTGAAGAACAGAGAATCGAACATGCCGGCGGTGGGACCCATGAGGCTGGCTTTGACGCTGTTGATCACTTCGGGGTCAAAATCGGAGGTTTCCTTATTCTGCTTTTCCAACGCATAGGTAAGCCCGGCAATTAATGAAAAGGGCACTGCATGCGTGTTGATGAAACTTTGATGACGTAAATAGGCTGCTTTTTTGCCCTCCGGATCATCCTTATAGATCTCCTCAATAGCAGGAGCCATAGTAAGAGTGAATCCATTGGCTTGCATCTTTACCATATTGAATCCGATAAAGGCAAGATGCGAGCGCAGGAACATCGATTTGAGAGTTTTCTTCTCAACCGTGTTTTCAGTCTTTTTGCCGTTCATGCGAAAAATCCTCCTTCTTTCGACGATTGAGATTTCTTTCCCAGCGAATTCTTCAGATCAATAAGATCCTTATCCTGCATGAAGACTGTAACTGCAATGACGATGCCGATGATCGCAATCGCCAGCGTTGAGAGTCCCAGAGATTTAGCCAGGACAAAACCCAGGAAGAAGAACACACCAACTTTGGGAGACCAGATCATGGAAGTCAGGATCGCGATACCAACGCCGATCATCAATGATGCGGAGGCTCCCAGACCACTCAGCACCCACACGGGCAATTTTGCCATGAGCGCGCCCAAACCTTCTATACCGAATGCAATAGCAAAGAACATTAGAATAGAAGTATATAGAGTGGTGACCGTAAATTGCAATGAGGTTAGAGTAAACAGTTTTTTGATTTTTCCTTCACCTGCCAATTTTTCCCAGTAGGGCGCAAGTCCGGCTGTAACCGGTGACCAAACAGCTCCAAGAGACATGACGATCGTTCCAATGGGAATTGCAAGAGCCAGACCCGCTTCGGCATTTTGACCGGTCAGTATGGCATAGGAAACCACGATCACGGTCGCTGTTGCCCAATCAGAAGGAAGCGAACCACCAACTGCGGACACTCCCATGAAAATGGACTCCAGTGAGGCACCCAGAATGATGCCTGTTTTGACATCACCGAGGGCAAGACCCACCAGTGGACCCAAGACAATAGGTCGGGTCAGGGTCTGCCAACTCAAAAAGTTTAATTCAAGAGTGTAAACAATCCAGTAGACCAAGCAAGCTTTTAACGCTGCTGTTACCATGTATTCCTCCATTAAGTATTTTCGATTATTTTTTTCAAAGGTTCTGGTTTGTCATCTGGTGTTACCTGATAATCACACTTCACACCAGTTTCCAGAATTTTTTTGATAACCATCAGTTCGCTATCGTACAGATAAAGATTCAGGCGGAATGTTTTGCGGACCGCTATGCCTTCTTTCGGTGCAACGCGACCATAATTGCCAACATTTACCGCTTCGATCCCTTTCACGGAATTCATCAGCGTAAGGACATCATGGGGAGTTTTGACCAGCACCAAAATGCTGAAACTGGCTGCGCGCGGGTCATTCAACATTTCTATTCCATTTTCCATCGTTTCGATAGCTACTTTTACATCTTGAGGAGCGGCCATCATTAAAGATTTTTTGATCAGGTCGTTTTTTGCTGCCTCGTTATTTAACACTAATATTCGATCCACGCCTAAGAACTTTGACCACCTGATTGCAACCTGTCCATGGATCAAACGTTCATCGATTCGCACCAACTTTATCATTTGCTTTCTCCAAAAAAATCTTCGTCCTCCACGCCAGCGGATTGAAATTCAACCAGCATCAGTGCTCTTTGACCCTCTTCCACGATTGCCCTTAACCGTTCAAGGCTCAGTGGTCCAGTTTCCATCAACAATTGCAGTACCAGAGCCAAATTTATCCCTGTGATAAGAAACGTATTGGGGCGGGCAAGACGCAGGTACATTTTCTGATTGACGCTGCCCCCATAAATATCAGAGAGCATGATGACCTGTTCAGTTTCTGGAATAGATCGAAAATATGCATCGAGTTGATCTTCGACGCTTTCCTGACCCAGGTATGCATCAATCACCGTTACGTTTTCCGATTTACCAAGCAGGACATCGAGAGAACTTTTAATGCCACTGGCGAAAGTGCCGTGTGAAGCCGCTATAATTTTCAGAAAAAATCACCTCCTTATAGAACAATTTCCGAGCCCTACAATTCAACTCATTCTTTCGATAAGCAGAAAATCCTCCTTTCTTTCTATTTTTTAAACGGGAAAGCCGTGTTATTATAAATGAGCGCTTGTTCATTAATTATAATGAATATGAATAATTAGTCAAGAAATAGAAGATATTAACGTATGAGCAAATGAATCGATTGGGGTTTCATAAAAAATATTGAGAAAGGAGGAAAGTACCGGAAAGAAGAAACCAAGAACCAAATTTAACCATTCGCTATAAAAAACAAAGGACACACTATGAAAAAACTGATCGTTGTTGGAGATGACTTTGGATTCAGTGAAGCATATAGCATTGGAGCTGTAAAAGCATATAAGGAAGGCATTGTAACCGTACTTTCATTAATGAATAACATGGATACAGCACAGTTTGCGGTTAATCTCTGGAAAAAAGAATGTCCAGATGCTCCCCTAGCTCAACATACCAATTTTGTGCAGGGAAAGCCTGTATCCAATAATGTTAACAGCATCGTAGATGAAAATGGGTATTTTTATAAATCTACCATGTGGAAGTCTGATCATCCCATGGGTGAAAAAGGCAAAGGCAATGTAGTCGTTACGTATGAAGATGCAAAACGGGAAACCATTGCACAGCTTGAACACCACAAAGAATTGACCGGTTCTTATCCCACCCACTTCGAACCACATTCGATTGGTTCAGCAAACACACAGCGGGCGTTCAAGGAAGTCATGGAAGAGTATAAAATCCATGCCGGTTGCCAGGAAAGAGAAGATGAGTATCTCTATTATGGGCATGAGTTGCTGATGACGAACGAAGCATATCTGAAAGCACTTCACGAGGGTATAACTGCGGAGCAATTCATGAATGATATTTGTGGAATTCTATCCAGCCCCTATGAATATAACATCCTTCATTTTCATCCCGGCTATCTGGACGCTTATGTGTTTGATAATTCCACACTGACCATTCCGCGGGTAAGGGATCTGCAATTGGTTACAGACCCGCGTGTGAGAAAATGGATTGATGACAACAATATCGAACTGGTAGATTTTTCAGTTTTATACAAAAAGTAAAGGCAAAGTTACTCCAAAAAGCATAGAAAAAACCATGCCCCGCTCTACAACCAGATCATTGAAGAAAAGGACATGGTTTTTTTTATGCTGGCTGAATCCTGGTTATGGAAGAAACGACGATTCCATAGCACCCCTAAGATTGATTGTTCGCTTGTAGCCACGTCATTCATCCAGGCAAAAATATGACAAAATTCCTCCAATAGATTTGCCCGTCGGTTTGACAACTCATGCAGGCTATGTTATAAAACAGAGAATTAACAACTGAATATAGCCCCAAAAGTTTCTCTTATCCAGAGAGGTGGAGGGATCGGCCCTGTGAAACCTCGGCAACCCGCAGGGCGCTTCTAGCGAAGCGCTCACGAAGGTGCCAACTCCGGCAGAAAGACGTTCTGGAAGATGAGAGGAAATGCAACAAAAACTGCGTTTGCCCCTCAACCTGAATGGGGCAATTTTTTTTAACAAAGGAGCAAAGGAAAACAATGGAATCTCTCATGGAATCCCCCAAATATCTGTTCACCTCCGAATCGGTGACCGAAGGACACCCCGACAAGCTGTGCGATCAGATCAGCGACGCAGTGGTGGATGCCTGCCTGGAGCAGGACTCGAATTCCCGGGTGGCGTGCGAAACAGCCGCCAAGACCGGTTTTGTAATGTTATTGGGCGAAGTGAGCACCAAAGCCGTCATCAACTACGATGAACTGGCACGCGATGTCATCAAAGATATCGGCTATGATCACACCGACACAGGCTTTGATTACAACACCTGCGGTGTGCTGGTTGCCATCTGCAAGCAAAGCCCCGATATCGACATGGGCGTCTCGAAAGCAAAGGAAGCCAAGGAAGGCAAAATGGATGACATCGAAGCCATCGGCGCCGGCGACCAGGGCATGATGTTCGGCTTTGCCTGCAATGAAACCGAAGTGCTCATGCCCATGCCCATCTACCTGGCACACAAGCTCACCCGCCGGCTTTCCGAAGTGCGCAAAGACGGCACGATCGACTGGCTGCGTCCAGATGGCAAGAGCCAGGTGACCGTGGAATACCGCTACGGTAAGCCAGCCCGCATCGATACGGTCGTCATCAGCACGCAGCACGCTCCCGAAGTATCGCATGCCGAGATCGAAAAAGAGGTCATTGAAAAAGTGATCAAACCCACCGTCCCGGCAGGCATGCTAGACGCCAACACCATCTACCACATCAACCCCACCGGGCGCTTCGTAACCGGCGGACCCAAGGGCGATTCCGGTGTGACCGGTCGTAAGATCATCGTGGATACCTACGGCGGCATGGGGCGTCATGGCGGCGGCTGCTTCAGCGGCAAGGACGCCACCAAAGTCGACCGCTCGGCTGCATACGCCGCGCGTTGGGCTGCCAAGAACGTGGTGGCGGCTGGTCTGGCTGACCGCTGCGAGATCCAGGTGGCATATGCCATCGGTGTAGCCCGCCCCGTCAGCATCAATGTGGAAACCTTCGGCACCGGCAAGATCACGAACGAGAAGATCGCTGAATTGATCTACGATCATTTCGACCTGCGCCCAGGCGCCATCATCCGCGACCTCGACCTGCGCAAACCGAACTTCCGCAAGAACACCAACTACGGTCATTTCGGACGCGACGACCTGAAGCTGACCTGGGAACAGACCAACAAGGCAGACGCCCTGCGCAAAGCTGCCGGTTTGTAGATCACGCATTCATTAAACAAACGAAAAAGAGACTTGGCTTTCAAGTCTCTTTTTGATCATTCGGCATTTTCTTCATCTCCAAAATTCAGCACCGGGCGCACCCCGCTGCCGGAATCCGGTTTGCCGATGATCTCCAACTCTTCCATACGGTCCACCAGGCGCGCAGCGCGCGTGTAGCCGATGCTGAATTTGCGTTGCAGCATGGAAATGGAAGCGCGCTCCTCAGAACGCACGAAGGCGATGGCGCGTTTGAGCAGCGGATCTTCATCGATCTCCAGCGGGCTGTCAAAGAGCGGCACCTCGGTAACTGTCTCCCCAACCGGGAAGACTTTTTCCATGCTTTTCGCGATATCTTCACCTGGGGTAGCAGCTTTCAATTCCTCGGCTTGCCTCACCCAGAAATGAACCAGGCGCTGTATCTCCTCTTCCGAAAGGAAGACACCCTGCAAGCGTTTGGGAGAAGGTTCATTGGGCGCCTGGAAGAGCATATCGCCCTTACCAAGCAAGCGTTCTGCCCCCACCTGATCGAGAATGACGCGGCTGTCAACGCCGGAAACCACCATGAATGAAATGCGCGCGGGGAAATTGGCTTTGATGACACCAGTGATGACGTTCACCGATGGACGCTGGGTGGCAATGATAAGGTGAATGCCGGTAGCGCGCGCCATTTGAGCCAGACGCGCAAAACTGCTCTCGGTCTCATCGGGCGCGATGGACATGAGATACTGCAATTCATCAATAATGATCACGATATAAGGTATCTTGACCGGCTGGGTGCGGTTGTAATCCTGGATATTGCGCGCTCCCACCTCAGCAAAGCGGTGGTAGCGCCCATCCATCTCGCGCGAGATCCAGCGCAGCGTGCCGATCACCTTTTCCGGATCGACCACCACCGGCGTGAGCAGGTGCGGGATGCGATTGTAGCCGGTCAGTTCCACGCGTTTGGGATCGATCATCACCATGCGCATCTCTTCAGGGGTGCGCTGCATGAGCAGGCAACTGATGATGGCATTGATGCACACCGATTTACCAGAGCCGGTTGTGCCGGCGATCAGGAGGTGGGGCATATCGCGCAGATCAACCGCCACCGGTTTGCCCGCCACATTCTCCCCAAGCACGATCTTAGCGG